>Ga0255338_1001614_pt1 | contig 40538 bp, 30 predicted proteins | sample MeOH1_35cm_T4_19_FD_203715 | JGI IMG/M metagenome (GOLD analysis project Ga0255338, IMG submission 203715) | Sandy soil microbial communities from University of British Columbia, Vancouver, Canada - MeOH1_35cm_T4_195 | ecosystem: Engineered > Artificial ecosystem > Sand microcosm > Unclassified ... | reverse complement strand
AGCCTGGCGGAGCTGAACGCGTTCGGGGACAACCTGATCTCGCCCACGCTGGCGACGCTGCCCGGCGTGGCGCAGGTGCAGGTCTTTGGCCAGAAGCGCTTCTCGGTGCGCGTGCGCGCCCACCCGGACGCGCTGGCCGCGCGCGGCCTGACGCTGGACGAACTGGCCACCGCGCTGAACCGCGCCAACGCCAACACGCCGGTCGGCACGCTGGATGGGGCGCGCCAGACGCTGACCATCCAGGCCAACCGGCAGATGACCAGCGCCGACGCGTTCCGCAACATCATCGTGGCCAGCCAGCCCAGCGGCGCCGTGGTGCGGCTCTCGGACGTGGCCGATGTGGAAGACAGTGTCGAGACCATCAAGACCGGCAGCTGGCTCAACAACGAGCGTTCAATCGTGCTGGCCGTGCTGCGCCAGCCCGATGCCAACACCGTGGCCGTGGTGGACGCCATCCAGGCCGCCCTGCCCCGCCTGATCCAGCAGATGCCGGGCTCCGTCAGCGTGAGCGTGGTGAACGACCGCTCGCGGTCGATCCGCGAGTCCATCCACGACGTGCAGTTCACGCTGGCGCTGACCGTGGGGCTGGTGGTGATGGTGATCTTCCTGTTCCTGCGCCGCGCCGCCGCCACGCTGATTCCCACGGTGTCGCTGCCGATCTCGCTGATCGGCACCGTGGCGCTGATGAAGGCATTCGGCTACAGCCTCGACAACGTGTCGCTGCTGGCCATCACGCTGGCCGTGGGCCTGGTGGTGGACGACGCCATCGTGATGCTGGAGAACATCGTCCGCCATATCGAGGACGGCGTGCCGCCGCTGCGCGCCGCGCTGGCCGGCTCGCGCGAGATGGGCTTCACGATCCTGTCGATCTCGATCTCGCTGGTGGCGGTGTTCATCCCCATCTTCTTCATGCCGGGCGTGATCGGGCTGCTGTTCCACGAGTTCGCGGCCGTGGTGTCGCTGTCGATCCTGGTCTCGGCGCTGGTCTCGCTCACACTGATCCCGATGCTGTGCGCACGGTTCCTCTCGGCCGAGAACGTGCCCGTGGACGAGTCGCAGCACGCCTACGGCGACCACGCTCCCGGCGCGCCTGCGCACCACGTGCCGCAGAAGCAGACGCTGGGCCTGCGCAGCACGCAGTGGTTCGAGGATCTGTTCGAGTGGACGCTGCACCGGTACGCGCGCGGGCTGGACTGGTGCCTGGCGCACCGGCGCGTGGTGCTGGCCGTGGCCGGGCTGACGTTCGTGCTGACCGCGGTGCTGTTCGTCAAGATCCCGAAGGGCTTTTTCCCCGAGGAGGACATCGGCCAGATCCAGGTCAACGCCGAAGGGCCGCAAGATATCTCGTTCGATGCCATGGCCGAGCGCCTGCGCGATGCCGCCGAGCGCATCCGCGCCAATCCGGCGGTGAAGAGCGTGGTGGCGTCGATTGGCGGCGGGCCGTCGCCGGCCATCAACACCGGCCGCATGTTCGTGGAACTGAAGCCGCTGGGCGAGCGCCCCAGGATGGCGCAGGTGGTGGAGTCGCTGCGCAAGGATGTGTCGGCGGTGCCGGGGCTGGCCGTGTACTTCTCGCCGGTGCAGAACCTGCGCCTGGGCGGGCGCCAGAGCAAGAGCCGCTACCAATACACGCTGCAGAGCGTGAAGGCGGATCAGTTGCAGGCCTTCAGCGACAAGCTCATGGCGAAAATGCGCGCCGAGCCGGTCTTCCGCGACGTGACCAGCGATTCCCAGCAATCGGGCCTGGAGGCGCAGCTGACCATCGACCGCGACAAGGCCAACGCGCTGGGCGTGCAGATGCAGGACGTGCGCACGGCGCTGTACACGGCGTTCGGCGAGCGGCAGGTCTCGACCATCTACACGCCGATCGACAACTACTACGTGATTCTGACCGCCGCCGACGTGGACCGCGTGGACGAGACCGCGTTCTCGAAGCTGTACGTGCGCAGCCGGACCGGGCAGATGGTGCCGGTCTCGGCGTTCGCGACCACCGAGCGCCGTGTGGGGCCGATTGCGGTGAACCACCAGGGGCAGTTGCCGTCGGTGACGGTGTCGTTCAACCTCGCGCCGGGCGCGGCGCTGGGCGAGGCGTCGGCGATGATCAACCGCTACAAGCAGGAGATCGGCATGCCGACGGCCATCTTCACGAGCTGGGGCGGCGACGCGGCCGTGTTCCAGTCCTCGCAGGCCACGCAGGTGATATTGCTGGTGGCGGCCATTGCTGTGATCTATACGCTACTGGGGGTGCTCTATGAGAGCTACATCCACCCGCTCACGATCCTGGCCGGGCTACCGTCGGCGGCCATCGGCGCGCTGCTGACGCTGTTCCTGTTCGACGTTGAACTGTCGCTGATTGCAACGATCGGCGTGCTGATGCTGATTGGCATCGTCAAGAAGAACGCGATCATGATGATCGACTTCGCGCTGGCGGCGCAGCGCGAGCAAGGCATGGCGCCGGCGCGCGCGATCCGGCAGGCGTGCCTGCTGCGCTTCCGGCCCATCATGATGACGACGTTTGCCGCGGTGATGGGCGCGCTGCCGCTGGCGCTGGGCCTGGGCGCGGGCGCCGAGCTGCGCCAGCCGCTGGGCTTGGCCGTAGTGGGCGGCCTGCTGTTCTCGCAGGTCATCACGCTGTTCATCACGCCGGTGATCTACCTGGCGCTGGATCGCTTCTCGGGCACCGGGCCGCTGCAGATCGACGCCGACGGCAACCCGCTGCCGCAGCGCGAGCCGGAAGCCGTGGCGCATTGATGCCTACATGGCCTGCGATCGGTGATCTGTGTGAAGAATTTTCGCGTTTGAAATTCACGAACGATCATTCATCGTATCGATATTTATGACACCCGCTGTGCTCGAACCGCTGAAGTCGCCCGGAGCAGGGGAAGCCAGGATGCGCGCAATGGTCGCGATGGTCGTGAGTCTTGCGCTCGCGGTGCTGGCCGGCTGTGCAACGCAGCCGGCTTCGCCGGAGTCAGTGAGCGCGGCGTTTGCCGGCAAGCAGTACGTGCTGCTGGGCGAGGTACACGACAACGCCGCCGCGCAGGACCAGCGGCTGCGGGCGCTGACCCACGCGGTGGAGGCCGGCTGGCGGCCCGCGGTGGCGATGGAGCAATTCGACCGCGAGCGTCAGGCCGACATCGACCGCGCGCGTAAAGAGCGGCCCGGCGATGCGGACTACGTGATCGAACAGGCCGGCACCCAGGGCGGCTGGCAGTGGCCGTTGTACCGGCCGGTGGTGGCGCTGGCGTTGCAATACGATTTGCCGCTGCTGGCGGCCAACCTGTCGCGCGCGGAAGCGTCGAAGATCGTGCGCGGTGGGCTGGGCGAGGTCTTCCCGGAGGATCAACAGGCCACGCTCGGGCTGGACAAGCCGTTGCCGGCCGATCTGGTGGACGCGCAGACGGCGGTGCTCGACGCCGGGCATTGCGGGCATTTTCCGAAGGCGATGTTGCCGGGCATGCTGAATGCGCAGGCCGCGAGGGATGCGGTGATGGCGCAGACGCTGGCGCCGTATGCAAGCCGTGGCGCGGTGCTGATCGCGGGCAACGGCCACGTGCGGCGCGATCTTGGGGTGCCGCGCTGGATTGGCGGCGATGCCGGCAAGGTGCTCAGTGTGGGGTATCTGGAGACGGGCAGCACGGCGCAAGGGTTTGACCAGGTGGTGCGGGTGCCGGCGGTGGAGCGGGCGGACCCTTGCGCGGGGGCGGTGGTGAAAGAGCGGTAGCAATTGAGCCTCAACTGGCTCAATACTTGCCAAGACGATTTATACACGGCGTGGGAACATTCTCACGAAAGTATGTGCTGACAAGCGCCTTCCGCCTCCTGTCCACTCGAATATTTATGAAATCGTCCCCGCAAGATGAGTAATGCTCAACAAAGGCACCCCGCCGCGGCGAGTACAGAAATATTCTATATATCTTGTACACACCCATTCCATCATCTAAATGCCACACGGCGAAATCACGGTGGCCGTCAAAATTATAGTCATCATTTTCAATATGAAGGCTACGGTCGCTATGAAAAACAATCTCGCCGGACTTTTCTTGCCTCTGACCTTTCCAAGTAGTTCGATACGCGACACTTTTTTGCCTGACCTCCAAAAATACTTCTGCGTTATTCTCTGGAGAGAAAATAACTCCACTGGAGGCGGATGCCATGGAAAAGAACGTCACATGCAGCAGCAGAATAATTAGCTTTTTTGGCAAGGGGGATTACTCCGGTCTCAGCACGTTTGCATATGTGGAATTTTTACGACCATGCGCTGGAACGATGACAATCGGCTCCTGATCTACGCTGTCCGCGAGAATGCGGAACATATGCACTGTGTAGGCTTGCCTCTCGTAATATCCATTGCCACCTCCATTCACTAGCCTATTAATAAATCCAATGGATGACGGAGAGTAAACTCTATCGGCCATCCGACAGATGTTTACTCCTTCGGAAAACGGCTTTGACACCCAATAGAACCCTCCCGAATCGCAGGCCGCTTCAGTATTCTCGGCAATCAAATCAGGATCGAACCGCGGGCTCCAGACTACCTCCTCCCCATTGTCATCGGGATGCATGGTGTAATGAACAGATACTTCTGTGATCCTTATCTTGGTGTCGGGAAGCCGCTCGACGTATGGTCCGTCATGCGGAGGCATTCGCCTGAATTCGTCATACTTCTTATAGTTTCCAGCCCAGGTCAATTGCATGATCCCGCGCCCGTAAAATGGACCGTAGTATTTCGTGGCAGGATTGGCAGAAGAATATCTCCCGAAGCCCCATTCGTGCATCAGCCGCCTTGTTCCTCCGGGATTTCTCCATTGTGCAGTCTCAAGAAGAACCTGAGCAAGAAATATCGCAATACGCCCTTTGTCACCCCCAAAATATTTTCTCATGCAGCGATTCAACGCTGCGGCATGCAGGGATATTCTTTCGCGAGCCTCTCTTCTTTCAAGAGTATGGATTCTTCCTGTGCTAGTGATGGCAGTCCATGAGCTCCCACGTTTTTCATAGAACATATGCCGAGGAAAAGTGGATGCCAGCTCCTCAACGTTGAGCCACCCACACCGCCTAAACTGCCGAATAAACGCCAGCGGATGGAAGAACCAGAACTTCTGCCCGCCGCCCAGCGGGGTTTTCTCCAGGAACTGGAGCTGGTTCAGGAACTTGATGAAGTTGCCATACCCGTTCGGGTCAATTTCCTTGCGCTTGCCGAAAAACCCGTCCGGGTCATTCAGCCGCCGGTAGCGCGCCTCATTGCCGCTGGCATCCCACTCGCTCGGCGCGCGGCAAATAAAGCCCCGGAGCTTTTCGCGCACCTCGGCATGGTCCCTCACATATGCCGCCAGCCTGCCTTCCTGCTCATATGCCGGCCGCGCTCTTTCGGCTGAGGTTCCCGCGTCCTCCACCACTGCCACAATCTTGCGCAGTTCGTCGAAATCGCACAGGCCATCGTTATCAAACGGCGTGGTGCGCTCGTCGAGCTTGCGCCAGCCCATGAAAAACGGGAAATCCGCGTCGGACAGCTTTTGGATACGTGGATTGCTGATATCGATATAACCCTGCCTGCCCGCCTCGAACGTCACGGCCACCCACGTCGCTCGGGCTGCCTCCGGCAACGTTGGCTGATCGCTCAGGATGCGGCCGAAGCGCAGCATCTCGTAACCGTCGCTCGGGCATCGCGGATAAAGCGCCGTGGCGCGTGCGTACATGTTGTACTCGTAATCCTCGTAGGCGTCCCGGACGGGCGTGGGCGTCAAGAGCGTCACGGTGCCGTCCTTTTCCACCCAGGTGCGCGTGTAGCGTTGCCCCTTATGGAAATATGCCTCGACGTACAGTTTGCGATTTACATCCAGCGTGCCGTCCTGCAGTGCAGGGAAATACGCTTGCTGTGCGGGAGTCAGACCCTGTGGCGCCTTTGCAAACTGCTGGCCCCCGGGAATCACGAAATAGGTGTGGCCCCAATAGTCCTTTGACGCAGGGGTGGTGGGATTCTCGATGCCGATCTGGACCATATGGCCGGGTTTCTCGAACCACGCCTTGAAATCACCCTCGGTCATGAAGATTTCGAAATGCAGGTGCCGCTGGCCATGGCAGGCCCCCGCGTACCCCAGGATGTCCTTTCGATAGACCCTCCTGCCTTGCGGCACTTGCACGTCTTCGGTGGGATATGCCAACCATTTGGGCAGCACCGTGGACGACCCCGCATCGGGCAGCGCGTTCGGCAACGGCCCGAACTTCCGCCGGATGCTGTCCAGATCCAGCAGGTGCATATACAGCGAATAGAAGGTCATGGTCCGACCCTCGCCCGTTTCCGTTGTATGCCTGAGCAATACGAATCCGGGATTGGAGTTCAGGGCGTCGCTGCCATCGTCATGCTTCCTGCCGTCCGCGATGGCTTTCTGGGTCACCCGGTAGGCAACCACCTCACCGTCTGCAATCGCCCGAACCGCTTCATTCTGGAAGGCTGGCGCCAGATGCACACCGCCATGCCAGCGGCGGTCAAAGGCAATGGGATAGATGCCGTGGTGGGGCAACTCGAACTGATCGACCGCGTCCATCATCGGGTCGATTCGACTTGCGCCGTCAGGCGTGGGACGGAGGACGGGCAGAAAGGGCGGGCTGATGATCATGGTCAGTGAGACCCCGGAAAGCTACGCATCCGACATACTAGAAGCGGCGACCCAAGCACCTCAATCGTACTTGTTCGAAAATCTGTGATGAATTGCGTCTACACGTCGCCAGCCATCGGCAATCTCAACTCCGCCCTCACCCCCCGGCCCTGCGTCCCTTCGCGCAGCACCACGGTGCCCCCGAACCGCGCGGCCATTTCCCGTGAAATCGCCAGTCCCAGCCCCGACCCCGGCTCGGTGTTTTCCACGCGCCGATAGAACCGCGCAAACACCTTCTCGCGCTCGGCTTCCGGAATGCCCGGCCCGTCGTCTTCCACCACGAGCAACGCGCGCCCGTCCACGCGCGAGGCCGACAGCGTGATGCGGCGGCCGCGCCCCGAGTATTGAATGGCATTGTGGACAAGGTTGGCCAGTGCCTCGCGCAGCAGCGCCGCGTCGGCGCGCACCAGCAGCGTCAGCCCGGCCGGCCGTTCCCAGCCGAAGTCCTGCTGCCTGGCGCGCGCCAGCGGCAGGTAGTCCAGCGCCACCTGCTCCGCCACCGCCACCGCGTCGATCTCCGCGACGACTTCGGCAGGTCCCACGCCCTCGCGCCCCGGCTGGCGCGCGCGCGCCAGCGCCAGCAACTGGTTGGTCAGCCGCGCCGCCTGCTCCAGCTGCGTGACGATGCCGCCCACGGCCTCGCCCGCCGCCACGCGCGAGGCGTCATCGCCGCGCGCCGCCAGTTGCCGCTGCGCGAACTCGGCCTGCGTTTTCAGGATCGCCAGCGGCGTGCGCAACTGATGCGCGGCATCGGCGATGAACTGCGCCTGCGACTGCGCCATGGCCTCGGAACGCGATACGTGCAGGTTCACCGCGTCCACCAGCGGCCGCACTTCCACCGGCACGCGGTCGAATGCCAGCGGGGTCAGGTCGTCGGGCGAGCGCGCGCGCACGTCGTCGCGCACGCGCTGCAGCGGACGCAGCACGTATGTCACGCCGCCCACCAGGATCACGGCGGACAGCACGATCAGCGCCAGGTCGCGCAGCAGCGCGCTGCGCCAGACATTGCTGATCAGCGTCGCGCGCGGCTCGGCGGTTTCGGCCACCTGGATGATCACGCGGATGCGCGCGTCGGGCCGGTAGACAGGACGCGCCATGGCCGCGATGCGCACCGGGTCGCCGCGATAGATGGCGTCGTAGAAACGCGGCTGGTTGTTCACGAGTTCGCCCGGCGGCAGCGGCAAGTCGTTATAGCCGGTCACCGTCTCCACGCGCCCCGCGCGCTCCATCGACACGCGGTAGAACACGTGCGTCTGCGCGGCGGTCTCGAACATCTCCATGGCGGCGTCGGGCAGCGTCAGCTGCACGCTCTCCCCGGCCATGCCGATGGCGTTGTCGATGGTGCGCACCGAGCCGTAGAGCGAGCGGTCGTAGGCCGTGTTGGCGGCGTCGCGCAGCGTGCCGTACGTGAACCACGAGTCCACGGCCATCATCAGCGCCAGCGCCGGCACCAGCAAGAGCAGCAACTGGCGGCGCAGGCTGCCGCGCAGCCAGGGCCGTGCCGGCGATGGCGCACGCGGGCGGCGGCGCCACATCTCAGGCCCCGGCCTCGGGTTCCAGCAGATAGCCAAAGCCGCGCAGCGTGACGATGGTCACGCCGTGGCCGGTCAGCTTCTTGCGCAGGCGGTAGACCAGCACCTCGATGGCGTCGGGGCTCACGTCGGCATCGAGCGAGAACACCTTGTCGAGCAGTTGTGCCTTGGTCAGCGGCTGGCCGCTGCGGGCCAGCAACGCACCGAGCAGCGTGGATTCGCGCGGCGTGAGCGCCAGCGGCGCGCCGCCGAGCGTGAAGCTGCGCGTCTCGCCATCGAACACCAGCGTGCCGCATTGCAGCCGCGGATGCGCGCGGCCGCGGCTGCGGCGGATCAGCGCCAGGATGCGCGCTTCGAGCTCGGCAATCGCAAACGGCTTGGGCAGGTAGTCGTCGGCGCCCAGGTTCAGGCCGCGCACGCGCTCGTCCAGCGTGTCCTGCGCGGTCAGGATCAGCACCGGCGTGCGGTCGTCGCGGCCGCGCATGGTCTTGAGCACCGAGAGGCCGTCCTTGCCCGGCAGGCGCAGGTCCAGCACCACGGCGTCGTATTCCTCGGCCATCAGGCGCGCGTCGGCCTGCAGGCCATCGGCCACGTGCTCGATGACAAAGCCGCCCTGCTCCAGCGCGCGGGCCACCCAGCGGGCCAGTTCCACCTCATCTTCTACCAGCAGGATACGCATGCCGGACCTCCTCCGCCGGGTCTGGAATCGCGGGCGCGGGCGCGTCCCGAGGGCGCCTATAATACCTCCGCCCCGCCCGCCGGTGTCGGCGGCTTGCCTCACGTTGCCCGCCCTTGTCGAAACGCATCCTGACATCGCTTCCCCCGGAGCCTGCCTCCCCCGCGCGCCGCCACCTGCTGCGCGCCGGCGCCGTTCTGGCCGCTGGCCTGCCCGCGCTGGCGCAGGCCGCGCCGCGCGTGCCGGACGGGTATCCCCCGAAGTACGCCGGCATCATCGAGCGCGCGCAGCGCGAGGGGTCGGTCGTGGTCTATGCTTCCACGGACCTGGCGGTGGCGCAGCCGCTGATCCATGCGTTCGAGGCGCGCTACCCCGGCATCCGCGTGCGCTATGCGGACCTGAACACGCTGGAACTGAACCACCGCTTCCTCGCGGAGACCGCCGCGCTGGGCAGCACGCGCCCACGGCGCGATGCGGACTATGCGGATGTGCTCTGGAGCACGGCGATGGATCTCCAGATCAAGCTGGTCAACGATGGCTATGCACAGCGCTACGACTCGCCCGAGCGCGGGGGCCTGCCGGGCTGGGCCGTGTGGCGCGACGAGGCGTGGGGCACCACGTTCGAGCCGGCGGTGATTGTCTACAACCGCAAGCATTTCGATGGCACGCACGTGCCCGGCAGCCGCAGCGGCCTGGCGCGGCTGCTGCAGGAGCACGCGCCGCAATGGCGCGGGCGCATCGTGACCTACGATGTGGAACGTTCCGGGGTGGGCTATCTGCTGGCGCAGCAGGACGCGCGCATGGGCAGCGAGTTCTGGTATCTGGCGCAGGCGCTGGGCCGCGCGGGCGTGAAGCTGTCGGCGTCCACGGCCGACATGATCGAGCGCATCGCCAGCGGCGAGCTGGTGCTGGGCTACAACCTGCTGGGTTCGTACGCGCTGTCGCTGATGGAGCGTGGCGCGGCCATCGGCGTGATCGCGCCGCGCGACTACACGCTGGTGATGTCGCGCGTGGCCTTCATCGCACGGCAGTCGCCGCGCCCCAATGCCGCGCGGCTGTGGCTGGACTTCGTGCTGTCGCGCTACGGCCAGGCACAGCTCGGCAAGTCCACTTCCCAGCTATATACGATTCGTACCGATACCGACAGCGAGCACACGGCCCAGACGCTGGCGGAGCGGCTTGGCTACGCGCTCAAGCCGATCAGCGTGGGCCCCGGGCTGCTCGCCGCACAGGACGCCATGCGCAAGCAGGTATTCCTGGCCCGCTGGCGCGAAGCGCTACGCGGATAGGAGACGCTATCAAAATGATTCTGGCGTCGTTGCGCGGCCTTGCCGTACCACTTGTACTGTCTGCGGCCGCGCGCCTAGCCAGAACCGCTTCGCTTCATTTTGATAGCGTCTCCAGGGGCAGTTAAAGGCGAATCCCGAAGTCAGTCGGCCGGATCCAGGGACGCGGCCTGGCAGTGCGTCTCGCGCAATGTGGCCACTTCGGCGTCGAGCGACGCCATCGGGCGTGGCACGTAGCCCCGCCGCAGCGCGGTCGAGAAGCGCAGCATGTCGATGAAGGCATCGGCCAGCCGCTCGGCCTCGCGGTCGAGGGGGAAATCCTCGGGCGAGAACAGCCAGTGCGCCAGCACGCCGCCAATCGCCGCGTGGAACGCATTGACGGCCAGCAGGATGTCGAGGTCGGCCGGCAACTGGCCGCACTCCACGGCCATGCGCAGATGCTCGCGGATCTTGGCCAGCCCTTCCTTGTGCGACTGGCGCTGGCGCTCGAAGATGGCGCCGTTGTCCTGCACCATCTCGCACTTGTGGTAGATGATCTCGAAGACCCGGCGCCACTGCGGGTTCACCACGGTCTGCCTGAACACGAACGCGCAGATGTCGCGGATGCTGTTGAGCGGATCTTCGCGGACGGCGGGGCGCTCGGGCGCGCACAGCGCCTCCACCGGCAGGTGCACGCGGTCGACCATGGCCGCGAAGACGTCGCTCTTGTTCTTGAAGTGCCAGTAGATGGCGCCGCGTGTCACGCCGGCGGCCTCGGCGATATCGGCAAGAGACGGGCGCGCCACACCGCGGGCATGGAACACCGCCTCCGCCGCATCCAGAATCCGGTTGCGGGTCTCTTGTGCTTCTTCCTTGGTACGTCTGGCCATTTCCTCTTTCCGCCAGCGGACGGGGCCCGTCCGCATCGTCACAGGCGTGTGACGGTATCATCGCATCTCGCTGCGGCACCCGCAGCCATGGCGGGGCGCATCCTAACCTGCCAGCAACGTTCATGCTCACTGTTTGCGCAAATCCTGACGGATTCGTCAACAATGGCGGCGCTCGAGGTGTTGTAAAAGGCGCCGGGTTGCCATCCAGGACTTAACATACATGCTTGAATGTATATATACTACGCCCTCGCCCGACATCCGGCCAGCCCTCGATTCCGTGAACTCGCGGCGCGAAATATCTTTTTGTCCCGGTGCGCCCGCGTGTGGCGCGCCCGTCCCTGACTCAATGTCCGGGCGGTGGGCAGATATCAATTAGTCATCATGAGGTTATCGATGAGGAAGTCCCAACGTATCCGTTGCGTAGCTGCCGCCGTGGCGGTACTGGCGTTGTCTGCCTGTGGCCAGAAGGCCCCCCAGGGCGGCGCCATGCCCCCGCCGGAAGTGGGTGTGGTTACCGTCACACCGTCGGCCGTTGCTGTCATCAATGAATTGCCGGGCCGCCTGGAAGGCGTGCGGACCGCCGAGGTGCGCGCCCGCGTGGAAGGCATCGTGCTGTCCCGCAACTACACCGAAGGTGGCGAGGTCAAGGCGGGCCAAGTGCTGTTCCGTATCGATCCGGCCCCGTACCAGGCGCAACTGGCATCGGCCAAGGCGCAGCTGGAGCGCGCCGAGGCCAATGCCGTCTCCGCGCGCCAGAAGGCCGAGCGCTACAAGCCGCTGGTGGCCGCCAACGCGGTAAGCAAGCAGGAATACGACGATGCCGTGGCCGCCGCCGGCAAGGCCAATGCCGACATCGCCGCCGCCAAGGCCGCCGTGACCACGGCCCAGATCAACCTGGGCTACACCACGGTCACCGCGCCCATTTCGGGCCGCGTGGGCCGTGCGCTGGTGACGGAAGGCGCACTCGTGGGCAAGGGCGAGGCCACCAAGCTGACCGTGGTGGAGCAGGTTGACCCGATCTGGGTCACGTTCACGCAGCCGGCCGCCGAAGTGGCGCGCCTGCGCCGGGCCATCGAGACCGGCCAGGTCAAGGGTGTCAACGGCGTCGCGCGTGTGCGCCTGTACCCCGAGGGGGGCGAGCATGAGTACGCGCAGACCGGCAAGCTGCTGTTCTCGGACATGACCGTGGACCCGACGACCGGCTCCATCACGCTGCGCGCCGAGTTCCCGAACGCGAAGCGCGAGCTGCTTTCGGGCACCTTCGTGCGCGTGAAGATCGAGCAGGGCGTGGATGAGAGCGCGCTGACCGTGCCGCAGCGGGCACTGATCCGCAATGCCCAGGGCGCCAGCGTGCTGGTGGTGGGCAATGACGGCAACGTGGCCGCGATGCCGGTCAAGGCGTCGACGGCGATCGGCGACCGCTGGATCGTCACCGAGGGCCTGAAGGGCGGCGAGAAGGTGATCGTGGAAGGACTGCAGAAGGTGCGGCCCGGCGCCCCCGCCAAGGCGGTGCCGTTCCAGGCGCCGAAGACTGCGTCGAACCCGGCCAACCAGGGCTGAACCCAGCGCAATCGCTATATATATAGGGAGCCAGATTCATGGCGAAGTTTTTCATCGACCGGCCGGTGTTCGCGTGGGTGCTCGCGCTGATCATCGCGCTGGGCGGGGTGCTCGCGATCCTGCAGTTGCCGATCGCCCAGTACCCCAACATCGCCCCGCCGATCATCTCGGTGACCACGACCTACCCCGGTGCGTCCGCCAAGACCATCGAGGATTCGGTGGTGTCCGTGATCGAGCAGGAACTCAATGGCGCGCCCAACCTGCTGTACTACTCGTCGACCAGCGAGTCGTCCGGGCTGGCGTCCATTGACATCGCGTTCGCACCGGGCTCGAATGTCGACCTGAACTCCGTCGAGGTGCAGAACCGCCTCAAGCGCGTGGAAGCGCGCCTGCCGTCGGAGGTGCGCCAGCAGGGCGTGAAGGTGGACAAGGCCGGCAACAACTACATGATGTTCATCACGGTCTCGTCCAAGTCAGGCACTTCGGATGCGATCGCGCTGGGCAACTTCGTGTCCGCGCAGGTGGTGGACTCCATCCGCCGCGTGCCCGGCGTGGGCTCGGCCGACCTTTTCGGCACCGAGTACGCCATGCGCGTCTGGCTGGACCCGGCCAAGCTGACCGGGTTCAACCTGACGCCGCTGGACGTGACCGCCGCGGTCTCCGAGCAGAACATCCAGGTGGCCGTGGGCGAACTGGGCGGCACGCCGTCGCCCAAGGGCACCGAGCTTAACGCCACGGTCAGCACGGAAAGCCGGCTGACCACGCCGGAGCAGTTCGCCAACATCCTGCTGCGCGTGAACCCGGACGGCTCGTCGGTGCGCATCAAGGACGTGGGCCGCGTGGAACTGGGCGGCGCCGACTACTCCACGCTGGCGCGCACCAACGGCAAGCCGGCCTCGGCCATCGCCATCAAGCTGGCGCCCACGGGCAACGCGCTGGCCACGGCCACCGCCGTGCGCGCCAAGATGGAGGAGCTGTCGCGCTACTTCCCGCCTGACTACGAGTACAGCGTGCCGTACGACACCTCGGCCTTCGTCAAGATCTCGATCGAGGAAGTGGTCAAGACGCTGCTCGAAGCCGTGGTGCTGGTGTTCCTGGTGATGTACCTGTTCCTGCAGAACTTCCGCGCCACGCTGATCCCCACGCTGGTGGTGCCGGTGGCGCTGCTCGGCACGTTCGGGGCCATGCTGGCGTTCGGGTTCTCCATCAACGTGCTGACGATGTTCGGCATGGTGCTGGCCATCGGTATCCTGGTGGACGACGCCATCGTGGTGGTCGAGAACGTCGAGCGGATCATGAGCGAGGAAGGTCTCTCGCCCCGCGACGCCACGCGCAAGGCCATGGGCCAGATCACGGGCGCCATCGTCGGCATCACGCTGGTGCTGACCGCGGTGTTCATCCCCATGGCGTTCTTCTCGGGCTCGGTGGGCAACATCTACCGCCAGTTCTCGCTGTCGCTGATCGCCTCGATGGCGTTCTCGGCCGTGCTGGCGCTGACGCTGACCCCCGCCCTGTGCGCCACGCTGCTCAAGCCCGTGGCGGCCGGCCATCACGGCGGGAAGCGGGGCTTCTTCGGCTGGTTCAACCGCACGTTCGCCACGGCGTCCGTCGGCTACCAGGGCGTGGTCGCGCGCATTCTGAAGCGTTCGGGCCGCTACCTGATCATCTACGCGGTGATCATCGCGGGCGTGGTGGTGCTGTTCCAGCGGCTGCCGTCGTCGTTCCTGCCCGATGAGGACCAGGGCTACATGATCACCGTGGTGCAGCTGCCGCAGGGCGCCACGCAGGAGCGCACCATCGGCGTGCTCAAGCAGATCGAGGACTACTACCTGCAGAAGGAAGCCAAGGTGGTGGACCAGATGATCACGGTGGCGGGCTTCTCGTTCTTCGGCCGTGGCCAGAACGGCGGCATCGCGTTCGTGCGGCTCAAGGACTGGAAGGAGCGCAAGGGCGCGGACCAGACCGCCCAGGCGCTGGTGGGCCGCGCGTTCGGCACGCTGTCGTTCATCAAGGACGCCATCATCTTCCCGCTGAATCCGCCGGCGATCTCGGAACTGGGCAATTCCTCGGGCTTCGACTTCCGCCTGCAGGACCGCTCGGGCCAGGGTCACGCCAAGCTGATGGAAGCGCGCAACATGATGCTCGGCATGGCGGCCAAGAGCCCGGTGCTCCAGGGCGTGCGCCCCGAAGGCCAGGAAGACGCGCCGCAGCTGCGCATCGACATCGACCGCGAGAAGGCGCGCGCGCTGGGCGTCGCGGTGGCGGACATCAACGCCACGCTGACCATCGCGTTCGGTTCCTCGTATGTGAACGACTTCATCTACGAGGGCCGCGTGCGGCGCGTGATCGTGCAGGCCGAGGGCGCCGACCGGCAACTGCCGGACGACCTGACCAAGCTGCGCGTGCGCAACGGCAACGGCGACATGGTGGCGTTTGCCGCGTTCGCCACGTCGCAGTGGATCATGGGCTCGCCGCGCCTGGAGCGCTACAACGGCATGCCGTCCGTGAAGCTGGCGGGCCAGGCCGCGCCGGGCAAGTCCACGGGCGAGGCGATGCGCGTGATGGAAGAGAACTTCGCCAAGCTGCCGCCGGGCTTCGGCTTCGAGTGGTCCGGCCAGTCGTACGAGGAACGCCTCGCGGGTTCGCAGGAGCCGATCCTCTATACGCTGTCGCTGGTGATCGTGTTCCTGTGCCTGGCCGCACTCTATGAGAGCTGGTCGATCCCGGTCGCGGTGCTGCTGGTGGTGCCGCTGGGCGTGCTGGGCGCGCTGCTCGGCGTGACGCTGCGCGGCATGCCCAACGACGTGTACTTCAAGGTGGGCCTGATCGCCACGATCGGCCTGTCGGCGAAGAACGCCATCCTGATCGTGGAATTCGCCAAGGACCTGCAGGCGCAGGGCAAGGGACTGATCGAGGCGACGCTCGAGGCGGTGCATCTGCGCTTCCGGCCGATCCTGATGACGTCGATGGCATTCATCCTGGGCGTGCTGCCGCTGGCGATTGCCACCGGCGCGGGCTCGGGCAGCCAGCGCGCCATCGGTACCGGCGTGATGAGCGGGATGATCACGGCCACGGTGCTGGCGATCTTCCTGGTGCCGGTATTCTTCGTGGTGGTGCGCGGCCGGTTCAAGGGCAGCGAGCGCCAGCACGAACGGGAACGCGCGCGCCTGGAAGCCGCCCAGGAGAAAAACTGACATGACCAAGACACTGACCACACTGCTGCTGGTGGCCGGCGTGCTGAGCGGCTGCACGCTGGCGCCGCGCTATGAACGTCCGGCCGCGCCGGTGGCGGCCGGCTATCCGGCCGCGCCGGAGGGCTACGCCGCCGCCGAGGTGAAGAGCGGCGAGGCCCGCCGTGCCACCGACATCGGCTGGCGCGAGTTCTTCACGGACCCGCGTCTGCAGGGGCTGATTGCCACCGCGCTGGAGAACAACCGCGATCTGCGCACGGCTGCATTGCGTATCGAGGAAGCGCGTGCGCAATACCGGATCCAGCGCGCGGACCTGCTGCCGACCGTCAACGGCAACGCGAGTTTGCAGCGCGGCCGTTTTTCGGGGGCGACGTCGGGCATCGACCGATCGTTCACCGGCAACATCTACCAGGTGGGGCTGTCGGTGACCCAGTGGGAGCTTGACTTCTTCGGCCGCGTCCGCAGCCTGTCGAATGCCGCGCTGGCCCAGTACCTGGGCACCGAGGAGGCCCATCGCGCCGCGTATATCTCGCTGGTGTCGGAAGTGGCCAAGGCCTACCTGGCCGAGCGCGCCGCGGCCGAGCAGTACGATCTGGCACGCGACACGCTGGAAGCGCGCCAAAGCACGTTCGAACTGGCAAAGCGGCGTTTCGATGCGGGTGCCACATCGGCCCTGGATCTGCGCGACAACGAATCGCTGGTGGCGCAGGCCCGCGTGGCCGCCGCGCAGCTGGCGCGCCAGCGGGCGCAGGCACAGAACGCGCTGGAAGTGCTGGTGGGCAAGCCGATCGCCGAGATCCCGAACCTGCCGGCGCCGATGCGCCTGTCCGATGAGCACCTCATCAGCGACATTCCGGAAGGACTGCCGTCTGATCTGCTGATGCAGCGTCCGGACATTCGCCAGGCCGAGCAGCAACTGCTATCGGCCAATGCGAACATCGGCGCGGCACGTGCGGCGTTCTTCCCGCGCATCACGATGACCGCCAGCGCCGGAAACATCAGCACGTCGTTCACCAACCTGTTCGACAACGGGGCCGGCATATGGTCGTTCTCGCCGCAACTGGTGCTGCCGATCTTCGACTATGGCCGTAACCTGTCGAACCTGGATCTGAGCAACGTGCGCAAGAACATCCAGATCGCCAACTACGAGAAGACGATCCAGACCGCGTTTTCCGAGGTGGCCAATGCACTGGTGGCACGCGGCACGCTGGAAGAGCAGGTGGCGGGCCAGGAGCAGCAGCGCAACGCGGAAGCGGCGCGCTACGAGCTGTCGCGGCTGCGTTTCCGCAGCGGCGTGGCGAGCTATCTGGACGAGCTCGATGCGCAGCGCCAGTTGTTCACGGCCGAGCAGGCGCTGGTCCAGGCGCGGCAGTTGCGCCTGGTCAACGCGATCGACCTGTACCGCGCGCTGGGCGGCGGGTTGACGGAGACCGGCCCGGTGGCGCAGTAGGCATTGCCCTTCTGTTTGCTCCCCTCTCCCGCTTGCGGGAGAGGGGCCGGGGGAGAGGGCCGGAGGTTCTACGAAGTGATAACGCACACTAACCTCAATCCCTCTCCCCCGACCCCTCTCCCAGAGGGAGAGGGGCGCAACAACCTCAGAACTTATACGACGCCGCCAGGAAGAAGATGATCGGGTTTGGCTCGAGCTTCGTCTTCGAGGTGGACAGCGTGGTGCCGTCCGATGCCTTGATGGTCATCGTCGACGTGGTCTTCAGCGGGATATAGGTCACCGCCGCGGTCACGCCCCAGTGCTCGTCGAAGTTGTACGTGCCGCCGACGTTGAACACCGGCGCCCACGACGACGACGCGTCGGCACGCACCGAGGTCGGGCCCGGAATGCCCGCCCCGGCCGCCAGGATCGCGCCCAGGTTGTTGTTCACGGACTCCGCGAAGGCCGGATTGACCCGGATATCGGTAAAGAAGTTATACGACACCCCCAGGCCCAGGAACGGCCGGAAGCGCGTGCCGGGCTCCAGGAAGTGATACTGCACCATCGCCGCCGGGCTCCACTGGCGCGCGCGCGTGATGATCGGGTTCAGCGCCGGATCGCCCAGGCTCTGGCGCCCCAGCGCGCCGGCGGGCCCGGGCGGGATCAGCTCGCCATGGCCGTACAGCTTGAACTCGGGCGGAATGCCGCCTACCGCCGTCACGGCGATGTTGTCCGTGACGAAGTGGCTGAACGTCAGGCCCAGCGTGTCGGCGTTCGACGAGGACAGCCCGCTGCCGGGCGCGGTGAACGTGGTCGGCAGGCCCAGCGGATAGTTGATCGGCACTTCCGCCACCGTCGTGGTCAGTGGCGGGCTGACGCCGGATGTCTGGATGTGAAACCAGCCGGCCGAGACGACGTTGTCGCCGGCCTTCTGGGCATGTGCGGGCTGCATGCCCGTAAACATGCCGAACACGGCAGCAATGGCGGCCAGGGACTTCACGGTAAGGCGTTGCATGGTCATCGGGGGTCTCCGGCCAGTTATTCGACGAAGGCGCCGACGGTGAAGTACGGCGTGCCGCTGCGGTCCTCGAGGAAGCCGAACACGCCGCCCGGGCCGGTGAACATGAGCTTGCCCTTCGGCGACGTGGCCGTGGCGTCCTTGCGCGTGGTCGTGATCACGCCCGGCACCGTCTGGGAAAAGTCGAGCTTCAGCGCAGTGGCCAGCGTGGCGTCCGAGGCGCGGAACGGATCGAGCATGGCCGCGTCGGCGCCCACCAGCGCCGTGGTGCGGTACTCGAAGTTGCTGTCCACGCCGATGTACTCGCCGTTGACGCTGCCCTGCGTGGCCGAGACGGCGCCCGCCATCATGCCGATGCCGATCTCGTCGTCGGCGCCCACCGGCTGAAGGTTGGTGAAGCTGTCGTTGGCGTAGCCCACGCGGATCATGATCGGCACCAGCTGGCCGCGCAGCTTGCCCACGATCAGGTACGCGCGGCCCAGCACGCCGCCCAGCGTGGGCGCGAGTTCGCCCTCGTAGTGCGTGGAGAGCAGCGCGCCGTTCGACTGCGGCACGAACTTGTCACCCTTCTGCTTGCACGTGCCGCCGGCCTTGTTGTCGCAGACCGTGAACGAGCCATCGGCGGCCAGCGCCATGCGGTAATCCTGCGCCACCGTCTGGAAGTTCTTCGACGGCACCTCGTGGAAGCCCGAACCGTTGTACGTGCCCGCGATCTTCGTCAGGTCGGTCTCGGTCTGCGAGAAGCCGATGAACTGGAAGTACGGGAACGTGGTGTCCGGCACCGCGCCGGCGCCGGCAATGCCGTTGAACTGGATGCGCGCGCCGGGAATGGTGCCGCCCATCACGCCCTGCCCCAGGAACAGCCGTGCGGGCCGCGCGGGATCGAGGCTCGCGCCGATCAGCCGGAACGCGCACTGGTTGAGCTTGTCGGTGGGCAGGCCGGTCTCCTGCGCCAGCGTGCCCGTCATCACGTTCTTGCCGTCGGTGGGGTCCGATCGCGTCGGGCTGACCGTGCCCGTGGTGCGCGGCACCGACGAATCGAGGAACGTGACGGCCCAGGTCTTGCGCGCCGTATCGATCTGCACCCTTACCAGCTCGCCCGAACCCGTGCCGCCGACGTACGGCGTGGAATAGTCCACCGTGGCCGGGCACAGCCGCACCGTGGTGGCCGCGGGCGTGGCCGTGCCGCCGCCGCCCTCGCCCCCGCCGCCGCATGCGGCGAGCGTGGCGGCGGCGCCCAGCGCCAGTGGCAGGGCCAGCCGTGACAGCCACGGCCGCCGGCGCGTCAGCGGCCGGGAACGTGGCGATGGTGATGGTGATTGCGGGGGCAGCATGATGGCGTCTCCTTTGGGTCTTTCTTATGGTGTGTGAGGCAGGGGTGCGAACTCGGCGGCTCGCTCAGCGGCTGGCCAGCGCGCTCACGCGGAACGTGGGCGCCGACGCGGGGCCGAACAGGTGTGCGTAGACGGGGCCGGTGGTGATCAGCGTGCCGGTGATGCCGCTGTTGTCGGTGGTGGCCACCACGCCGGGCCGCGTGGCTTGCGTGAAGTCCATCTGGAAACCGCCAACCGGTTTGAGCGAGGTGTCCTGTGGATCGATCAGCGCCACGAGGTTGTCATGCACGATCGACGACAGGTACTTGAAGTCGCTGCCCGAGCCGATGTAGCTGCCCTGCATGGCCGCCTGCGTGGCGGCGGCGGCGGGCGCCAGCAGCGCCAGCCCCGATTCGTCATCCACGCTCAGGATTCCCTGCCCCAGGTCGATGCGCGCGTAGCCCACGCGCACCAGCAGCGGCACCCGCGCGCCGTCGAGCTTGCCCACCACGAGCACGCCCTTCGCGCGGCTGCTGTTGTCCTGCAGGAACGCGGTGGCATAGAAGTGCGGATAGGGCTGGCTGCCGTTGGCGTTGTTGCTGTCGAACGCGCCATCGGTGCCGGCGCGCAGCTGCCACGGCTGGCCCGTGGTCACGCAGTTGCCGCTTGCCGGGGTGCACGTGCCATCGGCGTTCAGCGTCTCCACGGTCTGCGCCGTGGCCGGCACGAAGTGGCCGGCCGGCGTCACGCTGCCGCCCGACGGCACCAGGTGATAGCCCAGCACGTTGTAGGTGCCGGCCACCTTGCTGAAATCGGTCTCGGTCTCGGCGAAGGCCAGCACCGGATACATCGGGAACGTGGTCTTCGGGATCGCGCCGATGCCGAAGATGCCCGCGTACTCGATCGTCGCGCCGGGAATGCCGCCGCCCGCCACGCCGTTGCCAACGAAGACGATGGGCGGATTGGCCGGGTCGATGAGCGCCTGCGAGGCGCCGTCGGACGCCGTCACGGTCTTCAGCTCGTACGCGCACTGGTTCTGCGCCGGCGTGGGCAGCGGCCGCGCGGGATGCGCCATCGTGCCGGTCAGCGTCACGCCGGCACGCGTGGGATAGATGTCGTTGGTGGCCTTGGGCACCGCCGACTCCAGGATCTGGATCCGGTACGTGCCCTGCGTGGAATCGAACTGCATCTTCACCAGTTCGCCGGCGCCGGAGCCGCCGGTGTACGTGGTGTTGTAGTCCAGCGTGGCCGGGCACAGCGCGGCGACCGGGTGGTTCTGCGTGGGGCCGCTGCCAGGGCAGGTGCCGGTCGCCGCGCATTGCTGCGAGGCCGCGGGCGTGGGCCCGCCGCCGGCCTCATCGCCACCCCCGCCGCACGCGGCGAGCGTGATCGTCAGGCTTACCCCAGCCAAGGTGGTTGCAAAAGAGAGGGCGTGCGCGGGGGCGCGCCGAAGGGGCGACTCGGACATGACTTGTCTCCATGTTGTTATTGACCGGCGGTCCGCTTGGCCGTGGGACGGTCTGCGGATCTGTCGCGGTGGGTCGGACTCTCGCGTCTGGCGCGTTTGAGCGTCAATAGAGCGGTCGTTCCAAACACAGGTGGCCGGTCTCCCGCCGTTGCCGTGCAAGCATGTGCCGCAATCGTTCAAACTGTGCGCGGGGGCTCCCGCGACCACTTTCAAACGCACGGCAGGCGCGCCACGGCACCGGTCAGAACTTGTATTCGCTGTTGGCCGTGTCGAACGTGGTGGCGTCGAACGTCTTCTTCACCGCGCGCTCGAAGACGATCTTCTCCACCATGTTGCCGTCGGCGTCCCAGGCGGTTTCCACGCGCGGCCACGGATGCTTGAGGTCGAGCATCAGTTGCACCTTCTTGGCGTAGTACTTGGGCGCGCCCTCGGGCAGGTCCCACGTGAGCGCCACCATGCGCATGCCCTGCTCGCGCACGATCTCGGCGCGGTTGAACTTCTCCGGGAGCCCCGCGGCGCGCAGCGAGCGCGCGTCGCGCTCGAGCATCGACAGCACGTACTGGAAGCCGAGGTCGCGCACCGTGTGGTTCGACTGCGACCTGGCCAGCGTGCCATCGAGCGAGATCCACATCGAGGTGAAACCCATGATGCCGCCCAGGTGGCCGTACATCTCGTCCTTGCGGCGCGTCTCGTCGTACAGGATCTCCTGCCCCGCCTGCACGCCGTTGGGCAGCCACCTGGCGTAAAGCTGGCGCGGCTGGTGGCGGTAGCGGATCTGCATGCGCGCGGGCTGGTCCTGCCACTGGCCGTTGAGCCGCTCCTGCCGGCTCATCCAGTACTCGTATTCGGGATAGCGGCTCATCTCGGCGCGTGCCCACATCAGCAGGGTCTCGGGGTGGATGGCATCGCACGTGGCCAGCACCTGCGCGTCGGACAGCGCGGCCAGCTCGCCGCTGGCGAGCTGCTTCGAGAGCAGCGCCGCCTGCTGCGACGCCGGCAGGCCGTCGTAGGGCGTGGCGGCGCGCGTGGCCGCCGGGGCCACGGGTGCAGCGGGGGCCGATTGGGCGTGCGCCATCAACGTACCGCCCTGCGGCGCGGCGGCCAGGCCCAGCATGCCGCCGAGGGCGGCAACCAGATAGAACTGCTTCATCGCGTGTCTCCTTGTCTTCTCGCAAGGCGTGGGCAAACGGGGGGCCGTGCGCGGCGCGCGGGGCGCCACGCCTCGCGGTTGCGTGGCGAATGAACCGATTCGGATCAGAAACGACAATCAGGCGCGACGTGGGTCGTCGCGGCTCGGTGCCGGAGGCGGTGGTCCCGGTGGAGACCGCCGCGCGCGGCTAGCTCCTGGGGCGGGTGCGCATCCAGTCGTCGAGCGGATTGCTGGGGAAGGCGGGACACAGCTCGCGGCGTACCGCCAGGCTGGCCGTGGCCGCGCGCGATGTCCCTTCGTTGCGCACGGTGCGGGTGCCGCGGCGCGCGCGTCCCACGGCGGCGGCGGCGGCTACCGCGGCCTGGTGGGCTTCGTTCTCCACGGTGGCGGCCAGCGCCGCCACATGGGCCTGCTCGTCGGCTTGCTGGGTCTCGCCGATATCGAACACGTCCTGCAGGGCGCCCAGCGCCTGGGGCTCGGGCGCCGGGGCCTTGAGGGCCGCCACCACCATCGAGGTCAGTTGCGCCAGCACGTGCGCGTCGCTCATGGGCTTGCCTTGGGTGAACGCCGGCATCAGGTTGCCGAGTTCGTCGCCGGCCAGCACGCCCGCCAGCGCCTTGAGCGCGAAATGCAAGCGCCAGCCCAGTTCCTGGCGCGGCACGTCCGGCAGCGCGCGTGCAAACGCCTCGAAGAAGCGTCCGAACACGGGTGCGTAGTGCCCCATCAGGTACGACTGGATGAACGGCGAGGTGTCCGAATACACGCGCCCCAGCAGCCGCAGGAACGACGGCCCGCCGATGCTGGGCGCGCGCGCCATCTGGAGCGCGGGCACGAACAACGCGCCCATCACGTGTTCGCAGCGGATGTCGTGGCCGGGCCAGCGGGCCTCGCTGGCATCGAGCAACGCCAGCCGGCGCGTGTTGAGGGGATCCAGCCGGCGCCCGAGCACCGCCTGCATCATCATTTCCTTGCTGCGGAAGTGGTAATTCACCGCTGCGAGATTGACGATCGCCCGCGACGTGACTTGCCGCAGGGAGGTCGCTTCGTAGCCCACTTCGATGAACAGCTTCTCGGTCGCGTCAAGGATCCGCGCCTTGGTATCTCCAGCCGTGTTTTTGCCGGTCTTCATGGGGTGTCTCTCGCAAAATTACTGCTGTGGACCCCTGCAAAAATCTCCACGCCGCTGTTGCTCCGCGCTCTGTCGGCATACGGATGCTTGAAACGGTTGTACGAAGCCTACTTCACTGCCACGGCTGTTTCACAAGTGCAATTTTCGAAGAATGACTCTAGGCCGCGAAGACTGATCCGCCGGGGAAAACCCCGGGCGGGGCGCCGCAAACGCATCATCCGGTGATGCGCGGTTTCAGCGCTGATACATTCTGCGCCGTCAATGCGAAAACTGACAACTGGGGATTCGCCCCGATACTCGTAGGAAAGACAGAACCGTCGAATACGAACAAATTGGACAAATGGTGATGTCGGCCCTGGCTGTCGACCACGCCGCGCGCGGGATCGTCGCTCATCGCGCAGCCACCCATCAGGTGGGCCGTGAACAGCAGGGCGCGGAACGGCTTCAACGGCAGTCCGGCGATGGCTTCGCGCGCCTGCGGCCAGCTCGTGTAATAGGTGGCATCGAGGTGCGCGGGCCGTACGCGCCTGGCGCCGGCCGCGAACTGCGCCTCGGCCATGCTCAGGTAGGCGCGGCGCACGCCGTCCCAGACGTAATCGGTCATGTCGTAGTCGAGCACCGGGCTGCCGTCCTTGGCCACGCGCACGCGCCCGCCGTCGCTCTCGGGCACAAAGCCGTCACGCAGCAGCGCCAGCATGGCGTTGGTGTGCGGCAACGCGGCCATCTCGCGCTTCAGTTCGTCGCCAAAGGCGTTGAACACGCCGGCACTGATGCCCGGGAACATCGGCGGCACCTCCAGCTTGTAGCCCATCGGCCCCGTTGCGCCATGACGCCACTGGAATTCGTCCGATGCAATGGATTGCGGCGCGCCATAGTACGGTTCGATAAGCTCCGGCATTTCTGCGATGCTCAAATTCACCGGATGAATAAATGTACGCCGGCCGATCCGCTCGTGCGGATCGGGCACGGCTGACCGCAGCAGCAGTGCCGGCGTGTTGATCGCCCCGCCCGCCACCACCACATGGCGCGCGCGCACGGTGATCGTGACGCCCGTGGCGGTGTAGCCGTCCACGCCGAGCGCATCGCCGGTCAGCCCGCGCACGGTCTTGCCGTCGTGGTCCAGCCTGCGCACGCGCACGCGGTGCACCAGCGTGGCGCCATGCGCGAGCGCGTTGGGGATCGTCGAGACCAGCATCGACTGCTTGGCGTTGACCGGGCAGCCGAAGCCGCAATATCCCGAATTCCAGCAGCCGCGCACGTTGCGCGGAATCACGTGCGATTCCCAGCCCAGCTTGTCGCAGCCGCGCCTGAGCACCGCGTTGTTTGGGTTCGGGTCCATCGCCCACGGCGCCATGCCCAGCCGCGCCTCGATCCGCGCGAACCACGGCGCCATGTCGGCCTCGCCGTGGCCGGTCACGGCGTGCTCGCTGGCCCAGTGCGCCAGTGTCCGGGGCGGCGTGCGGAAGCTGGACGACCAGTTGACCGTGGTGCTGCCGCCCACCGACCGGCCTTGCAGGATGGCGATGGCGCCGTCCGAGGTGGCACGTGCCGCGGCCTCCTGGTAGAGCTCGCGATAGGCGCGCGCCTCGTCCATGTCCTGGAAGCTGTCGGATGTGTGCAGGCCGCCTTCCTCCAGCAGCAGCACCTTCAGGCCGGCTTCGCTCAGGATTTCGGCGGCAATGCCGCCGCCCGCGCCGGTGCCGATGATCGCCACGTCGGCTTCGAGCAGGCGCGGCGCGGTGAACGTGGCGGCGTCCAGCACTTTCCAGCCGGACGCGATGCCGGCCTTGTAAAGATCGTTGATGGCCATGGGGAAGTGTCCGCCGTTAGCTGTGAAGGGCGCGGTAGACCGCGGGATTGGGGCCGGGATAGCCGCTGGCGGCCCACGTGCCGGGCAGGACGAAGTAGGCCACGCTGGCCAGCTTCACCAGCACCACGCCACCGGCGTTGAGCGTCGCGAAGCGGCTGCCGCGCCAGCGCGCCAGGAACGCGCGCACCTGGTCCGGCGTGGCCTGGTCCCATGGCGTGCGCACGCCGGCCACGGCCCAGCGCAGCGGCGTGCTGTCCAGCAGGTCCAGCAGCTTGCGCAGCTCCGTGCGGCCGTTTTGGTCCATCGCGGCAATCGTGCCGTCGATGTTCTTCAGGGCGGCGGCCAGGCGCGCCTCACGCGCGGCGGCATCGAGGCCGGCCAGGTCGACGGCGATGGCCGGCAGCAGCGCGCGGAACATCCGGACATCGGCCGGACGCAGGAACGCCATGCCCGGCTGCGGCGGCGCATCGGCCGGCGTGCAGCCGGTCAGCGCAGGAAACAGCGCCGTGCAGGCGATGGCCGCCGAAAAGCCGGCACCGATCTTGAGGAAATGGCGGCGCGACGGGTCGACCGCGGCGCGGGGTTCCGGTATGGGCAAGGTTGTCTCCGTGATGTTCTTGTCTTGTTGGCCACATCGGCCACGGCTGCGTTGCGATTCTGCCGAACCGCCCGAAAAATATTTTGGTTTTCGATGCGGTTTCAAACGCCCGGATGACGGCCGTACCCACCGCTGCGTCCGTGCCGCCAACGTCGTTTCATGTGCTGTCTACACCACTGGAAATCAGCTGGGAATAGAGCAATTCTTCCATTCACCGGATTGACCGGCTTCTCCACGGCGCCTACGATGACATCGAGCAATGTCACAATCAACGGTGTCGTGGACGAGTGCCGGAGCGCCGGCATCGCATGCGCACCCACTGGAACGCACCTGATGAATGCACCCGTGGACTTGCCGGCCGGCCTCGGCCTGGAAATCGGCGCCGAAGCCGCCTGCGATATCGCCATCATCGGCAGCGGCTTTGCCGGCCTGGGCATGGGGATCCGGCTCAAGCAGTCGGGCGAGGAAGATTTCCTGATTTTCGAGAAAGCCGATGCCGTCGGCGGCACTTGGCGCGACAACCACTACCCCGGCTGCGCGTGCGACGTGCAATCGCATCTGTATTCGTTCTCGTTCGCGCCGAACCCGGACTGGTCGCGGATGTTTTCCGCCCAGCCGGAGATCCGCGCCTATATGGAACACTGCACCGACCGCTTCGGCCTGCGTCCGCACCTGCGCCTGGGGCACGAACTGCGCCAGGCCACCTGGGACGCGCCGGCCGGCTGCTGGCGGCTGCGCATGGCCGATGGCCGGCGCGTCCGGGCGCGCGTGCTGGTGTCGGGCATGGGCGGGCTGAGCCGGCCGGCGATTCCCGATATTCCCGGCCTCGATACCTTTGCCGGCGCGATGTTCCACTCGCAGCAATGGCGCCACGACTATCGGCTGGCGGGCCAGCGTGTGGCCGTGATCGGCACGGGCGCGAGCGCGATCCAGTTCGTGCCGCAGATCGCGCCCGTGGTGGATCACCTGGACCTGTACCAGCGCACGCCGCCGTGGATCATGCCCAAGCCGGACCGGCCCATCTCCGCCCCCGAGCGCTGGATGTTCCGCCACCTCCCGTTCACGCAGAAGCTGGTGCGTACGGGCCTGTACTGGATGCTGGAGTCGCGCGTGCTCGGCTTCGTCAAGCATCCGGGGCTCATGAAAGCGGTGGAGGGTATCGCGCGCCGGCACCTGGTGCGCCAGGTGCCCGATCCGGCGCTGCGTGCCACGCTGACGCCGGACTACACCATCGGCTGCAAGCGGGTGCTGATCTCGAATGACTATTACCCGGCGCTGTCGCGTCCCAACGTGGAGGTGGTCACCACCGGCATCGACCACGTGGAAGCCGACGCCATCGTCATGCGCGACGGCACGCGCCGGGAGGCCGACTGCATCATCCTGGGCACCGGCTTCCATGCCACCGACCCGCTGCCGCGCGGCGTGATCGTGGGCCGCGACGGCCTGGACCTGCTCGACGCCTGGCGCGACGGCGCGCAGGCGTACCTGGGCACCACCGTGGCCGGCTTCCCGAACCTGTTCCTGATCGTCGGTCCCAACACGGGACTGGGCCATAGCTCGATGGTGCTCATGATCGAGTCGCAGGTGAATTACGTGCTCGACGCGCTGCGCCACATGCGCCGCGAGCGGCTGCAGGCGGTGGATGTGCGCCCGCCCGTGCAGGCCGCCTTCAATCGCGGCATCCAGCAGAAGCTGGGCCACGCGATCTGGAGCGAGGGCGGCTGTGCAAGCTGGTACATCGACCCGCGCAGCGGCAAGAACACCACGCTGTGGCCGGGCTTCACGTGGCAGTTCCGCCGCGCCACGCAGCACTTCCGCCTGGCCGACTACGAGCGGTGGCCCGTGCGCCATCCCGCCGAGGCGCCGCAGCCCGCAGAGGCGCCGCAACCCGAAGCGGCCGGCGCCGTCAGCGCATGACCTGAGCACACATAACAAGCACGCAGCAGACAGGAGACTCGCAATGAGGGTGTTTCGAAACAAGGTGGCGGCCATTACCGGCGCCGGCTCGGGCATGGGCCGCTGCCTGGCGATCCAGCTCGCGCGGCAGGGCTGCCACGTGGCCATTTCCGACTGCAACGAGGCGGGCCTGTCGGAGACCGCCGCCGAGGTCCGGCGCGTGGCGCCCGGCGTGACCGTGACGGCCCAGGTTGTCGATGTGTCCGACCGCGTCGCGGTCCATGCGTGGGCCGATCAGGCCGCAGCTGACCACGGCAGCGTGAACCTGATCTTCAACAACGCCGGCGTGGCGCTCTCCAGCACCGTGGAGGGCATGAGCTACGACGACCTGGACTGGATCATCGGCATCAATTTCTGGGGTGTGGTCCACGGGACCAAGGCGTTCCTGCCGCACCTGAAGGCGAGCGGCGATGGCCACATTGTCAACACGTCGAGCGTGTTCGGCCTGTTCGCGCAGCCCGGCATGGGCGCGTACAACGCCAGCAAGTACGCGGTGCGTGGCTTCACGGAATCGCTGCGGCAGGAACTTGACCTGATGGACTGCGGCGTGTCCGCCACCACCGTGCATCCGGGCGGCATCAAGACCAACATCGCGCGCGCGAGCCGCGTGTCGCCGAGCGTGAACGGGCTGCTCGTGCGCGATGCGCAGCAAGGGCGCGAGGAATTCGAGAAGTTCTTCATCACCACGCCCGAGAAGGCCGCCGGCGTGATCCTGGATGGCGTGCGCGCCAACAAGCGTCGCGTGCTGATCGGGCCCGATGCCTACGCGGCCGATGCGATGGCGCGGCTGCTGCCGGCCGCGTACCAGTCGCTGGTGGTGCGCGAGACGCGCCGCAAGCGCAAGCGGCTCATGCCGGCGGGCGCCACGGCGGCCGGCGAAGGGGAGCGCGCATGACCCGCGCCGCGCTGCCGCAAGAGGCCGCGCTGCAACGGCCGCCCGGCGCGTTCACGCGCTGGTTCGGGCAGGGGCGCGTGGGGTTCTTCAGCCTGTCGCGCGATACGCTCGCACGCCGTTATGCGCTGCCCGCGTCGCGCTGGGTGCAGGTGATGGGCGCGCTGGTCCACTACACCGAGGAAGGCGCCCCCGAGGGCGAGCCGCTGGTGCTGATCCACGGCTTTGGCGCCACGCTGCACACGTGGGAAGGGCTGATGCCCGCGCTGCGCCAGCGCTATCGCGTGCTGCGGCTGGACCTCGCGCCGTTCGGCCTCACCGGGCCGCTGCGCGACGCGCGCGGCCGCGTGGTGACCATGGACATCAACGTGTACCGCGACTTCATCGACGCCTTCCTGGCCGCCGTGCGCGTGTCGCGCGCCACGCTGATCGGCAACTCGCTGGGCGGCCTGATCGCCTGGGATCTCGCCGTGCGGCGCCCGTCGCTGGTGAACCGCCTCGTGCTGATCGATGCGGCCGGATTCCCGATGAAGCTGCCGGTCTACATCGGCCTGTTCCGGCATGCGCTGGTGCGCTGGTCGGCGCCGCGCCTGCTGCCCGAATGGATCATCCGCGCCGCCACGCGCGACGTGTATGGCGATCCGTCGCGCGTGCCCGAGGCCACGTTCCGCCGCTATGTCGATTTCTTCTACGCCGAGGGCAGCCGCGAGGCCGTGGGCCGGATGGTGCCCAAGCTCGACTTCGGCGACCTGGCGACCGACCTGCTGGCCGGCGTGCGTACGCCCACGCTGGTGCTCTGGGGCGACCGCGACCGCTGGATTCCGCCCGCGCATGCGCAGGAATTCGCGGATCGCCTGCCCAACGCCACGCTGCGCCGCTATGCGGGGCTTGGCCATATCCCCATGGAGGAAGACCCGGCCCGCGTGGCGGCCGATCTTCTGCCGTTCCTGGATGCGCCCCGCGCGGCGCGTCCGACTTCCAACAAGGAGCTCACATCATGATGCCAGTCCGACGCGACGTGCATCCGCATCTGCCGCCAGAACGCATCTGCGACTGGCACGAGCGCGGACGGCACGTCACCCACTTCATCAACGCGCTGTCGATCTTCTTTCCGGCCGGCGAGCGCTTCTTCATGGACAGCGTGCGCCACTACCGCGACCAGCTGACCGATCCGGCGCTCAAGCGCGCGGTGGCCGGCTTCATCGGCCAGGAGGCCATGCACACGCGCGAGCACATCCTCTACAACCGGCTGCTCGACGATGCCGGCCTGCCGGCCAGCCAGCTCGACAACGCCGTGGCCAGGCTGCTGAACGTGCTGCGCAAGATCCTGCCGCCGTCGTGGCAGCTGGCGCACACCATCGCGCTCGAGCACTACACGGCCATGCTGGCCGGCGGCATGCTGTCCGACCCGCGCCACATGGGCCGCTCGGCGCCGGGCTACCGGCAGGTGTGGACCTGGCACGCGCTGGAGGAGACCGAGCACAAGGCCGTGGCGTACGACGTGTGGAACGCGGTCATGAAGCCCGGCCCATACCGCTACCTGCTGCGTACGTTCACGATGCTGACCACCACGGTCACGTTCTGGGCGCTGGTGTTCGTGTTCCACGTGCGCCTGGTGACGGCCGACAAGAGCTGCCGCCACAAGCTGCTCGGCTTCGGCAAGGTGGTCAATTTCCTGTGGGGCTCGCCGGGCGTGCTGCGCAAGATGATCCCGGAGTGGTTCGATTACTTCCGCCCGGGCTTTCATCCGTGGGACGCGGACAACCGCGCGGAGCTGGGCCGCATCGTGCCGCTGATCGAGGAAATCGAGCAGACCGCGATCCGCGCGGGCGCCAGCACGCGCGCGCCGTCGATCCGCAGCGCGGCCTAGCGCCTGGTTTCCGGGTGGTCGTGCAGGTGCTCGAGGATCGCGGCCACGCGGTCCCCGAGGTACTTGTTGGCCGAGATCTCCAGCGCGCGCATCATCTCCGTCTCCACCGCCACCATGGCCAGCGGGCGGATGCGCCAGAGGATGTCCACGAGCCGTGGCACCTCGGCGGGCGGCGGCAGCTTGCCTTCGCCGTAGCGGTCCAGTTCACGGACCACCATGCCGACGATGCGATCCGACACGGCCTGGAAGTGGCTGCGGGCCTGCTCGATGATCTCAAGCACGTCTTCCAGCGCAAAGCCGGCCCTGGCGATCTCCGCGCCTGCCGCCAGCGCGCGCGGGCTGCGCGCCAGGTAGCCGAAGCCGTCGGGCTCGAGCAGCCCCAGCGCAATGGCCTTGGCCAGCGCCGGGCGCGAGACCGCGCGGCCGAACAGCCGCGCCAGCGCCAGATAGGAATAGTGGCGCGGCGCTTCGCTGTTCCAGGGGCTGCTGATGGCGGTCTCTAGCCCCAGGATGGAGCGCAGGTCGTGGCCTTCGACAATGGCCTTGAGCAGCTCCATGATGTTGGCGAGCGTGTAGCCGCGCGCCAGCAGGTGATGGATCAGGCGGAGCCGCCCGAGGTGGGTTTGCGTATAGATGCCCACCCGGCCGCGCCGCTCGGGCGGATCGATCAGGCCGCGATCCTGGTACGAGCGGATATTGCGCACGGTGGTGCCCGCCGCGCGCGCCAGTTCGTCGATCGTGTATTCGGGGAAGGGCGGCGTGGCGCCGCGCGGTTCAGTGGCCATGGGGGAAAATTCTAACCGCTACAATGCCCCATGCACATCCGTTGGCTCGAAGACTTCATCTGCCTGGCCCAGGCCGGCAGCCTGGCGCGCGCGGCCGAGCTGCGCAACGTCACGCCGCCGGCGTTCGGCCGCCGCATGCAGGCGCTCGAGGTCTGGGCCGGCGCGCCGCTGATCGACCGCAGTGCCTTCCCCGTGCGGCTGACCGCCGAGGGACGGCAGTTCCTCGAAGCCGCCGAGTCCGCGCTGCGTACGCTTGGCGAGGCCCGGCTCTCGCTGCGCGCCGCGCATCGCGCCGACGCCAGCACGCTGACCATCGCCACCGGCAAGACGCTCGCGCGCTCGATGGTGCCCGCGTGGCTGGCCGCCCTGCGCCACGCGCTGCGCGATGACCCCGTGGCGGCCGGCTTTCGCACCCGTATCTCCACCCATGCCACCCACGACGCGCTGGCGCTGTTCACCGAGGGCGACGTCGACTTCCTGCTCTGCTACAGCCCGCACGACCTGCCCGTGATGCTGGACGACGCGCGCTACGTGTTCCACCCGGTGGGCGTGGAGCGGCTGGTCTGCGTGGCGGCGGCCGATGCGCGCGGCGCCCCGGCGCACCGGCTGCAGGGCCCCAAGGCCGGCGCGCGTGGATCGCCCGTGCAGCCCGTGCCGATGATCGCCTACGCCGAGACCCTGACCATGGGCCGCATGGTCAACCAGGAAATCGCCCGCCGCAAGCTGGCCGGGCGTCTCGATGTGATCGCGGTCAGCGATTTCGCCGAATCGGTGCATGAAATGGTGCGCCAGGGCATGGGACTGGCCTGGCTGCCCGCGCGGCTGATTGCCGATGACCTGCGTGCGGGCCGCCTGGTCCGCGCGGACCTTGATGGCGGCGGCGCTTCGGACCTGGCGCTCGACATTCGCCTGTACCGCCCCCGCGCCCCGATGCGCGCGCTGGCGGAGGCATTTTGGTGCGCCGCGCTGCACCATCGCTGACCATTGCCGAAACGGCAACCGGGGTTGCCAAAGCCGCATGCCGGGGGCGCCAGCGCTCTCTACCATCGCCGGACAACACCCACACCACTGCCGGAAGAGAAATCACCATGAAGACCCTGCTGCGCGCGGCCGTTGCCGCCACCCTGAGCTGTTGTGCCTTTGCCGCGTCCACCGTGCATGCGGCGGGCGCCTATCCCGTCAAGCCCATCACGCTCGTGGTTGGCTACACCGCCGGGGGCAGTGTCGATCTGGTGGCGCGCACCGTGGCGCCCGAGCTGGGCAAGCGGCTGGGCCAGAGCGTGGTGATCGAAAACCTCGGCGGCGCGGGCGGCACCATCGGCGCGTCGAAGGTGGTCAAGGCCGAGGCCGACGGCTATACGCTGCTGCTGGGCTCGGGCAGCGAGGTTTCCATCGCGCGCCTGACCAATCCGGCCGTGCGCTACGACGGCGAGCGCGACCTGGCCCCCATCACCTTCGTCGGCACGCAGCCGATGGTGCTGGTGGGCAAGCTGCAACTGCCGGCCAAGAACGCGGCCGAGCTGATGGCGCTGGCCAAGGCGGAGCCGGGCAAGCTCTCGTACGCGTCGTCGGGCGTGGGTACGCCGCTGAACCTGGCCGGCGAGCTGATCAAGCAGCAGGGCAAGGTCAGCATCACGCACGTGCCGTACAAGGGCGCCTCGGCGATGGCCACGGACCTGCTGGGTGGCCAGATCGACCTTGCGGTGATGGTGCTGTCGTCCGCGCTGCCCCATATCCAGGCTGGCCGCGTGCGCGCCTACGGCGTGACCGAGGCCAAGCGCGCCAGCGTGGCGCCCAACGTGCCCGCGCTGGCCGAGACGCCCGCGCTCAAGGGCGTGGACATGGGAGTCTGGTTCGGCCTGATGGCGCCCGCCGCCACGCCGCGCCCCGTGATCGACCGCCTGAACACCGAGATGCAGGCCGTGCTGGCCATGCCGGAGGTGCGCAAGAAGCTGGCCGAGGCCGGCGTGGAAGTGGCGCCCGCCAACCCGGCCCAGTTCGGCAGCTTTATCAAGCGCGAGACCAGCCGCTACCGCACCATCGTGCAGGCCGCCGACATTCACGAGTAATCCCCGGAAGATCGCCATGACCGCCATGACGCAGCAGCCAGCCTTCGAGGCCTACCCGGTGGAAGTCGAATTTCCCGATATCCGCCCCCATGCCGCCGGCAACACCGGCATCGCCTACGTCCACACGTTCGACAGCGGGCTGCCCGGCCCGCATGTGATGGTCAATGCACTGACGCACGGCAACGAGGTCTGCGGCGCCATCGCCGTGGCCGGGCTGCTCGACCACGGCCTGCGCCCGCGCCGTGGCCGGCTGACGCTGGCGTTCGCCAACGTGGACGCCTACGCGCGCTTCGACGCGGCGCAGCCCGACGCCTCGCGCTTCGTCGACCAGGACTTCAACCGCGTCTGGACCGCCGCCGTGCTGGATGACGCCGCGCGCGATTCCAGCGAACTGCGCCGCGCGCGCGCCATGCGCCCCGTGATCGACACCGTGGACCTGCTGCTGGACCTGCACTCGATGCACGAGAAGAGCCGGCCGCTGATCGTCTCCGGTCCGCTGGACAAGGGTATCGCGCTGTCGAAGGCGCTCGGGGCGCCGGCCGACATCATCGTCGACGAAGGCCACCCCGAAGGCCGCCGCATGCGCGACTACGCGGACTTCGGCGACCCGGCTAGCGCGCGCAACGCGCTGCTGGTGGAGTGCGGCCAGCATTGGGAGGCCAGCGCGGTGGACGTGGCGCGCGACTGCACCGCGCGCTTCCTGCTGCATGCCGGCATCGTCGGGGAGGCGGACCTGCCGGCGGGCTGGCTGCGCCCGCTGCCCGCCGCACAGCGCGTGGTGCGCGTCACCGAGCCGGTCGTGGCATCGAGCATGGACTTCCGCTTTGCCGGCCCGTACACCGGGCTGGAGACCTTCGCCCAGGCCGGCACCGTGATCGGCTGGCGCGATGGCCAGGCCGTGGTTACACCGTACGATCATTGCGTGCTGGTCATGCCGTCGCTGCGCCAGCTCAGGCCCGGCGTGACCGTGGTGCGGCTCGGTCAGCTATGCAACTGATTGCATGGTGATGTGGGAGGAGGCGCAGGCGCTGCGCCAGGCGGTGGAGGTGTTCAGGCTGGCCTGATCAGGCGGCGGGCGCCGGTGCCGGGGCGGCTTCCGGCGCGGGCGCCGCCTGGGCGGGTTGCGGCTGGGGTTGCGGCTTCAGCCCCGGGAACAACTGGTCGACCAGTTCCTCGATCTTGGCGCCCGGCGGGATCAGGTGGCTCAGGTTCACGCCGCCCGCGCTGCGGTTGGCGTTGAAGACCGCCTTGCCCACGCGCTCGCCGTTGCGATAGATCGTGATGTCGGCGGCGGTGATGAACGGCGTCAGGAAGGTCTGGCGCTGCACCACGTACGTGGCCGTCATCGGGCACGACGCGATCGACGAATACGGCTGCAGCATCTTCACCTCGAAGTTGCGCGCGCGCAGCGCGTTCGCAAAATCCTCCACATAGGCATTGCCGTTCACCTGGTTGGCGATCACGCAGAACAGCGCGCCATCGGCCCCCACGACCTGGTTGCCATCGACGCGAAACCCGGCCGGGCCGCCATAGGCCCCGGGCTGGAAGCCGGCGATGGGATCGCCCTGGGCCGGCCGGTCGACCGGCGTGACGGCCTGGTAGGTGGAACAGCCGGTGGCCAGCAGGGCCAGCGCGGCGGCAATGGTTGCTCTCTTCATCATGTGTCCTGGATCGCGTCGGCGAGGGCGCCGGCCGCCCGGACTCGCCACAGGGATCGAGGGGCGGGGGCGCATTGCCGGCAGCATGCCTGTGTACTGTAGGCGCGCGGGGCGGCCGGCAAAGCGCCGAACAGAGGGGGAAAACGGTCCCGTCAGGGGGAAAAGCGCCGCTTGGCTGGCGTGATCAGTTGGCGCCGCCACGGACCAGGCATTCGGCCAGCAGCGGCGTGCCGCCCTCGGCCTGGCCGGCGCCGGTGCATTCCACGGCCACTTTCTGGCCGCGCCGGACCATGGTGGCGCGGGCCTCGACCCCGCACGTGCGGCCGGCCGGGCCGCAGATCTGCTCCGGCAGCAGGTCCGCGCGCACCACCACGCCCGGCGTATCGGTGCGGATATCCAGGAACACGTGGTCGGCGGCGCGGCGCATGCCGCTGGCCACGCCTTCCACGATGAAGTACTTGCCGCGATAGCGGTCATCGGCCGCGCCGGCGTTGTCGCGGTAGTCGTCGGCCAGGGTGTCAGCCTGGTACTGGGGCAGCTGGTCGGCCGGACGGTTGGGATCGATGCTGATCGGGTCGAGCGTGCCGTCGCGCGGGATGCCGCGCGGCACGCTGGCCGGCTGCGGCTCGGCCGTGTTCGTGGCCGCGGTCTCGGCGGGCACGATCTCCCCCGTGTCATTGCCGACAAACCACAGGATGCCAATGATTGCCACGAAGACGATGGCGATGAGGGTTTGCTGGAGACGGGACATCGTGGGGGCGGGGTGGGGGAGCAGGAAACCGGCAGTTTACTCCGCCGACTGGTCCTTGATCCGCGCCAGCAGTTGCGCCTTCGCCGTGGCCATCAGGCCGGCCACGCGGACGCTGTGGAAACCCTATTCGCGGAACAGCCGCGGGGCATGGTGCCTTATTCCGTTTGAGATGGGCCGTCAGCCAGTGGTTTGTCTGGCAGGTCCAGCCGCCGCTGTTGCTCGCGCTCGATCTGCTTGATGCTCTTTGCTGGTGTCGGCAGTTCTTCGGGCATGGTCCCACCAAGCTCGGAGATAGTCTGGCGAACCTTTGCACCCACTTCGAAATGGGTTTGATTGGCTTGGCGTTTGCCCTGCACGTTGTCTCTGCGAAGCTTGTCCTCGGCCTGCGTCGCGCGGAACAGGTTCGCAGCAATTTCCGTGCTGCCCATGTGGTCGAGGATGCGCTGGCTTTTCTTCAGTCCTTTGGTCTGATGAATGTCCTTGGCGCCGAGTCCGCCGTAGAGCCCTTTGTAACCATGATCCTGAAAGACCGCATAGTCCAGCGTTGTTGCCACGCCGGCGCCCCTTGCCGCAGCGGTCAACGACTTGTTGTGTTCCGTCAGTTCGCCGCGCAGCATCAGGCGGCGCTCATCCTCGGATAGCTTGCCCAGCCGTGCTGCATCATTCAGTTCCTGCCGGCGCGTCTGCAACGCAAAGTAGGTCTGGCCGTTGGCGATCACCGGCTTGGAAGGATCGCCATTCTGTACGATCAGGTAGCAGGCGTAGCGGGACAGCTCGAAATCCTCTACCAGCCGGCGCGCGCCAGATCCGATCGAGACCATTTTCGTCACATGCCGAAAATGGTCCTCCGGCGTCTGTCTGGACCTCGAGCAGGCCTCCATGGCCTTGCCAATGACGCGTCGGAAACCTTCCCAATGCAGGTACTCGAGCAAGGGCTGAAGGTCTCGGGCGAACCAGAATTCGGTGTCGTGCGACACCTGCCTGATGCTTTCGAACATGTGGTCCCGTCGATCGCTCGTTTGTCTTTCCATCATTGGCTTCCCTCCATCGTGACCGCAGCGGCACATGCAACTGCGGATGCGAGCGATGATGAAGGTGTCAGATGGCTGACGTTTTGAGCGCGATCACTTGCCGATACAAAACCGCGTGAAGATCGTCCCGAGCAGATCGTCGCTCGTGAACGCCCCGGTGATGCTGTTGAGGTGGTCCTGCGCCAGGCGCAGCTCCTCGGCGAACAGGTCCAGCGCCTGGGCCTGCTGGTCGGCGCGCTCGGCGGCCACTTCAAGGTGGGACTGCGCATTGCGCAGCGCGGTGAGGTGCCGCTCGCGCGCCAGGAACGTGCCCTCGCTGCCGGATTGCCAGCCAATCAGCCGCAGCAGCTCGCGGCGCATCAGCTCGATGCCCGCGCCCGTGCGCGCTGAGATCCAGATCTCGGTCGGGTTCGGGCCGTTGGCCGCCACCACGTGCGCGCGGTTGCCGCTGAACATCATTTCGCCCGCGGCGGGCGCCATGTCGATCTTGTTCACCACGCGTACGATCGGCGAGCCCGGCGGCAGGTGCCCGCTCAATTGATCGTCGATGTGGTCGTCGATCTCGGACAGGCCATGCTCGATGTAGTCGGTGGCGTCCACCAGGTGCAGCACGATGTCCGCGCGGCCAATGGCGTCCCACGTGCGCGCGATGCCGATGCGCTCCACCTCGTCGGTCGCATCCTCGCGCAGCCCGGCGGTGTCGATGATATGGAGCGGTATGCCGTCGATCTGGATCGTCTCGCGCACGCGGTCGCGCGTGGTGCCGGCAATCGGCGTGACGATGGCCAGCTCCGCGCCCGCCAGCGCGTTGAGCAGCGAGGACTTGCCCACGTTGGGCTGGCCCGCCAGCACCACGGACAGGCCCTCGCGCAGCAGCGAGCCCTGCCTCGCCTGGCGCAGCACGCCGGCCAGGGCATCGCGGATGCGCGCCAGCTGCCCGCGCGCGTCGGACGCCTCGAGGAAATCGATCTCCTCCTCGGGGAAGTCGAGCGTGGCCTCCACCAGCATGCGCAGGTGGATGACCTTCTCCACCAGCGCGTGGATGGCCTTCGAGAACTCGCCCTCCATCGAGCGCGCGGCGGAACGCGCGGCGGCTTCGGTGCTGGCCTCGATCAGGTCGGCCACGGCCTCGGCCTGGGCCAGGTCGAGCTTGTCGTTCAGGAAGGCGCGGCGCGTGAATTCGCCGGGCTCCGCCACGCGCAGGCCGGTCCCGCGGCCCGCGTCGAGGCAGCGCGACAGCAGCATCTGCATGACCACCGGCCCGCCGTGGCCCTGCAGCTCCAGCACCTCTTCGCCGGTGTACGAATGGGGCGCCGGAAAGTACAGCGCGAGGCCGTGATCGATCACGCCGCCGCGCGCATCGAGGAATGGCAGGTACGTGGCGTGGCGCGGCTTGAGCGCCTGGCCGCAGACCGCGCGCATCACGGTACTCACATCGGGGCCGGACACGCGCACGACGCCAATGCCGCCGCGTCCCGGCGCGGTGGCGATGGCGGCAATCGGAAGCTGGGGAGCAGTCATGAGCGGTATTGTCGCAGAACGCCGGGGGCGCGGCGCATGCCGGCCGCCGCCCGGATGGTCACGCCGCGAGGCATTCCGTCATCAGCCGGCGGGCCACGGCGGCGTCGATGATCGCCCCCAGCCTGACCTGCCTGGCCACGAGCTTCTTGCGCAGCCGTTTGCGGTAGCGGCCGGGCAGGACGTCCGACAGGGCCTCGATCGCATAGCGCAGCCGCTTGTTGCCGATGCGGAGCTTGTGCACGCGCTCGGTCTTGCCGTCGCGTGCGGCATGGGCGAGGTCGCGCACGTGGGCGCGTGCCTTGCGGATGCGCTGGCGCGCAAACGGGCCCAGGCGGCCGCCCGGCGTGCGGGCGGCCAGATGCAGCAGATCCCGGTGCAGGGTGGGCAATGGCGCCTGCCGGTACTGTGACAAACGTGCCGTCATCGCGTCGCGCGCCGTGGCACGGCGGGCCTGCGCGGTTTCGGTCAGCGCCAGCAGCACCGGGTCTTCGGGCTGTTGCGCCAGCGCGGGGGCCAGGGTTTCGGCGATGAACACGTCCCAGTCGCGCACGCTGCCGGCGGCATCGGCCACGTCGCGCAGCGCCTGTTTCCAGCGTTCCCTGACGCGCGGCGGCTGCACGGGCCCGAAGGCCCACGCCACCGCGCGCAGGTTGCGTGCCGCCACGCGCAAGGCGTGGACATCTTCCACCTCGTCGCGCTGCAGCAGGGTATTCAGAAGGTCTTCGAGAGTGCGCAGCCCTTGGGTGGCAAGGTCCACGAAGGCTTCGGCCGGGCGCATCTTCCGGTGCAGTACGGGTGAGCGGGGCATGGGCATTCTCTGACGGTCACGACAATGACATGTCATTGCAGTGTAGGCGAGCGCGCACGCCTTGCGGGCATCAAGTGTCTGATGCGCCGCACGGGCCAAAACCTCCATTCAGACTTAGAGACGCTATCAAAATGAAGCGAAGCGGTTCTGGCTAGACGCGCGGCCGCAGACAGTACAAGTGGTACGGCAAGGCCGCGCAACGACGCCAGAATCATTTTGATAGCGTCTCTTATCGGGTGGCGACGAGGAAGACGCGGGGAAACGGCAGCAGCACGGTGCCGTCGGGCAGCGGGGGGAAGACCTTGGCCAGCGCGGCCTCGTACTGGCGCAGGTATTCGGCACGCCCGGCATCGTCCAGCGGTGCCAGGAATGGCCGCAGGCCGCTGCCCTTGAACCATTCCACCACGGCGGCGGGACCGCCCTGGAGCGGGTGCTGGTAGATCGTGCGCCAGATATCCACGCGGGAGCAAAGCGGCTTGAGCAGCTCGTAGTACCAGCGCTCCGGCGCGAGCGGCGTCCGGGCCTCGGCCGCCGCCGCAAGCTTGGCCGACCACGGCCCGTTCATGGCCGTCTCGCGCATCAGCAGATGGGGCGGCTCGTTGAGGTTGTCCGGCATCTGCACGGCCAGGCTGCCGCCCGGCGCCAGCTTGCCCACCAGCGACGGCAGCAGGGTGGCGTGATCGGGCACCCACTGGAACACCGCGTTGGCCAGGATCACGTCATAGGGGCCGGGGTCGTTCCAGGCCGTGACATCGGCCAGCTGGAAATCGATCTGCGCGAGCCGCTTGCGCGCGGCGGCCACCATGTCGGCATCGCTGTCCACGCCGGTGACCTGCGCATCGGGATAGCGCGCCGCCAGCACCTCGGTGGAGTTGCCGGGCCCGCAGCCGATATCGATCACGCGCCTGGCGTCGCGCGTGGGAATCGCGCCCACGAGATCGCGCACCGGGCGCGTGCGCTCATCCTCGAACTGTACGTACTGGCTGGCCGACCATGTCATCTTGCGCCCCCTCCCCACGTGGCTGTGTCAGGGCACAAGCATACGCCGCCATCGCGCAAAAAAATAAGCCCGGCGCGGGGCCGGGCTTGTTTTCAGCGTCGTCTCAGGGCGATCAGCTCTTGGCCACCGCCGCCGCCTTGCCCTTGCCGAGCATGCGGTTGATCTGCCATTGCTGGGCGATCGACAGGATGTTGTTCACCACCCAGTACAGCACCAGGCCGGCCGGGAAGAAGAAGAACATGAACGAGAACACCAGCGGCATGATCATCATGACCTTGGCCTGCACAGGGTCCGGCGGGGTCGGGTTCAGCCGGGTCTGCACGAACATCGACACGGCCATCACCACCGGCAGGATGTAGAACGGGTCCGGCACCGACAGGTCATGGATCCAGCCCAGCCACGGCGCGCCGCGCATTTCCACGGACGAGAGCAGCACCCAGTACAGCGCGATGAACACCGGGATCTGGATCACGATGGGCAGGCAGCCGCCCAGCGGATTGACCTTCTCG
>Ga0255338_1001613_pt1 | contig 40552 bp, 31 predicted proteins | sample MeOH1_35cm_T4_19_FD_203715 | JGI IMG/M metagenome (GOLD analysis project Ga0255338, IMG submission 203715) | Sandy soil microbial communities from University of British Columbia, Vancouver, Canada - MeOH1_35cm_T4_195 | ecosystem: Engineered > Artificial ecosystem > Sand microcosm > Unclassified ... | reverse complement strand
CTTGTGGTCGGAAAGATCGTGACCAACATCGGCGCGGAACATGGGTCGCCGGGCCAGGGCAGGCCGTTTCATAGCGGCAGGTGATTTTCCCCCAAGCAGCATGACCGCTGCTGAATTATAGCGGACACGCCTCACGATTCATATTGTGGTCCTATAAGATTATAGTACAATCGCTTGTGAGAAACAAAATGGACTTGGAGAGAACCATGAACGATAGTGCCCTTGAGCTCGACGATCTCACTGTCCGGCATCGCGACGATCTGATCGCGAATGGATATTCGATCATGCCGGACGCGCTCGATTCCGCCCTCTGCGACGAGCTGGTGGCTGAGTTCGGGCGCATGAAGGGCAAGTGGCGTCGGGCCCATGTGCAGGATTTCCACGGCCACAGGACGGCCCGCTATTTCGACCTTCTGAACGCGGCGCCGATCTTCCAGCAAATCCCCATCGCGCCCAAAGTTCTGCCCGTGGTGCGTGCGACCATAGGCGAGGATTGCCTTTTGAGCAGCTACGGTTCGGTCTCGATCGGACCGGGCGAGCCGGCCCAGATTATTCACGCGGACGATTATACCCATTTGTTGCCCCGGGATCATCCGACCTATTTCGTCAATGTCATCCTGGCGTTGAGCGATTTCACGGAAGAGAATGGTGCTACCAGGGTCATCCCCGGTAGCCATCTCTTCGATCAATATCCGGATTTCGAGAAGTCCGCTTCCTATGAAACCATAGCGGCAGAGATGTCCAAGGGGAGCGCGCTCTTCACCCTAGGCTCCATTTATCATGGCGGCGGAGCAAACCGGACGGCGGATGAAGTCCGGCACGGCATGACCGTCGCTTATGTTGCGAACTGGGCCAGGCCGCAGGAGAATTTCACGGTCGCGGTGGCGCAGGAGCGTGCCGCCACCTTCGACCCGGAACTGCAGGCGTTGATGGGTTGGCGTCCAAGCAAGATTCCGGTCGGCCGCATCTATACTGCGCCCGAACATTATAGTGGCCCCATGGCTGACAAAATCGCGTTGAAGGAAGAGTTTCAGCTATAGGACTCGATCCGCGCTGCGCTCGGATGTCCTTCGATGGATTTCGGTGGGCGAGTACGGATCAGGATATTGCCGGACGCGCGCTCGGCTGGCTGGTCCAGCCGAGCGGAGTGCGGTCCGGTGCCGCATTGAGAAGTCGCGGCTGCATGGGCATTTGCCGTCTGTGGTCGTTCGGTTCGGCTTGCGTTGGCTCGTGGGCGACGTTGCCTCCAGTGGGCGCGCGGCCAAGGCCCGGCATCACGATTTTCTATTGTGGTCCTATAAAATTATAGTACAATCTTGCACGAGAAACAAAACAGGCTCCGGGAGAGATTCTGACATGGGTACTCATCTATTCTCCACGACTTCCATTGCTATGGCGATGCTGCTGGCAGCAGGTTCCGCGTCGGCTGCCGAATCCTCTGCGCCTGACGTTCCGACCGCAAAGTCGGGCGGCGATGGCATCAGCGACATCATCGTCACCGCACGCCGTAAAGAGGAGAGGATGCAGACGGTTCCTGTCGCGGTCAGCGCGGTTACACCGGAACAAATCGCCAGTCGCGGCAACTTTGAGGTGACGGATCTCAAGTACACAGTGCCGGGCCTCAATGCTTCGGAGGGTTTCGGCGGTTCGCGTAACTCGCTTATTTTCACCCTGAGGGGGCAGAGTCAGGCGGGCGGAACCCTCTTTCCCGCGGTGGTGACCTATTTTGCCGAAGTTCCTGTCCTCAACCTCAATCGCGGGCAATTCTTCGATCTGGAGAGCATCCAGGTGCTGCGCGGCCCCCAGGGAACGTTGTTCGGCCGCGTCACTGACGGCGGCAACGTCATGGTTGCGCCGCAAAGGCCCGTCGATCGCTTCGAGGGATATGTTGAGGCAAAGGCCGGTAATTATGACCTGCGAGGCGTCGCCGGTGCGCTCAATATACCGATCGTTCCAGGAAAGTTGCTCGTGCGCGGAGCTTTCGAAATCAACCGGCGCGACGGTTACACGCGAAATCTGGGCTCCGGGCGGAAGCTCGACGATGTACATTATGACTCCGCCCGTATCAGCGTGTTGTTTAAGCCGACCGACGAGTTCGAAAATACGCTTATCTACAATTACAACTCCGTCAATGAGAACGGCACTTCAAATAAACTGATCGATTTTAACCCGTTGGGCCTCCTCGCGGTTCTGAATGGACCGGCGTTCGTGGCTCAGATGCAGGCAGATATCGCGGCGCAACGGGCCTTGGGGCCGCGCTCTATAAATATTGGTTCCCCAATGTGGGGTGAGAATTACGGACTATATTCAAAATCTAAAAATCATTATGTTGTAAATAAGACTGTATTGAAGCTGAATGACAACATAGAAATTAAAAATGTCTTGGCTTATATTTATTTCAAGAATCATTGGGGATCTGATTTCGATGGTAGCTCGGTCGTGGCAGTGGACACGCCTAATCAGTTCTACCCAGATCCTGCCTTTTATAAGGAACAGTGGAGTGAAGACCTGCAAATTCAGGGAACCGCTTTCGATAACAGGTTGAATTATACCTTAGGAACCTATTGGGACTGGCAGAAAGTGCCAGGAAAAGCGGAAAATTTCGGCGTCAGCCAACTGGGCATACCGCTACAAAGAATTATCGTCAGCTATCCAAAGACGCGCAGCAAGGCGGTCTATGGACAAATCGGCTATGATCTCTCCAGCGTCCTGCCTGGTCTGAAGCTTGATGCCGGGTTGCGCTACACCAAGGATTCGGTCAACGCGTCGTTCGCGAACTATTTGGGTTTTGCGTTCACCGACGCAGACCTTAGCGCGACCGCTATGCCGCATGGGCAGTGCGTTACCAATCTCGCTGACTATCCCGCCATGATCGGCGTGGCGAGCGTGCCCTGCACGAGGGCCAAGCAGAGTTCGAGCGCGGTGACGGGCACGTTCGGCCTCAGCTATCAGATCGATCCAAGAAAACTCGTCTACGCGAAGATCAGCCGCGGCTATCGGCCCGGAGGCATCAACACGGTTTCGACAGGGGGGGTGGTTCCCACCTACAGTCCGGAATATGACTTGAGCTTCGAAATCGGCGCCAAGCTCGATTATAATATCGGCTCGATGCGAGCGCGCACCAACATCGCTGCATACACGGATCGCTTCACCGATATTCAAGCGAATGTTAATCAGATTGGTCCTGGCGGTGTGGCGGCCGTGATCATAACCAATGCCGCCGAAGCGAGGATAAAAGGCATCGAACTGGAACAAATGCTCGTGCCATTCGAAGGAATGACGCTTGGCGCAACCTGGGCCTATACGGATGCTCGCTATCTGAACAGGCTGAGCCCGAGTGAACTGGAAATCGCCTGTCCGAGCAACCCGTTGACAAATCCGGTAGCTGGAATCGGGTTCTGCCCGCTCAACCCGCTGCCGAGCACGCCCAAGCATATGGTCAACCTGTCGGCGCAATATATTTTGCCACTGCCAGAGAATTTCGGTGAGGTGACCATTGGTGGAAGTTGGTATCACCGCTCTGAGTTCCCCGAATTTTTCACGTTGCCTGGCCAGCGAGTCGCGCCCTTGTCGTTGCTTAACCTCGACGTGACATGGAAGCATGTGTTTGGGTCCAAGGTGGACGCGACGCTCTTCGCCACCAATGTTACGAACAAGACTTATATCTCGCAACCAAGCGCGCTTTTGGCGGCGTCCTCCTATGGCATTGCCACCGCCACCTATGGCGAACCGCGCATGTGGGGCCTGAAGCTTCGTTACGGTTTCGGGGCCGAATAGACTGAGGGAGCGGTTGTCATGGCACGGGAAACCGGGAGTTTCACGGGCCGGCCATGATTTCCGCCCCATCCCGTAGGCCGGGTGGTTCACCCGGCTTTACCATCTGCAAACGTCAGGAATAGGATTGAGATATGGATCGAGAGGCACTTGGCGGTTCGGAGATCGAGGTGGATCCCGACGCTCTCCGTCAGAAATACCGTGAGGAGCGCGACAAACGCCTGCGGCCGGACGGCGCCACTCAATATCTCAGCGCGGAAGGCGACCTGGCGCACTTCAAGGAAGATATTTACGCGAAACCCGTGGCGCGCGATCCGGTCTCGGTCGATGTGGGCGTGGTGATCATTGGCGGCGGCTTTTCGGGGTTGCTGGCAAGCTCCGATCTTGAAAAGCGAGGCGTCGAGGACTTCTGCATCATTGAGGAAGCGAGCGACTTCGGCGGCACCTGGTATTGGAACCGTTATCCGGGTCTCGCATGCGATGTCGAATCCTATTGCTATATGCCCTTGCTGGAAGAGGTCGGCTATATCCCCACCCGCAAATATGCGAGCGGACAGGAGATATTCGAACATTGCCAGCGCCTTGGCAAACATTATGATCTCTACCGGCGCGCCTATTTCCAGACGACCGTCACCAGCGTCGCCTGGGATGAGGACAGCGCCCGCTGGATCGTCAAGACCAATCGGGACGACGTCTTCAGGGCCAGGTTCCTTATTCGCGCGGGCGGCGGGTTGAACAAGCCCAAGCTTCCGGGTGTGCCGGGAATTTCGCGGTTCAAGGGACATTCGTTCCACACGGTCCGCTGGGACTATGAATATACAGGCGGCGGCCCCACCGGGGAGCTTGTCGGGTTGAAGGACAAGAAAGTCGCGATCATCGGCACGGGCGCGACGGCAATCCAGTGCATTCCCCATCTCGGGGCGTGGGCCAAACAGCTCTATGTCTTCCAGCGCACGCCATCCTCGATCAATGTTCGCGCGAACCGGCCTACCGACCGCGAATGGGCCGGCTCCCTGCCGCACGGCTGGCAAAAGCAGCGCATGACGAATTTCGAGTCTATGGTCAGCGGAATCTACCAGGAAGAAGACATGGTCGCCGATGGGTGGACCGATATCTTCTCCACGGTGTTCCACTTCGCGGCGCCGGACAAGAACAAGCTCACGCCTGGTGATGTCCTTCAGATGGCAGACTTCAAGAAGATGGAGGCCAACCGAAGAAGAATAGACGAGATCGTAAAAGATCCCGAAACGGCGGAAGCGCTCAAGCCATGGTATAATATGATGTGCAAGCGGCCCTGCTTCAGCGATGAATATCTGCAGACATTCAATAGAGAGAATGTGAAGCTGGTCGATACAAAGGGCAAGGGTGTGTCGGAAATCACCGAGAATGCGGTGGTCGTCGATGGGCAGGCCTATGAAGTCGACTGCATCGTCTACGCGACGGGATTCGGATTCGGCGTCTCAAGCGAAGATCAGATGGGTTATGAAATCTATGGACGTAATGGTCTGTCGATAACGGAATATTGGGCGCAGGGGCTGAAGACGCTGCATGGGATTCACACCAACCAATTCCCCAATTATTTCGTCACCTTCGGGCCGCAGGGGCCGCTTTCCATCAATATTCCGTTCGCCCTCCAGGCGCAAACCGAAGTGATTGCGGAGATCATTGCCGATTGCGCCAGAAACAGGGTCCGGACATTCGAAGTCACTGCCGAAGCGGAGATGCGTTGGCAGGATAAGCTCAAGGACAAGGCATTTTCCAGAGCGAAATTCTACGAGGAATGCACGCCGTCCTATTATAATGCCGAGGGAACATCGATCGGATTTCTGGATCTGTTCTATTTCGGCGGACCGGTGGATTATACCCAAGTCGTGCGCGAGTGGCTGAACAACGGCGGGATCGAGCGGGACATCGAGCGGACATATCTGGAATGACATGCCGTTCCGGCTGCGTTGATCCATTTTAGGGCCGTGCGATCCTGTAATGGATCGCACGACACTTTCCTGAATCGGGGTTGTTGCACCGATATGCTGGATGCCTCATGATCGTAAAAGAGGATGTTGAGATGGCCAGATACAGATTGATCGCATTTACCGATCCGGTCGCGGGCGGGGATCAGGACTATAATGACTGGTACAACAAGGTGCATCTGGCGGATGTCGTCGCGATCCCCGGATTCATCTCCGCCCAGCGCTTCGTTCTGAAGGCCACCACCGCCGGCGAGATCGGGAACCGATATGTCGCGATCTACGATATGGAGACCGACGATCCCATGGCAGTGATGGCCGAAATCGGCCGCCGCGCCGGGACTGAACAGATGTTCGTTTCCCCGGCGCTGGATGCCGCGTCCGAAAATAGCGGCATCTTTGAGCCCTGTTCGGAAATCGTCTACGCTCCCGGACATTCGCCGGGTGTGCCGGGTTGATGGCGCCAGCCATGACCGGGCCGGTTTCAGGGAGCCAGTTTCAGGGTCAGCGTCTGCTTCTTCGCAGATGCGAACAAGGCGGGGAGAATATATCATGACCGGATCTATCACCACTCCTTCCGCCGACGTGGCGCTCGCGCGGAAGTTTTTCGACTCCATCGAGGCGGGCGATATCCAGGCTGTGGTCAACTGTTATGTCGACGATCCTCTGATCTGGCACAACACGGATGCCAAGGAAATGACGTTGGCCGATCAGGTCGCCGCTCTGGGCTTCCTGGACGCGCAATATCCTGAGCGTCGTTTCCGCGACCGCCGGGTGAGCGCGTTCGAGGGCGGATTCGTGCAGCAACACATCTTCTGGGGCCGCCATCTGGACGGCCATGAGATTGAGTTTCCCTCCTGCGTGGTCTGCCGGACGCGGGACGGCCGGATAGAACGGCTCGACGAATATCTGGACTCCGCGCCGTTCAGGGCGCCGGAAGAAAGCTGAAATTGATCGAGGCGGCGGCCGGATGAAGTGGCCGCGTTATCGGCAAGAGAGAAAAGGCGCACTTTGGGTAGCGCCGGCATTTGAGAGGTGAGGTCATGGCGAGGGTAGCCGATAAAGTCGCGATTGTTACCGGGGCGGGAACCGGTGTCGGTCGCGCGTGCATGATGCTGCTCGCTGCCGAAGGGGCCCGGGTCGTGGGCGTAGGTCGCACCCGCTCCAGCCTGGATGAGACTTTGGCTCTTGTGACGGAGGCAGGCGGTGAGGGCCGCGTTGTCGTGGCGGACCTCAGCCTCGATCATGGCGCGCAGGAGGTGGTCGACGCGACGCTGGAGGCTTATGGCCGGATCGACATTCTCGTCCATGCCGCAGGCGTGGGCTATAGCTGGCAAGAGAAAAGCCCGGGCAGCATGAACGATGTGGTGAACACGACGCCCGACAAGTGGCGCGAGGTGATCGGCATCAATCTCGACGCCTGCTATTTGATGAATCGCGCCGTGCTGGCGCACATGATCGACAATGGTGGGGGCGCCATCGTCAATGTGGCGAGTATCTCCGGTTCTCAGGGACTGGCCGCGGCGCATGCCTATACGGCCGCCAAAGCGGGGATGATCAACCTGACGCGCTCGCTGTGCGTTGCCTATGCGAAGCACAATATCCGCGCCAACTGTGTCGCGCCGGGCTTCATCGACACCCCCATGGTGGCCTCCGTGATGAATGTCTTCGAGGATGAGGCCGCCGCCGAGCAGATTGCCCCCATGCGCCGCGCGGCCCGGCCGGAGGAAATCGCCTATGGGTGCCTGTATCTCGCATCCGATGAAGCTTCCTATTGCAACGGCTCGGTGCTGGTCATCGACGGGGGAACTTCGGCCCGGCAGTAGTTTCATGTGGCCAATCGACCGGGAATGGCATTATAATATTGTAGGAAGATATAAAAGGACAGGATGGCGGGTACTGCAATATGGCAGTTCCGTCGCTGGCCGGTAAGAACGCAACATAATCCGCTGGAGAGGAGAGGGCATGGCTATCGATTTGACTGGGCCGTCAGGTTTTTCAATGCCGATGGGAGCGTCGCTTTATCCGCCACCGCCCCATCACTTCCACGGCGCCAAACTGGCATGGGCAACCTATGAAGCTGATGCCGAAGCGGTGGCGCGGATGCTTCCTCCCGGCGTGAAGCCCGACAGCAACCCGCCCATCTGCGAGCTTTGGGTCTGCGACTATCCCTCGACCACTTTCGGACCCTATCTGGAAGCCTATGTCCATGTTCGCGTGGAGGTGGACGGGGTGCGCTATTGGTATCAACCGGTGATCTTCACCAATCGCGAGCCTGCTCTGGCCGCCGGCCGGGAGATCTGGGGCTATGCCAAGAAGCTTGCGACCATGGCCTGGCGCGAGGAGGCCGAGCAGATCATCTTCACCATCGAGCGGCCCGTGGGCAAGCGGCTGGTCACCTTCACCCTTTCGCGCGACCGGCTCGCCAGGCCGGACGAAGTGGAGGGGCTGCCGATCCTGTCGCTGCGCTATATTCCGCCATCCGATCCGGAGCGCGGTCCGGCGGCGGCCGAACTCGTCAGGCTGGATGTCGAGGGTGGGCTGCACCAGACGCCCGTGCTGGGTGATGTGCTCTGGGCGGGACGCGCCTCGGTCGCATTCGATTCCCCGAGCGAGGTGGACCCCTGGCACCTGTTCAAGCCCACGCGCATGCTTGCCGGTCATGTCCAGACCGCCAATTTCTCGCTTCCCCTTGGCAAGGTCGTGAAGGATTATCTCGCCGAGGGATTGGTCGATGGAAAAAATGGCTGAAGTCAACCGCCAATGGTTGCTGCGACGTCGTCCGACGAGCAATGTCACCGCGGACGATTTCGAATATTCCGAGACATCGATACCTGACAGTTCATCGTTGCGGCCGGGGGAGCTGATCCTGCGCAACCTGCTGTTCCTCTGTGCGCCGACCATGCGGAACTGGATGGAGCCGCCGGGGAACAGCCTCTACCCCTCCATTGCCATTGGAGACCCCGTCATGGCGCCCGCCGCCTGCGAGGTCGTGGCTTCGGCGCGGGAGGGCGTGCCGGTCGGCATGCGCGTCACCGCCTTTACGAGCTGGCAGGACTATCAGCGCGTCGCCGCCGATCATCCCGTGACGCCCGTGCCCGATGGGTTGAGCGTGACCGACATCATGACGACCTATGGGCTCAACGCCCGCACCGCCTATTTCGGGCTTCTCAAAGTGGGCAAACCGAGGGCGGGCGACACTCTGGTCGTGTCGGGCGCGGCGGGATCGACGGGTTCGGTCGCGGCCCAGATCGGGAAGATCATGGGATGCCGCGTGATCGGCATCGCTGGCGGCGCGCGGAAATGCGCGTGGCTGACCGGGGAATGTGGGTTGGACGCCGCCGTGGATTATCGAAGCGGTGACGTTCAGGAGAAGCTGCGCGAACTGTGCCCGGACGGAATAGACATTTTCTACGACAATGTCGGCGGCGACATATTGCAGGCGGCAATCGAAAATATGGCGAAGTTCGGGCGCATCATACTCTGCGGCCAGATCGCGACCTATACCGAAGGCGGCCCGGCCCGAGGCCCCAATAATATGATGCGGCTGATCTATGGGAGCGTGACGATGCAGGGCTTCCTGCAAGCCGACTATGAAGACGAGACGGACGCCGCGTTCAGGCAATTGCGCCAATGGGTGGATCAGGGACTGATCGTTCACCGCGCCGACATTAGGCCCGGCTTCGAGCGCATTCCGCAAACCTTCGCGGCGTTGTTCGAAGGGGGGAATGAGGGCACCCTGCTGGCGGCGGTCGAATGAGGGAAATATTGCCCGGTGGCGGCGTCCATCATGGGCCGTCCGCAACGCCTCACTGGGAACCTTAGGGTACAAGAAGATCGATTGGAGCTGAAAACGTCATGCCGTCCCGCCATCTCGTCGACCCCCAAATCCTGCCCATGGTCGAGCAGGCGCCTTCTGTGGTGCTCGATGCCGAGCATCTCGCCGAATCCCGTGCCGCGATGGTGGCCATGGCCGAGACGCTTCCGCAGCCCGCACCGCTGGCGGCCGATCTGAAGATGTATGAGGAGCGCATACCGAGTCTCGACGGCGCGCCGGATGTGCGTCTGATCATCACCGCTCCCAAGGCGAGCGGCTCTGGAAGGCCGGCTATCCTGCACATCCATGGCGGCGGCTATATCATGGGTTCGGCGGACATGACCGCGCAGATCGACGCGGCCTATGCCGGGGAATTCGGGGCGGTGTGCGTTTCGGTCGACTATCGGCTCGCGCCGGAAACGCCGCATCCGGGACCCGTCAACGATTGCTATGCGGCCCTTAAATGGCTGCACCAAAACGCCCTGGCGCTTGGCGTCGATCCCGATACCATCGCCGTCACTGGCGAGAGTGCGGGCGGTGGGCTTGCCGCCGCGCTCGTGCTTCTGGCGCGCGACCGTGCCGAGGTGCCCGTCGCCTTCCAGCACCTCATATATCCCATGCTGGATGACCGCACGGCGACCCGCGACGATCCCTCGCCCTATCTCGGCCAGTTCATCTGGACGCAGGATAATAACCGTTTCGGCTGGCGCTCGCTGATCGGCGGCGAGCCGGGCGGGACGGACGTTTCCCCCTATGCCGCGCCTGCAAGGGAGGAGGATCTCTCCGGCCTGCCGCCGACTTTCATCGCCTGCGGCGCGCTCGATCTCTTTCTGGAGGAGGATCTGGAATATGCGCGGCGGCTGATCCTTGCGGGTGTCTCGACAGAACTGCACATCTATCCCGGTGGGCCGCATGCTTTCAATCTTGTGCCGGATGCGGACATCACCATGGCCCTCGACCGCGACTCCATGGGCGCGTTGAAGCGTGCCCTCACGAAGTCATAGGTGGGCGGCTGCCGGGTAAACGACAATCCGATCGATCGGATCGGGACATTGGAAGAAGTGGAAACATAAGCATGTTCGATCTCACTGGCAGGGTCGCGCTCGTCACGGGTGCGGGCCAGAATGTTGGCGCGGGAATCGCCAGGGCGCTTGCCGGCAGGGGCGCTGTCGTGGCTGTAAACGACTATCATGCCGACCGCGCCGAGCGGGTCGTGCAAGAGATAGTGGATGCAGGCGGGCGCGCCGTTCCCGCCATATTCGACGTGACCGATCTCGAAGCCGCCACGCGGGTCGTCCGGTCTGTTGCGGAGACTGAAGGACCGATTGGCATTCTTGTCAACAATGCGGGCAATGCCGGGGCGGAGGCGGTCAAAATGGCGCAATTCGTCGATATGGACCCGAAGGATTGGCATTCCACATTCGATGTCAACATTTTCGGCGTGCTCAATTGTTGCAAGGCGACGCTGCCTTCCATGATCGATCAGGGCTGGGGACGGATCATCAATATCTCATCCGCCTCCGGCTTGAGAGGGACCGACATTGGCGTGTCCATCTATTCGGCGGCCAAGGCGGGCGCTCTGGGCTTCACCCGGGCGCTCGCCGCCGAAGTCGGCAAATCGGGAGTCACGGTCAACGCGATTGCCCTGGGCATGATCCCTCCCTACGAGATCAAGGCGTCCGATCCGGTGCTGGGGGAACGCATTGCATCGATCGTCGTCGGCCGGGCCGGGACGCCGGACGATCCGGCGGCGCTCGCCGTCTATCTCGCCTCCTCCGAAGCGTCGTGGATGACCGGCGACACCATCCTTCTGAACGGGGGCAGCTATATGAGGTAAGCGCGGCCCGCCACGCGGACCCGCACATATCGATGCGGATCAGGTCCGGCGGCTGCGCCGGTCCTGTGCGGCGGGGGCGGGAAATGATCCGCTGAGCCTTTTTGACGATGGGAGCTTTCAAGTCTTTTCCAGGGAATCGAAGAAATTCGGTGCGCGCCTCTCACGAAATGCTTCGACCCCTTCCTTGTAATCGGGCGACATGAAGGCCATCGTTTGTGCATAGCCTTCATATTCGAGCATTTGTTCCAAAGAAGAACTGCTGGACATGTTGAGCAAGGTCTTGGCCATGGCGTTAGCCGTCGGCGAAGCATTCGCGATTTCAAGCGCGATCTGGCGTGCCACAGGAAGAACGCCCTCATGCGGTACGACACGATTGGCCAGCCCTATGCGGCCGGCTTCTTCCGCATCGACCTTCCGACCGGTCAGGCACAGTTCCTTCGCCATGTTCGGCCCGACCGCGCGCACCAGGAAATAAAGACCGCCAAGATCGGGCACCAGCCCCAGCTTGGTAAAGGATTGGTGGAACGATGCCTTTTTGCTCGCCACGATGAAGTCGCATGCCAGCGCAAGGTTGCACCCGGCGCCGACCGCGGCTCCATTGACCGCCGCGATGACCGGCTTTTCCAGTCTGTGCAGCGGTTCGAGCACCTCCTTCAGAATCCAGCGATGCCGCGTCCTCCGGTCTATGGCCGTCATGTGATCGCGGGGCACCTTCAGGTCGGCGCCGGCGCAAAATGCCCGGCCCGCGCCGGACAGGATCACGCATGCGATGTCCTTGTCGGACCGGATACGCTCCAGAGCGTCACGCAATTCGCGATAAAGCTCGTCTGTCAGCGCGTTCATCGCTTCGGGCCGATTGAGGGTGACGGTGACGATCCGGTCTTCGACGTCATAGCTGATGAAATGATAGTCCATTGGTTCCTCCAAACTCGAAAATCTGCCAAGCTACTGGTTTGAAAACAGGAGCCTGGGACTTTGGGCCTGCCTTCGGCCTAGCGGCCCTTCCATTGCGGATCGCGCTTTTCGGCGAAGGCGCGGGGACCTTCCTTGGCATCGTCGCTTGCCATCACGACCTGCATGCGTTCGCGCGAAAGGCGCCGCAGTTCCGCGTCGGAACGATCGCCCACCAGACGTCCGATGGAGAGCGATTCGCGAACGGACAGCGGGGCATTGGTCTGGATAGTCCGCGCCAGTGCCAGCGCCGCTTCCATGACATCGCCGGAGTTGACCAGCCGATTGACCATGCCGTGCCGTTCCGCGAACTCCGCGCTGAACTTTTCGCCGGTCGCGAGCAACTCCAGAGCGATATTACGCGGCAGGGCGCGGACCAGACGCGAGGCTCCACCGCCATTCGCCATCAGTCCTCGCTTGACCTCCGGCAGTCCGAAGCTGGAACTTCGACTTGCGACGATCATGTCGCAAGCGAGGCAAAGTTCCGTTCCTCCACCCAAAGCTGCCCCATCAACTGCGGCAATCCATGGCTTTTGCCTGATGGCATCGACAAATCCGCCAAAGCCACTGTCGTTCGGTCGCAGTTCAGCCACGCGGCCTGCCGCGACGACCTTGAGGTCGGCACCCGCGCAAAACATTGCGGGGGTTGAGGACGCCAGGATCGCCACTCTCAGGGCCGGGTCCGCTTCGATCCGCGTCACCGCCGCCGAAAGGGCGAGGGCGGTCGCGCCGTCGATGGCATTGCGCGCCCTCGGACGGTTGAAACGCACGAGCGCGATGTGATCGTCGATGACGTCGAACAGCAGTGGCTCGTCTGTCTCCATATCGCTCATATGGGCCTCATTGGGGTGTGTGTGCTGACAGGCCGAGCAGGGCGCGGCGGCGGAGCCATAAGCTGGCGCGATAGCGGTCGGCGCCGGTGATCGCCTGCAACTGGACAAGAATGGCGTGACAGGTGGCCACGCCCAGCTTTTCCGCCCATTCCAGCGGGCCGAGGGGATAATTCTGGGCCAGCTTCATGGCGGTGTCGATATCGGCGGGACTGCCGACGCCGATCTGCGCAAGTTCGCAACCCAGATTGGCCACCATCGCCAGGATGCGTTGGAGTACGAATCCGGGCGAGTCCTGAATGATTTCGACCGTAAAACCATGTCCGCGCAGCCATTGCGCAACCCGTTCCGCTTTCGGTGACCCTCCGATGGCGCTCATGACAGTCAGATGCTTTCGCTCGACTGCCGTAAAATCCAGCGCGACAGTGTTCGTGGGATCGAGGTCGAGCCGGTGGCAGATCGTCGCGCAATCCTCGCCTACCGGCGCGACAAGGTTGACGTCGGCGCCTTCGACAAGCTGCGTTGCCGCGCGCAATGCTTCCCAGACAGGCTCATGTCCGATCAGTCTGGGGCGAAGCTCTGCCCCGCCAGCGGCCCTGTCGACCGGCGCCTCCGTGCGGCCTTCGCCATAGTCGAAAAAGCCCTGCCCGCTCTTGCGGCCGAAATTTCCGGCCGCGGCGAGAAGGGCGTGCTGCGTTGTCGTCCGCAGCCGCTGATCGTGCTGATAGCCTTCGTAGATGAACTGCGTCACCGGATAGTTGACGTCGATTCCGGTCAGGTCCATCAATTCGAAGGGCCCCATCCGGAAGCCTGCGCCATCGCGCATGATGCGGTCTATCGTGGCAAAGTCGGCGACGCCTTCCTGAGCGATGGCAAGCGCTTCCGTCGTATAGGCCCGTCCTTGCAGGTTCACCAGAAAGCCGGGGCCGTCCTTCACGGTAACGGGCACCTTGCCGAGCTTGAGCGAAAGGCGGTGGGCCGCTTCGCCCACCTCGCTGCTTGTTCCCGGGGCGATGACCACTTCCACCAGTTTCATCAGCGGTACGGGATTGAAGAAATGCATTCCGCAAACCCGTTGCCTGTTGCGGCATTTCGCGGCAATCGCCGCTACCGACAGCGACGAGGTGTTGGTCGCCAATATGCATTGCTCACTGACGATATTTTCCAGATCGCTGAACAAGGCCTGTTTGGGCTCGAGGCGCTCGATGATCGCTTCGATCACCACATCGCAGGAAGCGAGGTCAGCGATATCGGTCGAGGTGCTGAGGCGACCGCGAATGGCATCGAGCTGTTCGCCCGGAATGGCGCCCTTTTCGACCAGCCGCGCGATCCGGCTGTGTATGTCCTGCACGGCGCGGTCAAGCGCACCCTGATCCTTGTCGATCAGGACGACCGACATGTCACTGGTGAGGCCGATCTGGGCAATGCCCGATCCCATCGGACCGGCGCCAACAACGCCCATCGAGCTTATATCGTTCATTGACTCAAAACCTTTCTTCGCGCTCTTGGATGAGCGCCGTTGTCAGCTCTGCCGCGTTGCCGTCGCGGCCATGACCTGGCGCCCGTCGCTCGCCAGAGCCGCGAGTTCCAGGCCTGCCTCCCCCTCTCTCAGCGCGAGATGAAGGGCCTCTCCGCAGATTGCCGGCGACATTGCGCGAAACGAAAAGCGCGAGAGCGGCTGCTCGCCAAATGCGCGCCGGGCAAGGTCGAGCAGAAGGGTCGCGATCAGTGGTCCATGGACCACCAGACCACGATAGCCTTCTTCGGCGGTCGCATAGGGCAGGTCATAATGAATCCGGTGGCTGTTGAATGTCAGGGCCGAAAAGCGGAACAGCAGCGGCTCGGATGGGATGAGGGTGCGTGTGGCGCTCCAGCCGTCGAGTTCTTTCAGCTCAGGCCCCGGTGGCGGAGGCGCTGCGGGCGTCCCTTCGGGGGTAGCCTCGCGATAGACGATCGACTGCACCTCGCGCACCGCGATCCGATCTTCGGTGATGGTGTCATGCTCCACCTCCAGAAAGACCAACGGCCCTGAGCCACCCTGCTTCGGTGTGATCGCCTTCACGCGGGAACAACGCTTGACCGTTTCGCCAATGCGCAGGGGATGGAGAAACTCGACCTTGCTCGACGCCCACATTCTCCGGGGCAGGGGGACCGGCGGCAGGAAGCTGGAGGACGATGGGTCGCGACGGGGATGGCCGTCTTCGCCCAGATCGGCCGTTGCAGCGTCAGGCAGGCCAAGGCACCAGTGATAACCCTGCGGAACTGTGCCGTCGGCAGCGGTCGGCCGATCAAGCGTCGCGCACCAGCGTATTATCGCTGCCATGTCGATTCTGTCTTCGCGCACTTCTTTCCGGCCCAGCCATGCAGCCCATTGCGTCATGGTTCAGTTCCTTCCGCCGACAAGGCCTTTGGCAATGACCTGCGCCTGAATTTCGGCGGCGCCCTCGAAAATGTTGAGGATGCGGGCGTCGCACAGCACGCGGCTGATCTCGAACTCCATGGCATAGCCATTGCCGCCGTGGATCTGGAGCGCCGCATCAGCGTTCGACCATGCTGCACGCGCGCCAAGCAGCTTGGCCATGCCCGCCTCGATATCGCAGCGTTTACCCGAATCCTTGGCGCGGGCGGCCTCGTAAGTCAGCTCGCGCGCCAACACCATGTCGACCACGCTCATCGCCAGCTTGTCGGCGACGCGCGGGAAGTGGACGATCGCCTTGCCGAACTGCTTGCGGTTCAACGCATAGTCGAGCCCCAGCTCCAGCGCGCGCCGGGCCACGCCCACGGCGCGGGCGGCGGTCTGAATACGCGCGCCCTCGAAGGTGCGCATCAGCTGCTTGAAGCCCTGTCCTTCCTCGCCGCCCAGCAGCGCATCGGCAGGCGCGCGCATGCCGTCGAACGACAGCGCATATTCGCGCATGCCGCGATAGCCGAGCACCTCGATCTCGCTGCCGGCCATGCCATCGGCGGGGAAGGGGTTGTCTTCGGTGCCTCGCGGCTTGGGCACCAGCAGCATCGACAGCCCGGCATAGCCCTTCGCATCGGGTAGGGTGCGGGTGAGCATGGTCATCAGGTCCGACCGGCTGGCGTGGGTGATCCACGTCTTGGCCCCCTCGATCACCCATTCGCCGTTCCCATCCTGCCGCGCCCGCGTGGTCAGGCTGCCAAGGTCGGAGCCGACATCGGGTTCCGTGAACACGGCGGTCGGCAATATTTCGCCGCTGGCGATCAGGGGCAGCCAATGCGCCTTCTGGGGGTCCGTTCCGCCCAGCACGATCAGTTCGCCCGCGATTTCCGAACGCGTGCCGAGCGAGCCGGTGCCGATCCACCCGCGCGACAATTCCTCCGTGACGAGGCACATGACCAGCTTGCCCAGGCCCAGCCCGCCGAACTCCTCCGGGATGCAGACGCCGAAGGTGCCGAGTTCGGCCATATGCCGCACGGTTTCATCGGGAATCAGTGCATTGGCCAGATGCCATTGGTGGGCATTGGGGATGATTTCGGTATCGGTGAACCGACGATACTGGTCGCGGATCGCGTCAAGATCGCTGTCGTGAAAGGTCTCGGACGGCCAATGGCCTTCAGCCAGCATGGCCGCGACTTCGGCGCGCAGCGTCGCAAGATCGCCGTGGATCACGCCGAGCGAAGCCTCGCGAAGCGCGGACGCCGCTTCGCCAAGGTCCAGATCGGCGGGACGGAAAATCTCGTTCTGGCCCATCGGCAGGCCGCCGATCAGTTGCGAGACGGTTTCGGCGAAAGCGAGATGCGCAATCTTTTCGTCGAGCGGGTTGGCCTTGCCATTTGCCGCGAGCCAGCCATGGATCGCCTCCAGCGCGGCAACCGATGTCGCGACCCAGGCGAAGCCATGCGCGGCGCGCTGTTCGGCATCGATGCTGCGGGCCTCAAGTCGTTTGCGCAACGCGGAGAGAGCCGCTTCGCGATAGGCGCGCGCGCCTTCCAGAGTCTTTGCCAGTTCCGCCATCACGCTGCCCTTTCGAAAATCGCGGCAAGGCCCTGTCCGCCACCGATGCACATCGTTTCCAGGCCATAGCGCGCATCGCGGCGCTGCATCTCGCGCGCGAGATTGGCGAGTATGCGTCCGCCGGTCGCTCCGATCGGATGGCCCAGCGAAATGCCCGAGCCATTGACGTTGAGTATGTCGTTGCGGCTGTCATCCTCGCTCCAGCCCCAGCCCTTGAGCACGGCGAGCACCTGCGGCGCGAAGGCTTCATTGAGTTCGATCACGCCCAGATCATCCCAGCCAAGCCCCGTGCGGCGAAACAGCCTTTCGACCGCCGGGACCGGGCCGATGCCCATGCGGCTCGGTTCGCAACCGGCCGCCGCCCAGCCATGGAACCAGGCAATGGGTTCCAGCCCAAGTTCATCGAGCTTGTCCTCCGCCACCACCAGACAGGCGGCCGCCGCGTCATTCTGCTGGCTGGCGTTGCCCGCCGTCACCACGCCGCCTTCGATGGGCCGGAGCGCGCCGAGCGTTTCCATGCTGGCATCGGCGCGATATCCCTCGTCATGATCGAATGTCACAGGATCGCCGCGCCGCTGCGGCACAGGCACGGGCACGAGTTCATCGGCGAAGAGACCGTTTGCCCAGGCGGCGGTGGCGCGCTGGTGGCTGCGCACGGCATAGGCGTCGCACTGATCGCGGGTGATGCCATAGTCTTTGGCGCAATTTTCGGCCGTCTCGATCATGCCGCTGATGACGCCGAAACGCGCGATCGGCTGGCTCATCACCCGGCCGCGCGTCAGCCGGTCATGCAGGTCGAGGCCGCCGGACTTGACGCCCTTGCGGATCTGGGTGGTGTAATGCTCGACATTCGACATCGATTCAACGCCGCCCGCCAGCACCACGTCGGAGGCGCCGGTCTGCACCATCATGGCGGCGTCGATGACCGCCTGAAGCCCGGAACCGCAACGGCGGTCAAGCTGGTAACCGGGAACCTCGATCGGATAACCTGCCGCCAGCCACGACCATCGGCCGATGGCGGGCGCTTCGCCATTGCCATAGCCCTGGGCGAAGACGACGTCATCGACCCGTCCGGGATCAATGCCTGTCCGCTTGACCAGCGCCTTGATGATCACCGCGCCAAGATCTCCTGCGGCGATGGTGGACAGCGCGCCGCCGAACTTGCCGACGGCGGTGCGGATGGGGGCGACGATTGCGGCACGACGAAGCTGGGTCATTGGCTTGTTCCTACGATTCCGGCGTCAATGAGACGGGCGATGACGCCCGAGGGGAGGTTGAGGCGCTGGCTGAGCACTTCCACGCTATGCTGGCCGTTGCGCGGGGCGGAGCTGGGCGCGCCGCGCTCCTGCTGCGGCACCGAAGCGAAGGCGCCCGCGGCGGGATAAATGAGCTTGCTGGGATTGGGCGCGGCGCCGAATATGGGATTGTCACCGACCAGCGCGGGGTCGTTCACGGCTTCCAGCATGGTGCGATAGGCGGAATGCACCACGCCGCCAGCATCCAAGGCGGTGGCAAGATCGGCATGGTTGCGCGCGGCGATGGCTTGGTCGAAAATCGGAAACAACGCGTCGCGATGGGCAAAGCGAAGGCCATCGTCCTTCGCGAAGGACACGCCTCGCTCTGCCTCGACGTTTGCCACTGCCTCACCGATATCCAGCGCCGCGACAAGATTCGTCCACTGGCGCGGCGTGACCACGACGATCATCGTCCGCTTGCCATCGGCGGTGACGAAATCGCGCCCGAACAGACCATAGACGGCATTGCCCAGGCGCGGGCGGTTGGCGTCCTCGTTGATCATCTCGGCAACGCCGCCGAGATTGGCGACCGTGCCGATGGCGACGTCCGACAACGGTATCCGTATTTCGCACCCTGAACCGTCCGTCTCGCGCCGCCTGATCGCCGCCAAGAGCGCGAAGGCGGCGTAAGCGCCCGTCAGCAGATCCCACGCGGGGAGCACATGATTCACTGGCTCGGGTCCCGGTCCGGTCATCATCGGATAGCCGACGGCATTGTTCACCGTATAATCCAGCGCGGGCGAGCCATCGGGCCAGCCCATCACGCGCACGGTGATGAGGTCGGGGCGGCCTTCAGCCAATGTCGGGTGGGAGAGAAAGCCCTCGGATGGGAAATTGGTGATGAACTGGCCCGTTGCGCGCACCAGTTCCTGCAGCAATTCGCGCCCCTCCGGCTTGCCCAGATCAAGTGCGACGGATTTCTTCGCGCGATTGAGATTTTCCCAATAGAGGGAATCATTGTTGTCAGTCACCGGCCAGCGGCGAAAATCGGGGCCGCCACCGATCTGGTCGACCCGGATCACCTCGGCACCCATTTGTGCGCAATAAAGACCGGCCGAAGGCGATGCGACGAAAGACGATGCCTCTATTATCGACAGATCAGAGATTAAATTATACATGAATATCTCTTTTGCGAAATTCTGGATTCTGAAAAAATCGATCCTCGAAACGCCAATATCTATCGACATCAAATCATGGGTTGCAGGAGATCAGCGCATCTCCGCTTGGACAATTCGGGACCGATGAAACTGGGTGGCAGGCATTACCTGAACCGGTAATCGCTTCGCCGGTCGCCGCAATCCTGGCACGCAAGGATGGCTCTGTCGCAAAAGTGCGCCTGCTGCAGTATGAGGATGGCGTTTGTGCGAATCGATAGGGATTTTGTGTTCAAGGGGCGTCATTTTGAAGCATCGCTCATCCTGTTGTGCGTGCGGTGGTGCCTGAACCTATGGCCCGGCTCTTCGGGTGACTGGAGGAAAATCCGCAGTAACCGGCGCTTTTGGCCCGTGGCAGGGCGAAAAAACGCCGAAGGTCATGCGCATGATAAGTTCCTCTGGACGATCTTGGGTGGATCATATATAAGACACGTGTTCTGCATATAATATCTGTCAGACCCATCAGGAGCTGTCAATTTGATTGTTCAACCTACTGCCCCTTCGCCCGCACCCGCGGTGACGAGTGTCGTCAAGATTTTGGGACTTTTGCTGGAGGAATCTCCTCGCTGGCTGAACGCTTCGGAGATCGCGCGTCGGTGCGATTTGTCGAAAGCGAGCACGCACCGGTTCCTGCTCGCCCTTTTGGCGGGACATTTCGTCATGCGGAATCCGGAAGACTTGACCTACACGCTGGGATCGGCCCTGATTGCGCTCGGCGCAGCTTCGGCTGGCGAGGGGCCTGTCCTTCAACTGGTGCGAAATGCTCTGAGCGAGCTGGCCCATGAAACCGGGATGAACGCTGAGGCATTTCAGGTGATGCCCGATGCTCAGGTCATCTGCATTGCCACTTGTGCAGGCCCTGGGCCGGTCGCCATCAACCGCTCCGTCGGATCGAGACTGCCCCATTTTCCGCTGGTCAACCTTCTGCAGATCGCGTGGAGCAGCAAAGCCGGATCGCAGGGAAATGGAGGCAGGGTTCCCGAGGAATTCACGCCTGAACTGGAGGAGGATATCCGCTGGGTTCGTTCCCATGGATATACCTGGGCGATATCAGCGGGTGACAATGCAAGCGCGAATCTCGACCAGATCAAGGGTTGGCTCAAGGAAGCGGGATCGCTGGGCATAGGGCGATCGTCGGAACAGGGGCGGGAAGCGCAGCTCGACGAAATTCTGAGATTCACCGAAGCGAGAAAGACGACCACCGCCACACGTGTCTACCAGGTTCCGACCCTGGGCATTGCCGCGCCGATCTTCGACATCAACGGCGAGACCCAGTTGCAACTTTGCGTCATATCTCTGCTTGCGCAGGTTCAGCCCAATGGCTTGCCCCATATTGGGGAAATCGTGAAGAAGAAGGCGGACAAGCTTACCGAGGTGCTGGGCGGAAGAATGCCCAGAGCGCTGTGACCTTGTCTCAGGCAAGCTCTTGATCTGAAGACGCTGCCCGGTCGGCCGCCGTTGGCACGAAGCTCACCGGAATGATCGAGCCTCGACCTCGAATCCTCAACTTCTCCGGTAATCCCGGCAGATGAATAACGCTCAAGATCACCTGGGCGTAGCGATAAACACATAAGCCAATGTCGGTCACGCATTGGCAGCCCGGAACACTATGGCTGAGCATTCTCGATGCTCACGCATCCCTTCAATCGCAGGGCGCTTGAGCACAGAGCCTCAAGAACAATTCGCGAGGAACTACCAAGAAAAAGTGGTAATAGGGGGAGGCAATATGCAGGGGTCCAAGAGTTTGATGCGCTTAGGTGTGAGCGCTTTTCCGCTAGTCTTGATTTGCATGGCGGCGTCACCGGCGGTCGCGGAGGAAAACACCCAGGCTCGGGCGGGGGCATCGGAAAAATCCTCTGATTCTGCACGTGGCAAGGCTGCGATTGTGTTGGAGGACATTGTGGTGACGGCCCGCAGGCGGGCGGAATCCCTGCAGACCGTGCCGTTGTCGGTCACGGCGATTTCAGCGGAGATGCTGGTCGCAGAAGGCGTCAAGAACATCATCGACCTGCAATTCCACACGCCTGAGCTGACGGTCGTGGGAGGCGGCGGAAACCGGAACCAGGTAACCTACGCGATGCGTGGGCAAACCCAGGCCTATGGGGGCGCGTTGCCCGGCGTTGCTTCCTATTTTGCGGATATGCCGATCATCAATCAGGCGAGCCCGCCGTTCCTTGATCTTCAGAATGTTCAGGTGCTGAAAGGGCCGCAGGGAACGCTATTCGGTCGCAACACCACCGGCGGGGCGGTGCTCTTCGCGCCGCAGCGGCCAACCAGCGAACTGGACGGCTACGTCATGCTCAAGGCGGGAAATTACAATCTGAGGCACGCCGAAGGGGCGGTGAACATTCCGATTGTTCCCGATGTTCTGGCCGTGCGGTTCGCGGGCCAGAGGATCAAGCGCGACGGCTACACGCTTAATCTCACAACCGGCAAGCATCGCGACAATGTCAACAGCTACGCCTATCGCGGCAGTGTGCTTTTCACGCCGTCCGGGGGCTTCTCCGATTATCTGGTCGTGGATGGTTCCGGAGCTGACGATAGCGGCGGGACGTTCATGATGAACGCGGTGCGGCCCAATTCGATCGTCGCCCTCGTCTATCCGGATATCGTGCAATATGTGCAAACCCAAAATGCGCGCGGGCCGCGCATCATAGAATCCGATGTCACGACATCCAATAGGCAACATCAGCTGATCGTCGTTAATACCGCCACTTATGAATTTACGCCGAACTTCTCAATAAAGGATATTTTCGGATATCAACGCTTCAGCCAGAAGCTTGTCACGGATCAGGATGGAAGCCCGTTCAATATTCTTTGGTTTCCTTTGCAGGTGCATACCAAGCTGATTACGAACGAAATTCAGGCCTTGGGGACGGCTCTGGATGGCAAGCTTAATATCATCGCCGGTTTTTATTATGAAAAATCATCGCCATCCGGATCGAATTCATCGCAGGCGCGGGTATTCGGCGGGCCATTTCCCTCATCAGCCAGCCGCCATGAAACCAGCAAGGCGATATACGGGCAGGCGACCTATGATCTGGGCGACCTCCTGTCGGGCCTGAAGCTGACCGCAGGTGGCCGGTACACATGGGATTATCGCCAATATGCCGATCTGCTGGCCGGCACGCCGCCTCTGACCGCGCGGTTCACAGCTCCGACCTATAATTTCAGTCTCGACTACCGCATCAACCCTAATCTGTTCGTCTACGCCGCCACACGCCGCGGTTATAAGAGCGGCGGGTTCAATCCCACCTCGCCCGTTCCGGAGCTCGCCAAGTTTCAGCCGGAATATATAACGGACTATGAGGTCGGTGTTAAGGCGGACTGGCGAATTGCCGACGTGGCGGGCCGGACAAATCTCACCCTTTATACCGGAAATTATACCGATGTACAGAAATCGCAGACGGTGTCCGTCAATGGAGAGCTTGTAGGCGCGACGTTGAACGCCGCGAAAGGTACGGTGAGAGGCGTGGATTTCGAAACTACGGTCAACCCGACGACCTGGTTGAATCTCTCGGCATTCTACTCTTATACGGATGCCTTCTATAAGAAATTCCCCTCCTCGGAAGGAAATGCCGTAGACTCCGAATTTTCCAATACGCCGAAGACCAAGATTGGATTGACCGGTGAAATCAAGGCTCCCTTGTCCGACGAGGATAGCGCCGTAAGCTTCCGGGCGAGCTATTATCATCAGAGTCATCAATATTTGTGGGATCTGAATTTCAACAATCCTGAATCTCGCGCGCCAGGCTATGATCTCGTCAATTTGCGTGCCGAATGGTCGCGTATCGGCGGAAAGCCGTTATCGCTCGCTCTCTTTGGCTCCAACATATTGAACGCAAAATATGTGCAGCAGGGAAATCCTCTGGCCACCGTGTTAGGGTTTAACAGCGTCGCCTATGGCGATCCTCGCATGTATGGAGCCGAATTGCGGTTCGAATTTTGACGGATATGGAAGAGCCCTCCTGAAATATCGGGGGCAATGATGAAGAATGGCCAAGATCTCGCGACCGTGCGGGACCTTGGCTATCGCGAGCCCTTTATATAAGGAGACGGGCATGTCGACGACCAAGGCGATCGGAACATTGGGCGCCGCGATCATCCTGATCGCCATTTTCTTCGTCCTGACCGGTGCGGTCGGTGTACGTGAACATTGGGCCGGATTTCTGTTCCTGTTCCAGTGGAGCATGATGGAAGGTATGAAGCTCAATCGATTGCCGCGATCTGCGCTGGGGGCGCTGACGGGCGTCGCGATTGCTTCGCTGCCGACTTGGCTGACGCCGCTTCTTGGCGCTGGTGCAGCCTTGGCCGTGATGCTGTTCGCAGTCCTTGTCGCTGTTTTCCTACTGATTCGTGAAATGGCTGGACTTTTCATCAATCCAGCGACGATGGCCTTCCTGACCGTGGCGACCATTCCGCAGATCGTCAATTCGACGAAGCCAACTGAAGTTTTTCTGGGGATTGCCGCGGGCGTCATCATTTTCGGTGGTCTGGCGGCGATACAGGCAGCAATACAAACGGCCCTTGCGGGGCGAAAGGCAAAGGCCGCCAAAACTTGCGCAACGTCAAGTTAGGCGACCTTATGACGACACCCTTAAGGATAGGGATCGTCTACTAGAACAGGCAGAATCTATCGGCTTCGTTCCTGGGCTCAGCCAACAATGCCGAATTATCGGCATCGCTTTCTCCTGATCTATCCAAAGCCTCAGTCCTAGACCTTGCCGTCCAGCGCGAGCCTCCGTTCGTGCAGGGTGATGAACAGGGTGGAGGCGACAATGACCACCGCGCCGCCCAGCGTCCAGGGGCCGGGCACCTCATGGTACAGCCAGTAGCCGGCGACCGCGCCAAAGAGCAGCCGGCTGTAGTCCATCGAGCCCATGATGGCGGCGTCGCCCAGCTGGATTCCCTTCACGAAGAAGGCCTGCTGAACGGTGGCGAGTACCCCAAGCAGCGTCAGCAGAACCAAATCCACGCCATGGGGCCAGCGCCAGACGAGAAGCGCCGGCGGCAGCGTGAAGAGCACGCCCAGCGCGGCGCCCCAGACCAGAATCACCGTCGGCGAATGATCCCGGGTCAACAGCTTCAGGCTGACGACCGTCATCGCCAGCAGGAAAGCGGAGGCCAGCATCGCCAGGGTCGGCGCGTCTATGGTGAAGTGCAGGCCCTCGGCCGGGCGGATCATCATCAGCACGCCGCCGAAGCCGGCGAACAATGCCACGATCCGCATGACGCCCACCCGCTCGCGTACCACGATGGCCGCCAGCGGTACGAGCCATAGGGCGCGGGTGAAGGACAAGGCGTTGGCCTCCGCCAGGGACATTTTCTGGAAGCCGTAGAAGGACAGCCCCAGCGCCGCAGTCCCGAAGCCGGAAAGAAGGCACAGGATCCAGGGGCGGCTGGCGGTGAAGGCCGCCGGTCCCCGCTTCAGGATGAGGGGCATCAGCACGAGGAAGCTGGCGAGTTGACGGTAGAAAGTCTGCACCGGCGCGGGAAAGCTGGTCCCCAGATAGCGCACCAGCACCATCAGTACGGTGAAGACCAGGGCGGAGGCCAACATCCAGGCCGCGCCCCGAAGGTTCGAGGTCAAGGGCGGAGCCTCTTTCGTGGACGCCACGGTCAGCGCCGCCGCAGGACCTGTGGCGACAGGCGCTTCGCCGGTCAGGGGGCTGGCGATAGCTTCCAGTCCATCATTCAGCCGACCATGCTGCTCCTCATCCATGCCCATTATACGCATAATCCGCCCGCCCCTCTTCATCGAACTCCAAAATTCTGCCAAGATTAGGCAGCCATTTTTTTCGCGGAAGAGGGGCGCCCACATGCCGCCATGTCTTTCGCGCCTTTGCTAATTGCCGGGCGGCAGGCGACGCTGGCTCAGTTTTAGGGCAGCTATCTTGCCTCGAGAGTGGAATTCCTCGAGAGTCGGGATGTTCAGCGCTTTGGGAGAGCATTCGGTGGATAAAAGAAAGATGCAGATGAAATTTGGCGCGATGATGCCGCCGTGGCATGCGCCGGGTCAGAATCCGACCCGTGCCCTGCATCATGATCTCGAGTTGATCCAGCATCTGGATCGACTTGGTTATGATGAGGTCTGGATCGGAGAGCATCATTCGGGCGGATATGAAATTATCGGTTCGCCGGAAGTTTTCATCGCCACGGCAGCCGAGCGGACGCAGCATATCAAGCTTGGGGCCGGGGTGGCGTCGCTCCCTTATCATCATCCCCTGATATTGGCGGACAGGATGGTTCTGCTTGACCATCTGACGCGCGGTCGCGCCATGCTGGGCATGGGGCCGGGATCGCTTGTGACCGACTCGCGCATGATGGGCATGGACTATTCGCAACAGCGCCGGCGGATGGAAGAGGGGGTCGCCGCGATCACCCATCTTCTTCGCAACGACGAACCGCTGACGATGGAGACGGACTGGTTCAGGCTTGAGAATGCGCGACTGCAACTTTCGCCCTATACCAAGCCTTGTTTCGAGCTGACCGTCGCCGCCGTGCGCTCGCCGACCGGGCCGCGCCTAGCCGGGCAATATGGAACCGGCCTGCTGGGCGTTTCCGCCACCGACGATCTGGGAGGCTTCGACTATTTGAGCGATACGTGGAGTGTCGTCGAAGAGTCCGCCGCCGTGTCGGGGCAGAAGGTGGATCGCAGTTCGTGGCGTCTGGTGGCGCCGATGCATCTGGCGCCGACCGTCGATCAGGCGATCGAGGAAATGAAGTACGGTTACGCCAATGAATTGCGTTTTGCCTCGACAGGACCGTTCCGGGCTCCAGGCTCGAAGGATATTGAGGAAGTCCTGGCAACGTCGGATCACGAAACCCTTTGCCGGCAGGCCAATGACAGCGGCTATGCGGTGTATGGAACGCCGGAAATGGCAAAGGCGCAGATCGAACGGCTTTGGAACAAGTCCGGAGGCTTTGGAACATTGTGCCTCCTGTTGACGGAGGTGGCCGATCCGGCTGCGACCGTGCGCTCGCTCGAATTGTTCGCGCGGGAAGTCATGCCGGAGTTTCAGGGTTCGCTGCACCGTCCTCAGGCCGCTTGGGACGATCTGTACGGTGACAGGGACAAAGTTTCCTCGGAGTTTCGTGGTGCTCAAGATAAAATGATCCAGCAATATCGCAAATAAGACAGGTGGATCGACAAATATTGAACCAGTGAAGGGGAAAATCCCCTGAAACGGGTCGGTCGCGCCCCGGGTACTCATGCTCGGGACGGACAAGTCCATAGCAGATGATCTCTCAATGCCCTTATGGCGGAGGACCCGCCATGAGGGCATCTTTCTGTTGCGCTATCCATGATCTCCTCCATGTGTAAATATTGTTCCGTCAGGTCGAGGCATCGGTCAAAGTCTCCTGGAGAGAAATAAAACGCATATGCCGATGTCGGTCACGCATTTGCGGCCTGAAATATTATAGCTGAGCATCATCTCTATTATTCTCATCCCTTCAATACAGGGACAACCGGGCATGAAACCTCGAGAGGGGTTCACGAACCGAAATTACCGGGCAGGACGCGATAACAAGATAACAGGAGAGGGGACTCACTATGCAGTTTTCCAAAGGTCTGAAGTGCCTGGGTGCAAGCGCTTTGCCGTTAGTCTTGATCTATACGGCGGCAACGCCGGCTTTTGCGGAGGAAAGCCCACAGGAACGTGCGGCGACGCCGGAAGGATCTCACGCTCATGATCCGGACAAGGCTCCGATTGAGTTGGAGGACATCGTAGTGACGGCCCGCAGACGGGCAGAGTCTCTGCAATCCGTCCCGGTGTCAGTCACGGCGATTTCAGGTCAAACGCTTGCCGCCGAAGGTGTGAGGAATGTTATCGACCTGCAATTTCACACACCGGGGCTGACAACCGTCGGGGCGGGGGGTAGCCGTACCCAGACAAATTTCGCGATGCGCGGCCAAACACAGACATATGGCGGCGCATTTGCAGGCGTCGCTTCCTATTTCGCCGATATACCGATCATCAGTCAGGCGACCGCGTCATTCCTGGATCTTCAGAACGTCCAGGTGTTGAAGGGGCCGCAGGGAACACTGTTTGGCCGCAACACCACCGGGGGCGCGGTCCTGTTCGCTCCGCAGCGGCCCACCAGCGAATTTGGCGGCTATGCCATGGCGAAACTGGGGAATTACAATCTCAGACATGCCGAAGGCGCGCTGAACGTTCCGATCGTTTCCGATGTGCTGGCAGTGCGCCTCAACGCTCAGAGGATCAAGCGGGATGGCTACACGCTCAACCTCACGGATGGCACATATCGCGACAACGTCAACAGCCAGGCCTATCGCGGCAGTGTGCTTTTTACGCCATCCGGGGGTTTCTCGAATTATCTGGTTGTGGAATATTCGAGAGTGAACGATAGCGGCGGGTCGTTCATGATGAATGCGGTGCGGCCCAATTCCCTCGTCGCCCAGATTTACCCAGACACATTGCAATATGTTCAAACGCAGAATGCACGCGGTCCCCGTGTGATCGAGTCTGATGTCAATACATTCAACAAGAGCAAACAGCTCGTCATTGTAAATGAAACCACCTATCAGGTCTCCTCTGACTTCTCCTTGAAGAATATTTTCGGCTATCAACGGTTCGATCAGAATTTCGTTACCGATCAGGATGGCAGTTCGTTCAATATTCTGTGGTTTCCGCAATCCGTGCATACCAAGCTCGTGACGGATGAGTTTCAGCTGTCCGGTAAGGCGCTGAATGGCAACCTCTCCTTCATTGGAGGGCTATATTATGAGCAATTGTCGCCGACCGGGATCACTGCGATACATGCGCAGATATTCGGCAATCCCAACGGCGTCGCGTCGAACCAGCGTCGCGACGGCAGCAAGGCCATATATGGACAGGCAACCTATGATCTGAGCGGTATCCTGCCCGGCCTGAAGTTTACCGCCGGTGGCCGCTACACTTGGGATATCCGAAAGCTCGACCTGCTTGACGGAACGCCGGACCTGACCGCGAAATTCAAGGCTCCCACCTATAATTTCAGCCTGGATTATCGTATCGATCCCGGCGTTCTGGTCTATCTCGCCACGCGTCGCGGCTATAAGAGCGGTGGCTTCAACGCCCATGCGCCCACGCCGGAGCTTACCGCCTTTCAGCCGGAATATATAACGGATTATGAGGCGGGCCTGAAAGCGGATTGGCATTTCCAAGGCATGGCGGGCCGAACGAACATCAGTGTATATACCGGAAATTACAGCGATATTCAGAAGAATGAGGCTATTCCGGTCAATGGCCGACTTTTGACAGCGACGTTGAACGCGGCGAGCGGCACGATCAGGGGCGCGGATTTCGAAACGACCATTCGCCCGACATCCTGGCTGAATCTGTCGGCCTTCTATTCCTATACGGACGCCTTCTACAAATCCTTTCCCTCGCCGGAGGGGGATGCGACAGCATCGGAATTCGCCAATACACCCAAGACCAAGCTTGGAGCAACGGCCGAGATCACGGCTCCTCTGGCGGGCGACTATGGCAGTCTGAGTTTCCGGGGGAGCTATTATCACCAGAGTCATCAATATTTTTGGGACCTGAATTTCAACAATCCCGAATCGCGCGCGCCCGGTTATAATCTGGTGAATTTGCGGGCCGAATGGTCGAATATCGGTGGCAAGCCGTTATCTGTCGCCTTCTTTGGCACCAATATATTCAACACCAAGTACATGCAGCAGGGTAATCCGCTGGCCGCCGCCCTGGGGTTCAACAGCGTCGCCTATGGAGATCCGCGCATGTATGGCGCTGAACTGCGGTTCGACTTTTGACGGGAGACGGAAGAGCGCCCTGAAGGTTGAAGGGCGGCTATGAGGTGAGCCAGGGTCCCGCGCGATTGTGCGGGGTCCTGGCCCCGGTCATCGGGGCTCGGCGTCCATGGCCAGGGGAGTTCAAACTGGTCCGATGCGGGTTGCGCATTGGGACCGGCGGATTAGCTATGGAAGCATCGACCCGGCGGCGGTAGCTTGCCAGCCGGTGGACGATGATCGGGACGTTTCCGGCGATCAGCCCTATCCACCGATGACAATAAGTTCAGAAGGACAACAAATACCGGCCATGCGTAAAGACGCTCTCGATCCACGGTCGCGCGCCTCCAAGGAGGTTACGCTCACGCAAATCCGGGAGGACCGGGAACGGCTTCGGCTGCGCTGGCATGCTGAAGGTTTCTATGGAAAGGAAACCATCGGCGATATTCTGCGGATCGGCGCGCAAACCTATCCCGACGCGAAGCGCCACTTCTACTCCGCCGAAAGGCCGGAGCGCGTGTTCACCTTGCACGAAAGCTACCATCTGAGCCTGACCTATGCCGCCCGTTTGCAGGCGTTGGGCATCGGGCCGGGGGACGTCGTCGCGGTCCAGATGCCCAACTGGTGGGAAGCCGTGATCCTGAGCCAGGCGATCATCATGGTGGGCGCGGTTCTGTTGCCCATCATACCCATTTATGGGACGGGCGACCTGCAATATATTCTGGCGACCGCCAGGGTGAAGATGTTGATCGTGCCCCAGCGGACGCGCAATATCGACTTTCTGGAGCGCCTGGAATCGCTCGGTTCCCTGCCTGATCTGGAGCATATCCTGGTTGTCGGCGAGGAAGTCCGTCGCGGGGCCATGAACTGGGATCAGTTCCTTGCCATCGAGCCGCCGCCATTGGAAACGGTCGATATTTCGCCCGACAGCATTTGCCTGTTGATGTTCACATCGGGGACGACATCCGCGCCCAAGGGTGTCAGACATACCCACAATACGCTGATCGCAGAGACGAAGACCTTTCCTCTTTACCGTCCCGCCGATCCGGAGAACCCGCTGTTCCTGTCGGCGGGGCCTTTCGGCCATATCGGCAGCGCGCTGGAACTGATCAGGGGATCGTTGACGGGAAACAGCAATGTCACGCGCGACCGATGGGACGCGCAGGCCTGTCTGGACCTGATCACCCGGCTCAAACCATGCACCAGCAACGGCGTGCCCTTTTTCATGCTCACCCTGTTCGACCTGGTGGACAAGGGCCTTGGCGACATAAGCAGCCTGAAATATTTCACAATGGGCGGCACGTCGATCAGTCCGTCGCAAATATTGCGACTTGAAGAAGCGGGAATTACAGGCCTGCGGACTTACGGGGCCACGGAAATGCCCACGATCTGCGCGGGCCGCAAGGAAGATCCGATCGGGAAGCGCGCCTATACCGAGGGCCGGCTTCTGCCGGGTGTCGAGGTTCGCATCGTGGATGACGAAGACAATGACGTTGCCGATGGAAAATCCGGCGAATTGCTGGTGCGCGGGCCGGATCTCTTCGTGGGCTATCTCGATGAGACGCTGGATCTCGACGCTTTCCTGCCCGGCGGATGGTTCCGCACGGGCGACATCGTCGTGCGGGACGCGGAGGGATATCTCACCGTCGTCGACCGGAAGAAGGACATCATCATCAGGGGTGGCGAAAATCTTTCCTCGAAGGAGATTGAAGATGCCCTGTGCGGCCATCCCGCGATTTCGGAAGCCGCTGCCATCGGTATGCCGGACCCCTTATATGGCGAAAAGGTCTGCGCCTTTGTCTCCTTGCGGGCTGGTCAATCCATAAGCCTTGCGGCGGTGCAGGCCCATTTCGCTGAACTCGGGCTGGCCAAACAGAAAATGCCCGAACAGCTTGAGGTCGTTGAGGATTTTCCCCGCACGCCGCGAGGCAAGGTGAAAAAGACCGATCTGCGGGCCTTGTTGCAGCCACAGGGGCACTCGGCTTGAGACGTGTTGCCTGATAATCCCGAATCCCCTTTGATGAGCGCGTCCCTGACGAATTTGGCCTTACAGATTTGGAGAATGACCCCGTGACACCCAAGCTTCGCCTCGAAAACAAGGTTGCCGTCGTGACGGGCGCCGGGCGCGGGATCGGTCGTGCGGAAGCTTTGCTCCTTGCAGCCAATGGCGCGAAGGTGGTCGTCAACGATCTGGGCGGAGCGCCGACCGGCGGCGGCGGCGACAGGTCGTTCGCAGACAACGTCGTGAGCGAAATCATCGCCGCCGGTGGCGTGGCGGTGGCCGAAACCTCCAGCATCGCCAGCATGCAGGGGGGGCAGGCGGTGATCGACGCCGCGCTCGACAATTTTGGACGACTGGATATTCTGATCAACAATGCCGGGATTCTTCGGCCTTCCAAGGTCCAGGACCTGTCGGAAGAAGATTGGGACATTGTGCATGACGTCAATCTGAAGGGCTATTTCGCGACGATCCGCGCTGCGGCCCGCATATTCATCGAACAGCGCACGGGCGGCGTCATAGTCAATACAAGTTCGGCGTCAGGTCTTGGGCATTATGGCATGTCGGCATACAGCGCCGCCAAGGAGGGGGTCATAGGTCTGACGCGCTCGGTCGCCCGCGACCTTGGGCAATTCGGCGTTCGCTGCAACGCCGTTCGTCCCTCTTCGTCGATCACCAATATGAAATTGCCGCTGTTGCAACAGCTGATGGCCGAATCCGTCGAATTGGGAATGTCGGGAATTTGGAATCGCACGACCAAGTCGGTGATACCGTCCCGGCCAGAGCATGCGGCCGCCCTGGCGGTCTGGCTGTGTACCGACGCCACCGCCCATGTGAGCGGACGCGAATTCTACGTGCAGGGCGGTGAAATCGGGCTCTTCCCTGAGGTCGAAGTGATGCGGTCAACATTCAATCCAGAGGGATGGGATCTTGATAGTCTGGACGATCCGGGCGTCGCCGCGCATTTGGTGGGCGACATCAAGAATCGATGTGTGCGGGCGCCGTAAGGAAAAACCGCCCATCTTTGCACGGCCCGTCGAGTCGACTGCCATGCTGCTCAAGCGCGGAGCAGTAGGCGCTCGTTAGGTTCGCCATCCGCCTGTTTGCTCGATCGCGGAACGGCCCTCTTCGCTGGCTTCGATAGCGGCGGCGACGCCCGGCTGGGCCTGCAATTGTACGCCATCGATCCGTGAATCCGTGCCGTCAGGGCTATTCCGACAGCCGCTTCCATGAGCAGCGGCTGCGCATCTGCGCGCCCATTAAAGCGCAGGTCCGGAACGAAGCTCAGGACGAGTTGACACCCGCCCATATCTCTGCGACATTGGACCAATAACGGAACACGAAGACCGTATATGAGACAATAGGAGCAGGAGCATCGGCATATGCGCATGAATTTTCATGCCTTTCCCTCGCGCCATCGCTGGACCGGCGGCAAGTCGGCCCGCCCGACCTCTACCGGCCAGCGCGCCTCTATATTCGCGGTAACGCTTGATAGTTTCGGCTTCGACAAAGCCCGGCGGATATCGTTCCGACGGTTCGATTTCGTGGGTCGGAGAGGGTGGCGAGTCGGCCTCCCGGGCAAGGCGAGATGGGAAGAAATATCGGCGTTTGAAAGGGTTTAGCTGCAGGGAGCAGGGTAAGCGGGGCAGTATCGCCGCGTTCATCCCGGGCTCAGAGTAAATGGAACGGTGCAGTCATGAGATTAGATTTTGATCGAGTCCTGAAGTTCGCCGTCGTCGCCCAGGAATTATCCTTTACGCGGGCTGCCGACCGGTTGTGTACGGACCAGCCGTGGTTATCGCGGCAGATCATGCAGTTGGAAGGCCGGCTTGGGTTTGCGCTGTTCAAGCGGGAAGCCAGCCGCATCTATCTGACGCCGGATGGCGAGGAATTCCTGGCCTATGCTGAAAAGCTGGCCGAGATCAGCGAGTCCACCACACGCAAGGCAGAGGAGATGCAACGTCGGCGCAGGCTGAATCTGCGGATCGGTGTGGCGCGTTTCACCTACTGGTTTCAGGCGAGAAACATTCTTCTGGAGGAATATAAGGCCGTCCGATCGGGCGTGAACCTGGACCTCACCGCCACGGAGACGACCGAGGGCGTGCTGGACATGTTGCGCAGCTGGACCGTCGACGTCGGTCTTGTGATGGGTCCCGTCGGTGAAGCGGATATGGAAGAATTGTGCATTGAACGCGGCCACACGACATTGTCGATCCCGGAAGAAGATCCCCTGGCGGCGGCTGAATCGGTAGCGCTCTCGGATCTGCGCGGTCGCAGGGTCGCAGTCACGCCGGTATCGAATGAGGCCCGGCGCGACTTTATCTACGGATGGGTCGACAGGGTGGGCGCCATACCGGTGATGGTCCCTGAAGGACATGCGTTCATGGCCGATGCCGCCGAGCGCGAGAGGTTGTTCTTCATCAACCTGGCGCCCGGAGAGAAGAATCCTCCGCGCTTTGTGCGGCGTCCCATTCACGGGCCGAAGCCGCGCGCCAATCTCTATCTGGTCAAGCGCAAGGGCATAACATCCCCGGCGATGGATCGCCTTTGGCGTCTTGGAGAGGAGCTGGCGACGCAAAAGGAGGAGGAGTATCGACCGGCCGATCGGGTGCTTCGGCTGGCGTCGTGAACTGGGGATGCGCTGTCGATATGAAGTTGCCGCTACCGCAACAGCAGATGGCTGAAATCTTCGAATTGGGAATAGGTTGGATTTGATGGTTACGATCGTCGTCAACGGCGCCGAAACTCCGGTCAGGTCGTCGCCGGACACGCCCCTGCTTCATGTTCTGCGCAACGAGCTGGGCCTGACTGGACCGCAGTTCGGCTGCGGCCTTGCGCAGTGCGGCGCCTGTTCGGTCCTGTTGGGCGACGAGGAGGTTCGCGCCTGTGTCCTTCCGCTGGCTGAGGCGGTTGGCAAGGCAATCACCACCCTGGAGGGCTTGCCCGGCCGGTGGGCGCGCAGCCGTGGCGCCCCCGGTCAGGGCGGCGTGCTGCCCCTGCATCCCGTTCAGCAGGCCTGGATCGAGGAACAGACGCCGCTTTGCGGATTCTGCCAGAGCGGCATGATGATCAAGGCCACGGAGCTTCTGGAACATACGCCCGAGCCAACCACTGCGCAGATCAAGGAGGCGTTCACGACATCCGGCCCCTCGCCGCACCTGTGCCGCTGCGGCAGCTACACCGCCATAATCGAGGCTGTGCATCGCGCTTCGGCCATCATGCGAGAGGGCTGACCGATGTCCGTACCCGCTGCTGATAGTGCCCGCCTGCCGGTGCTCACCCGCCGCAGACTTCTGCAGGGCGGGGGCGTCCTGATGGTGGGCGTCGCACTGTACCGCCTGCAGGCGGCTGGCCCGGTCGGCCGCTCGCTGAATCCGGCGATGCTGAACTCCTGGATCGAGATCCGCCCGGACAACACCGTCCTGTTGCGCACCGGAAACAGCGATTTCGGTCAGGGCACGGTGTTCACCGCCTACCGTCAGATTGTCGCGGAAGAACTGAACATGTCGATCGAGGCGATCACCACGATCGTCACGGGCGATACGGACCGGACGCCCGATGGCGGCGGCTCCTACGGATTCCTGGAGGCCGGATCGCCGAACGTCCGCAAGGCCGCCGCCTACACATATCAGGCGCTGCTGGACCTTGGCGCCGAGCGGCTGGGCCTGCCACGCGAGAAGCTCGTGGGCGAAGACGGCGCCTTCTCTGTGGGAGGCAGGAGAGTCACCTATGGCGATCTGGTCAAGGGACGCGACCTGACGCTGACCATTTCTGTCCAGGAGCGTTGGCCCGCGGGGATGAGGATCGTCGGGGATCCGCCGACCAAGCCGGTCAGCCAGTATAAGATCATCGGCAAGTCCATCGACAACAGCGCCATAAAGTCGAAGGTTTCGGCCACCGAGCAATGGGTCACCGATGTCCGGCTTCCGGAAATGTGGCATGCGCGGATCGTCCGGCCGGCGACGCTGGGTTCGAAGCTGGTCTCGGCCGGCGCAGTGGACTCGAAAGCGTTTCCCACCGCCAGGATTGTCGTGAAGGGCGACCTGGTCGCCGTGGTCTCGCCCGACGAGTGGGAAGCGAGTCAGGCCGCGTTGCAGGTCGCTGGCGACACCAAATGGACGGAGTGGCAGGGATTGCCGACCAATGCCGGCCTCTATGAGACGATGCGCAAGGCCGATTGGGCTTCGACGCCAGTGCAACAGGGAAAGAGCAGCAAGGAGGGCATCCGTCCGCTGCTGGACGGCGCCGCCCGGACCCTGAAGGCGACCTATCAGGTGCCCTATATGAAACATGCGCCGCTCGGGCCTACCATGGCGGTCGCGGATGTGCGCGACGATGTCACCACGGTCTACACCCACACGCAGAACGCGCAGATGTTGCGCCGGCAGATCGCGCAGATGCTCGACGTGGGGCTGGACGAAGTGGTCATCCGCACTTTCGCCGGGCCGGGCCATTATGGGCGCTCCAATGGCGGGAATGCGGGGGCCGAGGACGAGGCCGTGATCCTCTCGAAGGAGCTGGGCCGGCCGGTCCGCGTCCAGTGGACGCGCGCGGAGGATATGCAATGGTCGACCCAGTCGCCCGCCGCCTTCTCCGACATCGAGATCGGCCTTGACGCGAAGGGTCGGATGATCGCCTTCCAGGTCGATCACCATATGCCGGCGATGAACGACAATCGGCTTATCGGCGCGGTGCTCGCCGGTCTGCCGACGCTCCCGCCGCCGACCGAGAAGCCGCCCGTGTACGGCAAGTCGACGCTGAACCTCCTGTGGGACCGCTGGACCTATGAGGGCACGACCGAGATCATGGAGCGGGCGCACGGCACGCGTCAGATCGGGCAGGACGCCTCGCCCCTGGCCATCGGCCTGCGCGACCACAGCATGCGCTCGCCCGGCCAGTTCCAGCAGAATTTCGCGCGCGAACTGGCGATCAGCGAAGCGGCCGCCCTTGCCGGTGCCGATCCCCTGGAGTTCCGCATCCGGCACGCGACCGATCCGCGTGTCGTCGGCGTCCTGGAGGCGGTTCGCGACGCTGCCGGATGGCAGCCTCGCCCGTCGCCAGCCCCTGACCATGCCTCGGACGGCGACAGGCCGGTGCGCGGCCGTGGGGTGTCGATGCTGTACCGGCTGGACAGTTATTGGGCCAGCGTCTGCGAGATTTCGCTTGTCCCTTCGACGGGCGTCGTCACGGTGGAACGCTGCGTCGTGGCGGTCGATCCGGGCATCGTCATCAATCCGAAGCAACTCCAGCGTCAGGTCGAGGGCGGCGTGACCATGGGGCTCAGCCAGGCGCTGAAGGAAGAGGTGATGTTCGACCAGAGCGGCGTCACCGCCACCGACTGGGCCGGATATCCGATCCTGACCATGGCGGAGATGCCGGAGATAAAGGTCGTGCTTCTCAATCGGCCGGAAGTCGGCTGCTATGGCGGGGGATCGGAAGGCGGGAATGTCCTGGCGGCCCCGGCGATCGCCGCCGCGATCCATGACGCCACGGGCAAGATTCTGCGGCGTTTTCCCTTCACGCCGGCGAATCTGCTGCCCGTTCTGGGAAGCGGATGAAGAGCGTCGGGAAGGACAGTCTCACATTCCGTCATGACTTCCTACCCTTGGCCAGCGGGCTCGTGGAACGCTGAAATCGGCCATAGAGCCAGTTTCAGGGAATATGAGAGCCGATGAGCACCGATTCATATCGTTCGCGAGAAAATCCGGCAGGTGGAAATGATATAAACCCAGCCTGCTTAGATGGCCCGCGGGACAGCTCGATCACGGACTTGCGTCACGATCTTCAGGCATTCCGGGAGGGCGTGCGGGCGTGGGTCAGGAAGGTGGCCCCTCCCGAACAGGCGCATCGCTGGCAGCAGGCAAAGGGGGCCGCTCAGGTCGAGGTCCAGAGATGGTGGATGCGCGAGCGCAACAAGGTCGGACTTGCGACGCCCCACTGGCCCGAGGAATATGGGGGTGCGGGCCTCAATCTTGAGCATCAGATCATCATCGCCGATGAATTCGCCAAGGCCGATGCGCCGGAAACGTCCGCCTTCACGGTGGCCATGAACCATATACCGGCGACGCTCATCCCCTATGGCACCGAGCATCAGAAGCGGAAATATCTTCCCACCGTCGCGCAGGGCACGGTCTGGTGTCAGGGCTTCTCGGAACCGGGCGCGGGATCGGATCTGGCGGCGCTGCAAACGCGCGCGGTAAGGGACGGCGACCACTATGTCATCAACGGCCAGAAGATCTGGTCGTCGCATTCCATGTATGCGAGCTGGGCCATTCTGTTGGCGCGCACCGATCCGGAGGCGCGCAAGCAGGCCGGGATCAGCTACTTCATCCTCGACATGAAGGCGCCGGGGGTGGAGGTGCGCCCCATCCGAAAATCGACCGGCGCGTCCAATTTCGCGGAGCTGTTCCTGACCGACGTGCGTATCCCGATCGAGGATCGTGTCGGTGAGGAAAATGAGGGCTGGGCGGTGGCGCAGGCGACGCTTTCGGCGGAACGCGGCGTGCTCGCGTTCGACCGGCTGGAGCGTGAACGCGCCACCTTGCAAAGATATTATGAGCGGGAACTTGCCAGCGATGCGGCCTGGCTGAAAGATGATCAGCTTCGGCGGGAGTTCATGCGCCTTTTTGCCGAGCAGCATGCGGTGCGCCGGCAGATCCGGGCGCTGCTGCGCGAAACGAGGGAGCCGGGCGTCTGGTCGATGACCCCCTCGCTCGTGAAGCTGCTGAGTTCATCCTTGCGCACGCGTCTTGCGGAACTGCAACTGCGTATCGCGGGCATGGAAGGGCAGAAGGTTGGCCCGCAGGATACGGTGCTGCCCGTTCCCATGTATGACTATCTGGACTCCTACGGCTCCACGATTTCGGCGGGTGCGAACGAGATCCAGCGGAATCTGATAGCCGAGCGTGGACTGAACATGCCGCGCGGATAATCCCCTGGGAAATGTGCCGCCCCTTGCCGTCAATGCGTCATTGACCTGCCCGGATGCTATACTCTCCTTGGATTTGGCTCCCGCGCTCGCGAAGGATGAAGGTGGAGCTTTAACGGGTTTGCCCGGCATTTCGCAGGGGTCCGCTGCTGGTTGGGGCGTGACATGACAATCTTCATACAGAAGCGCCGGGACGGCAATTCAGGACAGCTCCGTCAGGTCTCATTGAGGTAACGATGCAACTCGCCAAGCGTCTACAAACTATCTTCGCCATAAACCCTCAATCCTGGGCGCTGGAGTTCGAGGGGCATCGATGGTCCTGGGAGGAACTGAGCGGCGTTGCCCTGACGATTGCCGCAGCCTTGCGGGCGGCGGGGCTGAAGGAGCATGACGTCGTTGGATGGGCGGCGCAGAACGTGCCTTCCTCCGTGGCGTCCCTGACGGGGCTTGTGCTTTCCGGGCATTGCGCCTGTGTTCTGAACCCCCATATGGCTCCGCAGGTTCTGGCGGACGAGATACGGACGCAACGCTTCCCGCTGATCATCGGCGACCCGCAATTCTGGGCGATCCCCGGCGTGGTCGAAGCCGCCCGGGCGTCGGGCAGCGCGGGGATCGTCGCGAGCTGGTCAGACCTCACGACCTCGATCGAACCTTATCCGGGACTGGAGTTCGTCGGTCCGGAGTCCCACCGCGATCCCATGCCGGGCTTTGTGATCGAGCGGGTGAGCAGCGGCACCACGGGGCCGCCGAAGCGGACCCCCCAGCGCGAGGAGGCGGTCCTTGCCTCCCTGTCGCTCGGCCAGCGGAAGGAAGCAGGAGTTGACGAAGGACCGCCCCGGCTGAGCCAGTCCCCGGCACTCGTCATTCGCCCGCTCGCGCACTCTGGTTCGTTCGCGGTGCTGCTTGCCCTTTATTCCGGCCGACCGATCTCGCTGCACGAGAAGTTCGACATCGAACGGACGGTCGACGCGATCGGACGATACCGCCCCAAGGTGCTCTCGCTGGTGCCGGCGATGATCAGGATGATCTGGGATGCGCAGGTTCCCCCGGAGCTTCTCTCCAGCCTCATTGCGATAAGAACCGGCACCGCGCCGCTGGATTCCGACCTCCAGCAGGCTTTTGAGGACAAGTACGGGGTTCCCATTCTTTGCGACTATGGCGCCACGGAATTTGGCGGCGTGGCTGGCTGGTCGCTGGCCGACCATAAACGCTATTCCAGGGAAAAGCGTGGCAGCGCCGGCCGGCCGATAGTTGGCGCGCAGATTCGCGTGATGGACCCTGTGACAGGCGAGCAGATTCTCGACGGTAGCGTCGGCTTGCTGGAGGTGCAGGTCGACAAGAAGACGACCGGCTGGGTCGGCACCAACGACCTCGCCCGCATCGATGAGGATGGCTTCCTCTTCATCCATGGCAGGGCGGACGACGCCATTGTCCGGGGCGGGTTCAAGGTTCTGCCGGAAGAGGTCGCCAACGTGCTTCGCCGCTTTCCCGGCGTCGAGGATGCTGCTGTCGTCGGCGTTCCCGATGCCCGTCTGGGTCATGTGCCGGTGGCGGTGATCGAGCTTCGGGACGGCGAGCGCGTCCCGGATGAGGGCGCCGTGAAGGCCTTCGCGAGGGAGCATCTCACGCCCTATCAGGTCCCGGTGGCCGTCAAATTCGTGGACAAGCTTCCAAGGACTGTTTCGATGAAGATCATCCGGTCCGAATTGCTTGCACTGGCGATGAATTAGCCGACCCCGCCGCCGGGGTTGGCGAGAATGATAGAAGAGAGCGGCAATCCCCTGACGCCGCTCAACGACCAGGCATGGAGGAAATCTTGTCAGACACAGCAGAGCATGCGGCGCCCAGGGCCATCGACGCCCGGATCAAGGACGAGGATATCGACCGGCAGCGGCGCCAGATGGGCGTGCCTCAATCGACGCATGGCCTGCCCTATAACCGGATCGTCTCCGAAGATGGGATCAGGCACTTCGCCTTCGGCTTCATCGGCGATGACAATCCGCTGTGGCATGAGCCCGATTACGCCCGCACAACCCGTTGGCGCGGCCAGATCGCACCGCCCCTGTTCGCCACCACCACGGGCCTGAACGAAACGCCGCCTCCCGCGACGCCCGAGATGAAGGCGCTGTTCAAAGGGCTCTACAGAGGGGTCGGCCGTTACAATGTCGGAACCCGGTGGCTGCTGTTCAAGCCGATGCGTCCGGGCGACCAGCTCTATCACGACCTGAGTGTCGATGATGTTCAGGTCAAGGAGACATCGTCCTTCT
>Ga0255338_1001612_pt1 | contig 40578 bp, 34 predicted proteins | sample MeOH1_35cm_T4_19_FD_203715 | JGI IMG/M metagenome (GOLD analysis project Ga0255338, IMG submission 203715) | Sandy soil microbial communities from University of British Columbia, Vancouver, Canada - MeOH1_35cm_T4_195 | ecosystem: Engineered > Artificial ecosystem > Sand microcosm > Unclassified ... | reverse complement strand
TGCCACTCTGCCGCCGTATCGTGTGACGCTGTTTATGGCGGCTGGTCTTACGAGCCGAAAAGGTCGAAAACTAACGGCAGCTAACCACCCAGATTTCGCCGTTCCGCGGCCTTCACCGGATGGCTACGCCGAGCATGTCATCCTGGCGGATGGAGTCGTAGAAGCTGACAACGAGCCGCGAAATGAATGCGTCGTCGATGCCGCATGCGAGTGCCTCCGCAAATTTGCGCGCCCGCGCCTGCTCAGCATAGTTCGATGTCATACTCGCCTCGTCTCAATCTGAGATGCACCGCATCGGGACCTGGCCCCGGCCCGGCCCGGGCCGGAATTCCTAGTCTAGTGGCCTCCTGCACAGCCTTGATGGCTACCGGAAAACCGGGTTTTCATAATCGTCGCGAATGCTGCCTGTGCGGGATCCGTTCCGTTCCGCGAGGCGGAGATCAGCTGAGTCCATTGCTCGTCATTCGCCCGATTTACGAATTCGGCGATCGCGGCCCGTGCAAGCTTTGCCGGTTCGACGCCACTGTCTGACGATTCTTCGAGCAGGTAGCGGAATACATCCGGATCGGCAGCCGCGAGCCAGGGCAGCAACCGTTCGGCGGCTGCGCCGTCCCCGATGAAGTCGCCGAGGCAGCCCGATCCGTCGCGTACGCCGCCTTCCTTATCCAGCGTGGCGACGGCGCCTTTTCCCTGCGCATCCTCGGCGAGCGCAACGACATATCGAGCCGCAGCGACACTCCAGGCACGGCTTTCGAGGTGAAGTCGGATTCGTTCTGCGGCAATCTCGAACGGTAGGTCCCGACCCTCGATGAGGCGTTCGAGCTTGAGGAGGTGCCAGCCGAATCGCGAGCGGACCGGTGCGGCGGCGACCTGTCCCGGCGCGAGGGCCAGCAGCGCATCCTCAACCTCCGCGACGAGATCGCCGCGCTGCAATTGGCCAAGCGAGCCCCCGGTCGCGGCAGACGGACAATCGGAGTGATCCCGCGCCAATTCGGCAAAGGTGTAGGCGCCCTCAGCGAGGGTGCGCAACAGGCGGTTCGCGGTCGCGTGGGCAAGCGCGACATCGTCGTCGGCGTCCGAGCGTGGCTCGATCAGAATGTGCGCGGCCTCATAGAGCGCCGGGCTGCGGAATTTTGCGCGCTGTCCGTCATAGACCCGGCGGCATTCGGCATGGGTCGGCGGCGTGACATCGATTTCCGCCTCGAGCACCGCGCGCACCAGCGCGGCTTCCGCGGTTTCCTCTCGGCCGTCTTCGTCGAGCTCGGGTTCCGCCACTAGACCGATCTCGCCGGCGCGGCGCAACAGCAGCGCTTTGGTCGCCAGCGCGTGCCCGGCCGCCTTGCGCGATGCCGCGATCGAGGCGCCGGGATGGTTCTGTGCTTCCTGGGCGATCAGGCTCTCCGGAATCTCCACGCCGTGGACGACAATCGCGCGCATCATCTTGCTCCAGTCTCGGGATGAGCCGGGCTCGCACCGGTCCGCATGACTGCGGGGTAAATGGGGGCAGCCGCCAGCGGACGCGGCGGGATCGTCCGCTTCGTCCGCACCACCTGCCACCCGCGGCGGCCGAGATACCAGACGGGCGCCGAGAGCATGTGAACGAGGCGGGTGAACGGAAAGACGAGCAGGATCGTCATGCCGAGCACGAGGTGCATCTTGAAGATCGGATGCACGTCGGCAACCAGGTCGGCGATGCCCGGCTGAAAAGTGAACACGCCCTGCGCCCAGGTCATGAACTTCAGCATCTCGTGGCCGTCGAGGTGCTGGGCGGATACCGGAATCGTGGCGAGGCCGAGGCTCAACTGGAGCATCAGCAGGACCAGGATCGCGATGTCGCTGAAGCTCGAGGTCTTGCGGATGCGCGCGTCGAACAGGCGCCGGTGCAGCAGCAGCAACCCGCCCGCGAGGCACAACAGGCCGGCAATGCCGCCCGCGCTCATCGCGAGGATCTGCTTTGCGCCGTGCGGTACGCCGAGTGCATCGAATACCCAGATCGGGGTCAGCAGCCCGACGAAATGCCCGGCGAAAATGGTGAGCACGCCGAGGTGGAACATGACCGAGCCGGCGACGAGCTGCTTGCGGCGGAGCAGCTGTGACGAGCCCGAGCGCCAGGTATATTGCTCGCGATCGAAGCGGATGACCGAACCCACCACGAGTACCGTCAACGCGATATAGGGATAGATGCCGAACAGAATCTGATTGAGGTCCATCGCTTCCTCCTCAGGCAGCTGCGCCGGCGCCGTTGCGCGACGCGGGAGGGGCGGTCATCGCGCCGACTAGCGCCTCGGCCTTGGGGCAACCGGTCTCGGCGGGCCCGAAGGTCACCGCGGTCTCGGCCCAGAGCTTGTCCATCGCTTCGAGATCGCCCGGATCGTCGTCGGGCTCCTGCATTAGCGCCGCGAGCGCTTCGGCATCCGCCGGATCGCCGACGAGCGCGCTCAGCGCACCGAACACCGAGCGATAGGGGCTGTCGCGCTTGTGCAGGCGCTGGCCGAGCGCGGCGAGCACGTGCGAGGCCTCGCCGAGCAGCGATGCCGCTTCGCTGTCGGATAGAGTAGAGAGGAATTCGAGGAACACCGGCAGATGATCGGGCAACTCGATCGCAGAGAGTTCGAGGCCGCGGCCGCGATAGAGCTCAAGCAGCGCGACCATCGCCGGCCCGCGCTCGCGGCTTTCGCCGTGAACGTGCTCGTAAAGGTTGAGCGACAGCGAGCGCGTGCGGTCGAACAGCCAGACGTAGCGTTCCTGGACGTCGAAAATGTCGTCCGCCGCGAGATTGGCCGCGAGCCGCGCGAGAGCGCGCCGGATCGGGGCGGGGACCAGGGCCTCGGCGTCGATCGCCTCGATCGCGACGGGCGCAAGCGCCTGCACTTCGGCGGTAGGATAGCGCAGCAGTAGCGCGAGCGCGCGATAGGTGACGGCCATCGTCAGAGCTCCATCGGGGTCTTGGCGTGGACCAGCTTACCTGGGCGCTTGTTGGGTCCGAACATGCCGATCTTGGTGTCGCCGTCCGAACACCCGTTGCCGAACGTGAAGCCACAGGCGCCGCGCAGGCCATAGGCGTCCTCTGCGTTCTCGCGGTGCGTCGTCGGGATGACGAAGCGATCCTCGTAATTGGCGATCGCCATATAGCGGTACATGTCCTCGATCTGTGCTGCGGTCAGCCCGACCTTCTCGGCGATCGGGTGGTCGATCCTGCCATCTACGGTCTTGGCGCGCATGAAGCTGCGCATCGCCAGCATCCGCTCGAGCGCGAGCACTACCGGCGGCTCGTTGCCCGCAGTCAGCAGATTGGCGAGATACCGGACGGGAATCCGCAGCGACTTGACGTCGGGCATGTCGCCATCGACTTCCAGTGCACCGGACGCCGCCGCGTTCTGGATCGGCGATAGAGGCGGCACGTACCAGACCATCGGCAGGGTGCGATATTCCGGGTGGAGCGGGAAGGCGACCTTCCAGTCGATCGCCATCTTGTAGACCGGGCTGCGCCGCGCGGCCTCGATCCACGCCTCGGGGACGCCGTCTGCCCGTGCCTGCGCGATCACCGCCGGATCGAAAGGGTCGAGGAAGACGTCGAGCTGAGCCTGGTAGAGGTCCTTCTCGTCGGGAGTCGAGGCGGCCGCCTCGATACGGTCGGCGTCATAGAGCAGCACGCCGAGATAGCGGATGCGGCCGACGCAGGTCTCCGAGCAGACCGTTGGCTGGCCCACCTCAATGCGCGGGAAGCAGAAGGTGCACTTCTCCGACTTTCCCGAGCTCCAATTGTAATAGATCTTCTTGTACGGGCAGGCCGAGACACACATGCGCCAGCCACGGCACTTGTCCTGATCGATCAGGACGATGCCGTCCTCCTCGCGCTTGTAGATCGCCCCCGACGGGCAGGCCGCGACGCAGGTCGGATTGAGGCAATGCTCGCACAGCCTCGGGAGATACATCATGAAGGTATTCTCGAACTGGCCGTAGATCTCCTTCTCAATCCCCTCGAAGTTGCTGTCCTCCGACCGCTTGGCGAACTCGCCCCCTAGGATTTCCTCCCAGTTGGGGCCGCGCTCGATCTTCTCCATCCGCTGGTCGGTGATCTTCGAGCGCGGCCGCGCGGTCGGGAAATTCTTCACTTCCGGCGAAGTCTGGAGAATGCCGTAGTCGAAATCGAATGGCTCGTAATAATCGTCGAGCTCGGGCAAATCGGGGTTGGCGAAGATCTTCGACAGGATCCGCCATTTCGCGCCCATCCGCGGCTCGATCTTGCCATTGGGCTTGCGGCGCCAGCCGCCGTTCCAGCGCTTCTGATTCTCCCAGTCGCGCGGGAAGCCGACACCGGGCTTGGTCTCGACATTGTTGAACCAGGCGTATTCGACGCCTTCGCGATTGGTCCACACGTTCTTGCAGGTCACCGAGCAGGTGTGGCAGCCGATGCACTTGTCGAGGTTGAGCACCATGCCGATCTGGGCGCGGATCTTCATTTCGCGAACTCCTTGTCGGCATGGACTTCTTCCAGCCAGTCGACCGTCTTCATCTTGCGGATGATGACGAACTCGTCGCGGTTCGAACCGACGGTGCCGTAATAGTTGAAGCCATAGGCGAGCTGGGCGTAGCCGCCGATCATGTGCGTGGGTTTCAGCACCGTGCGGGTGCAGGAGTTATGAATTCCACCACGCCGTCCGGTGATCTCGGATCCCGGAGTGTTCACGATCTTTTCCTGGGCATGGTACATGAACGTCGTTCCTTCCCGGATGCGCTGCGAGACGACCGCACGTGCGGTCAGCGCGCCGTTGACGTTGAAGACCTCAATCCAGTCGTTATCGACGATCCCCGCCTTGCGGGCGTCGACCTCAGACAGCCAGACAACCGGCCCGCCGCGGTTGAGCGTCAGCATCATCAGATTGTCGGAATAGGTCGAGTGGATGCCCCATTTCTGGTGCGGGGTGATGAAGTTGAGGACGATCTCGGTCTCGCCATTGGGCTTGCCGCCCTTGATGAAGGTGGTCTTGAGATCGATCGGCGGCCGATAGACGCACAGTGCCTCGCCGAACGCCCGCATCCACAGATGGTCCTGATAGAGCTGCTGGCGCCCGGTGAGGGTCCGCCACGGGATCAGTTCATGGACGTTGGTGTAACCGGCGGTGTAGCAGACATGCTCGCTCTCAATCCCCGACCAGGTCGGCGAGGTGATGATCTTGCGCGGCTGGGCAACGAGATCGCGGAAGCGGATCTTCTCGTCTTCCTTCGGAAGGGCGAGATGCGCGTGCGCGCGGCCGGTCTGCTTCTCGAGCGCGTGCCAGGCCTTGACCGCGACCTCCCCATTGGTTTCCGGCGCGAGCATCAGGATCGTCTCGCAGGCGTCGATATCGGTATCGATCTTCGCCATCCCCTGGGTCTGGCCGGGCTCAAGCACTTCGCCGTTAAGCGCTTTCAGCAGATCGACCTCATGCCCCGTCTCCCACCCGATGCCCTTTCCGCCGTTGCCGGCCTTGGCGAGCAGCGGTCCGAGCGCGGTGAAGCGCTTGTAGGTGTTGGGATAATCGCGCTCGACCACGCTGATCTGCGGCATTGTCTTGCCGGGAATGGCCTCGCACTCGCCCAGCGACCAGTCGCGCACGTCGAAAGGCTGCGCCAGCTCGCCCGCGCTATCATGCTGGATCGGGGTCAGGACGACATCCTGCTCGACGCCGAGCACTTCGGGTGACACCTCGGAAAAGGCCTTGGCGATCGCCTTGAAGATCTCCCAGTCCGATTTCGCTTCCCAGGCCGGGTCCACGGCCGCCCCCAGCGGGTGGATGAAGGGATGCATATCGGACGTGTTGAGGTCGTTCTTCTCGTACCAGGTGGCGGTCGGCAGGACGATGTCGGAATAGACCGCCGTCGTCGACATGCGGAAGTCGAGTGTCACCAGCAGGTCGAGCTTGCCCTCCGCCGCCTCGTCCCGCCAGACGACATCCTTCGGCTTCTGGCCGCCGGTCTCGCCGAGATCCTTGCCCTGAAGGCCGTGGCTGGCGCCGAGCAGGTGCTTGAGGAAATATTCGTGGCCCTTGCCCGACGAGCCGAGCAGGTTCGAGCGCCAGATGAACATGTTGCGTGGCCAGTTCGCCGGATCGTCGGGATCCATGCAGGACATCTTGACCGCGCCGCTCTTCAGGCCTTCGAGCGCGTGCGCCTCGGGATCGACGCCCGCTGCGGCGGCTTCGCGCGCGAGGTCGAGCGGATTGCACTGCAGGGCAGGTGCGGACGGCAGCCATCCCATGCGCTCGGCCTTGGCGTTGAAGTCGATCATCGACCCGTCCCAGACGCCCGCAGGCGCGGTGGGGGAGAGGATCTCGCTCATCGCGACCGTCTCGTAACGCCATTGATCACTATGGGCGTAGAAATAGGAGGTCGCATTCTGCTGCCGTGGCGGGCGGCTCCAGTCAGTGGCGAAGGCGAGCGGTGCCCAGCCGGTCTGCGGCCGCAATTTCTCCTGCCCGACATAATGCGACCAGCCCCCGCCCGACTGGCCGACACACCCGCACATCACCAGCATGTTGATGGCGGCGCGGTAATTCATGTCCATATGGTACCAATGGTTCATCGCCGCCCCGATGATCACCATCGACTTGCCGTTGGTCTTCTCGGCATTGCCCGCAAAACCACGCGCGACCGCGATGATCTGCTCGCGGGGGACCGAGGTGATGGCCGCCGCCCAGGCCGGCGAATAGGGCTCCACTTCGTCATAGGTCGCTGGCATGTGGTCGCCGCCAAAGCCCTGGTCGACACCGTAATTGGCGAGGAAAAGGTCATAGACGCAGGCGACCAACGTCTCGCCCTCCGGCAGCATCATCCGCTTGACCGGCACGTTGCGGACCAGCACGTCGGGATGATCGGTCATCGCGAAGCCGTTGGTCGCCGCACCCCCGAAATAGGGAAAGCGGACGCCGACGACATCGTCATGGACGCCCTTCAACCCGAGGCGGAGTACCGTCTCGCGGCCGCTGGATTCCCGCTCTTCCAGGTTCCATTTGCCCTCCTCGCCCCAACGGAAGCCGATCGAGCCGTTGGGCACCACGACCGCGCCGGTCATGTCGTCGAGCGCGACGGTCTTCCATTCGGGATTGTTGGTCTCGCCGAGCGCGGCGTCGAATTCGGAGGCGCGCAACAGCCGCTCGGGCACATAGGCGCCGTCCTGCTCCACCAGCCGGACCAGCATCGGCAGGTCGCTATACTTGCGCAGATAATCCCGGAAATAGGGGACCTCGCGGTCGACATGGAATTCCTTGAGGATGACATGGCCGAAGGCGAGCCCGAGCGCCGCGTCGGTACCCTGCTTGACCGCCAGCCACAGGTCCGAGAATTTGGACGCCTCGGAATAATCCGGGCAGATCACCACGGATTTGGCGCCGCGATACCGTGCTTCGGTGTAGAAATGCGCGTCGGGGGTCCGGGTCTGCGGCACGTTCGAGCCCCACAGGATCAGGAAACCCGAATTGAACCAGTCCGCGCTCTCTGCAACATCAGTCTGTTCACCCCAAGTCTGGGGCGAGGCAGGCGGCAGATCGCAATACCAGTCGTAAAAAGAGCCGCAGACGCCGCCGATGAGCTGCAGGTACCGTGCGCCAGCGGCATAGGAAACCATCGACATGGCCGGGATCGGCGAGAAGCCGAAGATCCGGTCCGGGCCCCAGGCCTTGATCGTGTGGGCATTAGCCGCGGCGATGATCTCGGTAACCTCGTCCCAGGTCGCCCGGACGAGCCCGCCTGAACCGCGCATGCTGGTATAGGAAGCGCGCTGCTCGGGATTGGCCTGGATCGAAGCCCAAGCGGCAACGGGCGCCATGGTCGCTCGTGCTGCGCGCCACGCCCTGAGCAGGCGCGCGCGGATCAGCGGGTATTTCACGCGGTTGGCGGAATAGAGATACCAGGAATAGCTGGCGCCGCGGGCACAGCCGCGCGGCTCATGATTGGGAAGCTCGGGACGCGTGCGCGGATAGTCGGTCTGCTGGGTCTCCCAGGTGACGATACCGCCCTTGACGTAAATCTTCCACGAGCACGACCCGGTACAGTTCACGCCGTGCGTCGACCGGACGATCTTGTCGTGCTGCCAGCGATCCCGATAGGCCTGCTCCCAAGTACGGTCGTCATTGTTCATCACGCCGTGGCCGTCCGAGAATGTCTCGGTCTTCCGGGTGAAGAAGGTGAGGCGGTCGAGGGTATGACTCATCCGGCGATCCTGAATTGCGCAGCGTCGGTGCAACGATGCGAACAGATCCGTTCAGTAGCTTTGATCTTTATCAAAGCCTGTACGTGATTATCCCAAGAGTAATGCGTGACCCACATCACATATGCTGAGCCGAGCCGCATCCGTCCGAGGAACGACACCCATGCATGAAACCGGCCTGACTTCTGCTCCGACGGTGCCGCCGGCGACCGCGATGGAAGCCTTGCGCGCGGTCCCCTGGCTTGGCGACGTCGCGCCGGCGACCCTGGAGCGTCTGGCCGGACAGGCGATGGTGATCCGGCTGCCCAGGGGCGCACAGATCTTCGATCAGGCCGAGATCCCGACCTTCGCGCAATTCCTGCTGGCTGGATCGATCGAACTGCTCGCCGTGCGTGGCGATGAGGAGACGCTGGTCGAACTGGTGCGGCCCGTCGATGCCCTGCTCCCTGCCGCCGTGCTCGGCACATTGCCTTATCTGGTTCGCGCACGAGTGCGCGAAGACGCCGTGCTGCTGCTGGTGCAGGCCGAGGCCTTCCGCGCGGCTGTCACCACTGATCAGGCGCTGTGCCTTGCCATGCTGGCCTGCCAATCGACCCAGTTCCGGCGTCAGATGAAGCTCGCCAAGGCGATAAGGCTGCGCTCGGCCGAGGAGCGCGTCGGCGGCTTCCTGCTGGCGCTGGCGGAGGCTCATCCCGCAGCTGGCGGAATCCGGCTACCGCTCGAAAAGGGCCAGATCGCGTCCCAGCTGGGGATGACACGCGAGACATTGTCACGAACCCTTCCCGCCATGCCCGACCGCGGGCTGCGTGTCGTGGGCGATACGCTCTTCGTCGACGACATCGCCGCCGCACGGGCGGCTTTTCCTTATGACCCGCTCATCGACGGGCGCGATCCGATCACGCCGCTTTCCAGTTCGGGGAATCCGCAATGAGCACCGCAACCGCCCCAACGACGGCGCGCGCACTTGTCGTGCTGTTCGTCTCCACCCTGGCGTTCGTCATTTCTTTTGCTGCCTGGATGATGTTCGGCGTGACGGGCATTCCGATCCGACACGAGCTTGGCCTGAACGCCTCCGAGTTCGGCCTGCTGACGGCGACGCCGATCCTGACCGGCGCGCTGCTTCGGCTACCCTTCGGGATCTGGACCGACCGGTTCGGGGGGAGGATCGTCATGGCGCTTCTGCTCGCTGGCAGCGCAATCCCGCTCTGGCTTTCCTCCTATGCGACCAAGCTCTGGCAGTTCCTTGCGATCGGCCTCGCGCTCGGCATGGTAGGAGCGGTCTTCGCGGTCGGTACGCCCTATGTCGCGCGTTTCTTCCCCAAAAATCGGGGTTTCGCGATGGGTGTGTTCGGCGCGGGCGTCAGTGGCGCCGCGATCAACATGTTCGTCGCGCCCCAATTGGTGAACCATTTCGGCTGGCAGAGCGTCCCCCGAGTCTATGCGATCAGCCTGCTGGTCATCGCCGGCCTGTTCTGGCTGCTTGCGCTGCCCGATCCCGGCAAGAACGCGAATGCGCCATCGATGCGCGCGCAACTCGGCGTGCTGCGCGATCCGCGCGTCTGGAAATATTGCCAATATTATTCGATCGTGTTCGGCGGCTTCACGGCGCTGTCGATCTGGATGCCGCAATATTTCCTCAACCAATATCACTTTCCGATCGCCCAGGCGGCGCTCATGGCGGCCTGCTTCTCGCTGCCTGGTGGCGTATTGCGCGCGGTCGGGGGCTGGCTGTCCGACCGGTTCGGCGCGCACAAGGTCACCTGGTGGGTGCTGTGGGTCGCGTGGATATGTCTCTTTCTGCTATCCTATCCCCAAACCGACCTGATCGTTCAGACGATCCGCGGACCGCTCGCCTTCCATATCGGCCTGCCGGCCTGGGGTTTCGCGGCGCTGCTGTTCATCCTGGGCGTGTGCTTCGCCTGCGGCATGGCGTCGACCTTCAAATATATCGGCGATGACTTCCCCACCAACATGGGCGCTGTCTCCGGGATCGTCGGCATGGCCGGCGGACTCGGCGGCTTCCTGCTGCCGATCATGTTCGGCGCGCTGCTCGATATCCTCGGCGTGCCGTCGAGCTGCTTCATGCTGCTCTACGGTATCGTCTGGGTGTCGCTGATCCTGTCCTACTTGACCGAGGTGCGCCGCTTCGCGGTCATCGGTTCGCCGGAGCGTGGAGAGGCTGCGGCTGCGAACCCGTCTTCCGGTGCGCCGCGCATCGTCCAGGCAAGCTGAGGAGAAAACGCCATGGCATCGACACAGCGTTCAGCCCCTCGACACCGGTCGAGCCCCGTTCCGGTCAAGCAGTCATCGGGCGATTGTCCCTCCGACCGGACAATGGTCCCGGTCGATCGAGCGCTTCGGCTGATTCTGGCGGAGGGCGCGACCCGCGCGCTCGAATATGTCGACCTTGACCGGGCAGGCGGGCGAATCCTCGGGCTGCCGATCGTTGCGCAACGCGCGGCGCCGGCGCGTGATGCGTCTGCCATGGATGGCTATGCCGTGCGGAATGGCGACCTCATCGCGGACTGGAACGCGCTGACGGTGATCGGCGAATCGTTCGCCGGCCATGGCTATGCAGGGGGACCACTCCCGAGCGGGAGCGCGGTTCGGATCTTCACCGGCGCGCCGGTCCCCGAAGGCTTCGACAGGGTGATCCTCCAGGAGGACGTGCGCCATATGGGTAGCCAGGTCCTCGTGCCGCACCCGCGCGCCGAGAAGCGCCATATTCGGCGGGCGGGGTCGGATTTCGCCGCTGGAGATGTGCTGGTGGATGCACCTGCGGCGCTGACGCCCGCGCGTCTCGTCGCTGCTGCCGCCGCCGATATCGCCGAGGTCGCCGTGTTTGCGCGGCCAAAGGTCATTGTCGTCGCGACCGGGGACGAACTGCGCGCACCCGGCGTCGACACGTTGAGGCCGGATATGATTCCGGAAAGCGTGTCGCTCGGGGTGGCCGAGCTCGCGCGAAGTTTCGGCGGTGATGTGACAACCCATCCGCGCCTGCCCGACGACCTCCGCCAGCTCCAGGGCGCGGCGGCGGGGATGCTCGACAAGGCCGACATCGTGGTCATTATCGGCGGCGCATCGGTCGGCGACCGCGACTTCTCGCGCGCCATGTTTGAGCGGGCCGGGTTGATCCTCCAGTTTTCGAAGGTGCTGATGCGGCCAGGCAAGCCGGTCTGGTTCGGCACGGCGCGAGGCACGTGCATCCTGGGCCTGCCGGGCAATCCGACCGCGGCAATGATCACGGCGCGGTTGTTCCTTGCGCCGCTCGTCGCGGCAATGGCGGGGCGCGAGGTGCAAACCGCGTTTGACTGGCGTGCGCGCCCGCTGGCCGAGGGCCTTGAGGCGAATGGGGAGTTCGAATGCTTTCTGGGCGCGCGGTTGATCGCTGGCACCCCCAGCGCGTCGGCCAATCGCGATTCGAGCGCGCAGCGCGCGCTGGCCGCGATCGAGGTGCTGATCAGGCGACCTCCGCATGCGCCGGCCGCAGCGGCGGGCGATCCTGTCGAGACGCTTGAATTCTGAACCGTGGCGCGTGCCCATTTTGAGGTAATTTCCGTGGCCGGTATCGACGATTCTCTCCGCTTCCTGCCGCTTCGTATCGCTGTGCTGACGGTGTCGGACACGCGCGACAAGGCGACCGACAGTTCGGGCGCGCTGCTGATCGAGCGCCTGACGGCGGCGGGACACGATCTTGCCGGCCATGCGATCGTTCGCGACGAGGTCGAGGTGATCCGCGATCGGGTCCAGGCCTGGGTGGCAGATCCAGGCGTCGACATCATCCTCACCACGGGCGGAACGGGGTTCACACGGCGCGACGTGACGCCCGAGGCGGTGCGTCCGCTGCTCCGGCGGGAAATAGACGGATTCTCAGTCGTCTTCCATGGTGTCAGCCAGGCAAGCGTCGGCATCTCGACGCTCCAGTCGCGCGCGCTCGCCGGGCAGATCGACGAGACCTTCATCTTCTGCATTCCCGGATCGACCGGCGCCTGCCGGGATGCCTGGGATGGCATCCTCTCGCTCGAACTCGACAGCCGTTACAAGCCCTGCTCACTTGCCGGCCAGGTGCCTCGGCTCGGCGGCCTGTGCGCATGAACGCAATCCGGGCGCTTTCCCAACGCCACGATCCAGGGAGGGCGGTCGACCCGTCCCAGGTCGAACCGCGAACGGGGCGCCTCGTCGACGGGTTCGGGCGCCGCTTCCACTATCTCAGGCTTTCGGTCACCGAAGTCTGCAATTTCCGCTGCGCCTATTGCCTGCCGGACGGCTTCCTGAAGACCGCGCCGCTTTCATTCCTCGGCATCGAGGAGATCGCGCGGCTGACGCGTGCCTTTGCGCTCCTCGGTGTCGCCAAGGTGCGCCTGACCGGCGGCGAGCCGACGGTGCGCGGTGATATCGGCGAGATCATCGCCCGTGTCGCCGCGACGCCCGGAATCGACAAGGTCGCGATGACCACCAATGGCTGGAACCTCCACCGGCACGTCGCCGCGTGGCGTGCAGCGGGGCTCACCAACCTCAATATCAGCATCGACGATCTCGATGCCGCCACCTTTGCCGCGATCACCGGCCATGATCGTCTCGACCAGGTCGTTGCCGGGCTCGACGCGGCGCTGGCGCTCGGCATGCGGGCGGTCAAGGTCAACGCAGTCCTACTCAAGGCATCGGTACCCGAAGGCTTCGGCCGCTTCGCCGCGTTCGTGAAGGCGCGGCCGATCGCGGTTCGTTTCATCGAGCTGATGCGAACGGGGGAGAATGCGGACTATTTCGTAGCCAACCATGTGTCCGGCGCGGTCCTGAAGGCGTGGCTTGAAGAACGGGGCTGGTCGGCGCGACCACGCGCCTTCGACGACGGTCCCGCGATCGAATATGAACACCCCGATTATCTGGGGCGGATCGGACTGATCGCGCCCTATGGCGCCGGCTTCTGCGACAGCTGCAACCGCCTGCGCGTGACCGCCCGCGGCAAGCTTCGACTCTGCCTGTTCGGCGAGGGCGGCGTGGATCTCCGCGACCTGCTCACCGACGACCAGCCCGGCGCGGTCGTGGCGCGCGTGACAGCGGCGCTTGTCGGGAAGTCGGCGGGGCACCGTCTTCATGAAGAGCACCCGGGCGACACGCGTCACCTGGCGCAACTGGGCGGATAGGCATGGGCGTGATCGAAGGAATACGGGCAATGGAATTCGACACCCCGCTTGCCCGCGAGATATGGGTCGCCAAATACCGGCATCCGGACGACCGGAGCTATGCCGACACGATCGCCCGGGTAGCGTCCGCCGTGGCTGAAGCCGAACCGCCGGGCGAGCGGGCGAATTGGGAGCGCAAGTTCGCGGAGGCACTCGCCGATTTCAGGCTGATTCCGGCCGGGAGGATCCTGGCCGGGGCCGGGACCGGGCGCAGCGTTACGCTGTTCAACTGCTTCGTCATGGATACGATCGAGGACAGCCTGTCCGATATCTTCGCCCAGTTGCGCGAAGCTGCGCTGACGATGCAGCAGGGCGGCGGGGTAGGTATGGATTTCTCCACCATCCGGCCGTGCGGAAGTCCCGTGAAGGGAGTCGCGGCGGACGCATCGGGGCCGCTGTCCTTCATGGATTGCTGGGATGCCATGTGCCGCACCATCCTGTCCGCCGGCCAGCGGCGCGGTGCGATGATGGGATGCCTGCGCATCGACCATCCCGATATCGAGGCATTCATCGACGCCAAGCGCGATCCCCTGCGCTTCCGCAATTTCAACCTGTCGGTGCTGGTGACCGATCCTTTCATGGCGGCACTCGAGGCGGATGCGGAATGGCCGCTGACGTTCGGCGGAAAGCTGGTCCGAAGCGTGTCGGCACGGGCGCTCTGGGAGCGCCTGATGCGCGCGACCTATGATTGTGCCGAGCCCGGAGTGATCTTCATTGATCGGGCAAACGCGCGCAACAATCTGGCGCATTGCGAATGGATCGCGGCGAGCAACCCATGCGGCGAGCAGATGCTGCCACCCTATGGTGCATGCCTGCTCGGGTCGATCAACCTGGCTCGGCTGGTTGAGCATCCCTTCGAAGAGGGTGCCGCGCTGGATGAGGAGGCGCTTGCCGACCTGACGCGAACGGCGGTCCGGCTGCTAGACGACGTGATCGACATTTCCCGCTATCCGCTTGCCGACCAGGAGGCCGAAGCGAAAGCCAAGCGGCGAATCGGCCTCGGTGTCACGGGCCTCGCTGACGCCCTTCTCTTCTGCGGTGCCGCTTATGGCGACGCGCGGGCGATCGAGCTGATGGGTGCCTGGCTGGGGCTCATCAAGCGCGAAGCCTATCGCGCCTCTGCAGCGCTCGCCGCCGAGAAGGGCCGCTTTCCGGTCTATGACTCGGTCATGCTCGACACCCCGAACCTGCTCGACCTTGACGACGAGACGCGCGCCATGATCGCCGAGCACGGCTTGCGCAACGGCTGCCTGACCTCGATTGCCCCGACCGGAACCACGTCGCTGCTTGCCGGCAACGTTTCGTCGGGGATCGAGCCGGTATTCGCCTATTCCTATACGCGGCGGATTCGCGAGCCCGACGGCAGCACGCGGGAGGAGGCCGTGGAGGATTATGCCTTCCGGCTGTGGAAGCAGCTGCGCGGTGACGAGCCTCCGCCACCCGAGCTGTTCGTCAGCGCCCAGACGCTCGGCCCGGCCGATCACCTCGCGATGCAGGCTGCGGCGCAGGCACTGATCGATAGTTCGATCTCGAAGACGATCAACGTCCCCGAGGATATTCCTTTCGAGAAATTCGTCGACATCTATGCCGAAGGATATCGGCTCGGCTGCAAGGGCATGACCACATACCGGCCCAATCTGGTCACCGGGTCGGTCCTTTCGGTGGAGGTCGCGCAGGACCTACTGGAGGCGCAGGGTGTGACCCTCGACGAAAGCCCGCTGGTGCCACGCACGGAGGCGCTGCCGGGCACGACCTACAAGCTCAAATGGCCCGAGAGCGCACACGCAATCTATGTGACGATCAACGATATCGAGACTGGCGGCGTCCGTCGCCCGTTCGAGATCTTCATCAACTCGAAGAACACCGAGCATTATGCGTGGAGCGTCGGGCTCACGCGGATGATCTCGGCGGTGTTCCGGCGCTCCGCCGACGTTTCGTTCGTCGCGGAGGAACTCAAGGCGGTGTTCGATCCGCGCGGCGGCGCCTGGATGCAGGGGCGCTACGTTCCCTCGCTTCACGCGGCGATCGGCGACATCATCGAACGCCATATCGGTGCGCGCGAGGCCGAGCTGCCGATCGACCTGCCCGACGCCCCGGCGCTGCAGCGGCCGCCGCGCTGCTGCCCGCGCTGTGGCGCTGCGGCCATGATGCGGTCGGAAGGGTGCGAGACCTGTCTCGAATGCGGACATTCGAAATGCGGATAACTCTCTACCCCGCGGCACATCAGGAGCGATCATGACTGACGGAGCATCCATTCGCCGCGCCCGCCTCGCCGCCAGTCCGGCACTGTTCCGCGGCAGTTTCAGGCCCTTTTTCCTCGGCGGCGCGCTCTGGGCGCTCGTGGTGCTCGTGCTTTTCATCTGCGCGTTGAGCGCCACGATCACACTGCCTACGGCGTTCGACACCGTAGCCTGGCATCGCCACGAGATGCTGTTCGGCTATCTCGGCGCGGTCATCGCCGGGTTCCTGCTGACCGCGATCCCCAACTGGACCGGTCGCCTGCCGATCGCGGGCGCGCCGCTTGCGGCATTGGCGGGACTGTGGCTAGCGGGGCGGATCGCCATATTGTGCTCAGCGCTGGTCGGCGCACCCGTCGCGGCCGTGCTCGATGTCGGGTTCCTGCTTACGCTGGCGTTCGTCGCCGGCCGCGAGGTGTTGGCGGCGCACAACCGTAACCTCCCCGTCGTCGGCATGGTCTTGCTGCTGGCCGTCGCGAACGGGCTCGATCACGCCGAGGCGATGGGCGCCCCCCTCCCGCCGGGACTCGGCTATCGCTTTGCGGTCGGCTTGATCGTGATGATGATCGGGTTGATCGGCGGCCGGATCATTCCCTCGTTCACGCGCAACTGGCTGACCAAACAGGGCGCCGCCGGCCCGCTGCCCGGCCAGCCAGGGCGGTTCGACTTGGCGGCGCTGGGCATAACGGGGCTGGCGCTGGCTGGCTGGGTCGCCGCGCCCGATGCGACGTGGAGCGGCTATGCGATGTTGCTCGCCGGAGCCGTGCAGGTCGTGCGGCTGGCACGCTGGCAGGGCGTCCGCGCGGTGCGGGAGCCGATCGTGCTGATCTTGCACGTCGCCTATCTCTGGATTCCGATCGGCCTGATACTGCTTGGTCTGAGCATTATGAGCGGAACTTTTCAGGCTTCGGCCGCGCTGCACGCCCTCACCGCCGGCGCGATGGCGGGAATGACACTGGCGGTCATGACCCGCGCGACGCGCGGTCACACGGGCCGGGGTCTTGTCGCCGGTCCCATGACAATCGCCATCTATATACTCATTACGCTCGCCGCCGCGATCCGGGTCGCCGCGCCCATCCTGCCGATCAGCTATATGGCTGCGATTCATCTCGCCGCCGCCGCCTGGATCGGAGCGTTCGTCCTCTTCATTATCGCCTATGGACCGATGCTCACTTTGCCTCGGACGGACGGAAAGCTCTGAACCTGTCCAGATGAGTGGTTCATGCGCGGGGGGCCGAATATCCCTGCAAATCTGGAGTGGTGATCCGTAGGCGCACGAATGATTGCACGCCCAATCGAAGCTGAGAACGGCTGAACCACATTGTGGAGGCTCGATCCGGATCTTTCCTTGTGGTCATCCAGGACAAGCTCGCGCGCGCTTCGGGCGTGCGCAAGCCATCTGCTTGCCTTTCCCGGTCTCGGGCGGGTGCTGGCTCGCGTAGCTGGCCTCCTCGCAGATTTTCAGCCCGGCGCACGGTTGTTGATCCGCTGTTGGATTTCCGCAATGCTCTCGGCCACCGCTTCGAAGCTGGGCGCCGATCCGAAGATCATACCCGACATCGCCGCATAGTCCGGCTTCAGCGCGTCATACATGCCGCCTTCGGGCATGAGTGTGAAGGTGGGCGGTACCGCACTCGCCAGGTCGAATGCCGGCCGATTGAAGAACATGCGCGCGTGCGCACGCGGTCGGCCCCCAAACGCCGGATCGGCGATTGCCGCTTGTCCCCACCGGCGCCTGCATGAGTTTCGTGTAGGTCGTAATAGTGGTGCGAGATTCGGTTGCCGCCGCCCTTGAGCACGCCTTTCAGCTCGTACCAGCTCGTACCAGCAATGCAGACCGTACAGGATGACGACCTTGTCCCAGAAGGTTCGCTCGGCGTCGACAATCGTCACGCCCGGGACTTCAAGGTCGAGGCCCGTCGCATCTTCTTCGAGATAGGGCCGGATCGAGCGGACCGAGTTCGGATCGGGCGCCGACTAGGCGCCGGATTCGATTTTTCACGGCCTTGGGGATAGGAGTCCGCCTGCGGCGAGCGCACTCGTCGCCATACCCGCTTATGCGCAGACCTCGCCGCCGCCACCGCCTCAGCCGACCGTGGCGAGCCCGAGTGCGGCGTCCCTTGTCGCGAAGCCCGTCGCTTCCCTCTTGTCAGTTGCGCCACCCGTGATACGCCATCGCCGCCGGTCGGCCCGCGCGGAGCTTCGGATTCGCACGGCGAATGGGAAGGCAACCCAGGAGCCTGTGACACCGCCCTTCGCCTCCTGCCCCTACCGGTGGTTTTCATGGGGGCGCTCGCGATCGGACCGCACCTGGCCGGGGCGCAGGGCCCCGACCTAGTGCTCGGCGAATATCTCGGCGAGGGGGCGATCGCGCCGATCGTGATGATCCGGCGCGGGCCGCTCAAGTCGATTTTCACACCTGGACGTTGCTCAAGGGCGTCGCGATCTCGACCCTGTTGGGCGTGGGCGCAAACGTGACGTTCGGCGGGGAGAGCGATCTCGTCCAGGCGATTCGCGAATCGACGCAGCAGAATGTGTCCCGCGCCGGCGACCAGATCACATCTCGCAATCTGCAGATCCAGCCGACGATCACGATCCGGCCCGGCGCGCCCGTCCGGCTGGTGGTCCACCGCGATCTCATTCTTGCGCCTTGGCGCGGAGTGGGAGGTTGATATGGCAGAACTGAAGCTCGGCAAGCTTCCGGAACGAACGCCGGTCAAGCTCTCGATTACGATAACGCCGGATCTGCAGACCGCCCTGCAAACATACGCCGCGATCTACGCCGAGACGTACGGGGTTGAGGAGCCGATTGCCGAACTGGTTCCCGCGATGCTCGCGTCATTTCTCGAGAGCGACCGGAGCTTCGTGCGCGCGCGCGACGCACGGCAGCGGGCAGAAATGATCGAGCGGGCATGGGAGCAGAAGATCGAACCACTGACGGTCCGAATCTCGACCGCTGTGCGGATCACCAGCCTTAGCCGATCCCGCATCTACGAGCTGATCCAGTCGGCGATATCGAGGCCGTGAGGTCGGGCGCGCCACGCTCATTCAATATGGAAGCCTGAAGGCGCTCACTGCGGCTTCCGGGACTGCGCGAGGCTGACTCGTCGGATGAGACGTCACACGCCCTGCGAGCATCATCCGTTTGATGTCCGCAGGGCATGACGGACTTACCGCCTCGGCCGACCGCGCGGGCGCCCTGCCCTTGATTTGCCAGCTTTGGAGTTGCGGTAAGCTGCCTTGGCAGGCCTGGGCGCTTCCGCCGCATCACGCAGGCCGTCCAGATAGTCCGACCAGTGCTGCATCATGGCGACGCGCTCGTCCCAATATTCACCCCGCGCATATGCGCGACGGACGGACGAGGCCTCCTGATGGGCAAGCTGATGTTCGATCGCGTCCGGGTTCCACCGGCCCATCTCGTTGAGCAGCGTCGCCGCCATCGCCCGAAAACCATGGGCTGTCATCTCGCCGTTCTCGTAGCCCAGCCTCCGCAAAGCCTGGTTGACCCCATTCTCAGACATCGGCCGCCTCGGGCTGCCCATGCACGGGAAGAGGTACTGGCGATGACCGGTGATCTCGCGCAGCTCCTCGATCATCTCGAGTACTTGCCGCGAGAGGGGCACCCGGTGTGGACGCCGCATCTTCATCTTCTCGATGGGGATCGACCAGACCGCCTTGTCGAAATCGAGCTCGGTCCATTCGGCCTAGCGCAGTTCGCCGGGTCGGACGAACCAGGTGCGGGGACAGCCGGAGCGCCATCCGCGTCACCTCCTGGCCGGTATAGCCGTCCATCGTCTTCAACAGGACGCCGACGTCCCTGGGATCGATGATCGCCGCGTGATGCACGGTCCTGGGGGTCGTCAGCGCGCCGCGCAGATCGGCAGCAACATCGCGGTCGCAGCGCGCGGTTGCGATGCCGTAGCGGAACACGCGACTTAAGATACTCCGCATCCGGCGGGCGCTCTCGTATCGACCCTTCGCCTCCACCTTGCGCAGGACGGATAGCGCCTCGGTGGGGGTGATCGTGTTGATCGGATGAGAGCCGATCAACGGATAGGCCATGCCGAGCAGCCAATGGATCTTGTCCAATGTGATCTCGGCGCGACCTTCCCGTTCGCACTTGGCGATCCATTCGAGCGCAACATCCTTGAAGGTGGTGGCGACGGCGAACCGCGCGGTGACCTTCGCGCGCTTCTTCTCGAGCGCCGGGTCGAGCCCGGCGGCGATTGTCTTCCTTGCCTCGCGGCATTTCTCGCGGGCGTCGGCAAGCGAGGTGGCAGGCCATGGCCCGATATGGAGCGTCTTCTGCCTGCCCCCGTATCGATAGCGGAAGCGCCAGAGCTTCGAGCCGCTAGTCTGGACGGCAAGGACCAGCCCTTGTCCGTCGGAGAGATTGTACGGTTTGGCCTTCGACTTGGCGGAGGTGATCTGGAGTTGTGTCAGCATCGTCGTGATCCCGGGTTTCTCCGGGTTCACCCAGCAGACACAAAATGAGACCTTTTTTTGTGTCTCTTTTGCTGGAATCAGGTGGATCAACCCGGACGGTTGCCAGCGATCGTCGATGAAATTGTGCTGTGAAACCAGCCGCTTGCTGGACGCCTCTGGACGAATCCAGAGGCAAAAACTGGTGCCAGAAGAGCTTTCGGCCGGGCGGCCTAAGCGATTGATTTCGCAGTCAAATCATAGACTTACGAAGTCGCCATGGGCAGCATTAGCACGATCTGGATTCGTGGAAAAGGCTGGACGTGAATGGATGGGGCGGTTCGAGTCCGCTGGGGCATTGGGCTGGTTGGAGCTTTGTCCGAAAAACGTCTACGAATTTCGGACGGTTGAGCGCGTACCTGGTCGCTTCGACGGATGTCTCGGATAGCGAGATTCCGACCATCCAACACAAAAACCTAATTTTCGCTCGACACAATAACCTAACGATGGCACAACACGAAAACCTAATAACCGCGCGACACAAAACCCTAATCGTTGCGCATCATTGAGGCGAACGTGGTGGCCACTCCCCAGCAAAGGCTCGCGGACGCGCTCGATACGCTCCGCACACTCCAGGACCGCAACCTCGTTGCCATACGCAGCGACGACCTCAGCCGGTCACAGCGCGAGTTGCTCATGAAGCATGGCTTTCTGCAGGAAGTCATGAAGGGCTGGTATATCCCTGCACGGCCTGATGCGGGTGCCGGCGAAAGCACGGCCTGGTATACCTCCTATTGGGGCTTCTGCAGCGCCTACCTGAACGAACGCTTCGGTAAAGACTGGTCCCTCTCCCCTGAGCTTTCGATCGCGCTGCAAACGGGGAATCGCACGGTTCCAAAGCAGCTCCTCGTGCGCACGCCGAAAGGCGGCAACAAGCCGACGGCACTGCCCTTGGGCACTTCTTTGTTCGACGTTCGCGCGGCAATTCCGGCGCCCGAAGATGTCGCGGTGCAGGACGGGTTACGCCTCTTCTCGATTCCCGCTGCCCTCATTGCGAGTGCACCCGGTCTCTACGAAAACAATGCAATCGACGCCCGAGCAGCCTTGGCGACCGTGCGGGACGCGTCCGAATTGCTGGGACGATTGCTCCAAGGAGGCCACAGCGCGATCGCCGGCCGTCTGGCCGGCGCCTTCCGCAACATCGGGCGCGAACGCATTGCTGACGACATTTTGAAGGCGATGCGGTCGGCAGGCTATACCGTGCGCGAGCAGGATCCGTTCGCGACAAAGCTAGAGACTCTCCTCCCGGCGCGTGAGCGCTCTCCCTATGCGGGCCGGATCCGCCTGATGTGGCAGGAGATGCGCGGAGCAGTCCTTGAGCGATTCCCACCGCCGCCGGGCCGCCCCGCCGATATCGGCGCCTATCTCAAGCGCGTGCAGGACAGCTACGTCACCGACGCCTATCACTCGCTATCGATCGAGGGCTATCGCGTCAGCCCGGAACTGATCGAGCGCGTCCGCAGCGGCACGTGGAATCCGGAAGCCGACGAGCAGGATCGCGAATATAAGGATGGACTGGCCGCACGCGGCTACTGGCTCGCCTATCAAGCTGTTCTCAAAAGCCTGAATCGCGTCCTGGCCGGCGAGAACCCCGGCCTCGTCGCCGACGAGGAGCACGGCGACTGGTATCGCGAGATGTTCGCGCCGAGTGTTACCGCAGGATTGATCAGCGCGAGCGATCTCGCCGGATACCGCAACGGTCAGGTCTATCTGCGCGGCTCGATGCATGTACCGCTCAACTGCGATGCTGTCCGCGACGCGATGCCAGTGTTCTTCGAATTGTTGAGCGAGGAAACCGAGCCTGCGGTCCGCGTCGTCCTCGGTCACTTCATCTTCGTCTACATCCATCCCTATATGGACGGGAATGGAAGAACCGGCCGCTTCCTGATGAATGTCATGCTCGCGGCTGGCGGCTATCCGTGGACGGTCGTGCCCGTCGAGCAGCGGGCCGGTTATATGGCTGCGCTTGAAGAGGCCAGCGGCCGGCAGGACATTCGCCCCTTCACGGAGTTCCTGGCGCAATTGCTGGACCGCGAACTGAAGGGGGAAACGGTCGCCCGGCTTCCGAAAGCGTAATTGCCGAGGCCGGTCATTGCGCTTCGGAATATGCGCTCGCATTATACCGCCGGTATATTCCGAGCATAAATTTCAATGCTTCGAGGCAGTCCGGTTCGCACTGAGACGGCCACCGTTGTCGCATTGGTGTAGATCGGGCGTGATGGTGAATTTCGATCTCAGTCAGACGCCGGCCTGGGCTTATTGGCCTCCGTCAATTTCGTGTCGTCGCGGCAAAAATTTCTCGCATCTCAGATGCGCGAAAATCTCAAAGTCCACACCGTCCGGGCACGCAGTAGGTGGACCCTTTGAACGAAAGGACTGGGCCCCCAGCCGATCCGCTCCTATTTTTGTCAGAAACGCGTATACATATCTCTGACAAAGCAGACGCTATTGCGTGGGACTGGTCTGAATCTGAAAGGGCAAATACTTGATCGGATGGAACAAGCCGCGCCGTTCGGCGCTTGGACGCCGGTCGATTTTCTCGATCTCGGGGCACGTGATGCCGTCGATCAGGCACTCCATCGACTGACGCGCGCAAAGCAGATCCGTCGCTTCGCGCGCGGCCTTTACGACAAGCCCAAAACCAACAGCCTAACCGGCAAGCTCACAAATCCAGATTCTCGCGTCGTCATCGACGCTTTGTCGCGACGCGACCAGACCCGCATGCTCATCGACGGCATCACCGCAGCCAATGATCTCGGCCTTACGAACGCGGTGCCAGCGAAAATCGTCATTCATACTGACGCGCGCCTCAAATCATTAAAACTGGGCAATCTCGTCATCGTGTTCAGGAAAACTGCTCCCAGCAAGCTTTATTGGGTTGGACGACCGGCAATGCGCGTGGTGCAAGCGCTGCACTGGCTGCAGGACGTCCTGCCGCAAGATAGCGAACGCATCCGCGCACAGCTGCGCATCGTCTTCGGCCATCCCGATCATGGCGCCGCCATGGTTGAGGATCTGCACCGCGGCATGCACACTCTCCCGGCATGGATGAATGACTTTCTGCGCGATATATTGGGGCGCCCGTAGACGAGATCGACAATGTCGTGCACCAGAAGGCGGCATTTGGTGCCAGAAGGTCATCATTGAACCGGGCTAAGCCGTTCAAATCAATCGATGTCTGGACGCTGGTGGATCCGCTTGGATGTCACTGGGTGATGGGCCGGGAGAGTTCTCTATAATGAAAGAGAAATAACCGACGCTTGGCTACATCACCGACACGAAAGCTGATCACGACCCTGGGCGTTGAGAAGGGCGGATCCACTTCCTGCTTGCTAAGGCAAAGCTGCTCGAGCGTCTCCATGACCGCCATCATCATTCCTCGGGCGCGCCGAACCATCGTTCTGCGGCGTGCGCGGCCAATTCCACGTTGGGATTTTCTCCGCTGGCCCAGGCTACCACGCCGTCAGGCCGCACCAGGATTGCGCTGAGGTCCAGCCGGCCCCGTGCCTCGCCTGCGATATAATTGACTCGGCCAACCCATCGACCAGCGAGAGCGCGAAGCGGCCCGGCGGCGTCAAGGTCGACAAGGGTCCCTTTCCCGTCTGCCATAAGTTCGCCGATCCTCCGCCCGTCCTGCAGCTCGAAGTCAGGGACACTGCGGCCCACCAGCGGATGCGGATCACCCAGGTCGTACCGCAGCGCCACGCCCCACACGCGTTCGGCGAAGTAGGTCGCGCCGTCGCGCGTGTCGATGAGATCGCGGACAATCGACTCCAGCGCGCGCGAACTTGGGCCGGGCCGCATGATGGCCACCTGCGCGCGTGACCAATCGAGCACTTGCGCACCGGCGGGATGCCGTTCGATCTGGTAGGTGTCGAGCAATCCGTCAGGCGCATGGCCGCGAATCGTTGCCGCAAGCTTCCAGCCGACGTTCAGCGCATCGCCGACGCCCAGATTGAGGCCTTGGCCGCCAAGTGGGGAATGTATGTGCGCGGCGTCACCCGCGAGCAGCACCCGGCCGCTGCGATAAGTGGTCGCCTGATAGGCGCGGTCCGTCCAGGTCGCGGCGACGCGGAGGGCAGTAAGGCTGACGTCAACGCCGGAAACGCGGCGCAGCACTGCCTCGGCATGTTCGAGCGTGATCGGCGAGAGGCGGTGGCAGGCCCCGCCATCGAACTCTACCATCGCGATCGTGCCCGGCGCCGTGAAGGTATACATGCCGGTTGGCGTGTAGTGACGTCCCGGCTGCAAGCCATCGGGGTCCGCCATCTCGACCTCCACCGAATAGCCGGTGAACTCGGGTTCGGTGCCGGAGAACATGAACCCTCCGACCTTGCGCACTGTACTGCGGCCGCCGTCGCACCCGACGAGCCAGCGGCCACGAGCGACGTCGTCGCCCGTCCGGACGGTTACGCCGTCGTCCGCTTGCTCGAACCCCTCGACGCCGCAGCCACGGCGGATCTCGACGCCCATCGACAAGGCACGGGTAGCCAGGACGTGCTCGAGGTGCTCCATCGTAACGGCCATATTGGTGCCGGCGGGCCCCGGCAGGCGATAGGGCCACCGCGCGGGATCGATCCTGTCGTGGAAGAACTGGATGCCCGCGAAATGGCCCGCCGGTCGGCGTTCCTGCTGCAGCCAGTGCGCGCTGGAGGCGACGCTTTTGCCCGACCCGTCCAGTGCGTGTTCGGGTAGCTTGACGGAATCCAGCATGCCGCGCCGGTAGAAGGCGTCGATCGTCGGCGCGGTGAGACCGCGCATCCCGAACGGCAGGCGTTTCAAGGGAGAATGCGGATCCTCGGATCATTCGAGCACTACCACCGAGAGACCTGCCAGGCGCAGCTCGCAGGCGAGGAACAGGCCGACGGGTCCAGCGCCCGCGATGACGACGTCATATATCACGGGCGGATCCCGATACCCTGGCAAGGGCGGTATTGAAGAAGTCGACCGCGGCGAACGGCGCATTATCGGCGAACAGGAAGCGGAGCACCTCGTGCCCGTCCGCGGCGGCGGCGGCACCACGGGGGAACATCGCCGCCTCGTAAACGGCGAGGGCCGCTTCGACGTCGCCAAGGTGGCTGGCGATCGCGGCTGCGAGCTCGGCGCCATCGAACAACGCCAGGTTCGCGCCTTCGCCGGCGGGCGGCGCCAGATGGGCGGCGTCGCCGAGCAGCGTGACCCCGGACACACGGTCCCATCGGTGTCCGGTCGGGAGCGTATGGAGCAGGCGAAGCACGGGAGCCGTCTCGCCATCGGTGATCAGGGCAGTGAGTGCCGGGGACCAATCGGCGAACTCGGCGACGATCCGCGCCCTCGCCGCCGCGACGTCGGCGAAGTCGATGTCGGCGAACCATTGGGCCGGGCGGTTCAGCGCGACATAGGCGTGCAGCACGCCGCCCGCCTCGCGGTGCGCCAGGATGCCCTGTCCCGGCGCCAGCGCCATCAATCCCCCACCGCCGACCGCATCGGCCGCCGCCGGGTGCCGGGCGTCCGCGTCGTGCAGGTACGTCTCGACGAACGCCGTGCCCACATAGGTCGGGATCGCCGCCGACAGCAGCGTGCGTACCTTCGACCACGCGCCGTCGGCGCCGACGAGCAGTTCGCTGGTGACGGTCGACCCGTCGGTGAAGGCCAAGGCGTGCCGCCCACCGCCGACCGATGCGACGTCGACCAGCCGCTTGCCCCATTGGACCGTATCGGCGGGAAGCGATTGAAGCAGGATCCTCCGCAGGTCGCCGCGAAGGACTTCCGGGCGCCCGCCGGTGCCGTCGTCGGGCTGCTCGAACACCACCGCGCCGTTGCGATCGAGCACGCGCGTGGCCTCGCCGCCGGCGTGGATGATCGCGCGAAATGCGTCGGTAAGACCTGCTGCCGCAAGCGCTGCCTGCCCGTCGCGCACGTGGATGTCGAGCTGCCCGCCCTGGGTCCGAGCGTCCTCACAGGGGTCGGCCTCATAGATAGTCGCGGCGATGCCGTGCAGGTGAAGCACGCGAGCGAGCACCAGCCCGCCGAGGCCCGCCCCGACAATGGTGACATGGGTCATGATAGCTTTCCTAACGTACTGGAACGATGTTCCAGTATTTCTGATTGGAACATTGTTCCATTCGTGTCAAGAAACCTTGGTGACCGCAGAGACCCAAGCAAGCGAACGGCGTAAGACCGCCCTGTCGCGCGACGCCATCATCGCCGCAGCCATCGAGATCCTCGATGCACAGGGCGAGGGTGCGCTGACCTTTCGCGCGCTCGCGGCACGGCTGGCGACGGGCAGCGGCGCGATCTACTGGCATGTCGCGGACAAACAGGAATTGCTCGCGGCGGTAGCGGACCAGGTCATCGCCCGAATCATGGTCGACCAGGCCGACGGGGCCGAGCCCAGTGAGGCGATCCGCATTTTCGCGCTCGCAGTGTTCGACGCGATCGACGCCCACCCCTGGATCGGTGGGCAATTGTCGCGCGACCCCTGGCAGCACGCGGTGCTGCGGATCCTCGAGGCGGTCGGCGGACACGTCCGGGCGCTTGGCGTCCCCGCCGACGCGCAGTTCAACGTCGCCACCGCCATCATGAGCTTCCTGCTCGGCCTTGCCGGCCAGTATGCGCTCGGCGCCGGCATGGCCGAAGGCGGCATCGACCGCACGACCGCGCTGGAAGAGATCGCGGCGCGGTGGGCGAAGCTCGATCCCGAGAATTACCCGTTCGTGCGGTTCATCGCGACCCAGCTCCCCGGGCACGACGACCGCGAGCAGTTTCTCGCGGGCATTGACCTGATCCTCGCGGGGATCGAGCCCCTGCGCGACGTGGCGGCTACCGCCAGGCATCAGTCGAGCCCGGTCTTCCCAGGCGGCCAATAGGCCTTCGCGACGTCACGCACGGTCTCGACCTCGCCGACCTCCAGATAACAGGCGATGGCCCGATCAGACTGCTGCCGGGCCAGTGTATGCGCGAGGGCCGATCGAGGTTTCGTCGCCGAAACTGGAGGGGCAAGATGGAGGGGGCATGATTTCTAGCGAGGGGAACCCTCGAGCTTTGTGAAAAGCCAGTGACGCTCTTCGAGACCGAACGCGGGGGGTGCGGCCTATATATCGCCCAATGAAGCGATGCAGGACCCGCTAAACCAGCGGAACAGCCGCGGACGTCAATGGATGTAGGCGGACAGAAGAGCTTGATCGCCGGGCGACTAAGCGATTGATTTCGCAGTCAAATAATAGACTTACGAAGTCGCCGTAGGCATCACTGGCATGCTTTCAATTCGTGGAAAAGGCTGGACGGTGACGGACGTGGTGGTTGGAGTCCTTGCGCGACCACGCCGCGTCTGACCTTAGCTGCGGGAAGGGAGTCCAGACACAGGGGGATACCCAACATGCACGAGCACATGCGCCAACGCCTTTGGCCGCGAACGGCTTGGACATGCGCGTCGGCCACCCGGCCGCACGATGGCGGATCCATTTCATCTCGCACGAGGTTCTCACGCCTCGGCGCCATGCATCGATGGCGCGCCTTCAGCTTATCGCAGGTCTTCCAAGACGCAAGCCCGGTGCTGCGCGACAAGGCGATTTAAGGCTCTGAACATGCATAATATCCTTCAAATCGAGCGGCGTCATTGCCGATGAATCTTTCGGGTATTTCTGAATCCGAGCGTCATGGAATGATGGCGAAACGGTTTTGGGCTCGGATCGGCAGCTTCCGGCATCCTCATGCATGTGGCTTTGGAGTGAAAGACTGTCCGATGGATATGCCCACCACCCTGTTGGCCCCCGCATTGCTGTCCCGTACCGAACTTCACGCCCTGGTCTGGGCCGAACCTCTCCGCCACCTCGCAGGACGCTTCGGTATCTCGGATCAAAGTCTCGCGAAACTATGCGACGGTTTCAATATCCCGCGTCCTCGGCCTGGGCACTGGAACAAGGTCGCGGCCGGAAAGGAGATCGCCGTGCCGGCCTTGCCGCCCGCAAAAGCCGGCATGGACGAGAAGATAGAAATTACCCGGCACCCGGATGGTGGTGCGTCGTCAACTGCGCACGCCGCCCTTGCCGCGGCCCGCCAGAATGGCAAAGCGGTGCGCGGGGCAGATCGGCTCTCGGATCCCCACCCCATCATTGCCGGCTGGCTTGCAAATCGAAGGGAGGCGATCGCCAGGGGCCGGCTGGTCTATGATATCTGGCCCAACCGGCCGGTCCGGGCCGCGCCCTTCACGCCGATCGAACGGCGTCGCCTTAGAATATTGGACACCCTGTTCAAAGCCTTGGAGGCAGAGAAGATCGTCATTGCCGAGACAGACCGCCATGGTCCCGTTGCGCGGAGCGGAAAGGACGAGATCGCGTTTCAACTGAGGCCCCGGCTCAAGGAAGTGCGCCAGCTCCTCACTCTCGAAGAGGGACGATGGCATGGCTCCGGCAAGCAAAACCGGCGAGAGTTGGTCGAGACGGATGTGCTGGTCTTCGAGGTCAAGCGCTGGCTGCCCGGCGATTTGCCGCGCCTCTGGCAGGACGGCCGCAAGGGTATGATCGAGGACAGGGTGGGCGACATACTCGCGACCCTGCTTGCGGCATTCCCGATGATGGCGGCAGCGCGCGAAGAGGCCGAGGAGCGGCAGCGACTGCGGGAGGCCGAGGAACGGTGCCGCCAAGTCCTGGCGCAGGAGCTCAAGCTCGACCGCGAGCGCTTCCGGTGCTTTCTCGAACAGGTCGGCAGATGGCGCGAAGCTGAACTGGCGCGGGATTTCCTCATGGCGCTGCGCGCCGCGATCCCGGATTCTTCATTGGAAATCGGCGGCACGCCTGCCGCCGAATGGCTGGAATGGGCGCATGGGCATGTGCAGGCCCATGATCCGCTCGCACAGGGTTCGTCCGCTGTCTTACGGTCGATCTCCGACGTGACGGAGACGACCTATCGTGAGCGCTAGGTTGGGAGCCTCAGGCGCGCCGGAAGTTGGGCTTCAGAACCCTTGCGCCGTCGCGCATCTCGTCGAGTTGATCCGACCAGTACTGCATCATCCGCACGCGCTCGTCCCAATATTCGCCGCGGGTATAGGCACGCCGGATGGCGTTGGTTTCCATATGGGCGAGCTGGCGCTCGATGGCGTCAGGATTGAACTTGCCCGTTTCGTTGAGCAGTGTCGCCGCCATCGCCCGAAAGCCATGCGCCGTCATTTCCGCCTGGCTGAAACCGAGCGCTCGAAGGGCCGCGTTGACCGTGTTCTCGGACATCGGGCGAAGCGGCGAGCGGAAGGAGGGGAAACAGTATCGTCCCGTGCCCGTCAACTCCCAGAGCTGTTCGAGGAGCGCAGCCACCTGCGTGGACAGCGGCACGCGGTGCGGCCGCCGCATCTTCATCTTCTGCTCGGGGATGTTCCAGACCGAGCGGTCGAAGTCGAATTCGCTCCACTCGGCCTGGCGCAGCTCGCCCGGGCGCACGAAAAGATGGGCCGACAGCCTGAGCCCGAAGAGAGTGATGGCGTGGCCGGTGTAACCCTCGATGGCGCGCATGAGCTCGCCCGCGCCCTTGGGCGTGGTGATGGCAGCCAGATGCTTGGCCTTGGGAACGATGAGCGCGCCGCGCAGGTCACGCGCCGGATCGGTTTCGGCCCGCGTGGTCGCGATGGCGTAGCGAAATACGCGGCTCAGCACGCTGCGCATCCGCCGCGCGCTTTCGTAGCGACCGGTGGCCTCGACCGAACGCAATACTACAAGCACTTCCTGCGCGGTGACCTTCGCAACGGGGCGACTACCGATTTTCGGATAAGCCTTGGCAAGCAGCCAGCGGATCTTGCTGAGGGGTGATCTCCGCCATCCCTTCGCGTTCCTGCTTGGCGACCCATTCCTCGGCGACCAGCTTGAAACTGTTCTCCTCGGACAGCATCGCGCGAGCTTCGGCAAGCTTGGCCTGGTGCGAGGGATCGAGCCCTGCGGCGATCAGCTTGCGGGCTTCGTCGCGCCGCTCCCGCGCGTTGGCGAGGCCGACGTCAGGCCACGCGCCGAAGGAGAGCGTACGCTGCTTGCCGAGATAGGCGTAGTTGAGACGCCAGAGCTTCCTGCCGTTCGGCTTGACGAGGAGATAGAGGCCGGCGCCGTCGGTGAGCTTGTATTCGCGCTCTCTCGGCTTGGCGCTCGTGACGGTCGTCGCGAACAGTTTTCCCATGGTATCGGCCCGTCCATAAGGGGCCGCCGATACCATGCAGGATACCATATTTGTTCCCGATTGGTGCCGGATCAGCCCGGATTTGACCGGACGGTCTTAGCACAAAAAACGGCAGAAATCTGCCGTTTTTTGGACGTTCTCGGATGTCCTCGGAAGAACAAATGGTGCCCAGAAGAGGACTCGAACCTCCACGGCCTTGCGACCGCCAGCACCTGAAGCTGGTGCGTCTACCAATTCCGCCATCTGGGCACGGGGTAGGGGGCGGGCCTTAGGGGACGCCTGTGCGCCTTGTCAACACGGGTGCCGCTGGGGCAAGGGGGCCGGGAAACGTTTTTGAGGCACGCAGGCATGAAGAACAGGCTGGTTACGCTGATCGGTGGCGGCGGATTTCTGGGTCGCTATGTCGCGCAGGAATTGCTGGCGGCGGGCGCGCGGGTGCGAATCGCCCAGCGCGATCCGCGCGAGGCGCTGTTCCTGAAGCCGTTGGGCGGCCTCGGGCAGACCCAGTTCGTCGCCGTCGACGTGCGCAAGCCCGAAACGGTCGCGCGCGCGGTCGCGGGCGCCGATGCGGTCGTAAACCTGGTCGGCACGCTCAGTGGCGACTTCCATGGCCTGCAGACCGTCGGCGCCCGCACGGTCGCGCAGGCCGCCGCTGCGGCCGGCGTGGGGTCGCTCGTCCATATCTCGGCCATCGGGGCCGATCCCGAAAGCCCGTCCGCCTATGCGCGTTCCAAGGGCGAAGGCGAGGCCGCGGTCCGCGCGGCCTTTCCCGGCGCCACGATCCTGCGGCCGTCGATCGTCTTCGGGCGCGAGGACCAGTTCGTGAATCGATTCGCGGGCATGATCGCCAGTATGCCCGTGGTGCCGGTGCTGCGCGCCTCGACGAAATTCCAGCCGGTCTATGTGGTCGATGTCGCGCAGGCAGTGGTCGCGGCGCTCGGCGGCGATTCGGCCAGGGGCAAGACGCTCGAACTGGGCGGGCCGGACATCCTGTCGATGGGCGCGCTGATTCGCTGGATCGCGGGCGCGATCGGGCGCGATCCGGTGATCGTCGAGTTGCCCGACATGATCGGCGGGCTGATCGCGCTGGGCGGCTTCCTGCCGGGCGCGCCGATCACGCGGGATCAGTGGCGGATGCTGCAGCGGGACAATGTCGTTGCCGCCGGGGCGGAGGGCCTCGCTGCGGTCGGCGTGACGCCGACGCCACTCAACGCGGTCGCGCCGGGCTGGCTGGTGCGCTTCCGGCACAATGGCCGGTTCGGCGCCCGGGCTGCCGCGTAACCTCGCCAGAACCGACCCGGTAACCGTATCGCGGCGTGGGGCCGCATGAGGGGGAATACGCGTGGAAGACCTGATCACCATCATCCTGCTCGGCATCGTCGAGGGGGTGACCGAATTTCTCCCCGTTTCCTCGACCGGTCATCTCATCCTCGCCGGGGCGCTGCTCGGCTATGACGATTCGCGCTGGCAGTTGTTCAACATCGTCATTCAGCTCGGGGCGATCCTCGCCGTGGTCGTGCTCTATTGGCGCACCTTCTGGGCGGTGATGCTCGGGCTGGCGAAGCGCGATCCGATTTCGATCCGCTTCGTGCGCAATATCCTGATCGCGTTCATCCCCGCGGTGGTGATCGGCCTGGCGCTACGCAAGCAGATCGAGGCGCTGCTGCTGCAACCGATCGTCGTCGCGATCGCGCTGATCGTCGGCGGCGTCGCGATCCTCGTGATCGAACGGGTGGTGAAGCCCGGGGAGACCGTGGGCGTGGCCGAGGTTCCCGCGAGGACGGCGGTGGGCATCGGCTTCCTGCAATGCCTCGCCATGATCCCGGGCGTCAGCCGATCCGGTGCCACCATTCTCGGCGCCCTGTCGCTGGGCGTGGAGCGGCGCACGGCGGCCGAGTTCAGCTTCTTCCTCGCCATTCCGACCATGCTGGGGGCGAGCGTGCTCGAAATCGTCAAGCATCACGATACGTTGACGGCCGCCCGCGGCGTCGGGGTCGGCGGCATCGCGCTCGGGTTCGTCGTCGCCTTCGTGGTCGCCGTGCTGGTCGTCCGCTGGTTCGTCGGGATTGTCGGCCGGCGCGGGTTCGGGCCGTTCGCCTGGTACCGGATTGTGGTTGGCAGCGCGTCGCTGGCCTGGCTCCTGGCAAGATAGGTCCGAACCGGTCTCTTATATCGCGCGTATGACAGGATGAAACGTGCTTGCTCTGCTGATCAGTCGAATATAGGTAAGTAACACTGTCGTAATTACATGAATCCGCGTGACAGCAAGGCCGAAATCCGCTAGCGCACCCGTGAATTACGGGGCGCAGAGCAATGGCCAACGATCTTTTGTTGCAGTTCGTCGATCGACCGCAATCCTATCCGGGCAAGCGCGCGGCGGCGCAGCGTGCCGAGGATTTCCGGGAAATCGCCGATCGCTACGCCGTGTCGGCTGCCGAGGCGCAGGCCGGCCGCTGCTCGCAATGCGGCGTGCCCTATTGCTCGGTGCATTGCCCGCTGCACAACCATATCCCCGACTGGCTGAGACTCACCGCCGAGGGGCGGCTGCGCGAAGCCTATGAACTGAGCAACGCGACCTCGACCATGCCCGAGATCTGCGGCCGCATCTGCCCGCAGGACCGGCTGTGCGAAGGCAATTGCGTCATCGAATTCTCCGGGCATGGTGCAGTCACCATCGGCTCGGTCGAAAAGTTCATCACTGATACCGCCTGGGAAGAGGGCTGGGTCGAGCCGCTGGTGCCGGGTGCGCCGCGCGGCCAGTCGGTCGCGGTGATCGGGGCCGGTCCTGCCGGCCTGTCCGCAGCCGAATATTGCCGCGTGCTCGGCTATGACGTCCATGTCTATGACCGGCACGATCGCGCCGGCGGGCTGCTGACCTACGGCATCCCGGGCTTCAAGTTGGAAAAGCAGATCGTCACTCGCCGGATCGATCGGCTCAAGGCCGGCGGTATCGTCTTCCACCAGAGCTTCGAGGTCGGCCGCGACGCGACGCTGGACGAGCTGCGCCGGCGTCACGATGCGGTGCTGATCGCCACCGGTGTGTACAAGGCGCGCGCGATCAAGGCGCCGGGCGTCGGCAGCGACGGGGTGGTCGAGGCGCTAGACTATCTCACCGCTTCCAACCGCAAGGGCTTTGGCGATGCCGTGCCGGCGTTCGACGATGGCCGCCTCGATGCGGCGGGCAAGAATGTGGTGGTGATCGGCGGCGGCGATACCGCGATGGATTGCGTCCGCACCGCGATTCGCCAGGGCGCGAAATCGGTGAAGTGCCTCTATCGCCGGGACCGGGCCAATATGCCGGGCTCGCAGCGCGAAGTCGCCAATGCCGAGGAAGAAGGCGTCGAGTTCGTCTGGCTTTCTGCGCCGCAGGCGTTCGATGCCGGCGAATCGGTCACCGGCGTCCATGCGACGAGGATGCGGCTGGGTGCCCCCGATGCGAGCGGCCGCCGCGCGCCCGAAGCGGAACCGGACAGCGGGTTCTCCTTGCCCGCAGACCTCGTCATCAAGGCACTCGGCTTCGATGCCGAGGATCTGCCGGTCCTGTTCGGCGCGCCCGAACTGGGCGTGACGCGCTGGGGCACGCTGCTGGTCGACAACAAGACGCTGATGACCTCGCTCGACGGCGTGTTTGCGGCGGGCGACATCGTGCGCGGCGCGAGCCTCGTGGTCTGGGCGATCCGCGATGGGCGCGATGTCAGCACGGCGATGCATGCCTGGCTCAAGGCGAAGGCAGCGGCCGGGAGGCAGGCGGCGTGAAACTCCTCCGTCGATTGATTTTGGCGCCCTGTCTGGCCGCTCTTCCCGGTGTCGCAGCGGCACAGGCGGTCCCACCGGCCCCGGCGGCGCTCGCCGCGGCGCCGGTCGATCCGGCGCGTCTTGCCGCGGCGCGGCCGGTGATCGACCGTATCTGGCCGCTCGGCACCTATGCGCGGATCATGCACGGCATGATGGAGCAGATGATGCAGTCGACCGTGGCGAGCATGTACGACATGCGCGTGGAGGATCTCGCCGGCATGGGCGGCGCCAGCGGCAAGAATCCCGCCGCACTCAAGGGCAAGACCATGGGTGAGGTGCTGCAGGCGGAGGACCCCGCCTATAAGCAGCGCATGAAGATCACCATGGACGTGATGATGGGCGAGATGACGCGCCTCATGACCGAGATCGAACCCGATGTCCGCGAAGCCTTGGCGCATGCCTATGCCCGGCGCTTCACCGTCGAGCAGTTGGGAGACCTCGATCGCTTCTTCGCCACCCCGACGGGGGCGATCTACGCAGGCGAATCGATGACGGTCATGATGGGCCCCGACATGGCCCGGGTGATGCAGTCCTTCATGCCGCGGATGATCAAGGAAATGCCCGCGATCATGGCCAAGCTCGCGGAGGCGACCAAGGGTCTGCCACCGCTACCGAAAAAGGCGCCGAAACAGTGACCATGGAAACCGAACGCGCCCGCCTCGCCGAGGTCGGCATGTACCGCCCCGAATTCGAATCCGATGCCTGCGGCGTCGGCCTCGTCGCCGCGACGGACGGCACGCCGTCGCGCCGCGTCGTCCAGTCGGCGATCGATGCGCTCAAGGCGGTGTGGCACCGCGGCGCGGTCGATGCCGATGGCAAGACGGGGGACGGCGCCGGCCTGCATGTCGATCTGCCGCTGAAATTCTTCGACGATGCGATCGTCGCCTCGGGCCACAAGGCCATGCCGAACCGGCTCGCGGTGGGCATGATCTTCCTGCCGCGCACCGATCTCGGCGCGCAGGAGGCGTGCCGCACGATCGTCGAGAGCGCGATCATCGACGAGGGCTATACCATCTATGGCTGGCGTCAGGTGCCGGTCGACGTCTCGGTGATCGGGCAGAAGGCGCAGGCGACGCGCCCCGAGATCGAGCAGATCATGATCGCCGGGCCGCTGCCGGGCGATGCCAGCGCCGCCGAGTTCGAGAAGAATCTCTATCTCGTCCGCCGCCGGATCGAGAAGCGCGTGATCGCGGCGCAGATCCAGGGATTCTATATCTGCTCGCTGTCGTGCCGCTCGATCGTCTACAAGGGGCTGTTCCTCGCGGAGAGCCTGTCGGTCTTCTATCCCGATCTGCAGGACCAGCGCTTCGAAAGCCGCGTCGCGATCTTCCACCAGCGCTATTCGACCAACACCTTCCCGCAATGGTGGCTGGCGCAGCCGTTCCGCTGCCTCGCGCACAACGGCGAGATCAACACGATCCGCGGCAACAAGAACTGGATGCTCAGCCACGAGATCCGCATGGCGAGCCTCGCCTTTGGCGACAATTCGGAAGACATCAAGCCGGTGATCCCGGCCGGCGCGTCGGACACGGCCGCGCTCGATGCCGTGTTCGAGGCGATCTGCCGCTCGGGCCGCGACGCGCCGACCGCGAAGCTGATGCTCGTGCCCGAGGCGATGGTCGAGAATGGCGACGTGCCGCCAGCGCACACCGCCATGTACCAGTATCTCGCCTCGGTGATGGAGCCGTGGGACGGCCCGGCTGCGCTGGCCATGACGGACGGCCGCTGGGCCGTTGCCGGCATGGACCGCAATGCGCTCCGCCCGCTGCGCTATACCCGCACGAGCGACGGCCTGCTGATCGTCGGCTCGGAGAGCGGCATGGTCGTGGTGCCCGAATCGACCATCATCGAGAAGGGCCGGCTCGGGCCGGGCCAGATGATCGCGGTCGATCTCGACGAAGGCGTGCTGCTCGACGATCGGGCGGTGAAGGACCGGATCTCGGGCGAAGCCGATTATGCCGGCATGATCGGCAACTTCGCCCGGCTCGAGGATCTGCCGCCTGCGCCAGGCGACGCCACCGTTCGCTTCGAGCGCGCCGATCTCACGCGCCGCCAGATCGCGGCGGGGCAGACGATCGAGGACATGGAACTGATCCTGTCGCCGATGGTCGAGGGCGGCAAGGAAGCGATCGGCTCGATGGGCGACGACACGCCGCTCGCGGTGATCTCGGACAAGCCCCGGCTGATCAGCCAGTTCTTCCGCCAGAATTTCAGCCAGGTCACCAACCCGCCGATCGATTCGCTGCGCGAGCGCCATGTCATGTCGCTGCGCACCCGCTTCGGCAATCTCGCCAATATCCTCGATACCGAGGATCGGCGCGACGGCGTGCTGGTGCTCGATTCACCGGTGCTGACCGGGGAGGACTGGGCGCGGCTCAAGGCCTATTTCGGCGCCAAGGTTGCCGAGATCGACTGCACCTTCGAAAGCGGCGGCGGTCCGGAGACGCTGCGTGCCGCGATCGCGCGCATCCGCGGCGAAGCCGAGCAGGCGGTGCGCGAGGGCAAGAGCGAGATCTTCCTCAGCGACATGAACATCGGCCCGCACCGCGTCGGCATCGCCGGCGTGCTTGCCGCCGCGGCGGTGCACACGCATCTCGTGCGGCGCGGCCTGCGCTCCTATGCCAGCATCAATATCCAGACGGCCGAATGCCTCGATACGCATTATTATGCGGTGCTGATCGGCGTCGGCGCGACGACGGTGCACGCCTATTTGTCGGAGGCCTCGATCGTCGATCGCCACGGCCGCGGGCTGTTCGGCGACCTGACGCTCGCGCAATGCCTCGACAATCATCGCCATGCGATCGACGAAGGGCTGCTCAAGATCATGTCGAAGATGGGGATCGCAGTGATCTCCAGCTATCGCGGCGGCTATAATTTCGAGGCGGTCGGCCTCTCGCGCAGCCTGGTCAACGATCTCTTCCCCGGCATGCCGGCGAAGATCTCGGGCGAGGGCTATGCCTCGCTCCACCTCAACGCCTCGCTGCGGCATGATTATGCCTATGACGAGGTGGTGGTGAACCTGCCGATCGGCGGCTTCTACCGCCAGCGGCATACCGGCGAGGTGCACGCCTATTCGGCGCAGCTGATGCACCTCCTGCAGACCGCCGTCGCGACCGACAGCTATTCGACCTATCTGCAATTCTCGCGCGGGGTGGAGGCGCTGCCCCCGATCTATCTGCGCGACCTGTTCCAGTTCAACTTCCCGAACGAGGGGGTCCCGGTCGACCAGGTCGAGGCGATCACCGAGATCCGCAAGCGCTTCGTGACGCCGGGCATGTCGCTCGGCGCCCTCAGCCCGGAGGCGCACGAGACGCTGGCGATCGCGATGAACCGGATCGGCGCCAAGGCCGTGTCGGGCGAGGGCGGCGAGGACAAGGCGCGCTACGAACCCTATCCGAACGGCGACAACGCCAATTCGGGCGTCAAGCAGATCGCCTCGGGCCGCTTCGGCGTGACCGCTGAATATCTCAACGCCTGTGACGAGATCGAGATCAAGGTCGCCCAGGGTGCCAAGCCCGGCGAGGGCGGGCAGCTGCCCGGCTTCAAGGTGACCGAGTTCATCGCGAAGCTGCGCCACGCCACGCCCGGCGTCACGCTGATCTCGCCGCCGCCGCACCACGATATCTATTCGATCGAGGATCTGGCGCAGCTCATCTATGATCTGAAGCAGATCAATCCGGTCGCGCGCGTCTGCGTGAAGCTGGTCAGCTCGGCCGGCATCGGCACCGTCGCGGCCGGCGTGGCCAAGGCGCATGCCGATGTGATCCTGGTGTCGGGCCATGTCGGCGGCACCGGGGCCTCGCCCCAGACCAGCATCAAATATGCCGGCACGCCGTGGGAAATGGGCCTGTCCGAGGTCAACCAGACGCTGACGCTCAACGGCCTGCGCGGGCGTATCAAGCTGCGCACCGATGGCGGACTCAAGACGGGGCGGGACATCGTCATCGCCGCGATCCTCGGCGCCGAGGAATTCGGCATCGGCACGCTGAGCCTCGTGGCGATGGGCTGCATCATGGTCCGGCAGTGCCACTCCAACACCTGCCCGGTCGGGGTGTGCGTGCAGGACGAGCGCCTGCGGGCCAAGTTCACCGGCACGCCGGAAAAGGTCATCAACCTGATGACCTTCATCGCCGAGGAGGTCCGCGACATCCTTGCCCGGCTCGGCTTCCGCAGCCTGGACGAGGTGATCGGCCGCACCGAGCTGCTCCGCCAGGTCAGCCGCGGCGCCGAGCATCTCGACGATCTCGATCTCAACCCGATCCTCGCCAAGGTCGATGCCGACGATACCCAGCGGCGCTTCAGCCTGACGGCCTGGCGCAACGAAGTGCCGGACAGCCTCGATGCGCAGATGATCAAGGATGCGGCGGCGGTCTTCTCGCGCGGCGAGAAGATGCAGCTGACCTATTCGGTGCGCAACACGCACCGCGCGGTCGGCACGCGCCTCTCGAGCGAGATCACGCGCAAGTTCGGCATGTCGAAGCTCGCCGACGGCCATGTCCATGTCCGCCTGCGCGGCTCGGCCGGCCAGTCGCTTGGCGCCTTCCTGTGCAAGGGCATCACGCTCGAAGTCTTCGGCGACGCCAACGACTATGTCGGCAAGGGCCTGTCCGGCGGCATCATCGCGGTCCGCCCGGTGGTCAGCTCGCCGCTCGCCAGCCAGAACAACACGATCATCGGCAACACCGTGCTCTATGGCGCGACCGCGGGCAGCCTGTTCGCGGCCGGCCAGGCCGGCGAGCGCTTCGCCGTGCGCAACTCGGGCGCGACCGTGGTGGTCGAAGGCTGTGGTGCGAATGGCTGCGAGTATATGACCAACGGCACCGCCGTGGTGCTCGGCCCGGTCGGCGCCAATTTCGGCGCGGGCATGACCGGCGGCATGGCGTTCGTCTACGACGCCGATGGCAGCTTCGAGCGCCGCGCCAATCCGGAGAGCATCGTGTGGCAGCGCCTGTCCTCGATGCACTGGGAGGCCGTGCTGCTCAACCTGGTCCGGGCGCACCACGCGGCGACCGACAGTAAATGGTCGGGGGCGCTGCTCGACGACTGGGGCCGCGCGATCGAGCATTTCTGGCAGGTCGTGCCGAAGGAGATGCTGACGCGGCTGGCGCATCCGCTCGACGACCGGGTGGAGATGGTCGCGGCGGAATAGCCACGGCCGGCAAAGGCTTGCGCGGTCGCATTCGATCGGCCGCGCCATCGCCGCGATGACGACCATTGCGGCTGCCACATGCGGACCCTAACACGGCCGCATGTGGCAGCTATATCAATTCCCCCTGTGCCCCTTCTCGCGCAAAGTCCGTCTTCTCCTCGGCGAGAAGGGCGTCGGTTATGAACTGGTGCGCGAATCGCCCTGGGACCGGCGGGACGAATTCCTCGACATGAACCCGGCCGGCCAGGTGCCGGTGATGGCCAATACCGCCCGGAACATCCTGCTGATGGATTCGATGGCGATCTGCGAATATCTCGAGGAGACGGTCGACAAGGCGGCGATGATCAACGGCACTGCGGTCAACCGCGCCGAGATTCGCCGGCTCGTCGCCTGGTTCGATACGCAGTTCTTCCAGGACGTCACCGCGCCGCTGCTCGGCGAGCGCATGCTCAAGCGGATCGTGACCAAGGCAGCGCCCGAGGCGAAGCTGCTGCGCGAGGCGATGAAGGCGGCGGAGCGTCATCTCGACTATACCGATTACCTGCTCGATCATCACAACTGGATGGCGGGCGCGACGATGAGCCTCGCCGATCTCGCCGCCGCGGCGCAGATTTCGGTCGCCGACTATCTCGGCGGGATCGACTGGAAGGGCCATGAGCAGACCGCGCGCTGGTATCGCGGGCTCAAGAGCCGCCCGAGCTTCCGGCCGCTGCTGTCCGAGCGGATGGAGGGGATCACGCCCCCCAAGGAATATGACGATGTGGATTTCGATTTCTGATGCACAAGACGCCTGACCCGCAGGCCCCGGCGGCCGCCATGATCGGCTTCGACGATTTCCTCGCGGTGGATATCCGCGTCGGCACGATCGTCGAGGCACTGCCCTTCCCGGAAGCGCGGAAACCCGCCTACCGGCTGTCGATCGATTTCGGCCCGGTGATCGGGATCCGGCGCTCCTCCGCCCAGATCACTGAACATTATGCGCTGGAGGATCTGCCCGGGCGGCAGGTCGCGGCAGTGGTCAATTTTCCGCCGCGCCAGATCGGGCCGATGATGTCCGAAGTGCTGACCCTCGGCTTCCCGGACGAGCAGGGCAAGGTGGTGCTCGTCGCGCCGGGTGTCGCGGTGCCCAATGGCGGCCGCCTGTTCTGACCGGCTGCCGCCCGGGCGTCGATTCAAACCCGGCGTGATGCCGCTAGGACGGTGAACGCTTCGAGCCGCCCCGCCGCTCGAATCGGCTCTTTCTCCTGTGCAGAAGTCGGCGATTTTCCCTGTTCCGCCGCGCTTTTTCCCTTCTGTGGACGCCCCCAGGGAAGCAAGCGTAAAATTCGAGTATTGGCACGAGATCGGATGCTGCCTTCTGTCCGGCCTGTTGAGCAGCCTTTGCTGCTGGCCCGTATGGGAGTGCGCGAA
>Ga0255338_1001611_pt1 | contig 40605 bp, 38 predicted proteins | sample MeOH1_35cm_T4_19_FD_203715 | JGI IMG/M metagenome (GOLD analysis project Ga0255338, IMG submission 203715) | Sandy soil microbial communities from University of British Columbia, Vancouver, Canada - MeOH1_35cm_T4_195 | ecosystem: Engineered > Artificial ecosystem > Sand microcosm > Unclassified ... | reverse complement strand
GGCCAACGCCGAAGCCAGCGTGTCGGCCGGCGGTGTGAAGGCCAGCGGCCATCTGCGCATCACGGCGCCGGCCGGCTTCGGCCGCCGCCATGTGGCGCCGCTGGTACCGAAATTTCGCGAACTGCACGCCGATGTGACGATCTCCCTCAACCTCAGTGATCGGGTGGTGGACATCGCCGGCGAGGGCTACGACTGCGCGGTGCGCGTGGGCGACATGCCCGACTCCTCGCTGGTGAGCGTGCGCCTGGCGGACAACCGCCGGCTGTGCGTGGCCACGCCCAAATTTCTCAAGCAGCACGGCACGCCGCAGCAGCCACAGGACCTGGCCCGCCTGGCCTGCCTGGTGCTGTCCAGCGATGCATCGCAAACGCGCGGCTGGGCATTCAAGGTGCCCAAGGGCGACGCTTCCGAGGTCATTCATTTCAAGCCCAACGGCCCGATGGACTGCTCCGACGGCCAGGTTCTGCACGACTGGTGCCTGGCCGGCTATGGCATCGCCTGGCGCAGTACCTGGGAGGTGGAGGCCGAGATCCAGGCCGGCACGCTGGTGGAGGTGCTGCAGGAGTTCGCTGCGCCGCCCAACGGCATCTACGCCGTGTTCCCCCAGCGCAAGCACCTGCCGCTGCGGGTGCGGCTGTGGGTCGATTTCCTCAAGCACCACTACGGCCAGAGCGGTTTCTGGCAAACCCCGCTTTAAGGTCGCACGTGGCGCCGGTCGGGCCGGCTCAGGCCTTGAGGATTTTTTCGACCGCCATGCGCCCTTGCGGACTGGCCAGGATGACGATGGCATCGCCGGCCTTCACCGGGTGGTCGTCAGAGGGGTTGAACCGCCAGTGGCCCTGTTCATGCGTGGCCATGAGCAGGTAATCGCGCGACTTCGGCAACAGTTGCCCCAAGGGGGTGCTTGGAAAGCCTGCCTGGACGATGACTTCCTCGACGCGCAGGTTTTCCTCGCTTTTGAGCATCTTGTCCATGAAATTCACGACGTGCGGCCGCACCATGGCCGAGGCGATCCGCATGCCGCCGGTGAAATCGGGCGAGACGATCTCGTCGGCGCCGGCGCGGCGGGCTTTCTGGGTGTTGCGGATGTCGTGCAGGCGCACCACGACCCGAGTCTTGGGGTTGATCAGCTTGACCGACAGCGCCACCATCAGGTTGTGGCTGTCGTCTGCCGTCACGGCAAACACGCCGGTGGCACGCTCCACCCCGGCGCGGCGCAAGGCATCGTCGTCGGCCGCATCGGCGTGCAGGCACAGCGCGTCGGGATGAAGTTCCCGCCAGTTGTTGAGGGCGGCAGGGTCGACCTCGATCACCACGAAGGGGCGCTGGGTCTTGCGCAGTTCATCGGCCACGTTGGAGCCCACGCGGCCAATGCCGCACACGATGTAGTGCCCCGTCAACTGGGATATCTGTTTTTCCATGCGCTTTTCCCTCAAGGCGGTATTCAAGTTTGAATCGATCAACAGAGCCACCAGGGTGGAAAAAAGGTAGCTCAGGGAACCAATGCCGACCACGGCAATGAAGATGGTGAAAAGCCGTCCGTAGGGATGCTTGCTCAGATCGATCACTTCACCAAAGCCGATGGACGAGATGGTGATGAAGGTCATGTAGAAGCTATCGATCCAGGTCGCCGTCGGGCGTCCGATGTAGCGATAGCCGAGCGTGCCCACCAGCAGCACCAGCAGCAACAGCAGGGCGCCAACGAAAAGCCCCGAAAAATGCCTGCTCTCGAATATTTTTTTCAAACCCGTGGCCTTGACGCTGATGACACGGGAAATTCTAGCCCCCGCGAAACGCAAAACCCCGCGCAGTCAAGCTGGGCGGGGTTGGGGGGCGTCGGCTGCCCGGAGTGTGGCGTGCGCTTACTTGCTCTTGAGGCACTCGCTCATGAACTTCTTGCGCTCGTCGCCTTTCTTGTCCTTGGCGTCCAGATTGCACTGTTTCATGCGTTCCTGCTGGGCGGTTTTCTTGTCGCTGGCCGCTGCTTCGGCTGGCTTGCCGCTCAGGCAACTGCTCATGAATTTCTTGCGTTCGTCGCCTTTTTTGTCCTTGGCATCCAGGTTGCATTGCTTCATGCGTTCCTGTTGGGCGGTGCGCTTGTCGGCTGCCTCGGCATGTTCGGCGCTCAGGCATTCGCTCATGAACTTCTTGCGCTCGTCACCCTTGCGTGCGCCGGCTTCCTTGTTGCAGACAGTCATCTTGCCTTGCTGGGCGGTTGGGGCTTTCTGTTCGTCAGCCGCGTGAGCGGCACCAACGGTCAGGGCCAGGCCGATGGCCAGGGTTGTCATCAGTTTTTTCATGCTGCGTTTCCTCTTGAAGTGGGTGAAATCCGGGGCTATCCCGCGGGGGATTCCAGCATAGAACGGGGCGGCTGGCAAACCCGATGACAAACAGTAACAGGGGCGGTTCAAGGCAAGGCGGCAGTCGCCTCGTAAAATCGACCTTATGTTGTCTGTCAAAAATGAACTGCTCCAGGCGCTTGCCGCCGTGTTGGAGCAAACCTTGCCCGGCTCGGCTGCCCGGGCCGCTTTCGAATCGCCGAAGGTGGCTGCCCACGGCGATCTGGCGACCACGGCTGCCATGCAGCTGGCCAAACCCCTGAAACAGCCGCCGCGCCAGGTGGCCGAGAACCTGCGCAGCGCCTTGCTGGCAACGCCGTCGTTCCAGGCCTGGGTCGATGCCGTCGACATTGCCGGCCCCGGCTTCATCAACATCAAGCTCAAGCCCGCGGCCAAGCAGCAGGTGGTGCGCGAGGTGCTGGCCGACGGCGCCCGCTTCGGCAGCCGGTCCGCCAGTGGCCGGCGCATGATGGTCGAGTTCGTCTCGGCCAACCCGACCGGTCCGCTGCACGTGGGCCACGGCCGCCAGGCCGCGCTGGGCGATGCCATCTGCAATCTGTTCCAGACCCAGGGCTGGGACGTCTACCGCGAGTTCTATTACAACGATGCCGGCGTGCAGATCCAGACGCTGGCCAACAGCGTGCAGCTGCGTGCCAAGGGCTTCAAGCCGGGCGATGCCGAGTGGCCGGAAGCCGCCTACAACGGAGACTACATCGCCGACATCGCGGCCGACTTCCTGGCAAAGAAAACCGTGCACTCGGACGACCGCGAGTTCACCGCCAGCGGCGACGTCAACGACCTGGACGGCATGCGCCTGTTCGCCGTGGCCTACCTGCGCCACGAACAAGACCTGGACCTCAAGGCCTTCGCCGTCAAGTTCGACCACTACTACCTGGAGTCGAGCCTGTACACCAGCGGCAAGGTGGACGATGCGGTGCGTCGCCTGCGTGAGGCCGGCAAGACCTACGAGCACGACGGCGCGCTGTGGCTCAAGTCGACCGACTACGGCGACGACAAGGACCGCGTCATGCGCAAGGGCGATGGCAGCTACACCTACTTCGTGCCGGACGTGGCCTACCACATCACCAAGTGGGAGCGCGGCTTCCAGAAGGTGGTCAACATCCAGGGCACCGACCACCACGGCACCATCGCGCGCGTGCGCGCCGGCCTGCAGGCCGCGGGCGTCGGCATTCCCGAGGGCTTCCCCGACTACGTGCTGCACACCATGGTGCGCGTGGTGCGCGGCGGCGAAGAGGTGAAGATTTCCAAGCGCGCTGGCAGCTACGTCACGCTGCGCGACCTGATCGACTGGACCTCCAAGGACGCGGTGCGTTTCTTCCTGCTCAGCCGCAAGCCGGATACCGAGTACACCTTCGACGTTGACCTGGCGATCACGCAGAACAACGACAACCCGGTCTATTACGTGCAGTATGCCCATGCGCGCATCTGCTCGGTGCTGGCGGCCTGGCGCGAGAAGGAAGGCGGCGATGTGGCCTCGTTGAAGGACGCCGACCTGTCGGCGCTCGACAGCCCGCAGGCGCAGGCCTTGATGCTGCAACTGGCCAAGTACCCGGAGATGCTCACCGCCGCGGCGCAGGACTTCGCGCCGCACGATGTGACCTTCTACCTGCGCGACCTGGCCGCCAGCTACCACAGCTACTACGATGCCGAGCGCATCCTGGTGGATGACGAAGCGGTCAAGCGCGCCCGCCTGGCGCTGGTCGCGGCCACCGCGCAGGTGCTGCACAATGGCCTGGCCGTGCTGGGCGTGAGCGCCCCGCAGAAGATGTAAGCCACATGGCTGACAAGACAACACGTTCCATGGAACACCGGAGACAAGGGCTAGGCATGAAACAGCAACGCGGCGGAACCATTCTGGGCTTCATCATCGGCGTGGTCGTCGGGCTTGGCGCCGCCTTGGCGGTGGCGGTCTACGTGACCAAGGTGCCGGTGCCTTTCGTCAACAAGGGGCAAAACCACTCGCCGGAGCAGGACGCTGCCGAAGCCAAGAAGAACAAGGACTGGGACCCCAACGCGCCGCTGTACGGCAAGAACCCGGCCAAGCCGGCGGCCACGGCACCGGCGCCGGCCGCATCGGCGCCGACTGCTGCGCCTGCGGCAGCAAAGACCGAAACCAAGCCGGCTGTCACCGCCGACCCGCTGGGCGATCTGGCCAAGGCCAAGACGGCTGGGGCCGATCCGTTTTCCTATTTTGTGCAGGCCGGTGCTTTCCGTACGCCGGAAGACGCCGAGAGCCAGCGCGCCAAGCTCTCGCTGGCGGGTGTCGAGGCCAAGGTGTCGGAGCGCGAGCAGTCCGGCCGCATGGTGTACCGCGTGCGCGTCGGCCCGTTCGACAAGCGCGACGAGGCCGAGCGGACCAAGGACAAGCTCGATGGTGCCGGCTACGAAACGGCCCTGGTGCGCGTGCAGCGCTGAGTCCTGTGTGATCTTTCTCATTTGAACTTTTGCGGCTGGGCTCTCTCTCATCCGAATTCGCAAGGAGTTGTTGAAGATGAAGCGTCGTGATTTTTCTCTGGCCTGTGGTTCGGCACTGGCGGCCAGCACCTGGCTGATGCCGGCAGCGCAGGCCCAGACCACCACCCCGGGCCAGTTGCAGGGCAAGCCACCTAAGGCCGGTGACGACTATCTGCCGCTGGACAAGCCGGCGGCGGTGGAAGCGCCAGCCGGCAAGATCGAGGTGGTCGAGTTCTTCTGGTACAACTGCCCGCACTGCAACGCCTTCGAGCCGACCTTCGACGCCTGGAGCAAACGGGTGCCCAAGGATGTGGTGATCCGGCGCGTGCCGGTGGCCTTCCGCAGCGACTTCGGTCCGCAGCAGCGCCTGTACTACGCCCTCGAAGCCCTGGGCCTGGTGGAGAAGCTGCACGCCAAGGTGTTCTACGCCATTCATGTGGAGCGCAAGCGGCTGGACCAGCCCGATGCCATCATCGATTGGGTGGGCAAGCAGGGCGTGGACCGGGCCAAGTTCACGGAACAGTTCAATTCCTTCAGCACCGCCTCCAAGGCCACGCGGGCCACGCAGTTGATGAACGCCTACAAGGTCGAGGGCGTACCGGCCATGGGCGTGGCCGGCCGTTTCTACACCGATGGCACGCTGGCCAAGAGCATGGAGCGCACGCTGCAGGTGGTGGAGTTTTTGGTCGGGGAAGTGCGCAAGGGCCGTTGACCGTCTTTTCTCGCCATGCCTGCAAAAGCCCGCTGTCTGCGGGCTTTTTTGCATTTTGGTCTTGTGAATATTGGGTTGACGGCTATTAAATTCATAGCGGTTTGCTTCCGGCGCAGGCACGTGGCGAAGCCGACGTGTCGGGCACACGTCCCGATGCCGCCTCATTCACTGAAGCAAGAACCGGCCCAGCCTCATCCCTGCCCGCTACAATCCAAAGGCAAGCCCCTGCAGCAAGATTCGTGCCTTTATGAACATCCCTATTCCCAAGCTCCTGCTCTGTGCCGTCTGTGCCCTGTTTGCCGCCGGTGCCAGCGCCGAGAAGGCCGACCGCAACAAGCCGATGAACGTCGAGTCCGACGCGCTGCGCTATGACGACCTCCAGCAGGTCAGCGTGTTCACCGGCAACGTCGTGCTGACCAAGGGCACCATCGTGATCCGCGGTGCGCGCGTCGACGTGCGGCAGGATCCGGAGGGCTACCAGTTCGGCGTGGCTTTTGCCGAGCCGGGCAAGCGGGCCTTCTTCCGGCAAAAGCGCGAAGGGGTGGACGAGTACATCGAAGGCGAGGGCGAGACCATCGAATACGACGGCAAGACCGATATCGTCAAGTTCATCAAGAATGCGGAGATGCGCCGCCTGCGCGGCGCCACGCTGGCTGACGAGACGAGCGGCGACGTCATCGTCTACGACAACAACACCGACGTCTTCACGGTCGATGGCGGAGCTCCCAGGGGCGCCACCGGTGGCCGCGGCCGGGTGCGCACCATGCTCACGCCCAAGCAGGACAAGGCGACGCCGCCGATCGCGCCGCAGCCGGGGCCGACGTTGCGCGCCACCACCACGCTGGGCGAGGAGAAGAAGTGAGCGGTACGGAATCGATGTTGGCGGATGCCGGCGTGACCGAGGCGCCGGACACGGCGCTGAGCAAGCTCGAAGCGCGTCATCTGAAGAAGTTCTATGGCAGCCGCGAGGTGGTCAAGGACGTGTCGCTCACGGTGCGCAAGGGCGAGGTGGTGGGGCTGCTCGGCCCCAACGGTGCGGGCAAGACGACCTCGTTCTACATGATCGTCGGCCTGGTGCGCGCCAGCGCCGGCGATATCACCATCGACGGCCAGTCGGTCGAGCACATGCCGATCCATCGCCGCGCGCGCCTGGGCCTGAGCTACCTGCCGCAGGAAGCTTCGATCTTTCGCAAGCTCAACGTCGAAGACAATGTGCGCGCCGTGCTGGAACTGCAGCACGACGAGGCCGGCAAGCCGCTGGACAAGGACGAGATCGAGCGCCGCCTGACCGGCCTGCTGCAGGATTTGCGCGTCGATCACTTGCGTGCCTCGCCGGCACTGGCGCTGTCGGGCGGCGAGCGCCGGCGGGTCGAAATCGCCCGTGCACTGGCTACCCAGCCGCGCTTCATCCTGCTGGACGAGCCGTTTGCCGGCATCGACCCGATTGCGGTGATCGAGATCCAGCGCATCATCAGCTTTCTCAAGTCGCGCGGCATCGGCGTGCTGATCACCGACCACAATGTGCGCGAGACGCTGGGCATCTGCGACCACGCCTACATCATCAGCGACGGCCATGTGCTGGCGCAGGGCACGCCGGCCGAGATCGTGGACAACGTCGAAGTGCGCCGGGTCTATCTCGGCGAGCACTTCAAGATGTAAGCGCGGCACTGAATGAAACAGGGGCTTTCCCTCCGGGTCTCGCAGCACCTGGCGCTCACGCCGCAGCTGCAGCAATCGATCCGGCTGTTGCAGCTCTCGACGCTGGAGCTCAACCAGGAAGTCGAGCAAATGCTCGACGACAACCCTTTTCTGGAATTGACACAGGAGGAGGCGCCGCGCGAGGAGTTCGGCCTCGAGCGGGCCGACACGCCGGTGTCGCAGGATGACCGGGAAGCTGAATTTGCTGTAGCTGCCGACGCCTTTGATTCGGTCTCTACCGCCTCCAATGACGTGGAAACCGCGCCGCTGTCGGGCGACGAGCCACCCGATTGGGGCGGCGACGGCAGCGTGGACATGGCGCCCGACGACAGCGAGTGGGGCGGCGACGCACCGGCCCGCAATGGCGCACGCGACGACGATGAGGCCGATGCCACCGAACTGGCGCGCAGCCAGGAGTCGCTGCAGGACTTCCTGCACCGCCAGGCCCTGACCCTGCGCCTGAGCGCGGAAGACCAGGCGGCACTGCGCTTCCTGATCGAGTCGCTCAACGACGACGGCTACCTGGAGGACACACTCGAATCGCTGGCGCAGGGGTTGGCCGGCGAGGACGCCGAGCAGGTCGAGGAGCTGGTGCACCACTTCACCGTGGCCTTGCGGCTGCTGCAAAGCCTGGAGCCCACCGGTGTCGGCGCGCGCAACCTGTCCGAGTGTCTGCTGTTGCAGTTACATGCCTTGCAGCAGGTTCATGGCGAGGTCGCGCCGCGCCCCGAGGTGCTGGCACAGGCGCTGCGCGTCTGTGCCCAGCCGATGGAGCTGCTGGCGCGGCGCGACACGCGCCGCCTAGTGCAGCTGTGCGGCGGCAGCGAGGCCCTGACGCGCGAGGCGCTGGCCTTGATCGCGCGGCTGGAGCCCAAGCCGGGGCGGCGCTTCGTCAATGTGGAGCGCAACGTCATCGTGCCCGATGTGCTGGTGGTGAAAAGCGGCAGCGGGACGCAGACGCGCTTTCGCGTCCAGCTCAACCCCGATGTGATGCCGCGGCTGCGCGTGCATGACATCTACGCCAACGCGCTCAAGGGCCACAAGGCTACCGGCCGCGATGCAGACAACTACGCCGCGCTGCAGCAGCGTCTGCAGGAGGCGCGCTGGTTCATCAAGAACATCCAGCAGCGTTTCGACACCATCCTGCGCGTCTCCAGCGCCATCGTCGAGCGGCAGAAGAACTTTTTCATGCACGGCGAACTGGCCATGCGCCCGCTGGTGCTGCGCGAGATCGCCGACGAGCTCGGCCTGCACGAGTCCACTATCAGCCGCGTCACCACCGCCAAGTACATGGCCACGCCCTTCGGCACCTTCGAGCTGAAATACTTCTTCGGCTCGGGCCTGGGCACCGAGTCGGGTGGCAACGCATCGAGCACGGCGGTGCGCGCGCTGATCAAGCAGTTTGTCGCCGCCGAGAGCCCGAAGAAGCCGCTGTCCGACAGCCAGATTTCCGACATGCTGAAGGAGCAGGGCATTGAATGCGCCCGGCGGACTGTGGCCAAATACCGCGAGGCGCTGCGCATTGCGCCGGCGAACTTGAGGAAGGCGTTGTGAACGCCTTCACCCCCCAGGCTGCGCGCCTTGCGGCGCTTCGCCACCCCCCCTCTGCTACGCGAGGGGGGCGCACCCAGCGGTCCGGCATAGCCGGTTCCGCGGGTGCCCCCGTGAGGAATACAGCGTGAACCAACTTACTCTCTTCCTCCCCTGCGCCGCCGGCGTCGAGGACTATCTGGCGCCCGAGATCCTGCGCATCACGGGCTTGCCGCCGGGCTGCATCACCAAGCAGCGTGGCGGGGTGGCGGTGCGCACTTCGTTTGCGCACGCCATGCTGCTCAATCTCTACAGCCGCCTGGCGCAGCGTGTGCTGGTGCTGGTGTCCTACACCGAATACCGCAACGAGCAGGACCTGTACCGTGCCGCCATGGCGGTGCCCTGGGAGCAGTGGTTCACGCCCAAGCAGAGCATCAAGGTCGAGATCACGGCCCAGCACAGTCCGCTGACCTCGCTCAACTTCGCCGCGCTGAAGGTGAAGGACGCGATCTGTGACCGTTTCCGCGAAACGTCCGGCGGCGTGCGCCCCGATGTGGACACTCAGTGGCCCGATGTGCGCATCTACGCCCACCTGACCACCGACAGCTGTTCGCTCTACATCGACACCTCGGGCGAGCCGCTGTTCAAGCGCGGCTGGCGCGAGGACAAGGGCGATGCGCCCCTGAAGGAAACCCTGGCCGCCGCCATGATCGCCGCCAGTGGCTGGGCCGACGGCGAGGGCGATCTGCTGCCGCTGTACGACCCCTGCTGCGGCAGCGGCACCGTGGTCATCGAGGCAGCGCAGATCGCCTGCAACATCGCGGCCGGTTCCATGCGTCGTTTCGCCTTTGAGAAATACCGGCCTTTCCGCGCCCCCGAGTGGGCCGCCATGAAGGCCGAGGCCGCGCAGGCCGTGGTCAAGCCCGAGCCGGGTCAGGCCACGTTGCTCTACGGCAGTGACGTGTCGCACCGCATGGTGGACTTCGCGCAGCGCAATGCCGAGCGCGCCGGCGTGGCCGACGTGATCGAGTTCCGCGGTGGCGACGCGCTGCAGCGCATGCCGCCGACCGACGTGCCGGGCGTGATGCTGGTGAACCCGCCCTATGGCGAGCGGATCGAGGCGGGTGGCTTTGCCGGCACCGCCCGTTTCGGCGCGCGTGAACTGCCCGAGACCGAAGCCAGTGGCGACGGGGGTGGTGACGGCGGCGAATTCTTCAGCAAGCTCGCCACCCACTGGAAGAAAAACTATTCAGGCTGGACCGCCTGGGTGCTGACGCCCGACCTGAAGCTGCCGAGCAAGATGCGCTTGAAGGAATCGCGCCGCGTGCCGATGTGGAACGGCCCGCTCGAATGCCGCTTGTTCAAGTTCGAGATGATCAAGGGCTCGGCGCGTGAGAAAGCCGGCGAGAAACCCAGCGCGCCATGATCGTCCTCGACACCAACATCGTGCTCGACCTGTTCGTCTTCGACGATCCGGCCGTGCAGCCCTTGAAAGACGCGTTGCAAACGCAGCAGCTGCAGTGGATCGCCACACCCGCCATGCGCGAGGAACTGGCGCGCGTGCTGGCCTACAAGCAGATCGTGCCGCGCCTGGCCTACTACCAGCGCAGCGCCGCCGAGGTGCTGGCGACCTTCGACCGCCTGGCCCGGCTGGTGGACGTGGCACCCAAGGCCCACCCCACCTGCAAGGACCCGGACGACCAGAAGTTCATCGACCTCGCCGTGGCCCACAAGACCCCGCTGCTGAGCAAGGACCACGCCGTGCTTTGCATGAAAAAACGGCTCCTGGCCCTTGATTTGCCTGTGCAAACAGCTACTGATTTTGTAGCAAACCTGATTCCCGAACCCACTGCCTGAGACCGCCCATGAGCCAGACCCCTGCCGCCGCCAACCCCGAGCCGCTGGACTCGGAAGCCTTCGACGAACTCGAAGCCATCCTCGACGATTTGCGCACGCGCGATGACGAAATCCCGCAATGGGAATTCTGCGAAGGCTTCATGGCCGCGCTGATCTGCTGCCGCCGCGCCATCCCGCCGCAGGAGTATTTCCCCATGCTGCTCGGTGGCGACGAGGGCACCGAGGCGTTTGCCGATGCGGCGCAGCGCGAGCGCTTCATGGCGCTGTGGGCGCAGCGCTGGCGCGAGGTGGCCACCTCGCTGGAAGCCGAGGTCGAGAGCCTGGAAGACGACGCGGCCTACCAGCCCGAGATCATGGACGTGCGCGGTGCCGTGGCCGCCTTGCCGCCGGAGGAGCGTGTCGCCCTGGGTGACGAGCCGCTGCCCTCCTTTGCCCAGGTCTGGGCGCTGGGCTTCATGTTCGCGGTGGAGAACTGGCCCGAGGAGTGGGCGGCGCCGCGCGACAAGGACGCTGCCAAGTGGCTCGACAGCGCGCTGGAGTCCATCGTCGCCATGACGGAGGACGACACGGAGGCGCCGGAAATTTCCCCCTTCAGCGACGACGCTCCGCCCTCGGTCAGCCTGGCACGCCTCAATGCCTTTGGTGAAGCGATCTGGGCCGTGTACGACCTGTACGAGCTGTGGCGCAGCATCGGCCCGCGCGTCGAGACCATCCGCCGCGAAGCCACGCCCGGCCGTAACGACCTGTGCTACTGCGGCAGCGGCAAGAAGTACAAGAAGTGCCACGGCGCCACCTGACCTGAAGACCAAGCCCCATAAGGAGCACGATGATGGAACACAACCTCTGGCCCTTCCTGCTGCACTGGGGCATCACCGCGGTGTCGCTCTGGGTGGCCAGCCACCTTTTCAGCGGCATCCGCTTCGCCAGCGCCGGCGCGCTCATCGTTTCGGCCCTGCTGTTGGGCCTGGCCAATGCGCTGGTCAAGCCGCTGCTCATCGTGCTCACGCTGCCGTTGACCTTCCTCACCTTCGGCCTGTTCCTGCTGGTCATCAACGCGCTGGTGCTGCTGCTGGTCTCGGCGCTGGTGCGCGGCTTCACCGTCACCGGTTTCTGGACCGCCTTCTTCGCCAGCATCTTCATCGCCGTGCTCAGTTTCATCATCGGCGCTTTTGTTGCTGGCGGCACGGCGGACTACACCATCCAGATGCCGCACAGCGGGATGTGGCTCTAGCGTTCGGGGGGGGCCGGCCACTGGCGGCTCCAAGCAGTAGCCCGGCCATCTGCCTTCTTGCTGTGCCCCCGCGGCGTGCGTGAAATCTGACAGCCGTTGAAAAATCGGTTACCTTGATCCAAGCTTGATTTTTTCGACCACGCCATGCCTTACCAACTCCATTACTGGCCCGGCATCCAGGGCCGCGGCGAATTTGTCCGTCTTGCGCTGGAGGCGGCCGGCGCGCCCTATGTGGATGTCGCACGTGGCGACGCTGCGAGCGGGCAGGGCCTGCCGGCCTTGTTCCACTGCCTGCAAGACGAGACCGTGACGCGGCCGCCGTTTGCCTGCCCGGTGCTGGTGGACGGCAAACAGGTGATCGGGCAGACCGCTGCCATCCTGCTGTACCTGGGGCCGCGCCTCAAGCTGGTGGGCGCCAGCGAAGCCGACCGCCTGTGGACGCATCAGATCCAGCTCACGATCGCCGACGTGGTGGACGAGGTGCACAACACGCACCATCCGGTCGGTTCTGGCTTGTATTACGAAGAGCAGAAGCCGGAAGCGTCCCGGGCCGCGAAAGAATTTCGCACCCAGCGCATTCCCAAATTTCTCGGCTGGCTGGAGGCGGTGCTGACGCGCAACCCCAAAGGCAGCCAGCATCTGGTGGGTGCGCGACTGAGCTATGCCGACCTGTCGCTGTTCCAGCTGGTGGAGGGGCTGCTCTATGCCTTCCCCAAGGCGACGAAGCGCGCCTTGAAGAAGACCCCGCTGGTGCTGGCGTTGCATGACCGTGTGGCACGGCACGCCCGCGTGTCGGCCTACCTGCGCAGCGAACGCCGCCTGCCGTTCAACGAGGACGGCATCTTCCGGCGCTACCCGGAGCTCGATGCCTGATCCTGTGCCAATGCGGCAGGCCGGGCAGGACAAGGCATCGAGAAAGACACGGTCCGGCGGTCGAACCGCCGCGGATGTGCCAGCGATGCGGCACACAGGAATGAGCGGCCGAGCTGGCGGCTTCCGATTCAGGCGCCCATGATCCCCGCCATCGCGTGTTTCGCCATTGGCCCCTGTCACAAACCGATCACCTGCCGCGTCTTAGGTGCACGCCGTACCATCCTTGCACGCCATCATGAGTTCCAACGCCTCATCCACCGATTCCGATGCGTTCGCCGCGCTGCGTCCGAGGCTGTTTGCCATCGCCTACCGCATGCTCGGCACGCGTGCCGATGCCGAGGATGTGCTGCAGGACGCCTGGCTGCGCTGGCATCACGCCGACCAGGCCGCGCTGCAATCGGCCGAGGCCTGGCTCGTGACCGTCGTGACGCGGCTGGCCATCGACCGGCTGCGTGCGGCCAAGACCGAACGCGAAGCCTATGTCGGCTGGTGGCTGCCGGAGCCGCTGGTGGAACTGGACGAGCGCACACCGGAGGCGGCAGCCGAACTGGCGGGCGAATTGTCTGTGGCCCTGCTCTGGGTGCTGGAGCGCCTGTCGCCCGAAGAGCGCGCCGCCTTTCTGCTGCGGCAGGTGTTCGACCACGACTATGGCGAGATTGCAACCCTGCTGGACAAGAGCGAAGCGGCCTGCCGGCAGATGGTGCATCGCGCCTCCGAGCGTCTGCAGCAGGAGAGGCCGCGCTTTGATGTACCGAAAGCTGCCCATCGTCGATTGGTGGAGCGCTTCATGCACGCCGCGCGCAGCGGGGAGCGCGAAGCGATCAAGGCCCTGCTGGCCGACAACGTGCAGATCGTCGGTGACGGCGGCGGCAAAGTGCCCTCGTTCATGAAGATCCTGTGGGGCGCGCACCGCATCGCCAACCTGTACTGGGCCCTGTGGAGAAAGAATCCGGGTCAGGTTGTCTATCGCATGGCGCAGGTCAACGGCGAACCCGGGCTGCTGCGCTATGTCGATGGCCGGCTCGAGTCGGCGCAGGCCTTCGTGACCGACGGCGAGCGTATCGTCGCGATCTACGCGGTGCGCAACCCGGACAAGCTCGCCGGCATTCCCTGGCTGCAATGAGTGACGCTGTCACAAACGAGGGCCATGGTGCGTCTTGAGTGCATGGAGGGCCGCATGGGGCGGCCGTCCTGAACCTTGACCCTGCACCGAAAGGCCGCGCCATGACGCACACTGCCCGTCTTCCCTATTACCAACTCGCCCCCAAGGCCTTCCAGGGCCTGCTCGATCTGTCAGCCATCGTCCACAAGAGCGTGCTCGGCAGCCGACTGCTGGATCTCGTGTTCCTGCGGGCGTCGCAGATCAATGGCTGCGGCTTCTGCATCGACATGCACTGGCGCGACCTGGTCGCGCATGGCGCCGATCCGCGCCATCTCAATGCCGTCGCAGGCTGGCGCGAAGCGCCGTTCTTCAGCGAGCGCGAGCGCGCCGCATTGCGCTGGACCGAGATCGTCACGGCGATCCCGCACAGCGAGGCGAGCGACGGGGAGTTCGCGCGCTTGCGAACGCATTTTTCAGACACGGAAATTGCCGAACTCGGTTTCGCCATCGCAACCATCAACGCGTGGAATCTGCTCAACGTGAGCTTGCGCAACCCGGTGCCGGAGAACCCTTGAGTGCAAGCGCACCAGGGCCGCGGAGGAAAACCAAAAGCCGTTTCCCCATTCGGTAGCCGCGGCAAGAAGTACAGGAAGCGCCGCGCTGCTGTCTGAATCGGGGGCTTAGCGTTTCCCGAGGGCCTTCGACAACTCGGCTGCCTCCTGCATCAGCAGGGTGCCGAAGTGCTCGATTTGTGCCGCATGCAGGCGCACGCTCGGGCCGAACACGGCGATCGATCCGGCCACCTGCCCGGTTCCGCTGAAGAACGGGGCAGCCACGGCCACTGCGCCCTGGATTAGCTCGTCCTTGCTGGTGGCGTAGCCGCGCTTGCGGATCTGTGCCAGGTCGGCCGGGTAGCGTGCCAGATCGATGCGGGTGCCGTCGGCGTAGCGCTTGAGGGTGTCGAGGTCGGTGGCGGCGTGGGCCAGGATGACACGCCCGCTGGCGCCCAGCACGATGCGCTCCTGGTAGCCGACACCCCGCTTGAAACTCAGGGGCTGCGGGCTCGGCAGTTCAGCCACGCACAGACGCAAGGCACCTTGTGGCACGAACAGGGCGACGGTTTCCCCGGTCTTTTCCCACAGCCGGCGCATCATTGGTTGCGCGAGCACGCCGATGTCCAGACTCGACGTCCAGACATGCGCCAGATGGGCCACCGCCGGCCCAAGCCGGAATTTCTGCGGCTCACCGACCGACATCACAAAGCCGCTCTGCTCCAGCGTGTGCAGCAGGCGGTACAGGGTGGGGCGGCTCAGATCGACGCGCTTGAGCAGCTCTGCTGCTGACAGCTCGTAGTCGGTGGCGGTGAACGCCATGAGGATGTCCAGCGCGCGGTCCACCGCGCGGACGCTGTCACTCATTTTTTCAGTCTGGGCCAATCCACTTTCCTTCGCATAACGGGCAGAGCCCGCATCGTATCCCGGGCAGAACCTGGCGGAGGCGATGAGCCAGACTTTTCTTGAGAAAGCATTTGACATAGCTCAAATAGTCCGTAGAATGGACATTGTTCTTATCTGATGGACATCAAAGAACTGGCATTTTTTACGGAAATGCCGGCTTTCACAACCGAAGGAGACTGCACTCATGAACAAGGAAATGTCTGAAACGTTGACCCGTGTCGGTCCTGGCACCCCCATGGGCACCCTGATGCGCCGCTACTGGGTCCCGGCCCTGCAATCGAGCGAGATTGCTGAACCCGACGGCCCGCAGGTGCGCGTCCAGCTGCTGGGTGAGAAACTGCTGGCCTTTCGCGACAGCGACGGCAAGGCCCGCCTGATCGACGAGTTCTGCTCGCACCGCGGCGTCTCGCTGTATTTCGGCCGCAACGAGGAAAACGGCATCCGCTGCGCCTACCACGGCGTCAAATTCGACGGCGACGGCAAGTGCGTCGACGTGCCCTCCTCGCCCCAGGCCTGCGCTCGTATGCACATCAAGGCCTATCCCTGCATCGAGCGTGGCGGCATCGTCTGGACCTACATGGGCCCGGCCGACAAGCAGCCGGCGCCACCCGAGCTGGAGTGGTGCACGCTGCCGGCCGACCACGTGTTCGTCTCCAAGCGCCTGCAGTACTCCAACTACCTGCAGGCCATGGAGGGCGGCATCGACACCGCGCACGTTTCCTACGTGCACAGCTTCGAAGTGGATTCGGACCCGATGCACCAGGGTGTCAAGGCGCTCGACTACATCAAGGCCGACGGCAACGTGGTGTTCGAAATCGAGAAGACGCCGTTCGGCCTGAGCCTGTTCGGCCGCCGCAACGGCGAGTCCGATTCCTACTACTGGCGCGTCACCCAGTGGCTGTTCCCGTGGTTTACGTTGATCGCCCCGTTCGGCGAGCACGCGCTGGGCGGCCACGTGTGGGTGCCAATCGACGATCACAGCTGCTGGGCCTGGAGCATCAACTGGCAGCCCAGCCGGCCGCTGACGGCCGAAGAGCGCGCGGCGATGGAAGCTGGCAAGGGCATCCACGTGGAGTACGAGGCGCCGGGCAGCTTCATCCCCAGGGCCAACCGCGACAACGACTACATGATGGACCGTGTCGCTCAGAAGGAAAAGCGCTCTTACAGCGGCATCTTCGGCTTCGCTGCCCAGGACTACTCGCTGCAGGAAAGCATGGGGACGATCCAGAATCACGAGGCCGAGCAACTGTTGCCGACCGACAAGGCCATCGTCATGGCGCGGCGCATGCTGCACGAAGCAGCGCTCGGCCTGGGAGAGGGCCAGGAGCCGCCGGCGCTGGATGCCAGCGAGCAGCGGGTGCGCCCAGCCGGCGTGCTGCTGCCCAAGGGCCAGGACCCGGTGGAATGGGCGCGTGAAAATCTGGCTGACAGCATCCGCAAGCCGGTGTTCAGCCTCTGAGGGCGACCTGCATCCGACAACAACACAGGAGACATGCATGACACATCTGAAGCGGATCGCTGCTGCGGCCGTGATCTCGGCCTGTACGTGCCTCGGCGCATGGGCCCAGGGCGGCGAGTGGGCGCCGAGCAAGCCGGTGCGCATCGTCGTGCCCATCACCGGCAGCACCAACGACGTGCTGGCGCGCCTGGTGGCGCCCAAGCTGCAGGAGGCCCTGGGCCAGCCGGTGGTGGTGGACAACAAACCCGGCGCGGGCGGCAACATTGGCGCCAACGAGGTCGTTCGGTCCGCGCCGGATGGCCATACCTTGCTGGTGGGCTACAACGGACCGCTGGCGATCAACGTCACGCTGTTCGACAAGATGCCCTACGACCCGCTCAAGGACCTGGCGCCCATCACGCTGGCCGTGAAGTCGCCGCAGTACCTGGTGGTCAATCCCGCCAGCGGCATTACCAGTGTGAAGGACCTGGTGGCCAAGGCCAAGGCCGAGCCGAGCAAGTACTCCTATGGGTCGATCGCGCTGGGCAGCGCCTCGCACCTGACGATGGAGATGTTCAAATCGGCCGCGGGCTTCCACATGACGCACATCCCCTACCGGGGCGCGGGGCCGGCCGTGACGGACCTGATTGCCGGCAATATCCAGGCCGGCTTCTTCGTGCCCGGCAATGTGCAGCAGTTCGTCAAGGAAGGGCGCCTGCGCCTGCTGGCCACCTCTGGCAGCAAGCGGTTTGGCAGCACGCCCCATATTCCAACGCTCATCGAGTCGGGCTACAAGGATTTTGAAGCTACCTCCTGGATCGGCTTCCTGGCGCCGGGCGGCACGCCGGCACCCATCGTCGAGCGCTACCACCGCGAGATCGTCAAGATCCTCAACCAGCCAGATATCAAGAAGCGACTGATTGAAATGGAATTCGACATCGTGGCTTCCAGCCCCAAGCAGTTCAGCGACTGGATCCGCACCGAGATCGGACGTTGGGGCAAGGTCATCAAAGACACCGGCGCAAAGGCAGAATGAGCATGAGTCAAGCACGCTTGGGTGGCAAGACCGCCCTGATCACGGGTGGCGGTGCCGGCATCGGCGCGGCCACGGCCCTGCTGTTCTGCCGCGAGGGCGCTGCCGTCACCCTGGTAGACGCGAATGCCGAGGCGCTGGCGCGCACAGCGCTGGCGATCGAGGCGGCCGTGCCGGGCGCCCGGGTCGCCCAGCTCGCTGCCAACGTGGCCGACGAAGCCGCCGCGACGCAAGCCGTCCAGATGACGCTGGACCAATTCGGCGACCTCGACGTCCTGGTCAACAACGCCGCTATGCGCAACTACGCGGCCCTGGCCGACGCGACGCCGGCGGAGTGGCAGGCCATGGTCGGCGTCAACTTGGTCGGTTGCGCCAACTACTGCCGTGCCGCGCTGCCGGCCTTGCGCCGTAGCGGCCACGGCAGCATCGTCAACGTGTCCTCTTGCTATGCCGTCACCGGTCGCAAGGGCATGGGCCTGTACGACGCGACCAAGGCCGGGCAGCTGGCCATGACGCGCACGCTGGCGTTCGAGGAAGCCGCGCACGGCGTGCGCGTCAACGCGGTCTGCCCCGGCTCGACCCTGACCGATTTCCACGTCGGCCGGGCCAAGGCGGCCGGCAAGGATGTGGAAATGCTCAAGACCGAGCGGCAAAGCACCTCCTTGCTGGGTCGCTGGGCCGCGCCGGAGGAAATCGCCGCCCCCATCCTGTGGCTGGCCTCCGACGAGGCGTCGTTCATGACCGGGACTTCGATCATGGTCGATGGCGGCCTCTCGATCATGTGAGGCCCGTGGGGTGGAAGCAATTCAAAGCATGTCGCAAGCGAACCTGTTGAGCGCCCTCGTGCGCACCATGCGCCTGGAAGCCGACGGCGTCATCAGCCTGGAGTTGTGCCCGGTGTCGGGCAGTGCGTCCTTCCCGGCTTTCGAGCCCGGCTCGCACATCGACCTGCACCTGCCCAACGGACTGGTGCGCAGCTACTCGCTGCTCAATGATGCGAGGGAGCGGCAGCGCTATGTGGTGGCGGTGCTGAACGACCGCCACAGCCGTGGCGGCTCGCGTTGCGTGCACGAACAGCTGCGCGTTGGCGCGGTGTTGCCGATCTCGGCGCCGCGCAACAACTTCGCGCTGCAGCCGACCCGCGAGAAGCAGGTGCTGGTGGCTGGTGGCATCGGTGTCACGCCATTGCTCGCCATGCTGCGGCAACTGGTGGCGCAGGACGGGCAAGTCGACTTCATCTACTGCGCGCGCACGCGCCAGCAGGCGGCATTTTTGTCGGAGCTGGAGGCGCTGGCCGGTGAGCGCATCCGCCTGGTCTGCCACTTCGACGACGAGCAGGGAACGCCACCGGCGCTGCAGCATTTGCTGGCCGGCTACGCGCCGCAGACGCACTTCTATTGCTGCGGTCCGACCCCCATGCTCGATGCCTTCGAGAAGGTGTGCGAGGCTCTGGGCTATGCCAATGCCCACATCGAACGCTTTGCTGCCGTGGCGGCGGTACCGGCGGCCACGGCCGGTTACAGCGTCGAGTTGCGGCGCAGTGGCCGCACGGTGTCGGTGCTGCCCGGCCAGTCGGTGCTGGACGCGCTGCTGGCGGCCGGCCTGAATCCAGACCACAGCTGCCGCGAGGGCGTGTGCGGCGCCTGCGAGACGCGGGTGCTGTGCGGCGAGGTGGAGCACCACGACGGCATCCTGACCAAGGCCGAACGCGCCGCCAACAAGTCGATGATGATCTGCGTCTCGCATGTGAGGGGCGCTAACCTCGTCCTGGATCTCTAAGGAACAGGCGCCGCCGGCTGTACCGTTCTGGAGGTCGTGTTCCTTAGGCTGGGGCGGCGCATGCGCGATAGAGACCGTGCAGCAGCATCATCCGGGGACGTGGCGCAGCGGGGATGAGGTGCCGAGCGTCTCAGGCCACGGCACGGGGCACCAGCCGCCGCGTCAGCAGCACCTTCACGCCGTCGTTGATGACGAGGCAGACGAACAGGGTGTAGGCCAGTACGATGAGGGTTTGCCACCAGGGCAGGGGCGCCAGGCCGGGCAGGCCCAGGTAGGCCAGCGTCGTGCCGATGCCGGCATCGGCCAGCAGAGCCGCCAGCAGGGGCGCGCTGGGCCGTGTGGCCCAGAAGTGGCGCCGCTCGCGGGCGGAGACGATGGAAAAGACCGCCAGATAGAGCAGCAGAAGAAAGCTGAACGTATACAAAGCATCGTCGCGGGTGGCCAAGCTGAAGCGGGACCAGGAAAACCATAGCAGCGCCAACGCCTCCGCAACCATGAGCAGGCCCAGGGCCACGGATACCGCAACGAAGCCACCGATGGCCCATGTCTCCGGCTGGCGGGAAGGCCGAACGTGGTCGGTGGCGATCGCGATCTTCGCGAAGTCCGTCATGAAGGTCAGCAACAGCATGGCGAAGGCGGAGACGACGAACTTGCCTGTCAGCACGTAGGCGATGGCGACAAACGCCGACTTCAGGATGGTGCGGCTGATCTTGTTGATGATCCAGGTCAGGATGCGCTGGTAGATCGTTCGGCCCTGCTCGATCAGCGCGACGATATTGGCCAGCCCCGGTTCGGTGAGGACAACGCTGGCGGCACTCTTGGCGACATCAGTTGCAGAACTGACGGCGATGCCGACTTCCGCCTGCCGTAGCGCGGGTGCATCGTTGACGCCATCGCCGGTCATGCCGGTTACGTGTCCCGCGGCCTGCAGGTGCTGTACGACGATGTATTTGTCCTCAGGGTATACCTCCGCAAAGCCATCGATACCCGACAGGAAATCCGCGTGCGCATTGTTGCTTCTCGCATTGGCGAACTTCAGTTCCTCGACACGCCGGATATCGGGCAGACCGACGCTGCGTGCGATCTCCAGCGCCACCGGCAACGCATCGCCGGTCAGCATCTTCACCCGCACGCCGAGATTGCCAAGTTCAACGATGAGTTGGGCAGCATCCGGTCGAAGTGGGTCGACCAGCATGACCAACCCGAGCAGGCGGGGTGTTTCCGCCATGGGGGCGCGTGCCACCGCCAAGGTCCGGTAGCCTTTTTGTGCCGATTCACTGATTCGTACCTCCAGCGCTTTGATCGCCAGATCGTCCAAGCCACAGGCCGCGGCGACGGTGCGTACCGCACCTTTCATCACGCGCAGCGATTGCCCGCTCTGCATTACCACCGCTTCGGTACGTCGGTTCTGCGCGTCGAAAGGCGCGAATGAAACGGGGATGACGGCCGGCCGGCCCTCGAAAACCTGTTGCTGCCTGGCTGCCAAGAGGAGTGCCAAGTCGATCGGGTCTTGGTCCGCCTCCTGCGACGCAAGTGCACCGGCCAGCAGCACGTCTGCTTCGGTTGCCCCTTCGAGCGGGATCACGCCGGCCACGGCCAGCTGGTTCATCGTGATCGTGCCGGTCTTGTCGACGCAGAGCACGTCCATCGTGGCGGCATCCTCGGCCGCGCTCAGGCGGGTGACCAGTACCCCGCGGCGAGCGAGCTCGTTCGAGCCGACGGCCATGCTCACCGTGAACATCACGGGCAGCGCAACCGGCACCGCGCTCATCAGCAGCACCAGCATGAGCGGGATCATCTCGATCAGCGGTGCGTTGCGGATCAGCGATATCGCGATCACCATGCCCAATAGCGTGCCGACAATCACGAACAGCCAGCGCACGACCTTGGAAACGACCGCTTCGATGTGAAGTCTGGGTCGTGCCTGCTGAACCAGTTCCGTGGTGCGGCCAAAAAAAGTGTGCGTACCCGTCAGCATCACTTGGGCATGACCTTCGCCGTGACGGACGATCGAACCTGAAGGAAGGTCATGGCCGGGCATTTTTTCCACGTCTTTCGACTCGCCGGTGAGCACAGATTGGTCCACGCTCAGGCTGCCGCTCAAGAGCTTGAGATCGGCAGGAATGATGTCGCCGGAACGTACCCTGACGATGTCGCCCGGCACCAGCTCGCGTGCGGCAACCACTCGCCAACTGCCGTCGCGCAGCACGCGGGCGCTGACCTGTAGGCGCTGACGCAGCGTTGCAATGACGCCGGCGGCCCGGCGTTCCTGTGCAAAACTCAGTGCGGCGTTGAAGACCAGCAGTACGGCCACCACGGCGAAATCCGAGTACTTTCGCAGCGCGAGCGAAAGACCCATGATCAGTTCAAGCATCCAGGCGGACAGGCCCCAGAATTTGCCCAGAAAACGTCGGATCGGATGGCTTGGCCGTTCGGCCACTTCGTTGTAACCGTGCTCCTTGAGCAGGGTTTGCACGACCGCGCTGCTCAGCCCGGCGGCAGGGGGCAGACCTGGCGGCGGGGTGGTCCCGGCGCTGGATAGAGGTGGAGGCAAAGCCATACGGCTGCAGAGTGGTGACGGGTTGGGCAAGTTCCCAACGAATTCAAGTCGACACTCAGGAGAAGAATGCTTTCAGCGCCGCCGCTGTCTCGGCCGGCAACTCTTCCGGAATGAAATGCCCGGCCGGCAGCACCCGGCCCGTCACGGTGGCGCTGCACTGCGCCTGCCAGAGTTCCAGTGGTTTGAACAGCTTGTTGACCACACCGCGTTCGCCCCACAGCACCAGCGTGTCGCAGGCGATGCGTTGCTTGTGGTGGCGGCTTTCGCGGTCGTGTTCCAAGTCGATGCCGGCGCTGGCGCGGTAGTCCTCGCAGGCGCTGTGGATGGCTTCGGGGGTGCAGAAGCAGCGTTCGTATTCGGCCAGCGCCTGCGGTTCGATGTAGCCCAGGCCGCTCGATCCCCAGCCGCCCAGCTTGCTGTGCAGGTAGTCCTTCGGGTTGCCGCCGATCATGCGTTCGGGCAGCGGCCAGGGCTGGATGAGGTGGAACCAGTGATAGTAGGCACGCGCAAACGCCATGTCGGTGGCGTTGTACATGTCGAGTGTGGGCGCGATGTCGATCACGCACAACTTTTCCACCTTCTCCGGGTGGTCCAGCGCCAGCCGGTGCGACACGCGGGCGCCGCGGTCGTGGCCGCAGAGGTAAAAGCGCTGCACGCCCAGCTGGTCCATCACGTCCACCATGTCTTGCGCCATGGTGCGCTTGCTGTAGGTGCTGTGGTCGGGCAGGCCCTCGGGCTTGGACGAGTCGCCGTAGCCGCGCAGGTCGGGCAGCACCAGCCAGTAGTCGTGCTGCAGTTGCTGGGCCACGCGGTGCCACATCACATGGCTTTGCGGAAAGCCGTGCAGCAGCAACAGCGCCGGGCGCGTGCCGCGCGCCGTGTTGGGCACATGGGCGAAGATCTCGACGCCGTTGACGTCGAAGCGGCGTGTTTGAAAACCGTCGAACCAGCTCATGGCAATAACTCCAGAAGACGAGACAGAGCATGGCGCACGGTGGCGGCGCGCACGGCGGCGCGGTCGCCCGTGAAGTGCATCTTTTCCGTCAACACCTGACCCGGCAGCGCAAAGCCGAACCACACCAGGCCCACCGGTTTCTCGGCCGTGCCGCCGGTGGGGCCGGCCACACCGGTAACGGCCACCGCTACCTGCGCGTGTGAATGCTTGACGGCTCCTTCGGCCATCGCGCGTGCCACTTCTTCGCTGACGGCGCCGTGGGCGTCGATCAGTGCTGGCGATACACCGAGCAGTTCGCTCTTGGCCGCGTTGGAGTAGGTGACGAAGCCGCGCTCGAACCAGTTGCTGGAACCGCTCAGGTCGGTGCAGGCGGCGGCAATCAGCCCGCCGCTGCAGCTCTCGGCCGTGCTCAGCATCCGCTGGCGTTGCAATAGCTTGGCCGCGAGTTGCTCCACCAGCGCGGCGTTGTCTTGCGGCCGTGTCATAGGAAGGTGCGCCACAGGGCAATCACCAGCAGCGTGCAGAACGCCGCCACCAGGTCATCGAACAGGATGCCCCAGCCGGCCTTGGCCCAGCCGTGGCGCGCGTGGTTGGGATCCATGCCGTGGTAAAGCCGGTCGGCCCAGCGCACTGGGCCGGGCTTGGCAGCGTCGAAATAGCGGAACAGCAGGAAGGCGAGCAACTGGTCGGAGAAGCTGGCCGGCGTCAGCAGCCACAGCACCAGCCAGAAGGCGATGACCTCGTCCCACACGATGTTGCCGGGGTCGGGGTTGCGCAGGTGGCGCGCCGTCACGCTGCAGGCCCACCAGCCCAGCGGCAGCGAGAGTGCGATCAGCAGGCCCCAGCGTGCCTCGTTCATCCACGGCTGCAGCACCCAGAACACCAGCCAGGCCCACAGCGTGCCGAAGGTGCCGGGCGCTTTCGGGCTCAGGCCGGAGCCGAAGCCCAGGGCGATGGCGTGCGCCGGGTGCGCCAGCATGAAGCGGCCGCTAGGGCGGACCATGGGCGGTCGGGAAGAGGGGTCAGACGCAGACATGGTGGGATTATGGTGGCGTGGCGGCCGGCAGCTTGCCGGCCAGCCATTCGGCCCAGTAGTCGATGCAGGCGCGGATCTTGGGCAGGCGGTGGCGGGCCCCCGCCGTCACGGCATAGATGGGTACCGGCTGCGGGTCCACGAACGCCGACAGCACCGGTACCAGCCGCTTCTGTTGCACCAGCGGCTCGGCCGCAATGGTGGAGAGCCGGCCAATGCCCAGTCCCTGGAGCACCATGCTGGCGATCACATTGGTGTCATTGGAGCGCCAATGGCCGTCGGCCACCATGACGAAGTGCGTGTCGTTGACAACGAACGGCCAGTGGTTGAGCGAGGCGACCGCACTGTTGGTGATGAGCCGGTGCCGGTGCAGTTCGTCCGGGTGGCTTGGTGTACCCGCCTCGGCCAGGTAGTGGGGCGTGGCATAGAGCGCGCGGCCCAAGGTGCCGATGTGTCGCGCGATCACGGTCTCCGGCAGGTTGGTGGAGGTGCGGATGGCGATGTCGATGCCGTCGCGTGCCATGTCGGCCAGCCGGTCGCCGACCTCAAGCTCGATGCGCAGCAGGGGATGTCGCGCGCTCAGCCCCGGCAGGCTGGGCAGCAACTGGTATTGCGCAATCACCGTGCTGACGGCGACCCGGACCAGGCCGCTGACTTCGCGCGTCTTGGTGGCGAACTCGCCCTCCAGTTCGTCCAGCGTCCCGACGACGCGCTGGCAATAGTCCAGAAAGGTTGCACCCTCGGCGGTCAGCGCCAGCCCGTGCGTGGAGCGGTGGATCAGCCGCGTGGCGCAGGTTTTCTCGATCCGGCTCAGGGTGCGGGAAACCTGGCTGACGGGCACATCGCGCTCGCGCGCCACGGCCGACAAGGTGCCCAATGCCGCGACGCGGACGAACAGGTGCAGGTCGTCAAACGCAAGGTTCTTCATGCCGCCATGGTAGCGGCGATGCCTTTGCGTGTGGTGCAACACCCATTTGCGGCGGACACGGTTTCGCAGCCGGGCGCGGCTGCCTACAGTGAGCCAATCCAAGGAAAGGATCTCATCATGAACCGATCAGACGCAATGCAAGACTACAACCGGATGATGGAACTGGCCAAGCAGCGTGCCCAAGCGTTGCGGCGCGAAGCGATCGATGACTTCTGGCGCGGCGCCGATGCTGCCTGGGCCGCCAGCCTGGCCACGGCGCGCCGTAGCGCCCAGCGCTTGGCGCATCGGCTGGCCCGGCATGCGCAACTGCGGGCGCAGGGGGCGGATGCCAATGCCTTGCCTTCCGACCGGACCTGAGCCAGGCTGACTTTGCAGCCGAAGATCAGGCGAAGTGATCGAAGGAGGCGAAACGGCCGCTGACCGGCTGGCCCTGCGCGTCGATCAGGCGCAGGCCCGCCGCGGCTTCGATGCCGCCAATGCGGTGGACTGGCGTGGCGCTGGCTTGGGCTGCCGCCTGCACCGCGGCGCGTGCACTGGGCGGGGCGGTGAACAGAAGCTCGTAGTCGTCGCCGCCGGCCAGCACCAGGGCGAGCCGCTGCTCGGTTGGCAGTTGCGAGAGAAATTGGGCCTCTGGCCTTGATTTATCTGCGTTGATGGCTATTAAATTAATAGCAATCGAGGTGTCGACGGTGGCGCCGCAGGCCGAGGCCTGGAGGATGTGGCCGAGGTCGCCGAGCAGACCGTCGCTGACGTCGATCGCCGCGCTGGCCACGCCGCGCAGTGCCAGGCCGAGTGCCACGCGCGGCGTCGGCTGTTCCAGGCGGGCACGCAGCGAGGCCAGGGCCTCGGCCGGCACACTTTGCCGGCCTTGCAGCGCGTCGAGCGCCAGCCGCGCCTGGCCCGGCATGCCGCTGACGTAGAGATCGTCGCCCGGCCGGGCGCCCGAGCGCAGCAGCGCCTGGCTCTTGCCGCCCACCACCGGCACCTCGCCGAACACGGTGATGCAGATGTTGAGCGGTCCTTGCGTGGTATCGCCGCCGACGAGTTCGCAACCGTGCGCATCGGCCAGTGCGAACAGGCCGCGCGCGAAGCCGGCCAGCCAGGCTTCGTCGGCCACCGGCAGCGCCAGCGCCAGCGTGAAGGCCAGCGGGCGGGCGCCGCAGGCCGCCAGGTCGCTCAGGTTGACGGCCAGCGCCTTGTGGCCGAGCGTGACAGGGTCGACGTCGGCCAGGAAATGCCGACCCTCGACCAGCATGTCGCAGGAAATCGCCATCTGCGTACCGGGCGCCGGCTGCAGCAGGGCGCAGTCGTCGCCCACGCCCAGGGCCACCTGCCCGGCGTGCTGGCGTGCCGCGCGCTTGAAATAGCGCTCAATCAGGTCGAACTCACCCACCAGGCGTCTCCTCTTCGGTCAGCGTTTCGCGAGCCGGCCAGAAAAAACTCAACGGTGCGCTGCGGATCCGCTCCACGATGGCGGCACGGATGCGCGCCCGGTCCACGCCGCTCACGTTGTGGGCACGCAGGGCGAGCCGGAAGGCGAAATAAAAACTCACCGCCACATTGAGCAGGCCGGTCACCAGCAAGGCGGCCAGGCACCACCAGAAGGCCGGCAGCGTCAGCACGTCGGTGCCGAGGGTGGCGCTGGCAGCGGCGAGCTGGCCGGTGGAGAGGGTGACGTGACGCACTTCCAGCCCGAGGCCGAAGAAGGCGGCAAAGGCCGGAATCAGGCCGAGCATCAGGCCGAGCGAGATGTTGGCGGCCAGGCCCGAGATGTGGTCGCGCAGAAAGGTGGCCCAGCGCGCAGCGCGTGCGCTGCCCAGCAGTGCCGTGATGCGCGGGTTGTAGCGCAAGGCCGAGTCGAGCCGGTGCAGTACGAACCAGTTTTCGGCCCAGCCGGCGATGATGCTGGAGGCAAACAGCAGCACGCCGGTGAAAGCTGCAAACAGGGCGGTGGGGCCGAGCAGCGTGAGGGCATGCAGCACATGGTCCGCTTCCTTGCGGTCGATCGGCGGGTGGCCAAACGCCAGGAACCAGGCGCCGCACAGCAGCAGCACGCAAGGCACCACCAGAGCCAGGTTGCCGACCACCGCCGCGACCTGCGAACGCACCAGATGGGTGACTTCATCGACGAACTGCTCGACCGCGCCCGGTTCACCCAGATCCTTGAGTTTGGCAGCCATGGCGGGCGCCGTCATGGCCGGCTGCTTGGTGGCCACGGTCCAGTGCAACAGCTGGACCAGCACAAAACTCAGCGCGTAGTTCATGCCGGCCAGAAAGCCGCTCCAGAAGGCTGACACGCCGAGCGTGAGCACCGCAAACTTCATCAGCGTGGTGAGCGACATCACGGCACCGCCGCCCGCTGCCTTGCGCAGCATGTCGCGGTATTCGCTGCGGTTGCGGGTGATGTAGTGTTCGCCGGTCTCGGCGCTGCGGTCGGTGACCTTGGCCGCCAGCAGCGAGGAGTTGCTGGCGATCAGCGCGCGCAGGCTGCGGCTCTGTTGGCCGACCTGTACCAGATGCGCCAGCAGCTGGCTGGCGCTGAGCGCCGGGGTGGTGGAAAGCAGGCTGTCCAGCAGCGTGCGGATGCGCAAGACCCGTTCGCGCAACTGGCGCAGGCGAAACACCATGTCGACCGAAATGCCATGCTCGTCCAGGTGGGTGTAAACGCTGGCGGCGGCGTGGCGACAGGCGTCGAGCCGTTCCTTGAAGTGCTGCACCGCCGCATCCAGGGCGGCCACATCGGGGAGTGGCGCGTGCAGGGTCCGTTGCACGGCTTCGAAATCGGCCGCCAGGGTGTGAAAGGCGCGCGCTTCGTGCGCGGCCGGGCTCATGCGCAGGCGCAGTTCCGGTGCAAAGCCGATCGCGCGGATCTGGCTGACGCAATAGGTGATGGCTTCTTCCAGCGCCTGCTGCCAGGGCGTCGGCCCGGCGCCGGCCGGCGCTTGCAGCAACCGGGTCAGCCGTTGGGTGGTGTCGGCGTCCAGCAGGGCCAGCCATTCGGCATCGAACAGGTGCGGGAACAGGAGCGCAAACAGCTCCGACGAATCCCGCGTCTGCGGTGTGGCGGGCAGGATCTTGCGCAGCAGCCGGTTGAAGAACTCGCTGACGAAGACCGGGCGCTGCGCGAAGCCGTGGTCGGCCAGCAGCGTGGTGCCATCTACCGCATTAAGCAGCGCCTGCCACCAGGCTTGCACGCGCGCCTGCAGGAGCGGGCGCGCTTCCACGGTGTCGAGAAACAGGTGAACGCGAGCCACGGCGGTGGCAGCGTCATGGTGGTCGCCGCGCACCCAGTCGAGCAGGGCGACCAGCCAGAGGTGACGCTCGACCAGCGGGGCTTGGGGGGCGAGCGAGTCCAGCAGACTGGGCAGGTTGCGCATGGCTGCTGCCGGGATGTTCAATGCAGGGTCCGGGGGCTGCCGCCACCGCCACTGGCGCTCAGGGCATCGAGCACGAACATCGGGATGTCGGTGTCGAAGCGCTCGCCGTCCTCGGCAACGAAGAAATAGCTGCCGTGCATGGTGCCGGTGGGCGTGCGCAGGCGCGTGCCGCTGGTGTATTCGAAGGTTTCCCCGGGCTGCAGCAGCGGTTGCTGGCCGATCACGCCCAGGCCGTTGACCTTCTCGGTGCGGCCATTGGCGTCGTTGATATTCCAGCTGCGCGAGATCAGTTGCGCTGCCACCTCGCCGGTATTGGTGACGGTAACGGTGTAGGCAAAGGCGTATAAACCCTGTTCCGGGGCCGACTGCTCGGGCAGATAGCGGGGCTGGACTTCGACAAGAATCTGGTACTTGGCCATAACCCGATGCTACCTGCGAAAATACCCCCATGTCTAAAACCTACCGCATTGCCCCCTCCATCCTCTCGGCCGACTTTGCCCGTCTGGGCGAGGAGGTGCGCAACGTGATTGCCGCCGGCGCCGACTGGATCCATTTCGACGTGATGGACAACCATTACGTGCCCAACCTGACTTTCGGCCCCATGGTGTGCCAGGCCTTGAAGCCGCACGCCAAGCGCCCGGATGGCACCCCGGTGCCGATCGACGTGCACTTGATGATCCAGCCGGTGGATGCGCTGGCGGCGGCCTTCGCCGAGGCCGGGGCCGACCTGATCAGCTTCCACCCGGACGCCTCCGGTCATGTGCACCGCAGCATCCAGGCCATCAAGAGCAAGGGCTGCCAGGCCGGGCTGGTGTTCAACCCGGCGCAGCCGCTCGATGTGCTGGACTGGGTGATCGACGACATCGACTTGATCCTGATCATGAGCGTCAACCCGGGTTTTGGCGGCCAGAGCTTCATCGACTCGGCGCTGCGCAAGACCGAGGCGGTGCGCCGGCGCATCGAGGCATCGGGCAAGGACATCCGGCTGGAAGTGGACGGCGGCATCAAGGCCGACAACATCCGCCGTGTGGCCGATGCCGGCGCCGACACCTTTGTGGCGGGCAGCGCGATTTTCGGCAAGCCGGACTACAAGGCCGTCATCGACGCCATGCGCCAGGCGCTGGCCTGAAGCAGGGTTTCACGTCACTGGCGGCTTCTGCGGGCAAACGACAGGGTACCGGACGCGCCTTCTCATTTAGCATTGCCCGCATTCATGCTTTCACAAGTCGAACCGCAAAACGCTTCGCCGTCTCAAAGGGGATGGGCATGGCTGCGTCGGGTCGTGGCCTGGTTCGGCCTGACCCGCTCACCGGCCGATGCCGATGCGCCGGTGCACCGGCGGGTACGGGTGGCCATGTACTCGGTGCTGCTCATCGTGGGCGCTGTTTCGGCCTGGCAGGCCTGGCAGGTCGAAAGATCCGAGGCGGTGCGCCTGGCCGATGCCGAGATCATCCGCATTGCCGCAGCCCAGAGCACGCTGACCCAGCGCATGGGCATGCAGGCGGCCTTGCTGCTGGCCACCGAGGTGCCGCCGGAGGAAGTCGGCAATGCACTGGCTGAAACCATCAACCAGTCACAAGAGCAGGCGGTGCGGCTTGATGAGTTGCTGGCGCGCCAAGGGGCCTGGCATGCCGGTGCGCCGGAGCCGCTGCGCAAGGCGATCTTCGAATGGCAGGACCGGCGCGAGCGCGTCTGGTATCGGGCCCAGATCCTGCTGTGGCTGGGCGAGCGCAGTGAGGCCGACCAGAGGCATATTGCCAATCGTTTTCTGCAGGCCGAGGTCGAACCGTTCCTGTTGACCACGCAGATGCTGGTGGAGGAAATGCAGCAGGCGGCACAGCGACGTGCGCGCAACGCCATCGACCACATCGAACTCTCGGCGCTGTTCATGGTGCTGCTGTTGCTGGCCCTGACCCTGGGCGTGGCCGAGCCGCTGGCGCGTTTCGTGCGGCGCCAGCACCGTTCGCTGGTGCTGCAGTCGGCCGAACTCAAGCGCCTGGCCCTGGTGGCCGAACGCACCTCCAACTGGGTGGCGGTGCTTGACGAGCGGCGCCATATCCTCTGGTGCAACCCGGCCCTGCTTCATGGCACCGGCTACGCGATGGCGGAGCTGCTGGGGCGCCATCCCGGCACCGTGGTCTCCAGCGAGCACAACGATCTGGCGGAGTTGAAGCGACTGGATGCAGCTTTGGGCCAGGGCCAGGGCGCGAGGTTCGAAGTTCGGGTTGTCGCGCGCTCGGGCGACGAAGTCTGGCTCGATGTCGATTACCAGCCGGTGCACGATGCCGCTGGCGCCTTGACCGGCTTCACCATTGTGGCCAGCGATATCACCGAACCCGTCAATCAGCGCCTGCGCATGCGCGCGCTGCTGGACGCCCTGCCGGCCGGGGTGGTTCTGCAAGCGCCCAGCGGTGAGGTGATCGAAGCCAATCAGGCGGCCGGCGAAATGCTGGGTCTCAGCCGGGGTGACCTGATCGGGCGTCAGAGCCTGGCACGTCAGGGGGTGGCCGTGCGCGAAGACCTCACGTCCTATCCGGTCAACGAACGGCCGACCAGCCGCACCTTGCGTACCGGCCAGGGCCTGCGTGGCGAATCCATCGGCCTGCTCTCGTCGCAGGGCGAGGTGCGCTGGCTGATGGTCAATACCGAGCCGATGAGGGATGCGGCCGGCCACTTGGCCGGCGTCATTTCCTGCACGGTCGACGTGACGGAGCAGCGCGCCCAGCAGCAGCTGTTGACACTGGCCATCGAAAGCGCTTCGTTGGGTGTCTGGCAATGGGACATTGCCAGCGGTGCGATGAGCTGCAACGACCGCATGTTCTCCCTGCTCGGCTACCGGCCGGATGAGGTGAACATGACAGCATCGGCCTGGAACGACCTGATCCATCCCGATGACCTGCCGGGCTGGCTGTGGGCCATCCGCACCAACCTGCGCGATTCGCAACGGCCGCTGCATTGGGAGGTCCGTATCCGTCATGGCAACGGGCGTTGGGTCTGGCTGATGTACAGCGGCACCGTGGTGGCACGTAATGCCGAGGGCCGCGCGGTGCGCATGGCCGGCATGGCCTATGACATCAATGCGCAGAAGGAACTGGAAGAGCAGCTGCGCCAGGCGGCGCGCACCGATCACCTGACCCACCTGCCCAATCGCAGCGAGGTGCTGGGGCGTATCCAGTCCTGCATTCTGCGTGCGCGCCAGCAGCCGGGCTATCACTTTGCAGTGCTGTTCATGGACTTTGACCGCTTCAAGCAGGTCAATGACACGCTCGGCCACGGGGTCGGCGACGATCTGCTGCGCCATATCGCCCTGCGCCTGGAAGACAGCCTGCGCCCGGGCGATGCCTTTGTCCAGACCAGCGATTTCAGTCAGATGGCCGCGCGCATCGGCGGTGACGAGTTTGTCGTGCTGCTCGACGATGTCCGCGGCGACCTCGATGCCCAGGTGGTGGCTTCCCGCCTGCTTGACGTGCTGGCCCAGCCCTACCAGATCGGCCCGCACCGGCTGAGCTCCTCGGCCAGTATCGGCATCGTGACCACCGAACACATGGGCGACGATGCCGACAGTGTGCTGCGCGATGCCGATATCGCCATGTACGAAGCCAAGCGCGAAGGGCGTGGCCGCTACGTCATGTTCGAGCCCTCCATGCGCAAGCGGGTGCGTGACGACGTGTCGCTGGAGAATGACTTGCGTCAGGCTCTGGCCAAGGACGAGCTGTTCGTGGTGTACCAGCCCGTGCTTCGCCTTGCTGACGGCCGTCTGGTCGGCATGGAAGCGCTGGTGCGCTGGCAGCATCCGCAGCGTGGTTTGGTGTCGCCACTGGCCTTCATCCCGGTGGCGGAGGCCAGCGGCCTGATCGGGCCGATTGGCCATTTCGTGCTGCGCACGGCTTGCGAGGGGTTCGTGCGCCTGCAGGCGGAGCTGGGGGAGCGGGCACCCGCCACGGTGGCCGTCAACCTCTCGCGCGCCCAGCTGCGCCAGCCTGGGTTGGCGGCCGAAGTGCAGGAGGTCTTGCGCGACAGCGGGCTGAATCCAGGTCAGCTGATTCTGGAGGTGACGGAGAGTCTGGCGGCGCAGGACGACATGGTGCAGGCCACGCTGCGCGAACTGCGTTCGCTCGGGGTGGCGCTGTCACTCGATGATTTCGGCACCGGCTACTCTTCGCTGTCGTGTCTGCATGAATTGCCGGTCAACATCGTCAAGATCGACCGTTCCTTCGTGGGGCTGGCCATGGGAAGCGACTACCATCGCGTGATGATCGAGGCCACCATCCGCATGGCGCAGACACTGGGCCTGACCACGGTGGCCGAAGGCATTGAAACGCCGGAGCAGGCCGCACTCATGAAGGCCCTGGGCTGCAGCAAGGGGCAGGGGTATCTCTACAGCATGCCGCTGGAGGTCGCTGCGCTGGCGCGCTGGATCACACGCCAGCCCACTTGATCAGCCGCCGATGGCCGGCCATGGGGGGGTGGCCTTCGAACGCCAGCCTCAGAACGTCGTCCATTCATCATCGCCACCTGCGCCGGCCGGTTTGACCAGGGTGGCGCTGACGGCGGGCTTGGCGGCAGCCGGCTGGGCCGGGGGCGTTGCTTGCGCCTTGGCGGTGGCGCGGCGCTCAATGCCCTTGAAGGGTAGTTGGCCCGGCTGGCTGGCGCGGGTGGGGGCCGGTTGTGGGGCTGCGGTGGCTGGTGCATCGTGGGCGCCGAGCTTGAACACGCTCACCGCTTCGACCATCTGGTGCGCTTGCGTCTTCAGGCTGGATGCCGCCGCCGCCATTTCCTCGACCAGCGCTGCGTTCTGCTGTGTGGCCTGGTCCATCAAGGTAATGGCCTCGCCCACCTGGGAGACGCCTTGGCTCTGCTCGGAGCTGGCGGCACTGATCTCGCCCATGATGTCGGTCACGCGGCGAATGCTGCTCACGACTTCGTTCATGGTGACGCCGGCCTGGTCGACCAGCGTGTTGCCCTGCTCGACCCGGCTGACGCTGTCGTTGATCAGGTTCTTGATTTCCTTGGCCGCTTCCGCGCTGCGGCTGGCCAGCGAGCGCACTTCCGAGGCCACCACGGCAAAACCGCGGCCTTGCTCGCCGGCGCGCGCCGCTTCGACGGCCGCATTCAGTGCGAGGATGTTGGTCTGGAACGCGATGCCGTCGATGACGCTGATGATGTCGCTGATCTTTTTGCTCGAGTCGTTGATGCCGCGCATGGTTTCCACCACTTCGGCGACCACTTCGCCGCCCTTGATGGCGACGGTGGAGGCGCTCTGCGCCAGCTGGTTGGCCTGGCGGGCGTTGTCGGCGTTTTGCTTGACAGTGGAGCTGAGTTCTTCCATCGAGGCGGCAGTTTCCTGCAGGGCGCTGGCCTGCTGTTCGGTGCGCATGCTCAGGTCGCTGTTGCCATTGGCAATTTCGGCGCTGCCGGTGGCCACGCTGTCGGCACTTCGGCGCACGTTGCTGACAATGCGCGCCAGGTTTTCGCGCATCGTGGACAGGGCTTGCAGCAGGCGCGCCGCTTCGTCCTTGCCCTGGGCCTGGATGGCCTGTCCCAGGTCGCCGCCGGCGATGGCTTCGGCCGAGCCGGCCGCTTGCTGGATCGGGCGCGTGATCGAGCGGGTGGCCAAGCCCGCCAACAGGAGGCCAAGTACCACCGCAATAGCGGCGCCGGTGCCCAGCGCAACCTGGCTGGTTGCGGCGGTGGATTCGGCATGGGCCTGTACCTCGGCCAAGGTGTCCCGGGCATGCTGGGCCACCTGGTCCACGGCTTTCAGGTAGGCCTCGGCCAGCGGCCGCAGTTCGCGGTCCACCGCGTCCGAAATGTTTTCGCCGTCCTTTTGCCGTTTGATGAGCGCCGCGCGTGCATCGACGTAAATTTTGCGGCTCTTGGCCACGGACTCCATCAAGGCCTTGGCGGCATCCCCTTGCACCATCGATTCCAGCTGTTTCTGATCGTCGCTGATGGCTTTGGAGGTGGCCGCCATGTCCTTTTGCAGGGCGTCGATATAGCTTGCATCGCTGGTCTTGAGTGCCGCCGAGGCGCGGACCCAGTTGATGTTGATCTGCGAGGCCCAGCGCTGCGCCAGCAGGCTGCGCTGCAACTCGACGGTGGCGATTTCGTGGCTGGTGTCCTTGAGAGTGCCCAGACGCCAGACGCCGATCACGGCGATGGCTGCTGTGATGGAGAGTACCGCGGCAAAGGCCAGCATGAGGCGGGTGCCGATTTGCAGATTGCTTGTTTTCATGGGGGCTCTCGTCTCTTGGTTTTTCTTGGGGAATCGGCTTGCAAGCCAAACGGATGCCATGGCACACCCAATTGGCTATATGGCCACTCTACTCAGCTCCAGGCACTTTTCGACTAGGGTATGCCCCGATTCAGAGGTGATCCTCTTGACCGGAGTCATGAAATGGTTCGCCATTCGGGTGTCAGGTCGGCAGGAACGGGAGCAGGCTGCCAGTTGCCGTGGTTTGCTACACTTTGTCCATGTTCATTCACCGTATCAGCATCACAGGTTGCAGCGACCGGGGAGCCTGGCCCTGGCGCAAGCCGCAGACCGTATACCCGCGGGCCTATGCCTGAAAGGGGTTCGCAGCCCAGGCGCTGCTGAACTGCTTATCGCTCCGTTTCCCCGGGGCACCTGTTTTGAATGAACCGGGCACACCGTGCCCTTGCCCGAGTCGCAGACTCGGCGCAAGACTGGAGATATTCCTGTGATGACTGAATCTGAATTCGATGCGCTGGCCCGGCAGGGTTACAACCGCATTCCCCTGATGGCCCAGGCCTTTGCCGACCTGGAAACACCGCTGTCGCTCTACCTCAAGCTGGCCCATGCCCAGTCAGGAGGCAAGAACACGTTTCTGCTGGAATCGGTAGTCGGCGGCGAGCGCTTCGGACGCTACAGTTTCATCGGCTTGCCGGCGCGCACGCTGGTGCGCTCGCGCGGCTTTGGCGAACAGGCTGTGACCGAGGTGGTGACCGATGACGTGGTGGTCGAGACCTCGCGCCTCAATCCGCTGGAATTCATCGCGGCCTATCACCAACGCTTCAAGGTGGCGTTGCAGCCCGGTCTGCCGCGTTTTTGCGGCGGTCTGGCCGGCTATTTCGGCTACGACACGGTGCGCCACATCGAGAAAAAACTGGAGCACTCCTGCCCGCCGGACACGCTGGGCTGTCCGGACATTCTGCTGCTGCAGTGCGAAGAGCTGGCGGTCATCGACAACCTGTCAGGCAAGCTTTACCTGATTGTCTACGCTGACCCGGGTGAGGCGCAGGCCTATGCCCGCGCGCAGGACCGGCTGCGCGCACTGCGCGAGCGGCTGAATGCGCCGGTACAGGCGCCGCAGATCAAGCCGAGCCAGACCCACGAGGTAGTGCGCGAATTCGCCAAGGACGACTACATCGCGGCGGTGGAGCGAGCCAAGGGGCTGATCGCCGCCGGTGACTTCATGCAGGTGCAGGTCGGGCAGCGGCTCAAGAAGCGCTACACCGAGTCGCCGCTCTCGCTCTACCGCGCGCTGCGCTCGCTCAATCCCTCGCCCTACATGTACTACTACCACTTCGGCGACTTCCATGTGGTGGGCGCTTCGCCGGAAATCCTGGTGCGGCAGGAGAAAACCCCGGAGGGGCAGAAAGTCACGATTCGTCCCTTGGCCGGCACGCGCCCGCGCGGCGCCACCCCCGAGCTCGACCGCGCGGCCGAGCTGGAACTGATCAATGATCCCAAGGAGCGCGCCGAGCACGTGATGCTGATTGATCTGGCGCGCAACGACATCGGCCGCATCGCCAAGACCGGCAGTGTCAAGGTGACCGAGGCCTTTGTGGTGGAGCGCTACAGCCACGTGATGCACATTGTCAGCAATGTCGAGGGCCTGCTCAATGAGGGCATGACTTCCATGGACGTTTTGCGCGCCACTTTCCCGGCCGGCACGCTGACCGGTGCGCCCAAGGTGCATGCGATGGAGTTGATCGACCAGCTGGAGCCGAGCAAGCGCGGTCTGTACGGCGGCGCCTGCGGTTATCTCAGCTACGCCGGTGACATGGATGTGGCAATTGCCATCCGCACCGGCGTCATCAAGGACGACACCCTGTACGTGCAGGCGGCGGCGGGGGTGGTGGCCGATTCGGTGCCTGAACTGGAGTGGAAGGAAACCGAACACAAGGCGCGCGCCTTGTTGCGCGCCAGCGAGCTGGTCGAGGAAGGGTTGGAGTGAACGCCATGAAGACGATCAAACTGCTCATGGTGGACAACTACGATTCGTTCACCTACAACCTGGTGCAGTACTTCGGCGAACTCGGCGCCGAGGTCGAGGTGCACCGCAACGATGAAATCACGGTCGACGAGATCGAGGCCAAACTGAAAGACGGTCAGCTTGACCGCCTGGTGATCTCGCCCGGCCCATGTTCACCGGCCGAGGCCGGTATCTCGGTGGCTGCCATTCGGCACTTTGCCGGCAAGCTGCCGATCCTGGGTGTTTGCCTGGGCCATCAGAGCATCGGCGCCGCGTTCGGCGGCAAGATCATCCGGGCGCAGCAACTGATGCACGGCAAGACCAGCGTCATCACCACCACACAGGAGGGCGTATTCGCCGGACTGCCGAAACAGTTCACGGTCAATCGCTACCATTCGCTGGCGATCGAACGCGCTAGCTGCCCACCCGAACTCAAGGTCACGGCGTGGACCGAAGACGGCGAGATCATGGGCGTGAAACACAAGACGCTGGCGATTGAAGGGGTGCAGTTCCACCCGGAATCGATCCTGACTGAGCATGGCCATGCCATGCTGAAGAACTTCCTGCAGCAATCCTGAACCGGCCCGGAGGAACACAACCATGCATCCCCCTCATCCCATCACGCCACAGCAAGCGCTGCAGCGCGTGATCGAGCACCGCGAGATCTTCCACGACGAGATGCTGCACATCATGCGCCTCATCATGGGCGGCGAAATGTCGCCGGTGCTGATGGCCGCGCTCATCACCGGCCTGCGCGTCAAGAAGGAAACCATCGGCGAGATCACCGCTGCGGCGCAGGTAATGCGCGAGTTCTCCACCAAGGTGAACGTGGCTGATCGTCAGCATCTGGTCGACATTGTCGGTACCGGTGGCGACGGTGCGCACACCTTCAACATTTCCACCTGCGCCATGTTTGTGGCCGCCGCCGCTGGCGCCAAGGTCAGCAAACACGGCGGGCGCAGCGTCAGCAGCAAGAGCGGCAGCGCTGATGTGATGGAGGCGCTCGGCGTCAACATCAACCTCACGCCCGAGGCGATTGCGCAGTGCATTGCCGAAGTCGGCGTCGGCTTCATGTTCGCGCCCAACCACCATCCGGCCATGAAGAACGTGGCGCCGGTACGGCGTGAATTGGGCATCAAGACCATCTTCAACATCCTGGGGCCGTTGACCAACCCGGCCAGCGCCCCCAACATCCTGATGGGCGTGTTCCATGAGGATCTGGTGGGCATCCAGGTGCGCGCCTTGCAACGCCTGGGCGCTGAGCACGCCGTGGTGGTCTACGGCAAGGACGGCATGGACGAGGTCAGCCTGGGCGCCGCCACCCTGGTGGGCGAGCTCAAGAACGGCGAGGTCAGCGAGTACGAAATCCACCCCGAGGATTTCGGCCTGACCATGGCCAGCACGCGCGCCATCAAGGTGGAGACCCCCGAAGCGTCGCGTGCCATGCTGCTGGGCGTGCTCGACAACCAGCCCGGTGCGGCGCGCGACATCGTCACGCTCAACGCTGGCGTGGCGCTGTACGCCGCCAATGTGGCCGGCTCCATGGCCGACGGCATCGCGCGTGCGCGCGAGGTCATCGCCTCCGGTGCCGCCAAGGCCAAGCTGGAGCAATTGGTGGTGACGGCACATCGCCTGGGACAGGTGAGCTGAAATGTGGCGGGACCCGGGTGCCTGGATTGCATTGGGTGTCTCGGCCTTGTTTGTGGTGGCCGCTTTTGTGATCCATCGCGTGTTTGTCAAGATATTGAAGAACGGCTCCGAGCCGCCCCCAGACCATGAGTGACATCCTGAACCAGATCGTTGACGTCAAGCGCCAGGAAATCGCGGCGGCCCTCAAGAAAAAATCGCTGGCCGCCATGCGCGCCGACGCCGAGTCGCGTGTGCTGACGCGCGACTTCGTTGGTGCCATGCGCGTCAAGATCGCCGCCGGCCAGGCGGCGGTGATCGCTGAGATCAAGAAAGCCAGCCCGAGCAAGGGCGTGCTGCGCGCCGATTTCGAGCCGGCCGACATTGCCCAAAGCTATGCCGAGAACGGCGCGGCCTGCCTGTCGGTGCTGACTGACCGCCAGTTCTTCCAGGGCCAGCCCGACTACCTGAAGCAAGCGCGTGCTTCCTGTGAGCTGCCGGTGCTGCGCAAGGATTTCATGGTCGATCCGTACCAAATCTACGAATCGCGCGCCATGGGGGCGGACTGCATCCTGCTGATAGTGGCCTGCCTGGAGGACGGTCAGATGGCCGAACTGGAGGCGATCGCCCGCAGCCTGGACATGGCGGTGCTGGTCGAGGTGCATGACGCTGCCGAGCTGGAGCGTGCGCTGAAACTGAAGACGCCGCTGGTAGGCATCAACAACCGCAACCTGCGTACCTTCGAGGTTACGCTCGAGACCACCCTGTCACTGCGCGACCGGGTGCCGCCCGAGCGCCTGCTGGTGACGGAGAGCGGCATTCTCGGTCGCGCCGACGTGCAGCGTATGCGCGAAGCCGGCGTCAATGCCTTTCTGGTGGGGGAGGCGTTCATGCGCGCGCCCGATCCAGGCGTGGCGCTGGCCGAACTGTTTGCCTGACCTGAATCACTACTGATTTGATAGCGGGATACGCCCTTGTCTTCTGCGCAGCAGGCTGATTTCTTCATGAACTCCGAAAAACGGGAGCTGGCCGGCGATCGTCTGGCGGGCTGGCAGCCGGCGCAATGGCCCGCGGCGTCCGACTGGCAGCCCACGCTGGCACGTTTCTTTGGCAGCGAGACGGCTCAGCGCCTGGGGCGGTTCATGGCCGGCCGGTTGGCGGCCGGTGCCATCATTTATCCGCCACAGCCCCTGCGTGCGCTGGACCTGACGCCACTGGCCGACGTACGCGTCGTCATTCTGGGGCAAGACCCCTACCATGGTCCGGGTCAGGCTGAGGGGTTGGCATTTTCCGTCGCGCCTGGCCTCAAGCTGCCGCCCTCGCTGCGCAATATCTTCAAGGAACTGGCGCGCGAACAGGATCCCCATGCGCCGATCGCACGTCCCTTGCCGGCCAATGGCTCGCTGGTGCGCTGGGCGCAGCAGGGCGTCTTGCTGCTCAATACCTGTCTGACCGTGGAAGATGGTCTGCCGGCCAGCCATGCTAATCAAGGTTGGGAAGTGCTCACTGATGGCCTTGTTAAGGCTGTAATTGGAAATGGTGGTCCGGTGGCGTTTTTGCTGTGGGGGGCGCACGCGCAGCGCATGGGTGAAGTGGTGCGGCAACAAGGAGGGGTGATTGATGGCGCCGACGCGCCGGCGCGTCATCTGGTGCTGTGCGCCAACCATCCTTCGCCGCTTTCCGCGTTACGTCCGCCGCAGCCTTTTTTGGGGTGCGGCCATTTCAGTCTGGTCAATGCATTTTTGCAACGGCATGGCTGCAAGCCGATTGCCTGGTGAGTCGGTTTGCAGCTGGATTTCGCAAAAGCCGATTTTTCATGGCATAATCAAAGGCTCACCTATTGGAGAGGTGGCCGAGTGGTTAATGGCAGCAGACTGTAAATCTGCCCTCTTACGAGTACGCTGGTTCGAATCCAGCCCTCTCCACCAGTGATAAGTTGATTGTGAGAGTGAGCCGTTGGAGGTGAACCAGCTGCCGTGAATGCTTGCCAGGCAGGTTTGCGCGGGGTTCGTATAGTGGTAATACCTTAGCCTTCCAAGCTAAAGCGAGGAGTTCGATTCTCCTACCCCGCTCCACAGTTGATTTGTTGTGATGGTGAAAGAATTTGCCCTTTTGGCTCAGTGGTAGAGCACTCCCTTGGTAAGGGAGAGGTCGCGGGTCCGATTCCCGCAAAGGGCACCATTTTCTGGTGCGCGGCTTGTGCTGGCGTGTCTTGGTTATTAGTAGTTGCTTTTCGCATCCTTTTGGAGATTTGAAAAATGGCAAAAGAGAAATTTGAACGTACCAAGCCGCACGTCAACGTGGGCACGATTGGTCACGTGGACCATGGCAAGACCACTTTGACGGCTGCCATCACCACCGTTCTGGCGGCCAAGTTCGGCGG
>Ga0255338_1001610_pt1 | contig 40651 bp, 42 predicted proteins | sample MeOH1_35cm_T4_19_FD_203715 | JGI IMG/M metagenome (GOLD analysis project Ga0255338, IMG submission 203715) | Sandy soil microbial communities from University of British Columbia, Vancouver, Canada - MeOH1_35cm_T4_195 | ecosystem: Engineered > Artificial ecosystem > Sand microcosm > Unclassified ... | reverse complement strand
TCATCGCCATCGGCGTGGTGATCCGCGGCGAAACCTATCATTTCGAAGTGGTATCGAACGAAAGCGCTCGCGGCCTGATGGCGCTCAGCATGGACGGCATTCCGATCGGCAATGGCATATTGACCGTCGAGAACGAAGCCCAGGCGCTGACCCGCGCGAAAAGACAAGAGAAGGACAAGGGCGGCGAAGCGGCCAAGGCAGCCATCGCCATGCTCGCCCTGCGCGAGAAATTCAGCGCCTGAGACGCTGGATATAGCGATAAGCAAAAAGGGGCTGCTTGCCGGGCGGCTCCTTTATGCGTTCCATATATTGAGATTGGGCCGGGACGGGAGTTAGCCGGTTCCCGCCACAGCTCAGATCAGCCGATCCGCCTCCAGCGCGGCGGCCAGCGAGTCGCGGCCGCGCGGCATGCGCGCGTGAAGCCGCGCATCAGCTTCGGCCAGCCGTTCGACGCCCGCCGTCAATTGCTCCTCCGACAAGGTGAAAGGCAAGCGCAGGAAGCGTTCGAATGCACCGCTCACGCCGAAGCGCGGCCCCGGCGCCACGCGCACGCCATGGCTTTCGGCAATGGCGGCCAGCGCCGTCGCTTCGCCACGCGGCAGTTCCGCCCAGAGCGACAGGCCGCCTGCAGGGGATTCGGCACGCCAATGCGGCAGGTGCCGTTCGATCAGCCCGAGAAGATGATCGCGACGCCCCCGCAGCATGGTCGCCCGCGCGCCCAGCCCTTCATCGCCGTCAATCAGATGCGCGACCGCAAGCTGCTCCACCACCGGGCTTGCCATATCCATCGTCGTGCGCAGGCGGCCCAGCGCCGCGACCGTCTGCGGATCGGCGCGAATCCAGCCGATGCGCAGCCCGCCCCAGAAAATCTTGCTCGCGGAACCCAGGGTGATGACCTGCCGGCCTGAAGGATCATGCACCGCAACCGGCGGCGGAGGCATATTGTCCAGTCCCATCGCCACCATGGTCTCGTCGATGATCAGCGGCATGTGCGATCGGGTGGCGGCGGCCACCAGCGCGCGGCGAGTAGTCGGGTCCATGCTGCGCCCGGTGGGATTGTGGAAATCCGCGATGATATAGGCGAAACGCGGGCTTGTCTGACGGAAAGCCGCCTCCATGGCATCGATGTCCCATCCTTGCGCGGGCAGCCCCACCGGCACCGGAACGATATGGGCGCGCTGGAGCGCCTGAATCGCATTATGATAGGTGGGATGGTCGATCACCGCCCGGTCGCCAGGCCCCGCCAGCCAGTGCAGCAGCAGGGAAAAGCCCTGCTGCGCGCCGTTGGTGACGATGATCTGGTCCGGACTCGTCGGGCATCCCCGCCGTTCGTAATGCGCCGCGATCGCCCGGCGAAGCGGCGGCAGGCCCAGCGGGTCATAGCCCAGTTCGCCCAGAAAGGCCGGCAGCGTCTCCACCGCCACCTGATAGGCCCGCCCGACTCCCGGCGCGGCGGGCAGCGCGGCATGGGTCCAGTTCAGGATATTGCCGCCGCTGACCGTATCGATCTCCGGCAAGGTCTGTTCCATCCGGCCGGGCGGCAGACGTGTGACGCTGCCCGATCCCTGCCGGCTTTCGAGAAAGCCTTCATCGCGCAGCCGGTCGAAGGCGGCGGCGATGGTCGTGCGGCTGAGGCCCAGCGCGGCGGCCAGTTCCCGTTCCCCCGGAAGGCGGACATTGAGGCCGACGCGACCGTCCAGCACCAGCATCCGCAGCGCCTGCGCCAATTGACGATAGGCGGGCTCGGCGCTGTCCTCGGCGCGCCAGGCGCCCAGCAGGCGGAGCAGGGAAGGGGGCCGCAGCAGGGAAGTGGACATGGCGGTCGGTTCCAATCCAAGGGATGAACGGGGCCACTTATCCAATACTGGCTGTTTTGTAAAAGGCCATTTCAGGCGATTTCAGCCACCATGATGATGCACCGACGCCTATTCCAGCTTTTCTGGGGCCTTGGCCTCTATGGCTTTTCCATGGCGCTGATGCTGCGCGCCAATTTGGGGCTGGATCCCTGGGACGTGCTGCACCAGGGGCTGGCGCCGCGTCTGGGGCTCAGCTTCGGCATGACGGTCAATCTGATCGGCGCGATCGTGCTGCTGCTCTGGTGGCCGTTGCGCCAGCGGCCCGGCCTCGGCACGGTTTGCAATATCCTGGTGATCGGAACGGCGGTGGACTTGAGCCTCCTGATCCTGCCGACGCCGGAAGGCTACGCCCTTCGCTTCGCCTGGCTGACGGCCGGGATTGTCCTGAACGGCATGGCGGGCGGCGCCTATATCGGCGCAGGGCTGGGGCCGGGGCCGCGCGACGGGCTGATGACCGGATTCTGCCGACGCACCGGACTGCCGGTCAAATGGGTGCGGACCGGAATCGAGATCGGCATACTGGCGATCGGCTGGCTGCTGGGCGGCACGGTCGGGCTGGGCACCATATTCTATGCGGCGACGATCGGCTGGATCGTGCACCACGCTTTGCCCTTCTTCACCATCGCCCCGCCAGAGCGCCCCGCTCTTGGCTGATCATTTGCCCCCTGACCGGCCGGCGTGGAGTCTGCCGGCCGGTCCTTTTATTTCGGATGGGTATCGACAGAGGCCGTCGGAGCCATATGATGCCCCCTCAAGATCATGAGGAGAGCCTGGTGGCGATCGACCTATACGACCTGACCGTGCCTGCGTTCATCCGGGGCCTGCGCAATCTGTCCGCGATTCTCGACAAGGGGGCCGCTTATGCCGCCGAAAAAGGGATCGATCCGCTGACGCTGACGCAGGCGCGGCTGATCGAGGACATGGCCCCGCTCAGCGCGCAGGTGCAATATGCCAGCGACAGCGCCAAGGGTGCGGTCATCCGCATAGGCGCGCTCGACCCGGCGCCGATGCCCGACACCGAACGGAGCTTTGCCGATTTGCAGGAGCGGATCGCCAAGACCATCGCCTTCCTGGAATCCGTGCCGCGCGAACGGATCGACGGGCGGGAGGACGCCGAGGTGATCCTCAAGACCCCGCGGGGCGATTTTCCCTTCACCGGGCGCAGCCATGCGCTCGGCTTCGCCCTGCCCAATTTCTATTTCCATGTGACGACCGCTTATGCGCTGCTGCGGCAGGCGGGGGTGCCGATCGGCAAGCTCGATTATCTGGGCGGAATTTAGGCTGTCGTCTGAGGCGGGAATGGGGCAATCGCCACCTCGGCCTGAACTCAAACGACGGACCATGGCTTGAACGAACAAAGGTTACTTTCCGCGCCATTTTGCCCTAGGCGCGAGCGATGGCAAATTCCTCCCGCCCCGAAGACGTCCCCGGCCTCCCTGCCCGCCGCGCAGCGCTCCGCCTGCTCCATGCCGTGCTGCGCCGGGGCGATCCGCTCGAACTCGCCCTTCACGGCGTCGCCCAGGGACTGGCCCCGGCCGACCGCGCCCTTGTCCACGCCATCGCCGCCGAAACGCTGCGCCATTTGCCCGATCTCGACGCCCTGATCGACAGCGCCACCCGCCAGCCGCTGCCGCATGACGCCAAGGCGCGCATGGTCCTGCGCATTGCCCTCATCCAAGTCCTCGCCCTCGGCACTGCCCCTCATGCTGCCATTGCCACGGCCCTGCCACTGGTCGACGGCGGCCCGCGCAAGCTGGTCCACGGCGTCTTCGGCACGCTGACCCGCGCCAATCCGACGCTGCGTTCACCCCCGACCCTCCCGCCCGACGTCGCCAGCCGCTGGGCCGGGCAATGGGGCGACGCCATGCCGCAAGCCGCCGCCGAAGCCTATGCCCAACGCCCGCCCATCGACCTCAGCCTGCGCGACTCCGGCCAAACCGCCCGCTGGGCCGAGGAACTGTGCGGCCGAAGCTTCGCCCCCGGCCATGTCCGCCTGCCGGAAGGCGCCAATATCCCCGACCTCCCCGGCTTCACCGAGGGCGCCTGGTGGGTGCAGGATCTTGCCGCCTCCATCCCCGCCCGCCTGCTTGGGCGTGGCGAAGGCCGCCACATCCTCGACCTCTGCGCAGCCCCCGGTGGCAAGACCATGCAACTCGCCGCCGCGGGTTGGCGCGTCACCGCCGTCGACCAGTCGAAAAAGCGCCTCGAACGCCTCGGGGAAAATCTCGCCCGCACCGGCATCTCTGCCGAGGTCGTGCAAGCAGACCTGCGCACATGGGCCCCGGACAGTCCGGCCGACGCCATCCTGCTAGACGCCCCCTGCACCGCCACCGGCATCTATCGCCGCCATCCCGACGTGCTCCACCGCATCGGCCCACGCCAGATCGCGGAGTTGGCCGAACTCCAGACCGAACTGCTCGCCCGTTCCATAGCGTGGCTGAAACCGGGCGGTACGCTAATCTACGCCACCTGCTCGCTCGAACAGGCCGAGGGCGAGGAGCGGATCGCGCAATTTTTGAGCGCTCATCCCGATTTCACCCCATGCCCCGCCGACCCCGCCGACCTGCCCGAAGGCATCGCTCCCACGGCGCAAGGCTGGGTCCGCACCTTACCCGACACGCTGGCGGACCGAGGCGGCACGGACGGCTTTTTCATTGCGCGGCTCGCGCGATCCATTAAACCTTAACCAAGCATCCATTACGGTGCGACCAGACCGTGTCCTTGTTGTCCGAGCCGCTTCAGGAAAGACCCGCTTTGCGCCCGACCGAGCCTCTTCCCTTGAACCATAGCTGGCCGCTCTACGCCCTGCGCGAGCATCTGGCGCCAGTGATGCTGGACGACCGGCTGGCCAGCGATGACGAGGCGCTGGCAGAGCGCGGCCTGGGCCTATGGCACTGCGACCTCAACGATAACAGCCTGAACTGGACCGACGGCGTCTACGATATTTTTGGGCTGGAGCGGGGCATGCTCGTCCCGCGTCCGCTCGCCGTGTCGCTCTACGCGCCGGAAAGCTGTGCCGCGATGGAGCAGCTGCGCGCCTATGCCATCCGTCACCGGCGCGGCTTCACACTGGACGTCGATATTCGCCCGGCGGACGGCGGCGAATGCGCCATGCGCCTGATCGCCGCCCCCATTGTCAAGCAAAATCAAGTGGTTGCTTTGCACGGCGTGAAGCAATTTCTGCCCAAGGGCGCAGGCCCGTCCAAGGGGCTGGACCCGACGCTGTTCGTCCTGTCCTGAAGGCCATCTCCACAGCCGCCAAAACTCCTGTCTTCAAAAGCCTGTGGATAGCGCGAATCGGGCGTTGCCCTTGACTACGGCCAAGGCTAAGGCCGAAGGTCAAATGACCAGCCCCATCCTGATCTCGCCCTCCATCCTATCCGCCGATTTCGCCCGCTTGGGCGAAGAGGTCCGCGCCATCGACGAAGCCGGCGCCGACTGGATTCACATCGATGTGATGGACGGCCATTTCGTCCCCAATATCACCATTGGCCCCGGCGTGGTGAAGGCGTTGCGCCCGCACACGAAGAAGCCGTTCGACGTCCACCTGATGATCTCCCCGGTGGACCAGTATCTGAACGCCTTTGCCGAGGCGGGGGCTGACATATTGACCGTCCATCCGGAGGCAGGCCCCCACATCCACCGCTCGATCCAGCATATCAAGTCGCTGGGCGTGCAGGCGGGGGTGGTGCTGAACCCCGGAACCCCTGCCAAGATGCTGGATTATCTGATCGATGACGTCGACCTGATCCTGGTGATGAGCGTCAACCCCGGCTTCGGCGGGCAGAGCTTCATCACCAACCAGCTTCGCAAGATCGAGGCGATCCGCAAGATGATCGAGAAATCGGGCCGCGACATCCGCCTGCAAGTCGATGGCGGCATCGATTTCGCCACCGCGCCCCTCGCCATCGAAGCGGGCGCCGACGTGCTGGTGGCGGGCACGGCGACCTTCCGCGGGGGGCCAGGCGCCTATGCCGACAATATCCGGACTCTGCGCGGCGGGTGAGCGACCGCCGCCGCCTTTCCCCCCAATCCGTCCCGCCCCATTCTTCCGGGAATGCGGCTGAAACCGACCGGCCGGAAGACGGAATCGAACAGGGCAAGCGGCTCATCCGCATCGCGGATGACAAGGGGCTTTCGCTGGCCCAGCGCATCGCCAACCGCTTCTATCTGCTTAGTTGGAAGACGCCGATCCATGGCCGCCGCTTGAAGGGCAAATATCCGCTCAAGCTGCTCGCCGTTCCCGATGATGAAATCCCCGGCAACGCCCATGCGGGCCAGGCGATCCGGGCCGGCTATTTCCTGTTCCGGGGCTTGAAACAGCCCCTCAACAAACTGGATTTCGTCAATCCCGGCGTGACGCCCGACTTCACCGATTATCTGCACGGCTTCCACTGGCTGCGTGACCTGGCCACCGTCGCTACCCGCGAACAGGCCGCGCCGCTGGCCGAAAGCGTGATGCGCAAATGGCTCGACGCCCATGCAGAGACGCCCAGCGAACCCGCGTGGCGCGCCGACAATGCGGGCTGGCGCCTGCTCTTCTGGTCGGCCCATGCGCCGCTCATCCTGTCGTCCAGCGACCTCGTCTACCGCTCGCTGGTGCTGAACTGCATCGCCCGCACCGCCCGTCATCTCGATCGCGGCGCGGACAAGGCGCATATCGGCCTGCCCCGTCTTGTCGCCTGGGGCGGCATCGTCGCGGCGTCGATGCTGTTGCCCGGTGGCGCGGCGCGCAAATTGTTCGGGGAAGCGGGCCTGAAACGCGCGCTCGACAGCGGCCTTCATAGCGATGGCGGCATCATCTCCCGCTCGCCGCTCGACCAGTTGGAAGCGATCATGCTGCTGACCATGGTTGCGGCGGTCTATGAGGTGCGCCGCGAACAGACGCCGCCCTTTCTGAAGGATGCGCTCGGCAAAGCGGTTCCGGCTTTGCTCGGCCTCACTCATGGGGACGGGGGTCTGGGCAACTGGCAGGGCGCGGGCGCGATCGATCCTGTCACCATCGAAGCCGTGATCCGCGCCAGCCGCGTGCGCGCCCGTCCGCTGCGGCAGGCCAATGGCTGGGGCTATCAGCGCCTTGCCGCCGGCGGCACGGTGGTCCAGATCGACGCCGCCCCGCCGCCGGTCGCGCAACTGGCCGATGCGGGCTGCGCCTCCACCGGCGCGATCGAGATCAGCGACGGCCAGCAGCGGCTCGTCATCAATTGCGGCGGCGCCGCGCTGGACGGCGCGTGGATCGGCCGCGATCTGGCGCAGGGCCTGCGCACCACCGCCGCGCACAGCACTTTGGTGCTCGACGACAGCAATTCCACCGCCCTGCTGCCCGACGGCACGCTGGGCAAGGGCGTGACCGAGGTGGAGATCAACCGCCAGGAAACGGAAGGTGGCAGCCGCCTCGATCTTTCTCATGACGGCTATGTCCGCCGCATGGGCTATGTCCATCGCCGCCTGCTGCTGATGAGCGGCGACGGCAAGGAAATCAGGGGCGAAGACATGCTGACCCCCGCCGCCCGCCGGAGGAAGCCGGTGAAACTGCCGGTCCAGCTCCGCTTCCACCTCGCCCCCGGCGTCGAGCCTACGCCCACCGCCGACGGCATGGGCGCACTGCTGCGCATAGACATGGGCGCCACCTGGCAATTCCGCGCCAATGCCGGAAAGCTGGAGATTGAGGAAAGCCTCTGGACCGACGCCGAAGGCCGCCCCCACGGCACGCGGCAGTTGGTGGTCACCAGCGAAGCCCTTCCCGGGGGCTCCTCCATAGGCTGGCTTTTCAAGAAGGTCGGCTGACTGGCTGGAAGGGCCGTTTCGGGTGGGAAGCCGACATCATTTCCGTCATCCCAGCGACCCGAAGGGCGGCGAAAGCCAACGCTGGGATGACGATATATCAAACGTCCGCAATTGGCCATTTATCGGCATTAAGCGATACGTGCTCCGGCGAAGGCAGGAGCCGGTCCCGCCCTTTGTGGATCATCGCACCGCAAGAAATGGGCCGCTGCCTTCGCAGGAACGCGGTGCACTCAAACGGAATGAATGTCCGCCCTCCCCAGACCTCGCCTCAGGCTCCCGCTTCTTCCAGCGCCGGATAATCGACGTAGCCCTGGGCACCCTGGCTATAGAGCGTCGCCATGTTCGGACTGTTGAGCGGCGCGTTGATCTGCAGACGCTTCGGCAGGTCCGGATTGGCCAGGAAGGCGCGGCCAAAGCTCACCCCATCCGCCAGACCGCTGTCGAGATCCTGCTGCGCCCGTTCCAGGTCGTAATCGCTGTTCAGAATCAGTGGCCTCGAAAAATGCCGGCGGATGACCGGCGACTGACGCGGCACGTCCGTCCGGCCGAAGGTGCCGTCCGCGCTCGGCTCGCGCAGTTCGAGAAAGGCGATGCCGATCCGCTGCAACGCCTTCGCCGCCGCCGCGAACAGCGCGGAAGGATTGCTGTCGTCGACGCCCTGCGATTCCCCATTGGGCGAGAGGCGCACCGAAACCCGATCAGCGCCGATGGCGTCGGCTATCGCCTGCGTCACCTCCCGCAGCAGGCGGACGCGATTCTCGATCGATCCACCGTAACTATCGTCCCGCAGGTTGCTGCTGTCGCGGAGGAACTGGTCGATCAGATAGCCGTTCGCGGCATGAATCTGCACGCCGTCGAAACCCGCTGCAATGGCGTTGCGCGCGGCATGGACATAGTCTGCGATCACGCCCGGAATTTCCTCAATGGCCAACGCCCGCGCCGGTTCATAGGGCTGCTTGCCTTCATAGGTGTGGGCATCGCCCGGCCCGGTGGTGGCGCTGGCCGACACGGGTTGCTCCCCGGTCAGGCTGCTGTGCACCACCCGCCCCATATGCCAGAGCTGCGCGACGATTCGCCCGCCCGCCTCATGCACGGCCGCCGTCACCGGCTTCCACGCCGTCACCTGCTCGTCCGACCAAAGTCCCGGCGTATAGGGCCAGCCCAGCCCCTGCCGCGAAATGCCCGTCGCTTCGCTGATGATCAGGCCCGCCGAAGCGCGCTGACGATAATAATCCGCCATGATCGGCGTCGGTATATGGTCGCGGGTCGCGCGGCCGCGGGTCAACGGCGCCATCAGCATGCGGTTGGGCGCATGGATTGCGCCGAGCTGCACCGGTTCGAACAGATTGGCCATGAAATATTCCCTCTTCAAAGTTGCAGATTGCAACGGGGCTTGCCTGCCGAAGCCAACTAGGGAACCTCCTTGGCCGCTTCAACCCCTCTTCCTGCAGAACGCTGGCAAGATTTGCTTTCCCCGTGCTGATTCCGGCTAATCGGCGCTGGTGCTTGTGCGCCGGCCCGGCGGGGCTTAATAGTCTGTCATGACCCCGACGCACCAGGACATGACGCTGGACGAAGTCCGCGCCGCGCTTGCCCCGATCCTGCCCCGTCACGCCGCCTTCGACGGTTGGCGCCCGGAGGCCGTGACCATGGCGGCGGAACAATGCGGCATCGATGCCGATATCGCCGCGCTGGCCTTCCCCGGCGGCGCGATGGACATGATCGATGCCTGGTTCCAAAGCATCGACACGCGGATGCTGGACGCGCTGCCGCAGGAAAAGCTGGCTGCGCTCTCGATTCGCCGGCGCATCATCGCGCTTGTCGAAACCCGCCTCACCCTGCTCGCGCGCGACCGGGAAGCGCTGCGCCGCGCCCAGGCCATCGTCGCCATGCCTCGCAACGCCGCTCGCGCTGCCAAGCTCGGCTGGCGCGCAGCGGACAGCATGTGGCGCGCTGCGGGCGACGAGTCGACCGACCTCAATCACTATACGAAGCGCCTGACGCTGGCAGGCGTTTATGCCGCGACCCTGCTGGTCTTCGTCGATGATGAGAGCGAGGATTGGGCGGAGACGCGCGCTTTCCTGGCCCGCCGGATCGAGGGCGTGATGCGGTTCGAGCGCGCCAAGGCCCAGTGGAAAGGCATAGGCGGCGGCGAACGGCTGAGCTTCGCACGCTTCATCGGACGGCTGCGTTACCCCGCCATATAATCTGCCGGGCCGCCGCCCCGATTCGCGCTGGCCTTTTCCAATCGGTATTGATAGTCACTCGCAGAAGTAAATGACGAGTGCCTTACCCTTGCGCCTGACCGAACTGCCGCTGCGCCAACCCGCTTATGTGGACCTGATCGACTGGAAAGCCTTGTCCGCATCTGACGGGCAGAGACTGCGAGAATTCGGCCTCTGTGAAGGCGCCAGTGTCGAGGCGCTGCACCATGGCGGCCTGCTGGGCCGTGGTCCCATCGCCTGCAAGGTCGGTCGCATGACTATCGCCATGCGCCGCAACCACGCCGCCGCCATCACGGTACGCACCGGGCCGCAGGACGACATCGCGACGGAAAAAGGCGCATGACCGGCCTGCCGCTGATCGCGCTGGTCGGCAATCCCAATGCGGGCAAGAGCGCTCTCTTCAACGCGCTCACCGGCGCCCGCCAGAAGCTGGGCAACTATCCGGGCGTCACCGTGGAGCGCAAGGCGGGCCGCTTTTCCATGTCCGACGGTCGCCCGATCGAGCTGGTCGACCTGCCCGGCACCTACAGCCTCAACCCCACCAGCCCCGACGAACAGGTGACGCGCGACGTCATCCTGGGCAAGCAGGCGGGCGAGCGGCTGCCCGATGCGCTGGTGGTGGTGGTCGACGCCTCCAATCTCGACAACCATCTCCGCTTTGCGCTGGAACTGATCGAACTCGGCCTGCCGACCATCGTCGCGCTCAACATGGTCGACCTTGCGACCCGTGACGGGCTGGAACTGGACGCCAACATTCTCTCCCGCGAACTGGGCGTGCCGGTGATCTCCACCGTCGCGGTCCGCAAGCGCGGCCTCGACCATCTGCGCACCGAACTGGAATTCATGCTCGACGGCAGCGCGGGCAGGGTCCGCTCCTCGGGCGAGCAGCGCGATTTCGACGGCCTGCGCCAGGAAGCGCGCCGCATTGCCCGTGCCGCCATCGTGCGCGAAACCCCCTCCCGTCGCCTGACCGCTGCGGTCGACCGGGTGGCGCTCCATCCTGTGGCGGGGTTGATCCTGCTGCTGGGCCTGCTCTTCATCATGTTCCAGGCGGTCTATGCCTGGTCCGAAGCGCCCATCGCCATGATCGAGGGCTTTGTCGCCAGCGCCAGCGACGCCGTGACGGCGGCGCTGCCCGGCGGGATGCTGCGCTCCTTCCTGGTCGACGGCGTGCTGAACGGCGTCGGATCGGTCATCGTGTTCCTGCCGCAGATTCTGATCCTCTTCTTCTTCATCCTGATGCTGGAGGCGACCGGCTATATGGTCCGCGCTGCCTTCCTGATGGACGGCATCATGGCGAAGGTCGGGCTGTCGGGCCGTGCCTTCATTCCGCTGCTCTCCTCCTTCGCCTGCGCGGTGCCGGGAATCATGGCGACCCGCACCATCGCGGACCCGAAGGACCGCTTGACCACCATATTGATCGCCCCGCTGATGACCTGCTCGGCGCGCCTGCCGGTCTATGCGGTGATCATCGGCGCCTTCATCCCGGCGCGCACCGTGGGGCTCGGCATCGGCCTCCAGGGTCTGGTCCTCTTCTTCCTCTATATTTCCGGCATTATCGGCGCGATGCTGGCCGCGCTTGTCCTGCGCCGCACCGTCACCAAGGGCGCCAGCGGCGGCTTCCTGATGGAGATGCCCAAATATCAATGGCCGCGTCCCCAGGACATATTGCTTGGCCTGTGGCAGCGCGCGGTGATCTTCCTGAAGCGCGCGGGCACGATCATCTTCACCTCGACCGTGATCCTCTGGGCGCTGCTCAGCTTCCCCAAGGCGCCGGAGAACAGCAGCGTCAGCCAGGTCAACTATTCGATCGCCGGCCGCGTCGCCAACGGCCTCAACCTCGTGCTGGAGCCGATCGGCTTCAACCGCGACATTTCGTTGGCGCTGATCCCCGCCATGGCGGCGCGCGAAGTCGCCGTTTCGGCCCTCGCCACCGTCTATTCGCTCGACGCGGACGAGGATGAGGCGAAGCTGGAACGCAGCCTGGGCGACCGGCTGAAAGACAACTGGCCGCTGCCGACCGCGCTCGCCTTCCTCGCCTGGTTCGTCTTCGCGCCGCAGTGCATCTCAACCATCGCCGTGACGAAGCGGGAGACCAATGGCTGGAAATGGCCGCTGTTCATGATCGGCTATCTGTTCGTGCTGGCCTATGTTGCTGCGGGCCTCACTTATTGGACGGCGACAGCCATCGGGCTGGGTTAGGAATTTTGCGCCCGGTCAAGGCGGGGCGAACCACAAAAGCCTAGCCCGCCGTTCATGGCCAGCACCCTTCTCTTCATTCTCGCCCTGTGGGGCTTGCTGCTAACCCCCGGTCCCACCAACAGTCTGATGGCGCTGGCGGGTAGCCAAAAGGGCCTGCGCCGCGCCGCATGGCTGATCCCGGTAGAGCTTGGCGCCTATCTGATCGTGGCGATCCCGCTCGCCATGCTGGGCAAGGATGGGATCGCAAGCTGGCTCTCGCAGGCGATCAAGCTCGGTGCGGCCATCTGGATCCTGCATCTGGCGCTCCAGCTGTGGCGCGCCGCCACGCCAACCGGCGGAACCGCCGACATCACCGCCCGGCGGCTGTTCGTCACGACCCTGCTCAACCCCAAGGGGCTTATCATCGGCCTTGTCCTCCTTCCTGCCGCAACGCATCCCGCCTTTGCGCCGCATCTGCTGATCCTGGCTCTGTCCGTCATGGCCGCCGCCCTGCTATGGGCGGGACTTGGCGCCGGAATCGGTCGCGTGCGCTGGCTTCCCCGGATTGCCGCTGGGTGGCTGGCGCTGCTCTCGGGCGGCCTTGTCCTCGGCGCGATGGCGCATTGAGCCGGTTCCATTCCGGAAACAGCCCGCTATAAGGGCCTGCTAACGCTTCGGAGGAAACATGGCGGGTTCGGTCAACAAGGTCATTCTGGTGGGCAATCTGGGCGCGGACCCGGAAGTGAAGAGCTTTCAGAATGGCGGCAAGGTGTGCAACCTGCGGATCGCGACCTCCGAAAGCTGGAAGGACCGCATGTCGGGCGAGCGCAAGGAGCGCACCGAATGGCATAGCGTCTCGATCTTCTCCGAAGGCCTGGCCGGCGTTGCCGAACGCTTCCTGCGCAAGGGATCGAAGGTCTATCTGGAGGGCCAGTTGCGCACCCGCAAATGGCAGGACCAGTCAGGTAACGACCGCTACACGACTGAAGTCGTGCTGCAAGGGCCGGGCGCGGTGCTGACCATGCTGGACGGTGCGCCGGGCGGCGGTGGCGGCCAGGGCGGTGGTTTCGGCGGTGGTGGCCGCTCGCAGGGCGGCGGTGACTGGAGCGGCGGATCGAGCGGCTTCGGCGGCGGCGACTATGATGATTTCGGCGGCGGCTCCAGCAGCGGTTCTGGCCGCCCATCGGGTAGCGGTCGCGGCGGCGCTGGCGGGCCGAATTTCGATAATGACCTGGATGACGAAGTGCCGTTCTGACGGCTTTCCTCCTGGGATAGAGAGAAACGCCCCGACCTTCCGGCTGGGGCGTTGTTCTTTGGTGGTTAAGGGTGGGACTGCGCAACGTCCGCAATTGGCCATTAGCCAATATGGCGTTCCCCCAAACCGGGAAGGGCTCGATGACAGTAATCCACCCCGGAGCGGATATATTTCAAAACCCGGCGCGAACGCTCAACGCTCCGCCCCTTGATCGGATCGCTTGATCGGACCGCCGATCGACCAGACATGGCCATAGGGATCGGTCAACTGGCCATAACGCTCGCCCCAGAACTGGTTTTCGATCGGGAAACGGACGCTCGCCCCCGCTTCGGTCGCGCGTTTCCACCAGGCGTCGGCATCGTCGACCGCCAGATGCAGGGTGACGCCCTTGGGCGCCTCGGCCGGGGCGCCGCCACTCATTTCTGGGAAATGGTCGTTCAGCATCAGCGAGCCGCCATTGATGCGCAAATGCGCGTGCATGATGCGCTGGCGCCCCTCCGCGACATGGCGCATCAGTTCGGTGGCGCCAAAAGCGCGGGAATAGAAGGCGATGGCTTCGGCTGCTTTGTCATTGCCGATGGTCAGGTGCGGGACGACGCCTGCCGTGGGGCGTATGGCCTTGGGATTTTGTGCTTCTGTCATGCGCGGCTTCCCCTCTTCAAAAAGCGTCGGACCGGCGCAGGATAGGCGGTTTGCGGCCAGATCAGAAGATGCCCAGGAATTTCTTCTTCTGACGCTGGTTTTCCTTGGCGCTGCCCTTGCCCGCTTCGTCTTTCGCGGTGGTGCCGTGGCCGACATCATCGCGGGGCTTGCCGCCTTTTGTGCGCTGGCCGACGGCGGTCGCGCCGGAGAGGATTGGTCCGCAGGCGGCGCTTTTCGCGTCACCGATATCCACGAAGGCGAGCACCGCCGCGAGCGGGCTGGCGACGATGCCCAGCGCCGCCCCCACGCCGCCGCGTGCAATCAGCTGGGGACTGATCACGTCGATATGCGGCTTGGCGAAATAGCCGTCGAGGCCGACCGGAGACTGGCCGGAGAAGAGACTGAACTTCTTGCCGTCGGCGCGGAAGGCGAGGTCGAGGCTTTCATTGCGGAAGGAAAAACCGCCCCGCCCGAGCAGCACATTCTTGTCGGTGTCGATGACGATCGGGTCGGCGGCCGCGACGCCGTTGCGGACGGTGAAGGCGATGAGGCCGCAATTGATCTGGACCGGCTTCTTGAGCTTGCCCGAAAACATCTTGGTGACGAACGTGCCGATATCGAGTTCGGAAAGCTGGATGTTGCGCGTCCACATCGATCCGGCGGGCAGGATGACGGCGATGCGGCCGTTCGAGTTGCTGAGCGAATCGTGCAGCGTGTCGCCCAGCCCGGTCATCTGCGCCCGCGCCTTGATGGTGCCGCTGGTCCCGGATTCCTCGACGCCCCAGCGGGCGAGCAGCTTGCCCATCGGCGTGGGCGACAGGCGAATGTCATAGCTGGTGCGCACCGGACGGCCACGCGCATTGATGCTGATGTCGGAACTGAGATGGCCGCCGGACATGTCGAAGGTCAGCGGCGAAAGGGTGAGCAGGCTGCGCTCAAGCGCCAGCGTCAGGCCGATATTGGAGATGGGCACATGCTCCGCGCGGATTCGACGGACCTTATAGGCGAGGTTGGCGTCGAAATTGCGCAGCGCCTCGACCCGGAGCGGGGCATCGGGCAGGATTCGGGGCGCGCCGCCCACCGTTTCGATCGCCCCCGCAGCGCCCTTCGCCTCCAGCTTCCGCGGATCATAACCGATGAAGGGGCCGATATCGACGATATCGAGCGTCTGGGTGGCGAGGTCGGCCTTCAGCAGCAGGCGGTTGTTGGGCAGAGAGGCGGTCATGCGCCCGCCCAGGTCGCTGTCCCCGAAACGGCCCTTCAAATGGGTGAAGCGCCATTCGCCGCCCTTTTTGGTGAGCGCCGAGGTGAAGCGATAGCTCCGGGTTTCGGGGATGGCGGCACCGAGAAAGTCGAACAACAAGGCGAGATTGGGACCGTGGGTGATGAGGCGCAGGTCGGCGCCCTCGATCTCGGTCGCGCCGGGGAGCGTGCCGCTGACCTCCAGCACGGTCGCGCCCGCTTCGGCATGAAGGGCCAGGCTGTTCTTGCCCCCCGTCACCGTCTCATTGGGCGAGAGCAGGCCGCCGCGCAGGGTGAAGGGCCGCTCGCGCATCGTGCCGGTGCCGGAGAAGCGCACATCGCTGGCGAAGCGGGTGTCCTGCGCCTTCACCGTCTCGAAGCCGATATCGGTGGCGAACTGCATCCGGGGATCGCGGTAGCGCAGCGTCGTGCCCGCCAGCAGCGCGCGGCGGATGAGCGGCAGGTTGAGCGGTTCGCCCTTCTTGTCGGGGTCGCCGAAGGTCCATGTATTGCTCTTTCCGTCGCGGGACCATTCGAGGTCGGCCGCCGCATTGCGCAGTTCGAGCCAGCGCACGCGATATTTTTCGCCGAAGAGGAGGCTCAGCGGCGCAATCCGGCTGTCGATCAGGTCAGCGCGGAAGAAATCGGGGCGGCTCGCCCAATTCGTGTTGGCGATAGCCATTTTCTCGGCGCGGAACTTGATGGTCAGGGGCGCGAAATAGAGCTGGAAGTCGCCGCCGACCTTGACGGGGCGTTCGAGGCGGCTGGTCAGGAAGCGTTCGAAGGGGTGTTTGAGGAAACGGCCCTTGGTGACGAACAGGATCAGCCAGAGTGCTAAGACGATGCCGACGATCCAGAGCAGGATGCGGAAGGGAAGCGGGATTTTGCGCCAATGCTCCCGGGCACGGTACAGGTGATGGCGCGCGCCGCTGGGGCGCGGCACTTCCTTTGCCGGCATGTCCGGCCGGAGGGGATCGGCGTCGGCCATGGCGGTTCAACGCGGGTTGGCGCTTTTGGGTCCGAATCGCTTGCCTTTCGGTGCGCATCCGATTATGGGCCGCCCTTCGCGATTTAAGAAGGACCGCCCGGCTAACCAGGGCTGCCGTGGCTGTCCGTAATCGTCGCGCTGTAAAAGGAGACGAAAATGCCCAAGCTCAAGACCAAGAGCGGTGTGAAGAAGCGCTTCAAGTTCACCGCTTCCGGCAAGGTCAAGCACGGCGTCGCTGGCAAGCGTCACCGCCTGATCAGCCACAACGCAAAATATATTCGCCAGAACCGCGGCACCTCGGTCATGTCCGACGCCGACGTGGCACATGTGCGCCTCTGGGCGCCCTATGGCCTCAAGTAAGGAGTAGAGGCACATGGCACGCGTAAAACGTGGTACGACCACCAAGGCGAAGCATAAGAGGATTTTGGATCAGGCGAAGGGCTATTATGGCCGTCGCAAGAATACGATCCGCATCGCCCGCCAGGCTGTCGAAAAGGCCGGCCAGTACGCTTATCGCGACCGCAAGGTCAAGAAGCGGACCTTCCGTGGCCTGTGGATCCAGCGTATCAACGCCGGCGTCCGCGCCGAAGGCCTGACCTATTCGCAGTTCATGCACGGCCTGAAGCTGGCCGGCGTGGAGCTGGACCGCAAGGTTCTGGCCGACATCGCGATGCACGAAGGCGAGGCGTTCAGCGCCATCATCGCCCAGGCGAAGGCTGCGCTGCCCGCAGCCTAAAGCCGGATCGGTCGCAAGATCGTCCAAAGGGGCGCCGGGGCAGATGCCTTCGGCGCCCTTTTTCGTTTCCGTCTTTTTCGGAGGCTTGATCCCATGTCGCTGCATGTCTGGTGGTTGTACGTTACGGCGGTTTTCCTGATCTCGGCCACCCCAGGTCCGAACATGCTGCACGTGATGACGCAGAGCATTCACCATGGGCCGCGGCGGGCCGTCGCCACCATGGCGGGGCTGATGAGCGCGATCCTGCTGTGCCTGATCGCTTCGGCGCTGGGACTGGGGGCGTTGCTCAAGGCCTCGCCCCGGCTGTTCGACGGGCTGCGCTATGCGGGGGTTGCCTATCTGATCTGGCTGGGCATCAAGGCCTGGCGCCCGCCGGTGGGAGAAGCGGGTGAAGCCGGCGCGACGCGGGCGCGGTCCTTGCGGGCGCTGTATGGGACCGGATTGCTGACGGGATTGTCCAATCCCAAGCTCATCGTCTTCGCCGCCGCGTTGTTTCCGCAATTCATCGATACGGACCGGCCCTTTGCGGTGCAGTTGGCGATTCTGGTGGTCAGCTTCGTCGCCATCGAACTTGGCTGGCAGTGCGTCTATGCGCTGGGCGGGGTGAAGTTCGCCCGCTGGTTGGCGCCCGCGAACCGGCAACGGCTGTTCAACCGGGGGACGGGGTTGATGTTCATTGGTTTTGGGGGCGCGCTGATGGGCGCGCGGGCCTGACCCTTTTCTTGTGCGGCGCGTCCCGCTAAGGCGCGGGCATATTTCCGCCATCTCCACCTGGAAGACGAATGACAGAGATTAGCGCATTGAAAGCCGGCCTGATCGCCGACATCGAGGTTGCGGACACGCTGGAGGCGCTGGAAGCGCTGCGCGTTGGCGCCATGGGCAAGAATGGGGTGGTGACGGGACTGCTCAAGACCCTGGGTTCCATGAGTCCAGAGGAGCGGCTGGAAAAAGGCCCGCCGATCCAGGACCTGCGCGAGAGCGTGACGGCCGCGCTCACAGAGAAGAAGGCGGCGCTGGAGCAGGCGGCGCTCGATGCGAAGCTGGCGGCCGAGAAGATCGACATGACGCTGCCCGCCGATCTCGGCGCGCAGGGGTCGGTGCATCCCGTCAGCCAGGTGATGGACGAACTGGCGGAGATTTTCGCGGACCTCGGTTTCTCCGTGGCGACCGGGCCGGAGATCGAGGACGACTGGCATAATTTCAGCGCGCTCAACATTCCGGAGACGCATCCGGCGCGAGCGATGCACGATACCTTCTATTTCCCCGACGCGAAGGACGGGAAAAAGATGCTGCTGCGCACCCACACCTCCCCGGTGCAGATCCGCACGATGATGAACGGCGAGCCGCCGATCCGCATCATTGCGCCGGGCCGGGTCTATCGCTCGGACTCGGATGCGACGCACACGCCGATGTTCCACCAGATCGAGGGGCTGGTGATCGACAAGGGCATCACCCTTGGGCATCTGAAATGGACGCTGGAGACCTTCTTGAAGGCCTTCTTCGAGCGCGACGACATCGTGCTGCGCCTGCGGCCCAGCTACTTCCCCTTCACCGAGCCGTCGGTCGAAGTGGACGTCGGCTATACCCTCACCAACGGGCAGCGGGTGATCGGCGGCGACGGCGATGCGCCCGGCGGCGGCTGGCTGGAGGTGCTGGGCAGCGGCATGGTCAACCACCGCGTGATCGAGGCGTGCGGGCTGGACCCGGATGAATGGCAGGGCTTTGCCTTCGGCACCGGCGTCGACCGGCTGGCGATGCTGAAATATGGAATGAACGACTTGCGCGCTTTCTTCGACGGCGATCTGCGCTGGCTGAAACATTATGGCTTCTCGGCGTTGGATGTTCCCACATTGAGTGGAGGAGTGGGCGCATGAAGTTCACGTTGAGCTGGCTCAAGACGCATCTGCGGACCGATGCCGACCTGCCGACGATCCTCAAGGGCCTGACCAATATCGGGCTGGAGGTCGAGGGCGTGGAGAATCCGGCAGAGAAGCTTGCCCCCTTCCGCATCGCCAGGGTGTTGACCGCCGATCCGCATCCGCAGGCCGACAAGTTGCAGGTGCTGACCGTGGATGCGGGCGACGGCGCGTTGCAGGTCGTCTGCGGTGCGCCCAATGCGCGCGCTGGCCTGGTCGGCGTGTTCGGGACTGAGGGCGCGGTGGTGCCGGTCAATGGCATGGTCCTGAAAAAGACCGCCATTCGCGGGGTCGAATCCAACGGCATGATGTGCTCTTTCCGGGAACTGGAACTGGGCGAGGATCATGACGGGATCATCGAACTGAACCAGGATGCGCCAGTCGGGCAGGTTTATGCGCAATGGGCTGGCCTCGACGATCCGGTCATCGATGTGTCGATCACGCCGAACCGGCAGGACTGCATGGGCGTGCGCGGCATCGCCCGCGATCTGGCGGCGGCGGGCCTCGGCACGCTGAACGCGATCGTCGTGCCGATCGTCGAGGGCGGCGGGCCAGGGCCGGATGTGCGGGTCGAGGACGCCGATGGCTGCCCCGCCTTCTTCGCGCGAACGGTCAAGGGTGTGACGAACGGCACGTCGCCCGAATGGATGGCGAAGCGGTTGAAGGCCATCGGACAGAAGCCGATCAGCGCGCTGGTCGACATCACCAATTACATCATGATCGACTTGGGGAGACCGCTGCACGTCTATGATATGGCGACGCTCAAGGGGCCGCTGGTGGCGCGCAAGGGGCGTCCCGGCGAGCAGGTGCTGGCGCTGAACGGCAAGAGCTACACCGTCGACGAGACGATGACCGTGATCGCGGACGACGAAGCCGTGCACGACATTGGCGGAATCATGGGCGGCGAGCATTCGGGCGCGCAGGATGGCACGACCGACGTGCTGATCGAATGCGCCTATTTCACGCCGGAGCGGATCGCGGTGACGGGGCAGAAGCTGGCGCTGACCAGCGATGCGCGGGGCCGGTTCGAGCGCGGGGTGGACCCGGCGTTCCTGGACGACGGCCTGTCGATCGCCACCGATCTGGTGGTGAAGCTGTGCGGCGGCGCGGCGAGCGAGGCGACGCGGGCGGGTTCGCCGCCGGTGGCGAACAAGACCGTGACCTATGAACCGTCGCAGTGCCTGGCGCTGGCGGGGGTCGATGTGCCCGAGGATGAGCAGAAGCGCATCCTCGAAAGCCTCGGCTTCGGCGTTCAGGGCAATGATTCCACCTTCGAATATCAGGATGGCGTGCCAGTGACGACGCCCGCCAACTGGACCATCAGCGTGCCGAGCTGGCGCCGTGACGTCGATGGCTGGCCCGATATTGTCGAGGAAGTGGTGCGCATCGTCGGGCTGGATCAGGTGCCCTCCACCCCGCTGCCCCGTGCGCCCGGCGTCGCCAAGCCGACCGCCACGCCCGAACAGAATGTCGAACGGCGCGTGCGCCGGACGGCGGCGGCGCGTGGGCTGGCCGAGGCGATCAACTGGTCCTTCATTTCGGAGAAGGAAGCGGCATCGGTCGGTGGCGGCGACTGGACGGCAGCATGGGTTTTGGCCAATCCGATTTCCGAAGACCTCAAGGTCATGCGGCCGTCGCTGTTGCCCGGCCTTCTCTCGGCCACGCGGCGGAACATGGATCGCGGCGCGGTGTCGGTGCGGCTGTTCGAGCTGGGGCGGCGTTATTTTGCCGATAAGGAACGGGCGACGGTCGGCTTCGTGCTGGCGGGCGAAAAAACACCACGCGGCTGGCAGACGGGCAAGGCGCAGGCCTTCTCCGCCTTCGACGCCAAGGGCGAGGCGATCGCGCTGCTGGCCGCTGCGGGCGCGCCGGTCGCCAATTTGCAGAGCTTCGGGGACGCGTCGGGCGCCTATCATCCCGGCCAGTCGGGCACATTGCGGCTGGGGCCAAAGGTGGTTCTGGCCGAATTCGGCGTGCTGCATCCCTCCCTCTCCAAGCAGTTCGGGCTGACCGGCACGGTGGTCGCGGGCGAGATCTTCCTCGATGCGATTCCGGCCAAGCGGGCCAGCGGCTTCATGCGCGCGCCCTATGCGCCGCCCGCGTTGCAGGCGGTGAAGCGCGACTTCGCCTTCGTCATCGATCAGGCGGTCGAGGCCGATGCGCTGGTCCGCGCCGTCAGGAATGCGGACAAGAAGGCCATTGTCGATGCGCGGCTGTTCGACGTCTTCGTGGGGCCGGGCGTGGATGAGGGCAAGAAGAGTCTCGCCATCGAAATCACGCTGCAACCGGGCGAAAAGAGCTTCTCTCAGGAGGAGCTTGACGCGATCAGCGGGGCGGTGGTGAAAGCGGCCGAGAAGCTGGGCGGCAGTCTGAGGGGGTAATATGCGTCGGTCGGCTGGTTGGAAAAGCATTCTGCTGCTTGGGTTGATATGCCCTTTGGGTGAAGCGGTCGACGCTTCGCCACCTGCGCTAGTGGTGAGAGTTCAGAGAAATGACTATCCTCCTGAAGCGCTGGCAAATAAGCTTTCCGGTGATATTCCGATCCGGGTACGGGTTGAGCCGGACGGCCAAGTCCGGTGTGAAGTTATGGCCAAGGAAGGGCCCGAATTATTACGCAAGCCAAGTTGCTCTCTCGTTGCGCATCGATGGCCCTTTTCGCCTATCCTGGGCACGAACGGCAAACCGCAATCCGTTGACATCCCGCTCATTGTAAGATGGGCGAGGATGAACAAGCGGCCAGCGGCAAAAGACAGCGGCGATGGTCTGGATTTCGGAGGAGCAACGCCAATTTCGCCGGAGAATTGGCTTGATACATTGTATCAGGAAAGACCGGCTTTGACGGCTTTCCGGGGCAAGAACGTGCTTATTCGCTTCAATGTCACTACCGCCGGTCGAATGCACAATTGCCTTGTCGAAGACAGGTCCAGAGCTTCGTTCTTTAGTGAACAGCTATGCCCAGTTCTTGAAGGGCATGCTTTGCTTTTGCCTGCCATCGATGGCGAAGGCCATCCAATACCGACCAGAGGAACGATTCGATTCACTTTTGGTTGAATGGCAGGAGAGATACGCCGCGCATGAAGCTGTTCGCTGGGGTTGAAGGGAAAGCGCAGCTCGCCGGGTTCTTCATTCTTGGCGCGATGGCGGCGCGTATTCTTGGCGATGCGGTGGCGCGGGCGGCGCTGGTCGTACCCGGCAATGGTCGCGAGACGGCGCGCAATATCGCTGATTATCCCTGGCTCTATCGGGTCGGAGAAGCCGCCGATGTCGTGATGTTGTGCGGGATGGTCGTGGCGACGGCGCTGCTGTACGCGCTGTTCGCGCCTGTGGCGCGCAATCTGGCGCGGGTGGCGGCCTTGATGTCTCTGACCGGAATTGCCACGCTGGCCGCGAGCAGCCTGATGACCATGGCGCCACCGGTCCTGCTCGACGGCGCGCCGCATCCGGGGATCGGCATGGCGGAGCTGCATTCGCTGGTGCAGATTTCTCTTGCGCTGGGGCAAGCCGTGCAGGGGATCGGACGCATCTTCATCGGGCTTTATCAGCTGCTGATCGGATGGCTTGCCTTTAGGTCGGGGCTGCTGCCCAAGGCCGTCGGCATCGGGCTGGCGCTGGGCGGCCTCATTCAGATGGCGGTGCGATCCGTCGCGCTGATCGCGCCGGACATGGTCGATGCGACAGTGATCCAGGCGGACATTGTGGCGCTGCTGGCCGAAGCGGCGTTTGCGCTGCGGTTGCTTATTTCCGGGGTGCGTCCTCGGCATTTTCCTGCGGGGTCGGCGGCGGGCTCGTGATCTTGCAGCCCCTTTCGGCCGCAATTCCGCGCAGATAGCCGCGCCGGGCTATGCCGGCGGTGACTGCGGCTTCCAGACGGCGCTCGGCGGGGGCGGCGCCGCTGATCTCGCGCACCAGGCCGCGAAAGGGGATGATCGAATTGACGATCGTCTTGCCGACTGCCTCCGCGATCCTGCCGGTGCGGTTTTCATTGGCCTTTTGACCTACAGTGAAGTCGGGACCGAGGACGACGTTCAGTTCGTCCAGCGACGACTTGAGGCTCTTGCAACTGCGGGATGGTGGGCGCGCATAAGGGTCTTCGACCGCCCTTTGCAGGACGTCGGGAATCTTGTCCTTGTCGATGCCGACGTCCCGTGCCGGTTGGGTGGCGATGCTGCCGGCTTTTTTGAGGGTGTCGTCCTTCTTCTCCTGTTCCTGCGCCAGAGTGGCAGTCGAAAAAAGCAGTGGTGCGGCCACGAATATCCATTTCATCCCTTTTTCTCCCTGGCTTTCAAACCTTTAAGATAGGGCGTGGTTCCCGGCCTGCTTCGCCGCTATGCCGGTGCGTGGCAATGGGAGATTCTTGGCGCATGGCGGACGAATTCATCACCATCGGTTCAGGCGGCCTGAGCGCCAGCATCCATTCCCTCGGCGCGGAGCTGTGGTCGCTCAAGGACCGCCAAGGGCGCGAATTGATGACCGATGCCGATCCGCGCTGGTGGGCGGGGCATGCGCCGTTGCTCTTTCCCTTTGTCGGGCGGTCTCGGGGGGACTCCTATCGTTTCGAGGGGCAGGACTATCCGATGCCGCAGCATGGCTTTGCCCGGCTGAGACCTTTTGCGGCGGTGGAGCGGAGCGCCGATGCCGTGACCTTTCGGCTGGAGGCGGATGCGGAGACGCGGGCCGTCTATCCCTTCGATTTTCGGCTGGACATGCGATTTGCGATCGAGGAACGGGTGCTGCGGATGACGGCTGTCATATCGAATGAGGGTCAGGCCGACATGCCCTTTTCCTTCGGCTACCATCCAGCCTTTGCCTGGCCGTTGCCCTATGGCGGCATGATTGAAGAGCATCGGCTGCTGTTCGAGAAGGCCGAACCTGCGCCGATCCGCAAGGTCGGGGATGAGCCGGGACTGATCGCGCTGGAGAATGTGGCGACTCCGGTAGAAGGGAATGTGCTCGCGCCGACCCATGCGATGTTCGAGGGGGACGCGCTGATCTGGGATCGGTTGGAGAGCCGTAGCCTGTTCTGGGGCGTGCCGGGGCGGAAAGGTTTGAAGATCGAGTTTCCCGATACGCCCTGGCTGGGCCTGTGGCAGAGGCCGGGCGCGCATTATCTCTGCGTCGAACCCTGGGCGGGGATGGCCGATCCGGTCGGCTTCACCGGCGATGTGTGGGAAAAGCAGGGGATCATGCGGCTGGCGCCGGGGGCGGAGCGGCGGTTCCGCATGGATGTGGCGGTGGTTGAAGGCTGAATTGGGATTCCACTCCTGCCTCCGCCGGAGCACGCTCCACTTCAAGAAACTGGACGTCATCGAGCGTCAGTGCGACACTCCCTCCACCCATTCAGGGAAGGGAGTCTCCCATGGCGCTCGACATCCTCGTCCTTTACGGCTCCTATCGCCGGGGCCGGCTCGGCATTCGCCTGGCCGATTATCTGATCAACGGCTTTCAGGCCCTGGATCACAAAGCCGAACTCATCGACGCCAAGGCGATCGGTCTGCCGATGCTGGACCTGCGCTACAGCGACTATCCGCCCGGCGAAGCGCCTGACGCCATGACGGCGCTCTCGCAGCGCCTCAAGGCTGCCGATGCCTTCGTCTTCGTCGCGGGCGAATATAATCGTGGGGTCCAGCCGGGGCTCAAGAACCTGACCGACCATTTCCTCAAGGAATTCGATCGCCGGCCCGCGGGCATCGCCAGCTATTCCATGGGCCGCTATGCCGGCGTCAACAGCCATGCCGCCTGGACGGTGACGCTGAACGCCATGGGCATGACCGTCATCCCCGAGCGCCTCAGCGTCGGCCAGATCGGGGATACGCTGGACGCCGAAGCCCGCCCCCATGGCGAAAGCGGCGCCGCGCTGGAACGCGGCTTCGCCAGTTTCGCCCGGAGCCTGGTCTATTGGGCCGAGGCGGTGAAGAAGGCCTAAAGGGGAGTGGCGTGACGTCTTAGCTGCGCTTTTCTTCCTCCACCATGTCCGACGCCAGTTCCAGCCCGGCGCGGCCATGCGCGGGCGTGTGCGACGGCGCCTTGGGATGGGCCACATATTCCGGTTCCTCGACCTCCAGCATGCCTTCCCATTTGGTGATGACGGAGGTGGCGATGGCATTGCCCAGCACGTTTGTCGCGGTGCGGCCCATGTCCATGAAATGGTCGACGGCCAGAATGAAGGCCACGCCCTCCACCGGCAGGTCGAACTGCCCCAGCGTCGCCGCCACGACGACGAGTGAAGCGCGGGGAACGGCGGCGATGCCCTTGCTGGTGACCATCAGCACCAGCAGGATCGTGATCTGCGTCGCGATCGGCAGGTCGATGCCATAGGCCTGCGCGATGAAGATGGTGGCGAAGGTCGAATACATCATCGACCCGTCCAGATTGAAGCTGTAGCCCAGCGGCAGCACGAAGCTGTAGATCCGCCGCGGCACGCCGAAGCGGTCGAGCTGCTCCAGCATCTTGGGATAAGCCGCCTCCGACGAGGCAGTCGAGAAGGCGATCAATATCGGCTCGCGGACATAGCGGATCAGCTTCACCATCCGCTTGCCCAGGAAGATCGATCCCGCCGCGAACAGCAGCACCCACAGCGCGATCAGCGACAGGTAGAATTCGCCCACCAGCTCACCGAAGGTCTTGAGCACGCCCAGACCCTCGGTCGTCACCACCGACGCGAGCGCTCCGAACACGGCGAAGGGAGCCACGCGCATGACATAGCCGGTGACCTGCAACATCAGTTCGACCATCGCCTCGATCACGGTGATGATCGGCTTGCCCTTCTCCCCGATGGCGGTCAGCGCGATGCCCACGAACAGGGAAAAGACGACGATCTGCAGGATCGAATTTTCCGCCATGGCCCCGACCATGGAGGTCGGGAAGACATGCAGCACGAAATCCTGGAAATTGAGCGCTTCGGTATTGACCCCCGCATCCGCGCCCGATCGCACGAGGTTGAGTCCCTCGCCCGGCGCGAAGAAATTGACGAAGATAAGGCCCAGGGTCAGCGAGATCAGGCTGGCGATGATGAACCAGGCAAGCGCGCGCCCGCCGATCCGCCCCAGCGCCGCGCTGTCGCCCATATGGGCGATGCCCGCGACCAGCGTGGAAAAGACCAGCGGCGCGATGATCATCTTGATCAGATGCAGGAAGATGTCGGCCAGCAGATGATAATAGCCTGCCACATCCTTGGCCAAGCTCTTGTCGCCGCCCGCCCAGATATTGGTGGCGAAGCCCACGATCACCCCCAGAACCATGCCTGTCAGGATGAACGCCGTCAGTCGATTTCGCATCTCGTTCCTTTAACCGGCGCGTGGGCGCGCCGCATTCATGGTCTGTCCTGCAAGGCTGCCACACCTAACAGGCACCCGCAGCGCCCGCAATCGGAGGCGCCCCGAGCCGTCATCGCATTAAACGAATGAAGGATCATATTCCGCGCCCATCCCGCGCCCAAATCCATGCCCTCAGGGGTAGAGCAGCCCCTCGCGCCAGCCGTCGGCGGTCCGCTCGAACAGGCGGCGCTCATGCAGGCGATGTTCGCGATCCTGCCAGAATTCGATGCGTTCGGGGGCAACGCGGAAACCCGACCAGTGGGGCGGACGCGGCACCGGCCCGCCTTCGAACCGCAGGCTGACTTCCTCATACCGCGCCATGAACACATCGCGCGATTCCAGCGGGCGGGACTGGTCGGACGCCCAGGCGCCCAATTGGCTGTCGCGGCTGCGCGTGGCGAAATAGGCGTCGGCGGTGGCGTCGTCCACTGGACCTACCGACCCTTCGATACGGACCTGCCGCCGCAACGACTTCCAGTGGAACAGCAGCGCCGCATGGGGATTGGCGTGCAGTTCCTCCGCCTTGCGCCCCTCGAAATTGGTGTAGAAGATGAAGCCGTCGGGTCCATGCCCCTTCAGCAGCACCATCCGCAGCGAGGGCCGACCGCGCGCGTCGGCGGTGGCGAGCGCCATGGCGTTGCTGTCGTTGATCTCGGTTTCGCGCGCCTCGACATACCAGGCATCGAACAGGTCGAAGGGATTGGTCATGCGCGGTGATGTACCCCCCTCATAAAGCCGTGTCGATAAGGCTTTACCACGCTTGAACGATCCCGCGCCTTTCGCCACATAGAATGCGAACGGGTTTTTCTTCGAACAAGGATGCATGAACGGCGATGGCTGCTGATCCCTACTCCATTTTGGGCGTCGCGCGCGGCGCGAGCGAGGCAGAGGTCAAGTCCGCCTATCGCAAGCTGGCCAAGGAACTGCATCCCGACCGGAACAAGGACAATCCTAAGGCGGCGGAGAAATTTTCCGCCGTTACCAGCGCCTATGACCTGCTGTCGGACAAGGACAAGCGCGCGCGCTTCGACCGGGGTGAGATTGACGGGGAGGGCAATCCGACCTCGCCCTTCGGCTTCGGCGGCGGGGGGGCAGGGGGCTTCCGTGGCCGGCCGGGACAGGGCGGCGGCTTCGAATTTCAGGAAGGCGGCGGGGATTTCGGGGATATTTTCGAAGGCCTGTTCGGTGGCGGCGCGGGACGCCGGGGCGGAGGGGGCGGGGGCTTTGGCGGCTTTGGCCGTGGGGCGCCGCCGCAAAAGGGCGCCAACGTCACCTATCGCCTGGCCGTCCAGTTCGTCGACGCCGCCACGCTCGCGCCGCAGCGGATCACGCTTCAGGACGGCAAGACCATCGACCTGAAACTGCCCGCGGGGGTCGAGACGGGCACGCAGATGCGGCTTTCCGGCAAGGGCCAGCAAGGCTCCGGCGGCGCGGGCGACGCGATCGTCACGATCGAGGTCAAGCCGCACGCCTTCTTCACCCGCGACGGCGACAATGTGCTGCTGGACCTGCCGATCACGCTCGACGAGGCGGTGAAGGGGGCGAAGGTCAAGGTGCCCACGGTCGATGGCCCGGTGATGCTGGGCGTGCCTGCGGGCGCATCCTCCGGCAAGACGCTGCGCCTGCGCGGCAAGGGGTTTACCGGCAAGAACGGCGGCCAGCGCGGCGACCAGCTCGTCACTTTGCTGATCGATGTGCCCGCCGACGATCCGGCGATCAAGGCGCTGGTCGAAGGCTGGCAGGACAGCCGCGCCGTGCGGACCCATCTCGGCGTCTAGGGTGTTAGAGGGGGATGCCGCAGCCTTCGCCTTATTCCCCCGAATCCCGCCGCCAGCGGCTTGCCGACGAAGCCCGCGCCCATTTCAACCGCCATATCGATCGGGTGCGGCCGGGCAGCCATGCCTTTGAAATCGCCAAGCGCGTGGCCGTCGGCACCTATAGCGACGGTTTCATTCATGCCGGGAACCTCGCCTATCTCTCGCTGATGACGCTGTTCCCCTTCTTCATCGTGGCGGCGGCGGTGGCGAGCATCTTCGGCCATTCGCAGGACGGGCTGGCGGCGGTCGGCGCCTTTCTGGCAACCGTGCCGCCGGGGGTTGCCGACGTGGTGCGCCAGCCGATCATCGACGTGCTGAACGCGCGCACGGGGCCATTGCTCTGGTTGGGCGGGCTGGTCGGGCTGTGGACGGTCGGCAGCCTGATCGAGACGATCCGCGATATCCTTCGCCGCGCCTATGGCACGAAAAGCACGCGGCCCTTCTGGCATTATCGGCTGACCGCCATCGGCATCACCCTGATCAGCGTCTTCGCGGTGATGTTCGCCTTCTCGATGCAGGTCATCATCACCGGCATCGACCAGTTCCTGCACCAGATCCTGCCCTTTGCCGACGAGGCGATCCAGATCGTCGCCTTCACCAAGCTGGTGCCGATGGCGATATTGTGCGTCGCGCTCTATTATCTCTACGTCTCGCTGACTCCCAGCCTGTACAAGGATCCGCGCTTCCCCAAATGGCCCGGCGCCATCGCCACGGCCCTGTGGTGGTATGGCGTCACATTGTTGCTGCCGGCCACGCTTTCGCTACTGGGCGGCTATGACATGACCTATGGCAGCCTGGCCGGCGTGATGATCACCCTCATTTTCTTCTTCCTTGTCGGGCTTGGCGTGGTAATTGGCGCGGAATTGAATGCGGCGCTGGCGGAGTTCCCGGAAGAGGAAGCCGCCGCCGCCGCGCAGGTCGACAAAGGGAATGGGACGACGAGATGACAGGCTTGATGGCGGGAAAACGCGGTCTGATCATGGGGCTGGCGAATGACAAGTCGCTGGCCTGGGGTATTTCGAAGGCGCTGCATGCGCAGGGTGCGGAACTGGCCTTCTCCTATCAGGGCGAGGCGCTCGCCAAGCGGGTGAGGCCGCTGGCGGAAGAACTGGGTTCCGATTTCCTGATCGACTGCGACGTGTCGGACATGGAAAAGCTCGATGGCGCCTTCGACGAGGTCAGGGCGCGCTGGGGCAAGCTGGATTTCGTGGTCCACGCCATCGGTTTTTCCGACAAGAATGAGCTGCGCGGCAAATATGTCGACACCAGCCTGGAAAATTTCCTGCTGACGATGAACATCTCCGCCTACAGCTTCGTCGCCGTCGCCAAGCGGGCCCGCGCATTGATGACGCAGGGTGGCAGCCTGTTGACGCTGAGCTATTATGGCGCGGAAAAGGTCATCCCGCATTACAACGTCATGGGCGTGGCCAAGGCGGCGCTGGAAACCAGCGTCAAATATCTGGCGATGGACCTGGGGCCGGAAAATATTCGCGTCAACGCCATCTCCGCCGGGCCGATCAAGACGCTGGCGGCCAGCGGCATCGGGGATTTCCGTTACATCATGAAGTGGAACGAACTGAACAGCCCGCTCCGTCGCAATGTGACGATCGAGGATGTGGGCGGCGCGGGTCTGTACCTGCTGTCCGATCTGGCATCGGGCGTGACTGGCGAAGTCCACCATGTCGATGCGGGCTATAATGTCATCGGCATGAAGGCCGAAGACGCGCCCGACATCGCATTGGACAAGTAACAAGACCCTCCCGCCGGGCGAGGGAAGGGTGAGGGCAAAAAGCCCTCCCCCACGAAAGGCAGATATGAGCTTCAACACCTTCGGCCGCGTCTTCCGCTTCTCGACCTGGGGCGAATCCCACGGTCCCGCCATTGGCGCGGTGGTCGACGGCTGCCCCCCGGGACTGTCTCTGTCCGAAGCCGACATCCAGCCCTTCCTCGACAAGCGCAAGCCCGGCACATCGAAATTCACCACCCAACGCCGCGAACCGGACGAAGTGCGCATTCTCTCCGGCGTGTTCGAAGGCAAGACCACCGGCACCCCGATCAGCCTGATGATCGAGAATACCGACCAGCGCTCCAAGGATTATTCGGAAGTTGCCAAGGCCTATCGCCCCGGCCATGCCGACTATGCCTATGATGCCAAATATGGCTTTCGCGACTATCGCGGCGGCGGGCGTTCCTCGGCGCGGGAGACGGCGAGCCGCGTGGCGGCGGGCGCGGTGGCTCGGCTCGTCATACCCGATGTCGACATCTTCGCCTATGTCAGCGAAATTGGCGGAGACGCCATCGACCATGCCCGCTTCGATGCGAGCGAGATCGGCAACAATCCCTTTTTCTGCCCCGACCCGGAAGCTGCGAAACGCTGGGAAAAGCTGGTCGATGATGCGCGCAAGGACGGCTCGTCGCTCGGCGCGGTGGTCGAATGCATCGCCAGCGGCGTTCCCGCAGGCTGGGGCGCGCCGCTCTATGCCAAGCTCGACAGCGAACTCGCCGCCGCGATGATGAGCATCAATGCGGTCAAGGGCGTGGAGATCGGTGACGGTTTCGCCGCCGCCCGCCTGCGCGGCGAACAGAATGCCGACCCGATGCGGCCCAATAGGGATGGGAGTAATGACGGCAATCCGGTCTTCCTTGCCAATCATGCGGGCGGCGTTGCGGGCGGCATCTCGACGGGGCAGCCGGTCAAGGTCCGCATCGCCTTCAAGCCGACCAGTTCGATCCTGATCCCGGTCGAAACCGTCACGCGCGAAGGGGTAGCGTCGGAGATCATTACCAAGGGGCGCCATGACCCCTGCGTCGGCATTCGCGGCGTGCCTGTGGTCGAAGCGATGATGGCGCTGGTGCTGGCGGATCAGAAGCTCCTCCACCGCGCCCAGTGCGGAGAGGACTGAACGCGCCGAACCGAGCCTTAATTCCGGCAAAGACGCGATTCCTGCGAGACGACTCGTCCAATCTGCGGTAACATCGCTGTCACGGATCGCCCGCGGGAGGGCGAGCGGCAGTGCGTAAGCCTGGGGAGCGTCATTCCTCTGCAGCCTTCGGGCTCAGCATGGATTGACGGTCAAAACGTCCCCTTCAGCCGCGAACACGGGCCAGCCATGCTTGCATGGCTGGCCCATTTCGTTTTTCGATTGCGGGCAGAGTGGGAAGCATATGTCCGGCGCTCAAGACCAGTTCCGCCCGATCGGCCCTGTCCCGGCCCCTATCACAACGGCATGATGACGGGAAAATGTCAAAGGATCGCCCGTGACCAGCCTGCCTTTCATCCAGGTCGACGCTTTCGCTGCCGCCCCCTTCACCGGCAATCCGGCTGCGGTCATGCCGCTTGGCCAATGGCTGGACGACGCCACGCTTCAGGCGATTGCGGCGGAAAACAATCTCTCCGAAACCGCCTTCACCGTGCCTGCGCCCGATGATCCGGATGCCGACTATGCGCTGCGCTGGTTCACTCCCGCCGTGGAGGTCAAGCTCTGCGGCCACGCCACGCTGGCGAGCGGCCATGCGCTGATGGGCGGCCGCACCGCCGTTCGTTTCCGCACGGCTCATGCGGGCGTGCTCACCGTATCGCGCGATCGCGACGGCTATGCGCTCTCGCTCCCCGCCTGGGCGACCGAGCCTAAGCCGCTGCCGGACCTTGCGGCGGCCGTGGGCGGCGATGTCCTCGAAACCCACTGGAGGGAAGGCGGCTATGCGATCTTCGTCTATCCGGATGCCGCCGCAATCCGAGCGCTGCAACCCGATTTCGCGACGCTCAAACAGGCGGGAGACATCCTCCTCATCGCCACCGCCCCTGGTGAGGACAGCGACATCATCAGCCGCGTCTTCGCCCCCGGCGCGGGCATAGAGGAAGACCCCGTCACCGGCTCGGCCCATTGCCTGCTCACCCCTTATTGGGCCAGGCGCCTCGGCAAGACCGGGCTCACCGCATTTCAGGCGTCCCGGCGCGGAGGTCGTTTGACCTGCCGCCTGTCCGGCAACCGGGTGGTCCTCACCGGCACCTGCCGCACGGTGATCGAAGGGAGTTTCTTGCTTTAGCGTGGCTGGGATGACGAGTCGTCATCCCAGCGAAAGCCGGGATCTCGTGAAGCTATTCCGTGCCCTATGCCTGCTTCAACGCGAATAAAGCCCCACGAGCTTCGCCAGTCCCGCCTTCAGGGCATCGCGCTGCTCCCTGGCGGGCGACATGCCCAGCCGAACCACGGTCAGACGCTGCGAAGGCGACACGAGAATATATTGCCCGTCATGCCCGACGCAGCCGAACAGGCTGCGCGGCGCCCGCCCCGGCATCAGCGCGCTTTCATCGCTGTCCCGGTTGAGCCACAGATGCGCCCCATAGGCCGCATTGCGCGGCGAAGGCGTGCGCATATAGTCGATCCACTTTTCCGGCACGATCTGGTGCCCGACGACCCCGCGCCCATGATTGCGCAGCAACTCCCCGAAGCGGGCGTAATCCCGCGCCGTCATATGCATGAAGCTGCCCCCGATCATCGTGCCCGCCGCATCATATTCAACGGTCAGGCTGTCGATGCGCGCCGGAATCTTCAGCCGCCCGTCGATGAACATCTGCATCGCCCGCCGCCGCACATCGGGGTCGGCGCTGTTGGTCAGCATCCGCGCCATCAGGTCGGTGAGGATGATCGTGCTGCCGGTCGAATAGGAAAAGACCGACCCCGGCGCATGGGCGAGCGGCTTGGCCTCCGCAAAGGCGCCCATGTCCTGCGCGCCGTCGGTGAACAGCATCCGCACCGTGTCGGCCTGCGCCACCGGCTCTGCATCCTCGACATGATCGAGGCCGGAGGTCATGGCCAGCAATTGTCGCAGGGTGATCCGTCCGCGAGGATCGCCGGGTTGCACCCACGCCGGTACCGGCACCGGCGAATCGAGTGCTAACCGCCCGTCGGACACCATCAGCCCGATCAGCACCGCCGTCACGCTCTTGGCCGTGGACCAGGACGGCAGCCTGGTTTGCGGCCCATAGCCTGGTGCATAGCGCTCGGCCACGATTTCTCCGTCGTGCATGACGATCAGCGCCCGCGTCTCGCCTGCCTGATCCTCGAACAGCGGATCGATGGCTGCGCGAAGGGCGGCGGCATCCACATCCGAATCGCCGGATATGTGAATGACCGGCTCCGGCCCGGCCGCGCGCACGGTCCACAGGCCAGCCACCGCCAGTACAGCCAAAATCCCGCCCATCACGCCAAGGCGCTTTACGCTTTTCCGCTCAAGCCTCATAAGCCGCGGCCTTAGAGCATTTCCAGGGCGGGTGAAATGGCCCGCTCGCTCGGGAAATGCGGTATCAACAAATGCATGGGACACGGGAAGAACAGCATGTCCGGTCGCCGGAAATGGATTTACGCCCTGGCGGCGATGGGCGTCGTCGCAGTCGCCCTGTTCGCGTGGAACTGGAGCGCCCTGCGCGCTCATGCACAGGTCGGCGCGGGTTTCGGCGCGCGCGTCACCTGCTCCTGCCGCTATGTCGAGGGCCGCTCTATGGATAGCTGCAAGGGCGACAAGGAACCCGGCATGTGGGCCGTGTCGCTGAAGGATCTGCCCGAATCGCAGTCGGTCAACGCCGCCGTGCCCCTGCTCGCTTCGCGCACCGCCCGCTATCGCAAAGGCTGGGGCTGTTTGCTGGAACCCTAGCATTATAGTTGCATACTTCATGACATGGTGCCCAGCAGGGATTGCATTGAGACGCTCGTTGCTGTCGAGGGCCATCGCTGGGCGATCGAGGATCCCGCCCCTTCTTGGGAACGGGGTGCCCGAAGGCGAAAATCACTTAGCTTTCAGGGACTGTTTGGTGCGCCACGCAGTTCGGGCAGGACTCGTTTCGGGCTGAAGTTACTGCCAATAGGTAAATTTGTAGGGAAAACGGCACAAAGTCACTCAGGCGGAGGCGATTTGCAGTCGAGAGACACTCGAAATCCCGGATGCCCCCGTTCGAATTCCCTGTAATCCGATGCAGGGAATTACATTCGCGAAAAGGGAATCCCCCGGGCCGGGTATACGAGCAGGAGCGCCTTGGGGCCTCGGAATCACTCGTCCTCACGCCATTCAATAATAACCTCGCCACCGAGGAGGGCGGCCGCTCTTGAAATCGGCTTTAGCATCGGCCGACGGCTGGATTTCTGGAAGAACTTGCCGGTGCGCGCTCGCCTGTCGAGTTCGACATGGGAAATGCCCAGCGCTCCGGCGCGCTCGCGGATGGCATCGAGCGCCTGCTCACCGAAAATCACGCGCCGGGCACGGCGATGTGGTGCCTTAATATGCTCCGCCTTCGCCTTGATCTGTCCTAGTCGCAATCCGGGGAATAGGGCTTTCAGATACTTGTCTGGGACGTGATCTTCAAACGCCTCGCGCAGTCGCCTTATCTCGGTGTTCGTCCAGACGTGGCGGCAATGCACGATGCCGAGGTGACGGACGCGGTGTTTGAGAGCGGAAACCGATCGGTGTGGCAATGCCTCCCGCAGCAGATCATATGAGGGATAGAGATCCCTCAACAGCGTATCTTCCCATAACGTCCATGGCGTTCCCGGTTGAGGAGTTTCGGCGGCTTCGATCCGCGTGACCGGCCTGTTCACCGTTCCGGCAATCGAACAATGGGGGTTCCTCCAAGGAGCGTCATCGCGCGCTGAAGCGCGGTCCAATCCATGTGGCGAGGACCGATAAAATACCGTTTCCTGCTTACGAAGGCGTCGAGGTCTGTCATGGTAATGTAGAGTTCGAAGGCTCGGGCGCGGATGCTGTCCACCAGCGGCATGCCCGTCGGCTTGGGCGGACGTCGTGGGCGATGATACCTCATTGCAGAGGCTTTCCCCCAGATCTGTCTTTTGGTCTTGCCGGGAAACAGTCCTGTTAGCTCGCCCACCGGGATGCCGGCCACATAAGGACGGCGCAATCTCGCGGCGTCGGTATCGGACCAGACCCGCAGAGGAGGCACAAGTCCGATCTTGCGAGCCATATGGGCGATCGCGGCTTCTGTGCGCCGGGATAATGCCGCCGCCATTGCCTGGCGGTCGGGGTAAAGTTGCCGGATCAGGTTGAGTTCAAGCTCGGTCCAAACGGGATCTCCGGCAATAGTATGACCGGTCCGCTCAATATGCCCGATCAAAGTGTCTCGTCCTCGTAATCCTCGCTTTTCCGCTACCGATAGAATCATGCCGCCACTTCTTCCCGTGTTTCGTCATTCCTATCCATGGGGTATGACGCGGATTTGACGAGATTCCCGGTCGACCATGAGAACAGTTACCCCTTAGCGCGGCGTGAAAATCACTAATAGGCAGCGCGATGAGAGAATGCCGGGGGTGCCTGGCACTGGATCACCACCTGGTCACCGGAAGGATTGCGAGGTGTGATCCTTTCTCATGTCTGGGCGAGGATCAGGGAAAACAGCCCGTCCGCATCGGTCCATTCGCGGACCGGCTCCCACCCGCCCGCGCGCAGCAGCAGCCTCTCGTCGCGTGCGCCATATTTGTGGCTGCTTTCGGTATGGATCGTCTCGCCCGCCGCCATGCCGAAGCATTGTCCAGCGACGTGGAAATGCAGCGGCCGCACCGCCTCCAGATGCATTTCGATACGCGCCTTGTCATCGTTCCAGATGGCGCGATGGACGAAGCCGTCCAGCGGCAGGTCACCCTCCAGCTCGCGGTTGATGCGGGCGATCAGGTTGAGGTTGAACGCGGCCGTCACCCCGGTCGCATCATCATAGGCGGCGACCAGCCGGCCGCGGTCCTTGATCCGGTCCATGCCGATCAGCAGCATCGCGTCGTCGCCCAGCAGCCGATGCATCGCCCTAAGCAGGTCGACCGCTGCATCGGGTTCCATATTGCCGATGGTCGATCCGGGGAAAAAGCCGAGGCGCGGCAAGCCGTCGATCGCTGCGGGCAAGGCCAGTTCGCCGTTGAAATCGCCCACCACCGGCAGCACGGGCAGGCCGGGAAAGGCTGACGCCAGTTCGGCGCTGGCGGCGCGAAGAAAGTCGCCGCTGATGTCGATCGGCACATAGGCGGCGGGATCAACGGCGCGCAGCAGATGCGGCGTCTTGCGCGAACTGCCCGCGCCAAATTCCACCACCGCCCGGCCCATGCCGATGGCTGCGGCGAAATCCGGACCGTGCCGTTCAAGCAGAGCGGTTTCGGTGCGCGTCGGATAATATTCCGGCAGGTCGGTGATCGCCTCGAACAATTCCGACCCGCGCCGGTCGTAGAACCAGATGGGCGGCGTCGCCTTGGGGCGGCGCGACAACCCCTCGATGATGTCCCTTCGAAAAGCCGGATCTGGCGCGCGCAGCGGCAGCGTAGCATCCTCAGTCAGCAGCATCGCCTCACAGATCCTTTGCCAGCCGCAGCCCGGTGAACTGCCAGCGTTGATGGGGGTAGAAGAAATTGCGGTAACTCGCCCGCATATGGCCGCGTGGCGTGGCGCAACTGCCCCCCTTCAGCACGAACTGGCCCGACATGAACTTGCCATTATATTCGCCAACGGCGCCGTCCGCCGGCCGAAAGCCGGGATGCGGGCGATAGGCGCTGCCGGTCCATTCCCACACATCGCCATACATCTGGGTCAGGGCGGAGCCGCCCTCCGGCGCGCGGGGTCGGGGGCAGGCGGGACCGTCCAACTGGTTGCCGCTGGTCGACGCGATATTGAGCGCGGCGCTTTCCCATTCCGCCTCGGTGGGCAGCCGGGCGCCGGCCCAGCTCGCATAGGCGTCCGCCTCATACAGGCTGATATGGCTGACGGGCGCGGCGGGATTGACCGGCTTGCGCCCATCCAGGCCAAAGCGCGTCCAGCCCTGATCGCCGCGCCGCCAGTAAAGCGGCGCCTCGATCCCCTCGGCCCGGACCCAGGCCCAACCGTCCGACAGCCAGTGCGTGGCCTCGTCATAGCCGCCATCCTCGATGAAGCTGATCCATTCGCCATTGGTGATCAGCCGGTGGGCCAGGGCGTGGGGGTGGAGCACCGCCTTGTGGCGGGGCGTTTCGCAATCGAAGGCGAAATCGCTCTTGCCGTCGTCGCCGATCTCTACCAGTCCCTGCCGCCCCTCTATCCAGTGCAGTGGGCCGGGAAGGGGCGCAGGCAGCGCATTGGGCGCGTCGAACAATGCTGGTTCCAGCGGATTGAGCGACAGGAGATGCTGCATGTCGGTCAGCATCAGTTCCTGATGCTGCTGCTCATGGTGGAGGCCCAGCAGCACCAGCGCCTGCGCATCGGGCATCAGCATCGGCAGGGCGGTGATCAGCGCCTTGTCGACATGAGCGCGATAGGCGCGGATTTCCTTCAGCGTCGGCCGGGTCAGCATGCCCCGCATCGACCGGGCGAGGCGCGATCCCTCGGCCTCATAATAGCTGTTGAACAGATAGGCGTAATGCGGGTTGAAGGGTTTGTATCCCGCCATATGATCGCGCAGGACGAAGCTTTCGAAGAACCAGCTTACATGCGCCAGATGCCATTTGGCGGGCGATGCGTCGGGCATGGACTGAACGGTCGCATCGGCGTCGGACAGCGGTGCGGCGAGCGCTTCGCTCATCGCCCTGACTTCGCGATAGCGGGTGATAAGGTCGATTTGGCTCGGTGCTGTCCGGCTTCTGGCCATGCATGCCCCTCCGATACGGTTGCGCCGCTCTCACGGGACAATCGCATGAAGGGGCGGTAGGTTCCGACCGGGGTGCGCAGGATATCAGGGAGGGCTGGGATTGGCCAGGAGCAGACGTTTGATAATATCGTCATCCCGTCGAAAGCTGGGATGACGGAATGATGTCCGCCTTCCACCCAATCCAGCCCACCCCCTAACTATAAGCGGAAGCGGAGGGCCTTTCGGCTCGCCGGATCTGATCGCGCCCGGATCGCTTGGCGCGGTGGAGCGCCTCATCGGCCTGGTCGATCGCCGCCGTCACCGGGCCGCCGCGCCAAGCGCAAAGCCCCGCAGAAAAGGTGATCGGCTGGCCGTCTACCGCCCCGACCGGCTCCTGCCGCATCCGTTCCGCGATGCGGGCCAGCGACCAGCTTGCCTCATCCTCGATCGCATCCTGATAGAAGATGGCGAATTCCTCGCCACCCCAGCGGGCGACAATGTCGATGCGGCGGGTCTGCGACGACAGGCGCGTGGCGAAGTCGGCCAACAGGCGATCGCCGGCATCATGGCCCAGTTGGCCGTTGACCTGCTCGAAATGGTCGAGGTCGATGATGGCGATGCATCCCCGGCGCCTGGCGAGCGGTAGCGCGTCGAGCTGTGCCAGGAAGCCGCGCCGGTTGGCGATGCCGGTCAGTGCGTCCTCATGCGCGGCGATGTTCAGCTCGTCGACCTGTTCCTGCGTCATTGCGGCCGCCCGGCGCACTCCGGAAAAGAGTCTGGAGATGATGTCGCTGATTTCAGGCAGAGCCGGTGCGCCTCGTTTCCGTTCGGGCTCTTCGGCCATCCGTGGCGTAGCTGTCCGGTCATGGATCGGGTCCAGCAAGGCGCCGATGCCCAGCAGCGCTCCTGCGGCGCCCGCCATGGTGGCCAGCGACAGGATGATGAACTCCGCCGACGCGATCCGCCCCGTTGCTGCGCCCCAGCCGATATAGGCCAGCAGCGGCAGGTGAGTGGTGGCGAAGCAGAGCGCGATGAGCCGGAACCGCAGGGAGCGGGGAAAGAGGAAGGAAGTTGCGAGGTAGAACTGCATCCCTGGACCCTGTCGTTGAAACCGAGGCCCAAAATTGGTGCGGCGTGTAAAGGGGGAATGAAGGAACAGGGTTAACGCCTGTTACAAGGATGAACCGTGCCCTCCAAGAGTCGAATGGTCAGCGGGAGGCGCCCGGCACCCATTTGACGTCGCCCGCGCCATTGCCGTTGAGGCGGCGGGCCAGCACGAACAGCAGGTCGGACAGCCGGTTGAGATAGGCCAGAGCCTGGGGATTGAGCGCCACCTCCACCGCGGCGGCGGTTGCGCTCCGTTCGGCGCGGCGGGTAACGGCGCGGGCCAGGTGCACTGCTGCTGCTGCGGCCGATCCGCCTGGCAGGATAAAGCTGTCCAGCGACGCCAGATCGGCGTTCATCGCGTCGATCTGCCCTTCCAGCCGTTCGACCTGGGAAGCGACGATGCGCAGCGCCCAGGGCTCCTCCTCACCTTCGGGAATGGGCGTGGCGAGGTCGGCGCCCAGATCGAACAGATCGTTCTGGATCGTGGTCAGCCAGCCAGCCTCCGGCGCGGCGCCGATTGCGACGATGGCAAGGCCGATGGCGCTGTTCGCTTCATCGACGTCACCCACCGCCTGCATGCGCGGAGCATGTTTGGGCAGGCGCGATCCGTCGACAAGGCCGGTCGTGCCCGCATCGCCGGTGCGGGTGTAGATCTTGTTGAGCTTCACCATGACCGGCCAGCCCCCTTCAACTTAAGCCGCCTTCAACCATTGCCCTTCATCAGCAGCAGGATGGCGACGATGATCACTGCCACCGCCTGGAACAGGATGCGGTTCATCATCATCCTGTTCTGCTTGAGGCTGGATTGGCTTGGCCCGCCCTCCGGCGAGTTCAACTGTTCCTTGCTTGCCTGCAGAAAGGCGACGATCCCCCGGATCAGCGCGAACAGGGTGGCGCCCATGGCCAGGATCAGGGCGATGACGAGAAGGGTGTTCATGCGATGAATCTAGGCCGTCGCCAGAGAAATGCCAATCGGAAAGCGCATGTGGCGGAGGTCGTCGGCCAGACGCTGCGGATCGGCGCCCTGCGCCCGCAGATCGGCCAGCGCGATCGATCCGTCGCGCTTGGCCAGCCGCCTGCCGTCGGGCCCCAGCAGCAAGGGATGGTGGATATAGGCTGGGGAGGACAGGTCGAGCAGCGCCTGGATCAGCCGGTGAATATCCGTCGCGTTCCGCAGATCGTCGCCGCGCAGCACATGGGTCACGCTCATGGCCGCATCGTCCAGCGTGCAGGACAGGTGGTAGCTGGCGGGGGCATCCTTGCGCGCCAGCACGACGTCGCCGGCGGCGATCGGCCTGGCCCCGATCGCCTGCTCCGGCGCCCCGTCCTCCAGCGGAAATGGCAGGGCGCTCCAGTTCAGAGGCTCCACTCGTTCCACCGCTTGCGCCATGTCGATCCGCCACGCAGGGGGCTCGCCCACAGCGATCCGCCGCGCCCGTTCTTCCTCGGCCAGCGCTTTGCATGTTCCCGGATAGACCGGTCCTTCCGGTCCGTGCGGCGCGGTGGCGCTCGCCGCGATATCGGCGCGGGTGCAGAAGCAGGGATAGAGCAATCCCATGGCCTCAAGCCGCCGCAACGCCGCCTCATAACGGTCCAGACGCGCCGATTGGAAGACGATGTCGCCGTCCCATGCAATGCCCAGCCAGCGCAGATCCTCGACGATCCCCGTTACATGTTCCGGCCGGCTGCGGGTGCCGTCGATATCCTCGATCCGGAGGCGGAATGATCCGCCTTGCGCGCGGGCCATATCCATGGCCAGCAATGCCGACCAGGCGTGTCCGACATGCAACCTACCGGTTGGGCTTGGCGCGAAGCGAGTCACCATATGCTGTGGTCTGGCGGATTGAATCATACTGGCCCTTGACGGGATGGGGTGGTTAATGCTGTCATGCTCCCGTCACGTTTCTGGTCAATCAGAGCGGAGGCAAAGGGGGTTGAAGGGTAATATATGTACCATCCCGACCTGATACGACATCCGGAAAACTGTCCGGCCCTGGTCTTGA
>Ga0255338_1001609_pt1 | contig 40666 bp, 43 predicted proteins | sample MeOH1_35cm_T4_19_FD_203715 | JGI IMG/M metagenome (GOLD analysis project Ga0255338, IMG submission 203715) | Sandy soil microbial communities from University of British Columbia, Vancouver, Canada - MeOH1_35cm_T4_195 | ecosystem: Engineered > Artificial ecosystem > Sand microcosm > Unclassified ... | reverse complement strand
CCACGCCTCCAAGACCAAGTCGCCGGTGGTCGCCGTGTGCGCCGCCATCGAAGCCGAGATCGCCGACCTCGACGACGCCGACAAGGCCGAATTCCTGGCCGACCTCGGCATGGAAGAACCGGGCCTGGACCGCGTGATCCGCGCCGGCTTCACCCTGCTCGGCCTGCAGACCTACTTCACCGCCGGCGTGAAGGAAGTCCGCGCCTGGACCATCCACGTGGGCGACACCGCCCCGCAGGCCGCCGGCGTGATCCACACCGACTTCGAACGCGGCTTCATCCGCGCGCAGACCATCGCCTATGAGGACTTCATTGCCTACAAGGGCGAACAGGGGGCGAAGGAGGCCGGGAAGATGCGGGCGGAAGGGAAAGAGTATGTGGTCAGGGATGGGGATGTGATGAATTTCTTGTTTAACGTTTGATCTGCGTTTGAGCTGAATCGACCCGCCCCCCGTCGTTCCAGACCTCCTGAAAATCCCCGTCAGCCGTTGAGGTGACGGGGATTTTTGCCATGTGAAGGCGCCACTCACTAGCGGTCAACGCCAATGGCAGCCGGATTGCAGCCATTCTTGCCACCCCTCAACAAATATAATACTATGTGTTATATTTATACTGACGCAGGACGGGTGCATGAGGGTATTCAAGAACGCTTGGTTCGAGCGATTCGCCCGCAAGCAGGGCATCGCGGACAAGGCGCTTCTGGAAGCCATCGCGCGCGCCGAGCGGGGGCTGATCGACGCCGACCTGGGCGGGGGCGTTATCAAGCAGCGTGTGGCACGGCCTGGGCAAGGCAAGTCCGGCGGCTTTCGCACCCTCATCCTGTATCGCACCACGGAGCGTGCTTTTTTCGTCTATGGGTTCGCCAAGAGCGACCGCGAAAACATCGACGATGACGAGGAAGCTGGGTTCAAGAAGGCGGCAGTCCATGTGCTTGGACTGTCAGAGAAACACCTGGCCGAGTTGATAACGAAGGGCCAGTTTTCGGAGGTACACGATCATGGCGAAGAAATACCGGAGTGAAGCCTACGCGGCCATCCACGAGACGATGGAGGCCCTGCATGAAGTCGGCGCCATCGACAAGCAGACCATGCGTGAGTTCGATGATGCCTGCCTGACGCCGGTGCTGCCCATGCCACCCGAGCGCATCCGCGCGCTGCGCGAACGCGAGCACCTGTCGCAACCCGTTTTTGCCCTCTACCTGAACGTGAGCAAGAATCTCGTTTCCGACTGGGAGCGCGGGGTGAAAAAGCCTGGCGGGCCGGCCCTGCGCCTGCTGACTGTGGTGGAAAAGAATGGCATCCAGGCGATTGCCTGACAAGATGCATATGAAACTGGCGGACTTGACGCCTGCCAGACCTCTTCCACTTACGCCCGTATCTTATCCATCGTTCCTTCCAGCGAAGCCAATTCGCTCAAGACAAGCCAAACAGCTCGTTCGCCAGCTCCGCCGCCAACGAAAGCAGCCGGCCCAGCATGTCATCTGGCAAAAAGCCCCACAAGTCCATCAACCCGCGGGGCTCCCAAGTCCAAGCAGCCCTTCAAACCAGCCGCTCAAACCCAATCACGGCCAACCTCAATCCGTCTCATACCGAGGCGACCGGGGCCCGAACAGGATGCTGCCCGGATGCCCGGCCGACAGCAGCCGGGTGCTCGTCACGCCGGCCACCTTGTGCCCGGCTTCGGTGACGTTGTTGAGCACCTGCTTGACCGCCGCGGCCACCAGCGCGCCGATCAGCCCGCCGCCGCTGTTGCCCTGATCGTCCGTGGCCGAGGCGCTGCCGCTCCACAGCGTGGCGCCGGTCTTCAGGTCGACCAGCTTGGCGCTGGCGGTCACGGCCGTGACGCTGTTGATGACCATGTACGAGGTGCCGTACTTCGATACCGTGATGTAGAGCGCGGCGTCGGCGCCGAAGATCTCGCGCAGCTTGGCCGGAGCGACCTGGTGGATGTCGCCGGGGGTGGTGAGGCCGTTCTGCTTGAAGGTTTCGTCCACCAGCGCCACGGGCAGCACGTAGTAGCCAGACTCCGCCAGCGGGTAGGTGACCTGGGACAGCATGCTGTAGGTCGCCTTCACCTCGGGCGATTCGTTGAGCGGCGGCAGGACCACGATGGAGCGCGGGCGGCTGGATTTGAACGCGGTGTAGTCGACGTTCTTGCGCGGCGCGGCGCAGCCAGCGGCGAGCACGGTGATCGCGGCGGCGGCGAAAAGGCGTTTGAACATGGGCTTCATTTCTTGTCTTCACCCCGCTTGACGTTCTTCATCAGGAAATCGACATAGGTGGTCGACTCGGGGAACAGAGTCTTCTCGGTCTGGAATTCCTGCACCATCTGGTCGTCCTTGCCGATCTCGGCGTAGAGCATGCCCAGGTGGGCGTGGTAGCCCGGCGGCGGCGTGGCGCCGGCGGCCGCGATCTTCTGCATGTCGCGCTCGAGCGCTTCGATCTGCGCCTGCTTGGGCTCGCCCTTGAAGTATTCATAGACCTGGGGCTGGTAGCTTTCCCATTGGTACAGGGTCTTGGGTGCCGCGCACCCGGCCAGCAGAACGCTTCCCGTCAAGGCCAGCGCCACGGGGCGCCACGGCCGGTACTGCTTTTGCTTTTTGACTTCTTTCACTTCTTCTCCTCTTCGACAAACGAACCGGCCTGGCCGGTCTCACCGGCTTTACGGATTGCCCGGCTTCCACGCTCCGCTTTCGATGCCGCTGATCAGGTTGGTGACCGCTTCGCGCATGGCCAGGTCGAGCACCTTGCCGTTGAGCGTGGAGTCGTAGCTCTGCGTACCGCCGAAGCCGATCACCTCGCGGCTGGACAGCGCGTATTCCCCGGCGCCCTGGCTGGAGAACACGACTTCCGAGGTGGCGATGTTGACCACGTTGAGCGCGACCTTGGCGTAGGCCACCTGCGACTTGCCGCGGCCGAGAATGCCGAACAGCTGCTGGTCGCCGACTTCCTTGCGGCCGAATTCGGTCACGTCGCCGGTGATCACGTAGTCGGCGCCCTTCAGGCGCTGCGCCTGGCTCTTGATCTCCGCCTCGCGCTTGATCTCGGCCATGTTGTCGCGGTCGAGCACGTTGAAGCGGTTGCTCTGCTGCAGATGCGTGATCAGCACGGTCTTGGCCTGGCCGCCGAGGCGGTCGATGCCGTCCGAGAACACGCCGCGCATGTAGCTCGAGCGGTTGTCGAACTTGCCCACGGCGATCGGCGTGCGCACGCTGGCGTATGGGCGGCTCGCGCTTTCCACTTTCTGCACCGGCAGCGCGGTCGACGTCTCCGTCGCGCAGCCGCCGAGCAGGCCGGCCAGGGCCACGGCCCCGAGCAGGTGCATTGCGCTGGATTTCTTGTTCACTAAGATTTCTCCTCTTCATTGCCCCATCAGACATCGGACTCCGCCGTGCGGGGCGGTCGCGGAAATCCGGACAACCGATAAGGGTAACGGCAGCGCGCCGCCATGCCCGCACCCTTCCATCGTCGGGTGTACAGGGCGAATGGATGGTGCCGGCGGCTTGCGGGAAATGACGAAATCCGTGCGGCGATCGCCTGGGCTGAACGTGCCGTCAAGGCACGCAGGGATCGCGGCGCGAGGCGCGGCTTTGCGCATCGCGCGCACAGCGTTGCGCCATGTCTTGAAGACGATACCAAGCAGGACCTGCGCGAATCATTGCGCGTTGTGGCAATGCCGCGACACGCAATCAGAGCGGTCTTATATAGACATCTCGAAATAAAACGAAACGGGGTATCGCCGGGTGCGTAGCCGTGAATCGTATGTGAATGTCAGTTTCAGAGGGGCTGCAGGTTTTCGTCCCGCAGCCCTACCAGCAGTGCCTGCCCCTCAGCCCCCACACGGAACTCGCCGAAGCGCGCTTTCTCGAAGCGCGCGCCCTGCCCTTCCTGGAAGAAATAGGCGTCGGTCGATACCTGCACCTGCACGCCGCCCCAGCGCGACGGCACGGTCTGGAAGCGCAGCAGTTGCTCGCCCGCGGCGAGCGGCTCGCCGGCATGCAGGCGCAGGAGGCTGGCTTCGCCGCGCGCGTCGCGGCGGACCACGGCCACCTGCTCGCGCTCGGCGGGCAGATCCTGCCGCTGGCGCGCCGCGCGGATGGCGTCGGCAATGGCGAAGTTCAGCGCCATGTAGTCGCCCTGCATCAGCGAGCGCGGATCGACGGGCGCCAGCCGCAGATAGACGGTGTCGCCGCGCGCGAGCAGGTGCTCCTTGGTGCCGACGGCGGCGGCGGCCAACCCGAGCGTGAGCACCCAGGCGATCAGGATCCAGCGTTTCATGACGAGCTCCTTGCGCCGGCGCGTTGCAGCCCGGCGCGCAATGCCAGGACGGCGAGGCCGGCGCCGGCCAGCGTGGCGGACTTGATCAGCAGCGTCCAGTGCAGCGCGCCGTAGTACCAGATGAAGCCGCCGGCCAGCGCGGCCACGGCCAGCCCGAGCCACGGCAGCGAGCCGCGGCGCAGCGCGAGGCCGAGCGCGAGCGCGGCGGCAACGACTGCGGGCGCGCCGGCCAGCAGCGCGCCGAACAGCACCGCGCCCGCCACGGCCGCGGCGCGTATCGGGCCGGCCAGGCGCAGGCGGCCGCTCTCGGCGAGCACGAAGGCGGCCAGCACCGCGCCGCACAGCGCGCCGGCCATCCAGTATGGCGTGGCGCGGCGCGCGGTCTCGGCATCGAACAGGAAGGTGTAGGGCGTGCCCAGGCCAGTCACCACCAGCGCGGCGCCGAGCGCGAACAGCAGCGTGGCATCCGCGGCCGGCTCGAGCCAGCCGTGCCGGCCCGCGGCGCAGAGCCGGCCTTCGGCCCACGTGAATCCGGCCAGCAGGGCCAGCGCGAGCGGCGCCAGCCAGACCAGCGACAGCGCCGTCCATTCCCAGGCATGGCGCAGGTCCGGCATCATCGCCAGTTGCAGCGCCACCGCCGCGCCGCTCCACACACCGAGCGCGCACAGGAAGCGATGCAGCCGGTTGCGCACCAGCGCGTAGAGCACGGCTTCGAGCAAGGCCAGCGCGATCCAGAACGCGGCGGTCTCCAGCAGGCGGGTGCCGCCGTAGACCTGGCCCGCGCCGAACGCCAGCAGGTTCTGCCCGCTGAGGCTCACGGCGAGCGCGAACTGTTCGAGCGCGATGCCGGTGCGGCTCCGGTACAGCACCGCCGCCAGCGCGATCATGGCGGCGCCGCACAGGGCCATCGCCACGCCGCTGTCACGCGCGGCCACGAAGAGCGAGCCGAGCAGGAAGGCCAGGAAGAAGATCGCGCCCAGCCAGCCGGCCGCGCCCATCAGCAGCCGCACCGCCCACGGCGCGCGCGCCTGCGCCGGCGCAGGCGGCGCGTGCACCAGTCCGCGCGCGACCAGGTCTTGCCACAGCCGCTGCACTACTTGCACCATTTCGCGCTGGTTGCTCATGCCGGCTCTCCTTGCGCGAAGGCCGCGTCGTGCTGGCGCTGGGCGCGCAGCAGCCACGCGGCGGCCGTGGCGGACAGGCCGATGGTCAGCAGCCCCAGCAGCAGGAACGCGCCAAAGCCCGCGTGGCTGCCGTCCAGCAGCACGCGCGCGGCGGCCGTCACCACCACCACGATGAGGGCGAAGCTGGCCAGGCTGAGCGCCACCACGTCGAACGCGCGCAACCGGAACCAGGCCAGCAGCGCGCCCAGCGCCAGCAGCGCAAGGCCGAACATGGCCGCGTCGAAGCGGCTGTCCAGCAGGCTGCCGATGCCGAGCCAGCCGGCATACGCGCACGCCAGCGCGGCCAGCATGCGCGCGCCGGCCAGGCCGCGAAAGCCGAGCGCGGGCAGCGCGGCGCGCAGCGCGAACCACAGCGCGAGCTGCGCCAGCGCGGCGGCCAGCAGGAACAGCGTGGTGCCGCGCTCGCCCGCCGCGCCGAACAGCAGGTCGAACATGCCGCCCACGCCCAGCCGCACACTGCAGTAGCGCAGCAGCGCCACGTTGGCCAGCACGAGCACCAGCCACCAGTGCGGCGCGGCGCGCGCGGCCAGCGCCCACGGCACCGCCAGCAGCGCCCACAGCGCGAACAGTTGCCAGGCGTCGGCGCCGCTCTGGTAGACCTGCCCGATTACGGCCAGCAGCACGCCGGCCACCACCTGCGCGCCGCACAGCGCGGCGCGGGCCGCCATGTCGCCGGCCGGGCGCAGCCACGCGAAGGCGGCCAGCAGGCTCAACGCACCGGCCAGCAGGCCGAATCTGGCGAACTTGTGCAGGTCCTGCCAGTTGAAGGCGAAGAAGACGATCACGCCGGCGCACAGCAGCGCCGCGCCGAGCGCCAGCAGCGCGCGGTCCAGCCAGTGGCGCCACGCGGCAGTGTCGGGCTCGGCGCGCGGCCAGGCGGCGGCCACGCCGTCGGCGGCGATGGCACGCTGCTCGCGCCAGTCCGCCAGCGCCTGGCGCATGGCGCGCCGGTCTTGCATGCTTTGCATCGAGGATGGCTGCATGGGTGTCCCGTGTGATGGATACGCCTGTGCACTGTAGCAAACGCGCGCGCGGCCGCGCAGCTTTCCTTGCCGCCACCGCCACCGCTTTGCGCCCGCCCGGCGGGCCGGTATGCTGTGCGTTTCTCTACCTGCGCCCGCCATGACCCTCGGTATCCTCGCCGCCATCCACGATGAAGTCGACGGCCTCGTGGCCGCCATGCGCCACGACGACGCGCGCGCCACCGTGCGGCGCATCGGCATGCGCGACTATCACGTCGGCCACCTGTACGGCCAGCCTTGCGTGCTGGTGCTGGCGCGCATGGGCAAGGTGGCGGCCGCGGCCACCACGGTGACGCTGGTGCGCGAGTTCGGCGTGGACGAGATCGTCTTCACCGGCCTGGCCGGCGGCATCGGCGCGCGCACGCGCGTGGGCGACGTGGTGGTGGCCGACCGCACGCTGCAGCACGACCTGGACGCGCGCCCGTTCTTCGCCCGCCACGAGGTGCCGCTGCTCGACCGCGCCGAATTCCCCGCCGACCCGGCGCTGACCGCCGAATTGCGCGCGGCCGTGGACGGCTATCTGCGCGAGGAGCTGCCCACGGCGATTCCCGCCGATGTGCTGGCCCGCTTCGGCGTCGGCGCGCCCGCGCTGCACGTGGGCATGATCGCCAGCGGCGACCAGTTCATCGGCTCGCCCGCGGCCGCGGCGGAATTGCGCGAGCGCCTGCCGGGCGTGCTGGCGGTGGAAATGGAAGGCGCCGCGGTGGCGCAGGTCTGCCACGAATATGGCGTGCGCCATGCGGTGATGCGGACCCTGTCGGACCGCGCCGACGATACCGCGCACGTCGATTTTTCCGCGTTCCTGACCGAGGTGGCCAGCCATTATTCGGAAGGGGTATTGGGGCGATTCTTGCGCAACCGCAAATAAACCGATTCGCCACGGGCCACTACGATAACCCGGACAAGAATGCCGGTCAGCGCCGCCGCGCCAGCCCCCAGACTCCGACCAGCACGCCGGCGCCGGCGACGCCGGCAAACCAGCCCGCCATCTGCCCGTCCGTGAACCAGTGCAGCGCGCGGCCGCCATAGAAGGCCGCCATCGCGCCAAGCGCGCCGAACACCACGGCCGCCGGCACGCTGACCCGCCCCGAGGGGTGGAGCGAGCGCGCGGCGAGTCCGACCAATACGCCCACAATCAGCGTCCCAAGCATCACTTTTCCCAAGAATCCGTGCCATGACGCGGCGTTTGCGGCACGAGCGCCGGCGCCACGTGGCTCCGAGGATACGGTAAACCGTTCCCGACCCCGCCCTTCCGAAGCAAATTCTGCATCGGGCGTTATAATGTAGCCCGGTTCGGCGGCGCAATGCGCCGGAATCCGCCGCGTGGAAACCGCGCCGCGGATTTGCCTTTTGAAGCCCGCGCGGCAGCCAGCCTGGAGCATGGCACCCCGCGGGGCCCGGACCCAAAGACGTGTCCCCCACCATGCAACTGCTTGCGATCGGTATCAATCACACCACGGCGCCCGTCTCGCTGCGCGAACGGGTGGCGTTTCCGCTTGAGCAGATCAAGCCGGCGCTGGGGGCGCTGCGCACGCACCTGGCGGGCAGGAACGGCACCGAAGCCGCCATCCTGTCCACCTGCAACCGCACCGAGATCTATTGCGCCACCGACGTGCTGGTCAACGGCGACGCCGGCTTCGAGCACACGCTGCGCTGGCTGGCGCAGCACCACAACGTGCCGGCCGGCGAACTGGCGCCCCACCTGTATTCCCTGCCGCAGTCCGAAGCCGTGCGCCATGCGTTCCGCGTGGCCAGCGGGCTGGACTCGATGGTGCTGGGCGAAACCCAGATCCTGGGCCAGTTGAAGGACGCGGTGCGCACCGCCGGCGAGGCTGGGGCGCTCGGCACCTACCTGAACCAGTTGTTCCAGCGCACCTTCGCGGTGGCCAAGGAAGTGCGCGGCCAGACCGAGATCGGCGCGCATTCGGTGTCGATGGCCGCCGCCGCGGTGCGCCTGGCGCAGCGGATCTTCGAAAGCGTCTCGACCCAGCGCGTGCTGTTCATCGGCGCGGGCGAGATGATCGAGCTGTGCGCCACGCACTTCGCCGCGCAGACGCCGCGCCAGATCGTGGTGGCCAACCGCACCGTGGAGCGCGGCGAGAAGCTGGCCGAGCAACTGGCCGAGCAGGGCCTGACCACCGAGGCAATCCGCCTGTCGGACCTGGGCGCGCGCCTGCATGAATTCGACATCGTGGTGTCCTGCACCGCCAGCTCGCTGCCCATCATCGGCCTGGGCGCGGTGGAGCGCGCGGTCAAGCTGCGCCGCCACCGCCCGATCATGATGGTGGACCTGGCCGTGCCGGACGACGTGTTCCTGTACACCGTGGACGACCTCGGCGCCATCGTGCGCGAAGGCAACGCCATGCGCCAGGCCGCCGTGGCGCAGGCCGAGGCCATCATCGAAAGCCGCGTGCAGAACTTCATGCACTGGCTGGAAACCCGCAGCGTGGTGCCCGTCATCCGCGACCTGCAGGCGCAGGGCGAGGCCATGCGCCAGGCCGAGCTGGACCGCGCGCGCCGCATGCTGGCGCGCGGCGACGACCCCGAAGCGGTGCTCGAGGCGCTCTCCGGCGCGCTCACCCGCAAGTTCCTGCACGGCCCCACCCACGCGCTCAACCACACCCAGGGCGACGACCGCGAAACCCTGCTGCGCCTGGTGCCGGGCCTGTTCCGCCACAGCAGCCACTCCGAGCGCTAGCAGCGCTCTGCCACCGGCGGCGCGCGTCCTGCGCGCCACCAGCCCTTGCCTGCCGCGGCGTCTTGCCCGGACATGCAATCCCGACGCCGCCTGCCGGCATCCGCCCCAACCCAGTACGACCTCCGCTTCAGCGCGACCCTGCCCGGATACCCATGAAAGCCAGCATGCTAGCCAAGCTCGACCAGTTGTCCGAGCGACTCGACGAAGTCAACGCCCTGCTCGCCCGCGAGGACGCCACCGCCAAGATCGACGTCTACCGCAAGCTCACGCGCGAGCACGCGGAACTGTCGCCGGTGGCCGAGCAGTACGCGCAGTACCGCCAGGCGCAGGAAGACCTGGCCACCGCGCAGGCGCTGCTGGACGACCCCGAGATGAAGGAGTTCGCCACCGACGAGATCGGCGCCGCGCGCGCGCGCCTGGAGGCGCTGGAGATCAGCCTGCAGAAACTGCTGCTGCCCAAGGACCCCAACGACGACCGCAACCTGCTGCTGGAAATCCGCGCCGGCGCCGGCGGCGAGGAAAGCGCGCTGTTCGCCGCCAACCTGCTGCGCATGTACACGCGCTATGCCGAGCGCCAGCGCTGGCAGGTGGAGGTGATGAGCGAATCGCCGTCCGACCTCGGCGGCTACAAGGAAGTCATCATCCGCATCGCCGGCGACGCGGCGTTCTCGCGCCTGAAGTTCGAGTCCGGCGGCCACCGCGTGCAGCGCGTGCCGGCCACCGAGGCGCAGGGCCGCATCCACACCTCGGCCTGCACGGTGGCGGTGATGCCCGAGGCCGACGAAGTGGCCGAGGTGCAGATCAATCCCGCCGACCTGCGCGTCGACACCTTCCGCGCCTCCGGCGCCGGCGGCCAGCACGTGAACAAGACCGACTCGGCGGTGCGCCTGACCCACATCCCCACCGGCATCGTGGTGGAGTGCCAGGACGACCGCAGCCAGCACCGCAACAAGGACAAGGCCATGAAGGTGCTGGCCGCGCGCCTGATGGACGCGCAGCTGCGCGCCGCGCAGGCCAAGGAGGCCAGCACCCGCCGCAACCTGATCGGCTCGGGCGACCGCAGCGACCGCATCCGCACGTACAACTTCCCGCAGGGCCGGGTCACGGACCACCGCATCAACCTGACGCTGTACAAGATCGAGGCGATCATGGACGGCGACCTCGACGAACTGCTGTCCGCGCTGGCGGCAGAACACCAGGCCGACCAGCTCGCGGCGCTCGGCGAGGACCATTAATCGCATGAATGGCCGCGCGGCGCCGCCATTATCGGGCGCCGGTTATGGCGGCCGGGGCCGCGATAACCCATCTCGCGACCTATAAATTGGCTCTTAACGAAAACCTTTGTATCTGTTGTAAATGCTTGAAACAGCACTGGCGTGACATATGCCGCTGTCTATAATCGATTTCGACCGAGTCGCCACACAGAGGGCGGCGTGTCGACCCTCCTAATGGACAAAAGGACGAAATCATGAAGAAATTGCTCGCGCTGTTGATGATCACCGCTGCCCTGACCGCCTGCGGCAAGAAGGAAGAAGCGCCCGCCACGCCTAGCGCCGACAGCGCCATGCAGAACGCCGCCGATTCCGCCAAGGCCGCCGCCAGCGATGCCGCAGCCGCAGCCAGCAATGCCGCCGACGCCGCCAAGGCCGCCGCCAGCGGTGCCGCAGCCGACGTCTCCGCCGCCGCCGAGCAGGCCAAGACGGACGCCGGCAACGCGATGCAGCGCGCCAAGGATGCCGCCAAGGATGCCGTGAACGCCGGCGCCGACAAGGCCAAGGACGCCGTCAACAAGTAATGCCGCCGCGCGGACAAGCGCGCTACACTGCGAACCCCGCCGAGGCACGCGCCAGGCGGGGTTTTCCTTTTTTCCGGCGCCCTTCCCGGCGCCTTTCCCGCGCCCGTCCCGTCGTTTTTCCGGCACCCGCCTGTCACCCGCTCGTCATTCGCTTGTTACCCGTCCGCCGCCTGACTTTCACCCATGTCCAGCCCCGTCCCCGCCCAGCCCGCCGTCCTGCCTGAAACCGTCACGGTGCGCCATGCCCTGGCGCTGGCCACGGCGGCCGGCCTGCCGGCGCTGGAGGCGCGCATGCTGCTCACGCACGTCACCGGGCTGACCCGCACGCAACTGATCACGCGCGACGGCAACACGCTGGCCGCCACCGAGCGCGACCGCTTCGGCGCCCTGCTCGCGCGCCGGCTCGCCGGCGAGCCGGTGGCCTACCTGCTCGGCGAGCGCGAGTTCTTCGGGCGCCCGTTCCGCGTCACGCCGGACGTGCTGATTCCGCGGCCCGACACCGAGATCGCGGTGGAGACCGCGCTCAGGCTGATCGCGCCGCTGGCCGCGCCGCGCCTGCTCGACATGGGCACCGGCTCGGGCGCGCTCGCCGTCACGCTGGCCTGCGAGCGGCCGGACGCGGAAGTCTGGGCCACCGATGTCTCCGCGGGCGCATTGCGGGTGGCGCAGGACAACGCGCGCGCGCTCGGCGCGGCCAACGTGCGCTTCCTGGCGTCGGACTGGTACGCCGCGCTGCCGGACGGCCTGCGCTTCGACCTGATCGTCAGCAACCCGCCGTACATCCCGGCGGGCGACCCGCACCTCGCGCAGGGCGACCTGCGCTTCGAGCCGGTCGACGCGCTGACCGACCACGGCGACGGCCTGTCCGACCTCGCCGCCATCGTCGCCGGCGCCGCCACGCGCCTGCGCGCCGGCGGCTGGCTGCTGATGGAGCACGGCTACGACCAGGGCGAGGCCGCGCGCGGGCTGCTGGTGGCGGCGGGCCTGGCCGACATCTTCACCGCGCGCGACCTCGCCGGCCACGAGCGCTGCAGCGGCGCGCGGCGCTTTGTGGCGCCGCCGGCATCCGGCGGCGGCGCCTGAACGGGAACGGCCGATTCCGGTAAAATCGTTTCCTTCATGGCGTGCACTCCGCGCGCCTGCCGATTTCCCCCGCCTGCGGCCGCCGGCACGACCGGCCCCGCGCAACCGAAAGAGACATCATGAGTGACGTGCAACAAAAGATCGACCAGATCGTCAAGGGCAACCCGGTGGTCCTGTTCATGAAGGGCACCGCCCAGTTCCCGATGTGCGGCTTCTCCGGCCGCGCCATCCAGATCCTGAAGGCCTGCGGCGTGGACGCGCCGACCACGGTCAACGTGCTGGAAGACGAAGGCATCCGCCAGGGCATCAAGGAATACGCGAGCTGGCCGACCATTCCCCAGCTCTACGTCAACGGCGAATTCGTCGGCGGCTCGGACATCATGATGGAGATGTACCAGAACGGCGAACTGCAATCGCTGCTCAAGGCCTGAGCACGCGATGAGCGCAGCCGGTGATGCAGGCCGGGGCGCCGGCAAGCCGCGGCGCCTGATCGTCGCCATCACCGGCGCCACCGGCGCGGTCTACGGCGTGCGCTTGGTGCAGATCCTGCGCGCCGTGCCCGGCGTCGAGACCCACCTGCTGATTTCGCCCGCGGGCGTGATGAACCTCCAGCACGAGCTCGACATGGGCAAGGCCGAGGTCGAAGCGTTCGCGCACGTCGTGCACAACGTGCGCGACATCGGCGCCACCATCGCCAGCGGCTCGTTCGCGTCCCACGCGATGGTGGTGGCGCCGTGCTCGATGCGCACGCTGGCCGCGGTGGCGCACGGCCTGTCCGACAACCTCATCACGCGCGCGGCCGACGTCACGCTCAAGGAGCGCCGCAAGCTGGTGCTGATGGTGCGCGAGACGCCGCTGAACCTGGCCCACCTGCGCAACATGACCGCCGTCACCGAGATGGGCGGCATCATCTTCCCGCCCGTGCCGGGCTTCTACCAGAAGCCGCAGAGCGTGGCCCAGCTGGTGGACCACACCGTCGGCCGCGTGCTCGACCTGATCGACGTGCCGCAGACGCTGGCGCCGAGCTGGGGCGGGCTCAACGGCCAGGCCTGAGGCCGCGGCGGGCGCGGCCCCGTCCGCCTCAATGCCAGTAGCGGTAGCGGCGGCCGCCGCCGTAGTAGCCGCCGCGATAGCCGTAGTAGCCGCCGTAGACCCCCGGCGTCACCACCACCGCGGGCGCGGCATACACCGGCGCCGGCGCCACGGCCACTTCCCCGCCGCCGCCGTAGCCATAGGCCGGATAAGCCGGATAGACCGCGCAGCCCCCAAGCAGGGCGGCGCCGGCCACCGCGATCCCAATCATCCACGTTTTCATTTTCGTTGTCCTTTGCGGGCAGGTTGTTGCCTGCCCATAAGAACGTTATACGGGGCGGGTCGGTAATACAGGGTCAATGTGCTGTAACCGTTGTTACGAATGGAAACGGGATGGCGTTTGTATGGGCCAATCGGGAAGAACGGGAAAAAGGGGAAGACGGAAGCGCCGTGCTTCCGCCATGTCCGCGCCATGCACGCGCCATGCACGCGCCACGCCCGCGCCTCACACCTCGAACCGTATGCCCTGCGCCAGCGGCAGCGCGTCGCCGTAGTTGATGGTGTTGGTGGCGCGCCGCATATAGCCCTTCCACGCGTCCGAGCCGGACTCGCGCCCGCCGCCGGTGGCCTTCTCGCCGCCGAACGCGCCGCCGATCTCGGCGCCGCTGGTGCCGATGTTCACGTTGGCGATGCCGCAGTCGCTGCCCGCGGCGGACAGGAAGCGCTCGGCCTCGCGCAGCGACTCGGTGAAGATGCACGACGACAGGCCGTGCGCCGCGGCGTTGTTCAGCGCGATGGCTTCATCCAGCGTGTCGTAGGGCATCACGTACAGGATCGGCGCGAAGGTCTCGGTCAGCATGGTCTCGTGCTGGCGGTCGGTCAGCACCAGCGCCGGGCGCACGTATTCGGCATTCGGATAGCGCTCCGCCAGCACGCGCTCGCCACCGTGCACCACGTTGCCGTGGCCGCGGCAGCGTAGCAGCGCGCCGGCCATCGCGGCCCCGGCGGCGCCGTCGATCAGCGGGCCGACCAGCGTCGCTTCCGCGAGCGGGTCGCCCACCGGCAAGGTGCTGAACACATGCATCAGCCGCGTGGTCACGGCGTCGAACAGGTCGGCATGAACGAAGGCGCGGCGCAGCGTGGTGCAGCGCTGCCCGGCGGTGCCGGCGGCGGAGAACGTGATGGCGCGGATGGCCAGCTCGATATTGGCCGACGGCGCGACGATCGCCGCGTTGTTGCCGCCCAGCTCCAGGATCGCGCGCTTGAACTGCCCGGCGCAGGCGATGCCGACCTCGCGGCCCATGCGCGTGGAGCCGGTGGCGCTGACCAGCCGCACGTCGGCGTGCGCGACCAGATGCTGCCCGAGCGCCTGCGTGCCGGCCAGCACCGTGGCGATGCCGGCGTGATGGGGCGCGGCGATGTCGAGCACGCCGTCCAGCAGGCCCTGCACGGCGAGCGCGCACAGCGGCGTCTTCTCGGACGGCTTCCACACCACGCCGTTGCCGCACACCAGCGCCAGCGCCGCGTTCCAGGCCCACACCGCGACCGGGAAATTGAACGCCGAGATCACACCGCACAGGCCATACGGATGCCAGGTCTCGCGCATGGCGTGCTGCGGCCGCTCCGAGGCGATGGTCAGGCCGTGCAACTGGCGCGACAGGCCGACCGCGAAGTCGCAGATGTCGATCATCTCCTGCACCTCGCCCAGCCCTTCCTGCAGGATCTTGCCGGACTCCAGCGAGACCAGTTGGCCGAGATGCTTCTTGTGCTCGCGCAGCACCTCGCCGAAGCGGCGCACCACCTCGCCGCGCACCGGCGCCGGCACCAGCGCCCAGCTGGCCTGCGCCGCGCGCGCGCGTTCGATGCGCGCGTCGGCCTCGGCCGGCGTGCAGGCGGGCAGGTGGCCGAATGCCTCGCCGTCGATGGGCGAGCGCACCGGCAGCGCGCCGGCGGGCCCTTCGCCTTCGCGCCACGGCGCGGGCAGACCGATGGCCTGCCAGCAGGCCGCGAATTCCCTGGCTTTCATACCGTTGCCTCCTGGAGCGGGTGACAGGTGTAGTGTCGGCCGAAACGGTTGGCGAGGAAAGCATCCAGCGGCATCGCCTCCTGCGGCACGAAGCCCTGCCGCGGCAGCACGCCGGTGGCCACGAGGTCGAGCGCGGCGCAGATGCCGGCGGCGGTGGTGAGCTGGATCGCGTTGAGGTGGCCGGCGGCGGTGTCGGCCCCGCCGATGCGCGCCGAGAACGACTCCTGCATCAGGCGCCCGCGCGCGCCGCCGCTGCCGGCGGCATGGCCGGTGGCGCTGGCGAACACGATCACCACGTCCTGCTGCGTGGCGGGAATCGCGCTGTCGAAGATCTCGCGCATCCAGTCGCGCCGCTCGCGCAGGCGCAGGTCGTTGAGCAGCAGCTTCATCACCGCGCAGTGGCCCGGGTAGCGGATCGACTTGTAGTCCACGTCGCGCGCGCGCCCGGCCAGCGTCTCGGGCAGCGTGCCCAGCCCGCCGGAAGTGTTGAAGGCCTCGTATGCGATGCCGTCCAGCGCGAAGCTCTCCAGCCCTTCGAGCGCGGGCACCTCGACGCGGCGCCCGTCGACGATGGCCTCGCACGGATTGCAGTATTCGTTGATGAGCCCTTCGGTGCTCCACGTCAGGTTGTACTTGAGCGCGTTGCTCGGAAAGCGCGGCAGCGCGCCCACGCGCATCTTCAGCGCCAGCAGTTCGCCGCCGCCGCGCAGGAAGCGCTGCGCGAGCTCGTTGCCGACCACGCCGATGAAACCCGGCGCCAGCCCGCACTGCGGCATCAGCACCGAGCGCGCGCCCACCGCCAGCGCGCGGATGGCGTGGGTGGCGGCCACGTCTTCGGTCAGGTCGAAGTAATGCACGCCGAGGCTGGCCGCCACCGTGGCCACGCCCACCGCGGCATGGAACGGCAGCGCGTTGAGCACGGCATCGGCGCCGCGCAGCAGCGCCGCGCAGTCCTGCGCCCGGTCCAGCGCGCGGGCGCCGACCGCGATGCCTTCGGGCAGGCCCTGGAACTGCGCCGGGTCGCGGTCCACCAGCGTGACGCGGTAGTCGCCGCTGTCGTGCAGCATGGCGGCGATGGTGCGGCCGATCTTGCCGGCGCCGAGCACCACCACGCGCAGCGGGAACGGGGAAATGCCCGCGGAGGATGCCGCCGGCGCATTGGCGGCCGGGGCCAGCAGGCTGGGCGGATCGAGCTTGCTCATGAGGTTCTCCTGTCGGTATGGCCTGTGTTCATTCACTTGCTGACTGAAGTATGGTGTCGGGCACAGTCGGAATGAACAGGCAAGATTGACGAAAACACCCCATAATCGAACGATTCGACAAGATCAATCGTCGAATCGTCATCCCCCTCCCTGCGACGCCGCGCCATGACCGAACTCGACCAGACCGACCGCCACCTGCTCGCGCTGCTGCAGGCCAACGCGCGCGAGAACGCCGCCAACCTCGCGCGCAGGCTGGGCATCGCCCGCACCACCGTGGTGGCGCGCATCGCGCGGCTCGAGCGCGACGGCGTGATCGCCGGCTACGGCGTGCGGCTCGGGCAGCAGATGGAAGACAATGCCATCCTGGCGTTCTGCGGCCTGTCGGTCATGCCCAAGGCCGCGCCCGCGGTGGTCAAGGCGCTGCGGCGCTTCCCGGAAATCGAGGAGCTGAATTCCGTGAGCGGGCCGGTGGACTACATGGCGGTGATCCGCTGCGACACGCACGCGCGGCTCGACAAGCTGCTCGACGAGATCGGCGCGCTCGACGGCGTCAACCACACCACCACGTCGATCGTGCTGGCGCGCAAGATCGACCGCCGCCGCGCGGCGGGCTGAACGCATCCGCAGACTCACTTCAGGAGAACAGCACGATGAGCAATCGCATCCGAGTCGCCGTGGGCGGCGTGACCGGCTGGGCCGGCGGCGAACTGGCGCGCGGCGTGGCGCACGCCGACGACATGACGCTGGTGGCCGGCCTGTCGCGCGGCGCGGCCGGCCAGACCCTGGCCGAACTGACGGCGCACAAGGGCACGCCCGGCGTGGCGGTGGCCAGCATCGACGAACTGGCCGCGGGCAGCTTCGACGTCTACGTCGAATACACCAAGCCCGACGTGGCCAAGCGCAACATCCTGCAGGCGCTGGCCCGCGGCGCGCACGTGGTGGTGGGCACCTCGGGGCTGTCCGACCAGGACTACGAAGAGATCGACGCCGCCGCGCGCCAGGCCGGCCGCGGCGTGCTGGCCTGCGGCAACTTCGCCATCACCGTGGTGCTGCTGCAGAAGTTCGCCGAGATGGCCGCGCGCCACCTGGAACACTGGGAGATCATCGACTACGCCAAGGCCGGCAAGATCGACGTGCCCTCCGGCACCGTGCGCGAACTGGCCTACCGCCTCGGCCAGATCCGCGAGGCCAGGCAGGTGGTGCCGGTCGACCAGGTGAAAGGCCCGAAGGAAGCGCGCGGCGCCACGCTGTCCGGCAGCCAGGTGCACGCGGTGCGCCTGCCCGGCTACCAGCTCGGCGTGGAAGTGATCTTCGGCTCGGACGGCCAGCGCCTGCACCTCAAGCACGAAGCCGGCGACGGCTCCAAGCCCTACGTCTCGGGCGCGCTGCTGGCGATCCGCAAGGTCAGCGGGCTGCGGGGCGTGGTGCGCGGGCTGGACAAGGTGATGGAGGGGCTTTGAGGCACAAACCCCGGGGCCGCAGAGCCGCCCGACGGCCTACCAGCCCTTCTTGTCCCCCGCCTTCCCGGCCGGCGCGGCCTTCGCCGCGGAGGCGGCTTCCTGCGGCTTGAGCTGCTGCGCCATCGCCGCGTCCTGGTTCGCCATCAGCAGGCGCGCCTGCGGCAGCAGCAGTTCCACCGTGCCGGTGTTCGGGTCTTCGGGGATCGCGTACAGCTCCACCGTCAGCGGCCGCTTGTTCCAGCCGGCGTGCACGCTCTTGACCGGCTTGCCGGCCTTGTCCTTCATGTCCACCTGCTCGGCGCGGAACGGCTTGCCGTAGCGCGCCGTGAGGCTGTCGACGGCGGCCTGCTCGGAGCGGATGCCGTCGGTGGGCACGATCAGCCCGACCAGCGCGCTGCGGTCGACGAAGGCCACCACGTGCGGGCCGTCCATGAACGCGGGGCGCTTGTCGCGCGGCACGCCGACCTGGCGCATCACGCCGTCGCCGCGCAGTTCCACGCACAGGGCGGTCACGTCGCGGCCATCGGGGGTGCGCTTGTCGGCGCAATCGGGCAGGTCCGGCAGCGGGCCGCCGATTTCCAGGCTGTCCAGCATCGGCGCGAACTTGTCGGCGCCGTCCTTGGCCGCGGCGCCGGCCAGCGGCGAGAGCAGCAGCAGGCTGGCGGCGGCCAGCCCGGCGAGGGGGTATTTCATCCAGACTCCTGAGAAAAGCTGCGGATTGGAGCGCCCCCCGCGCGCGTGGTTCCGCCGGGGGCTATTGCGTCATACGCGACACCGCGTTGGCCAGCACCGCCAGCAGCACCAGCAGCAGGCCCCACAGCAGCAGGCGCGGCACGCGGCTGGGCGGCAGTTGCCGCTGCGGGGAGCGCGCGCCGCGCGGCAGCGGCGCGCGCAGCCGGGTGTGGCCGTGCAGGCCGCGCGTGTGCCAGACCGTGTCCGGCCCGAGATCGCGCACGGCGGTGCTCTCCTTGGCCGGCGGCCTGGGCTGCTGCGTGCGCGATGCGCGTGACGTACCCGCTGCGCGCTGGGCGCCGTCGTTGCCGGACGGTCGTTGCGTGGCCATCTGTGCTCCCCGGTTCATGATGCCGGCGCGGATCGTCATGTGCCGCCGGTACACAGCGCCGGTGCGGTGGCCCGGGCGCCGCCAATGGTAAGGCAAAGCAGCGGCGGGCACCACGTCCTGAACGCCGCTTATGTGGCCGGCGCCACTTTCCGCGTGGCGGCCAGCGCTTCGCGGCGGAAGGCATGGGCGACGTGGTGGTAGAACGGGCTCGGGCAGAACTGGCGCGCCACGAAGGAAGACAGCAGCGCCGCGGCCAGCAGGAACACGGTCAGGTCCTGCGAGCGCGTCATCTCCATCACGATCACGCTGGCGGTGATCGGCGCCTGGGTGGCGCCGGCCAGGAAGGCGGCCATCGACACCAGCGCCAGCACGCGCGGCTCGGTAAGCGGAATGGACAGGTAGGCCACCACGTGCTCGAGCGCCGCGCCGATGCCCGCGCCGATGGCCAGGCTGGGCGTGAAGATGCCGCCGGGAATGCCGGCGAAATACGACACCACTGTCGCCGCCAGCTTGGCCACGCCGAACCACAGCGTCGGCGCCGACTCGCCGTTGATGAGGCGGCTGGCCTGGTCGTAGCCGGTGCCGAAGGTGGCGCCGCCGCTGGCCAAGCCGATCGCCGCCGCCACCAGCCCGCACAGCAGGGCGGCCAGCACCGGGTGGTCGAGCGGCCACGCCCGCAGGCGGGCCGGCAGCAGCGCCGGCAGGCCGCCGATCAGCGCCTTGGCGAACAGGCCGCCGAGCACACCGTTGAACAGCGCGGCCAGCAGCACCGGGCCCCACGCATCGTGCAGCGCGAGGATCGGCGTCTTGACGGCGAAATACGGGTTGTTGCCGAAAATCGCCAGCGACAGGAAACCCGCCGTCAGCACGCCCGACAGCACCAGCCGGTCCCAGCGCACGGTGGTGCCGCGGCCCAGCTCTTCGATGGCGAAGACCACGCCGGCCAGCGGCGTGTTGAACGCCGCCGCGAGGCCGCCGGCCGCGCCCGCGGCGATCAGCGCATTGGGATGGAAGCCGATGCGGAAATGCAGCCGCTCCTGGCACCAGCGCCCCCAACTGAGCATGGCCGCCGCGCCGACCTGCACCGACGGCCCTTCGCGGCCGATGGACGCGCCCGCGAGCAGGCCGCCCGTGGTCAGCAGCACCTTCCACATCGATTGGCGGAACGACACCAGCAATGTTTGCGCCGGGCCGGCCGGCGGCAGCCCGAACGAGGCGATCACCTGCGGAATGCCGCTGCCGCGCGCCTGCGGCGCCAGCCGCAGCGTCAGCCAGCGCAGCGCGGCCAGGCCCGGCGGCAACAGCACGAAGGCCAGCCACGGCGTGGCGGCGGTGGCCCGCTGGTTCCAGTTCAGCGCCAGTTCGGCGATCCACGCGAACAGCAGCGAAAACAGCGCCACGCCGCCGGCGCCGCACATGAACACGGCGTAGCGCAGCGTGGTGCGGGAGATGCGCCACATCTGGCGCGACTTGCGCCCGGCGGCCAGGCGCGCGCGGCGGCGCAGCGCGCGCAGGTGGGCATGCTCGGCGGCAGCGCGCGCCTGCGCGCGGGCTTCGGCGCCGGCCTCGCGCCCGATGTCCCGCGGCGCGTCCGGGCCGGCGCCGGCCTCCGGCTCGGGACCCGAGGGCGATGGCGGTTCTGGTTCGGGACGGGAGTCGGTCTCGGCGTCTTTCATGGAGCGGCAGGGGCGGAGAAATGCGGCGGGCGGCCCGGTGGGCCGGACACGCCACGGCGTCACGGCACTATACGCCGATCGCCGCGCCGGGTCCGCCGCCGGCGCCCCTGCCGCCGGCGCGCTCAGTCCAGCGCGATGTGGTTGGCCTGGATCACCGAACCCCAGCGCGCGCGGTCCGCGTCCACGTAGCGCTGCACCTCAGCGCTGTCGCGCGGGCGCTGGATCACCAGCCCGAGCGCGGCGAAGGTCTGGCGGAACGGCGCGTCGCCGGTGGCCCTGGCGGCGGCGGCCTGCAGGCGCGCGACGGCCTCGGGCGGGGTCTGCGCCGGCACCGCCAGGCCGAACCACGTGGCGGCCTGGAAACTGGGATGGCCGCTCTCGGCCACGGTAGGCACGTCGGGCAGCACTTCCAGGCGCTCCTTGCTGGTGACCGCCAGCGCCTTGAGCTTGCCGGCCTTGATGTGCGGCAGCGAGGTGCTGACCACGTCGATCATCAGCTGCACGTCGTTGGCCAGCAGCGCCGCCAGCGCGGGCGCGCTGCCGTTGTAGGGCACGTGGGTGAGGTCGATGCCGAGCTCGGTCTTGAGCATCTCGGTAGCCAGTTGCAGCGGGTTGCCGAGGCCGACCGAGGCGTAGTTCAGCTTGCCCGCGTTGGCCTTGGCGTAGCCGGCGAACTCGCGCACGTTGGCGGCCGGCACCTGGGTGTTGGTCACCACCACCAGCGGGATCTCGGCGGCGACCGAGATCACCTTGAAGTCGCGCCGGGCGTCGTAGCCGACCTTCTTGTAGAGCATCGGGTTGAGCACCATGCTGGCGTTGCTGGCCAGCAGCACGGTGTAGCCGTCGGCGGGCGCGCGCGCCACGCTGGTGGCGGCGATCATGGTGTTGGCGCCGGGGCGGTTCTCCACCACCACCGGCTGCCTGAGCTCGCGGCCCATGCCGTCGGCCAGCGCGCGCGCCAGCTGGTCGGCCGAGCCGCCGGGCGTGTACGGCACCACCAGCTTGACCGGCCGGTCGGGAAAGGCGCCCGCCGCGGCGAGTTGCGCGCAGGCCAGCGCGCCCGCGCCGAGCACGGCGCGCCATGTGGAAATCCAGCGTTGCATTTGGTTGTCTCCTTCTTTCTTATGATCTGCCTTGCGGTTTGCCGGCTTGCGCCGCCGGCAGGCGTGCCGCCGCCGCTCACACGCGGCGCGCGCGGCCCTCCCAATATTTGTCGCGCAGGCGGCGCTTGGCCAGCTTGCCGGTGTCGTCGCGCGGCAGTTGCGCCTCCACCACGATGGTGCGCGGCACCTTGAAGCCGGACAGGCGCTGGCGCAGCCATTCGATGATGGCGCCCTCTTCCAGCCCGGCGCCGGGCACCGGCTGCACCATCGCCAGCAGGCGCTCGCCGTATTCGTCGTCGGGCACGCCGAACACCACGCAGTCGGCCACGCCGGGATAGCGCACCAGCTCGTGCTCGATCTCGGCCGGGTAGATGTTCACGCCGCCGGAGATCACCATGTCGGAGGCGCGGTCGCAGATGAACAGGTAGCCGTCCGCGTCCAGGTAGCCCATGTCGCCGAGGCTGACCAGGCCGCCGCGGTCGATGGCCTGGCGCGCCGCTTCGTTGTTGCGGTAGGTGAAGTCGGGGTAGGCCGGCTGGCGCACGTAGACCAGGCCGATCTCGCCGGGCGCGCAGGGCGAGCCGCGCTCGTCGAGGATGCGCACCTCGCCGTCGTCGACCGCGCGGCCGGCGGTGCCGGGCTTCGCGGCGGCGTCGGCGGGCGTGGCCACGGTGATCATGCCGGCTTCGCTGGAGGCGTAGGTTTCGTGGATGACCGGGCCGAACCAGTCGAGCATGGCGCGCTTGACCTCGGGCGCGCACGGCGCGCCGGTGGAGGCGACGAAGCGCAGCGAGGACAGGTCGTAGCGCGCGCGCACCTCGGGCGGCACCTTGAGCATGCGCACGTACATGATGGGCACCAGGTACAGCACGTCGATGCGGTGCCGCTCCACCAGCGCCAGCACCTGCTCCGGATCGAAGCGCGCGCACAGCACCAGGCGCTCGCCCATCTGCAGCGCGTTCTGGATGAACACGCCGGGCGCGCTGTGGTACAGCGGCGCGGCCATCAGCGCGCGGCAGCCCGGCACGATGCCCATCGTCTGCGCCACCACCGAGCGCATGCGCTCGAGCTGCGCGTCGAGCCGCTCCAGCGGGATCGGCGCGCGCAGCACGCCCTTGGGGCGGCCGGTGGTGCCGGAGGTGTAGGCCATGTGGCCGCGCGGCGCCACGCGCGGGCCGTCGTAGGACGGCTGCGCGGCGAGCCAGTGGTCGTAGTCGATGGCATCCGCCGGCACCGGCGCGCCGGCCTCGGCCAGCGCCAGCACCGGCACGCCGGCGGGCACCGCGGCGCGCACGCCGTCGAGCAGGCCGGCATGGACGATCAGCGCGCGCGCGCCGCTGTCGGCCAGCAGGAAGCGGACTTCCTCGGCGGTGAAGTGCCAGTTGATCGGGCAGTAGTAGGCGCCGGCGATGCGGCAGGCGTGCACGATGTCGGCAAAGGCGGGGTCGTTGCGCAGCAGCACGCCAACCACGTCGCCCTCGCCCACGCCCAGCGCGCGCAGGCCGCCGGCCAGTCGCGCGCCGCGCGCGAGCAGCGCGTCGCCGCCGCGGTGGAGGTCCTCGAACCAGAGATCGGCGGCCATCAGTCGGCTCCGGCGGCGGCGGGCGCGCCGACCGTGCGGGCGGCGCGGTCGGCGGCGTTCTTCGCGGCGATGCGTTCGCGCGCGGCCTGCCACTCGGCGTCGCCCCAGTCCAGGTACTGCGTGAAATACGCGCCGTTGGCGAAATGGTCGCCGCCGTCCAGCGCGATGGTCTGCCCGTTGATCCAGGTGTTGTCCGGCGCCAGCAGGAAGGCGGCCAGGTTGCCGATGTCCTGCGGCTGGCCGAGGCGGCCGGTGGGATTCTGCGCGGCAAGCTGGTCCTGCTGCGAATCCCGCGGGCGCAGCCGCGAGCCAGCGCCTTCGGTCGGGATCACGCCCGGCGCGATGGCATTGCAGCGGATGCCGTGGCGGCCCCACTCCACCGCCAGCGACTTGGTCATGGCGTCCACGCCGGCCTTGGACATGGCCGACGGCACCACGAACGGCGAGCCGGTCCAGACCCACGTCACCACGATCGACAGCACCGCGCCCGGGTGGCCGTCGCGGATCCAGCGCTTGCCGACCGCCTGGGTGGTGTAGAAGGTGCCGCGGAAGACGATGTCGGAGATCGCGTGGAAGCCGTTGGGCGAGAGGTCCTCGGTGCGGCTGATGAAGTTGCCGGCGGCGTTGTTGACGAGGCAGTCGAGCGGGCCGTGGGCGCGCCAGATGGTCTCGATCATGGCGTCCACGGCGGCGGCGTCGCGGATGTCCACCGCGTGCGTCGCCACCTTGGCGCCGTGGCGGCCGCGCAGCATGGCGGCGGCCTCGTCGAGCACCGGCAGGCGGCGCCCGCACAGGTGCAGCTCGGCGCCCAGCCCGGCCAGGCGGTCGGCCATCGCCAGGCCCAGCCCGGTGCCGCCGCCCGTGACCAGCACGCGCCGGCCGGCGAAAAGATCGTCCTTGAACATCGTTGTCTCCTGTCTGGCCCCGCGCATGCCAGTCCGGCGGGGGAGCACTCACTGTAGTCCCGGCACGCGGCATCGACAATTCCCGATAGCTGACTCACAATGTTGCGCCACAAGTGACAATCCCCCAGGGAATCCCGGATGGACCTCAACCTGATCCAGGCTTTCGTCGACATCGTCGAGGCCGGCAACTTGTCCGAGGCGGGCCGCCGGCGCGACGTCACGCGCTCGCAGGTCAGCCGCCAGTTGCGCGAGCTGGAGCAGCAGGCCGGCGCCCAGCTGCTGCGCCGGACCACGCGCCGGCTGGAGCTGACCGAGCCGGGCCGCTCGCTCTACCAGCACGGCCTGCGCATCCTGCAGGAGGTGGCGCTGGCCCAGGCCGAGATCGACAGCCTGGGCAAGACACTGCGCGGGCACGTGCGCCTGAGCGTGCCGTCCGGGCTCGGCGACACCTTCATCGCGCCGCTGCTGCTGGAGTTCGCCGGCGAGCATCCCGGCATCACGCTGCGCGTGTTCTTCGCCAACCGCGTGGTGGACCTGATCGCCGCCGAGATCGACGTGGCGCTCAGGGTCACGTCGCGGGCGCAGCAGGATTACGTCGCGCGCGACATCTGCGCGATCGAGTGGCAACTGTTCGCCTCGCCCGCCTACCTGGCGCGCACCGGGCCGCTGCACGCGCCGGCCGACCTGGCGCGCTGCCAGTTCCTGTGCCCGCCCTACCCGGCGCGGCGCTTCGTGCTCACGCTGGACCGCGGCGAGCAGCGCGAGCAGGTGGCGCTGGCGCCCTACCTGCAGTCCGAGCATTTCCCGTTCCTGATGCGCGCGGTACGCGAAGGCCACGGCGTGGGCCTGCTGCCGGCCTATGCCGGCTGGGACGACGTGCGCGCCGGCCGCATGGTGCGCGTGCTGCCCGAATGGCACGCCGAAGGCCTGGGCGACCGCCTGTACATCATCACCACGCCCAACCTGCATCCGTCGATGGCCACGCGCGCGCTGATCGACTTCCTGCGCGAGCGCATCCCGGCGCTGGACGTGTTCGCCGGCCAGCGCGGCGGGCCTGCCGCGTGACGCCGCGCGCCAAGCGAAGACCATGTGAACAATTCGCTGCGCGCTCTTGAATCCGTGCGCAGCCAGCCTCAGCTACGGAATTCGCGCGCGGCGCGGCAAGACGGCGCCGCCGCGCGCCCGCCGGACCCGGCATGCGCCGGATCCGCCTCAAACTCCCTGGAGGTGGCATGCCCCCTCGCACCACCGTTTTCGTGGCCGCCCTCGTGGTCGGCCTGCTCCACATCTATATCGGCGTGCGCCTGCTGCCCGACCTGCCGGTCGCCTTCGCCGTCAAGGCGCTCGCCGTGGCGTGGCTGGCGCTGTCGTGGCCGCTGATCCCGGCCGGCCTGCTGGCGCGGCGCCTGGACCAGCCCTGGTCCGACGCGCTCACCTGGGTCGGCATGCTGGCGATGGGCTTCTTCTCGTCGCTGCTGGTGCTGACGCTGGCGCGCGACGTGGCGCTGCTCGGCAGCGCCATCGCGGGCTGGCACCCAGGCTGGCTGCTGCCGCGCACGGCCGCCGCGGTGCCGCTGCTGGCGCTGGTGGTCACGGCGCTGGGCTTCTTCAACGCGCGGGGGCTGGCGCGCGTGGTGGAGGTGGAAGTGCCCATCGCCGGCCTGCCCGATGCGCTGCACGACTTCACCATCGTGCAGATCAGCGACATCCACGTCGGCCCCACCATCAAGCGCCCCTACCTGGAGCGCATCGTGGCGCGCGTCAACGGGCTCAAGCCGGACGCCATCGCCATCACCGGCGACCTGGTGGACGGCACCGTGCGCGAGCTGGCGCACCACACCGCGCCGCTGGGCAGCCTGCGGGCGCGCCACGGCACTTACTTCGTCACCGGCAACCACGAGTATTACGCCGGCGCCGATCCGTGGATCGCCGAGCTGCGCAGGCTGGGCCTGCGCGTGCTGATGAACGAGCACGTGGTGATCGGGCAGGACGAGGACGCGCTGGTGCTGGCCGGCGTGACCGACTACACCGCGCACCGCTTCGACGAAAGCCACCGCAGCGACCCCGCGCGCGCGCTCGAAGGCGCCCCGCCGGTGGCCGCGGCGCGCGTGCTGCTGGCGCACCAGCCGCGCACCGCGCCGGCTGCCTCCGCCGCCGGCTTCGACCTGCAACTGTCCGGGCACACGCACGGCGGCCAGTTCTGGCCGTGGACCCTGTTCGTGCCGATGCAGCAGCCGTATGTCGCCGGACTCAAGCGCCATGAGGCGATGTGGGTCTACGTGAGCCGCGGCACCGGCTACTGGGGACCGCCGAAGCGCTTCGGCGCGCCGTCGGAGATCACGCGGCTGCGGCTGGTGAGGAAGTAGGCGGCCCGGACGAAAAAAGGCCTCGCGCAATGCGAGGCCTTTTGCTGCCGGCAACGCCGGCTTGCCGCTCTGTTGTCACGCCTCTCCCATTTCATGGAGAGGGGAGCAAACCGTTCCCTGCGAAACGCCGGCTTCAGCGCGCGATCGGCTTGTAGCGGATGCGCTTGGGCTTGGCGCCTTCCTCGCCCAGGCGGCGCTTCTTGTCCGCCTCGTATTCCTGGTAGTTGCCCGGGAAGAACTCCACGTGCGACTCGCCTTCGAAGGCCAAGATGTGGGTGGCGATGCGGTCCAGGAACCAGCGGTCGTGGGAGATCACCATCACGCAGCCGGCGAATTCCAGCAGCGCGTCTTCGAGCGCGCGCAGCGTTTCCACGTCGAGGTCGTTGGACGGCTCATCCAGCAGCAGCACGTTGCCGCCGGCGATCAGCGTCTTGGCCAGGTGCAGGCGGCCGCGTTCGCCGCCCGAGAGCGTGCCCACGTGTTTCTGCTGGTCCGAGCCCTTGAAGTTGAAGCGGCCGATGTACGCGCGCGACGGCGTTTCGTAGCGACCCACGGTCAGCATGTCGGCGCCGCCGGAGATTTCCTCGAACACGGTCTTGCCGGCGTCGAGCGCGTCGCGGCTCTGGTCCACGTAGGCCAGCTTGACGGTCGGGCCGACCTTGATCTCGCCGCTGTCCGGCGTTTCCTTGCCGGTCAGCATGCGGAAGAAGGTCGACTTGCCGGCGCCGTTCGGACCGATGATGCCGACGATGGCGCCGGGCGGCACCTTGAAGCTGAGGTTGTCGATCAGCAGGCGGTCGCCGTAGCCCTTGCTCACGCCGTCGAACTCGATGACCTCGTTGCCCAGGCGCTCACCCACCGGGATGAAGATTTCCTGGGTTTCGTTGCGCTTCTGGTATTCCTGGCTGTTCAGCTCGTCGAAGCGGGCCAGGCGCGCCTTGGACTTGGCCTGGCGGCCCTTGGGGTTCTGGCGCACCCACTCCAGTTCCTTGTTCAGCGCCTTCTGGCGCGCCGACTCGGTCGACTCTTCCTGCTTCAGGCGCGCTTCCTTCTGGTCCAGCCAGGAGCTGTAGTTGCCCTTCCACGGAATGCCGTGGCCGCGGTCCAGCTCCAGGATCCATTCGGCGGCGTTGTCGAGGAAGTAGCGGTCGTGGGTCACGGCCACCACGGTGCCCGGGAAGCGCGTGAGGAACTGTTCGAGCCAGTCCACCGATTCGGCGTCGAGGTGGTTGGTCGGTTCGTCGAGCAGCAGCATGTCGGGGCGCGACAGCAGCAGGCGGCACAGCGCCACGCGGCGCTTCTCGCCGCCGGACAGGTTGCCGACCTTGGCGTCCCACGCCGGCAGGCGCAGCGCGTCGGCGGCGATCTCCAGTTGCAGCTCGGCGTTGTTGCCGTCGCTGGCGGCGAGGATCGCTTCGTACTTGGCCTGCTCGGCGGCCAGCGCGTCGAAGTCCGCATCGGGCTCGGCATACGCGGCGTAGATCTCGTCGAGCTTCTTACGCGCCTCGAACACGCCGCCCAGCGCCGCTTCCACCGATTCTCGCACGGTCTGCTCGGGATCGAGCTGCGGCTCCTGCGGCAGGTAGCCGATGTTCAGGTTCGGCATGGGCGTGGCTTCGCCCTCGATTTCTTTGTCGATGCCGGCCATGATCTTGAGCAGCGTCGACTTGCCGGAGCCGTTCAGGCCCAGCACGCCGATCTTGGCGCCCGGGAAGAAGGACAGCGAGATGTCCTTGAGGATGTGGCGCTTGGGCGGAACGATCTTGCCCACGCGGTTCATCGTGAAAACGTACTGTGCCATGCGAGTCCGGGAAGTGTGTATGGGAATGGCGGCAGTGTAGCAAAACGCCCTGCCCGCCCGCGCCCCTAGGATGCATGCCTGCATGCGGCTGGCGGCCGCGCCCTTGCAAACGGCGGCCGGCACGCCATGTATCATCTTGCCTTTGCCGGCGCGGGCCGTTCTTGCCTCCGCGCCGCCATCCGCCACAAGCCAGGAATCCAGCCGCAGCATGAGCAAACCCGCCCGCACCCTCACTTTCAAGTGCCACAAGTGCACCAAGCCCGTCACGCTGTTTCTGCAGAAGGCTTCGGCGTGCGCGCACGTCCAGCCTTACCAGGGCTGGTGCAAGTGCGGCGAATTGATGCGCCACGCCACCGGCGAGCAGGATGCCGTGCAGACCTTCGTCAGCACCGGCGAGATCGCTCACCACCACCATCATCACCATCACTGAGCCGCGGTGAGCCAGGCCAGCAGCCCCGCTTTCGCCGGCACTTTCGCCGGCAATACCTGGCGCCCCGGCGCCAAGGACCCGCTGCGCTTTCTCGGCGGCTATCCGCCCGACGTGCTCGAGCAGGTGCGCCAACTGGTCGCCGCCAACCGGCTCGGCGAGCATCTGGCCAGGAAGTACCCCGCGCGGCACGCCGTGCAGACCGATCGTGCCCTGTATGAATACGCCGGCGAGCTGAAACAGGCATTCCTGCGCAGCGCGCCGCCGCTGCACAAGGTGGCCTTCGACGCCAGGATCGACACCGTGCACCGCGCGCTCGGCCTGCACACCGCGATCTCGCGCGTGCAGGGCGGCAAGCTCAAGGCCAAGAAGGAAATCCGCGTGGCCTCGGTGTTCAAGGAAGCGCCGCCGGAGTTCCTGCGCATGATCGTCGTGCACGAGCTCGCGCACCTGAAGGAAAGCGATCACAACAAGGCGTTCTACCGGCTCTGCGAACACATGGAGCCGGCCTACCACCAGCTCGAGTTCGACACGCGGCTGTACCTGGCGTGGCGCGAGCTCGACGCCGCGCGGGGCTAGCGGCTGCCCGCGACCACGGTCTTGCGGTAGCTGCCCGGCGCCGCCTGCCGGTGCAGCACGCACACCTGCACCTCGCCCGCGGGCGCGGCCTTCTCCACGCAAGCCGCCAGACGCGCCAGTATCAGGTCGGCCATCGCGGCCTGCATTGCCTCGGGGCGCGCGTTGGTCATCACGAGATGCGCCACCAGGAAGCCGGTGGCGGCATCGCCGCCGACCAGCGCGGCCTCCGCCACCAGCACGCGGCTCTTGAAGTCCTCCAGGCGCGCGTAGCCCAGCGCCGCCATCTCGCGGTGCAGGCCGGCAAAGACGCCGGGGAAATCGATGCGGCCGGCCAGTTGCCGCGTGGTCTCCACGATCAGGTGCGGCATGGTCAGTCCGCCTTGACCGCGGCGGCGGTGACGGTGCGCGTCCAGCTTGCCTGGGCCTGCGCCAGGAACTGGCGGAAACCGGCCGCGTCGAGCGGGCGGGCCTCCACGCCGAGCGCGAGCAGGTGCTCCTGCACCGGCTTGTCGGCCAGCACGGCGTTCAGCTCGCGGTTCAGCCGCGCGAGGACGTCGGCGGGCACCCTGGCCGGCGCCATGATGCCGTACCACGGCGCCGCGTCGAAACCGCGCACGCCCTGCTCGCGCATGGTCGGCACGTTGGGCAGCAGCGCCGAGCGCTGCGCGCCGGTCTGCGCCAGCGGCACCACGGTGCCGGCCTTGATGTGCGGCAGCAGCAGAACCGGGCTGTCGAACATCAGCGCGATCTGGCCGCCGAGCAGGTCGTTGATGGCCGGGCCCGAACCCTTGTACGGCGAGTGCAGCAGCTTCGCGCCGGTGGCCTGCGAGAACATCGCGCCGATGATGTGCTGCGGCGTGCCGTTGCCGGCCGAGCCGTAGGCGATGGTGTCGGGCGCGGCATTGGCCGCGCGCACCAGCGCCGGCACCGAGTCGAAGCGCTGCCCGCGCGTGCCGGCCACCAGGATGAACGGCACCGTGCCGATCAGGCCCACGCCGGCGAGGTCCCTGGCCGGGTCATAGGGCAGCGTCGGATACAGCGCCTTGCCCACCGAGATCGGCCCGACCGCGCCGAGCAGCAGCGTGTAGCCGTCGGCCGGCGCCTTGCTCACGTAGTCACTGCCGATGGTGCCGCCGGCGCCCGGGCGGTTCTCCACCACCACCGATTGCTTCAGGCGCAGTTGCAGCTCCTTGCCGACCAGGCGGGCCAGCGAATCCGTGGTGGCGCCGGGCGCGTAGGGCACCACCAGCTTGATCGGGCGCTCGGGCCAGTCGGCGCGCGCGGCGGACGTGAACGACAGCGCGGCCAGCGCGATGGCGGCGAGCGCGGGCAGGCGGAAGCGAACGGGAAAGCGGGCAAGCATGGCGGTCTCCTCTCTGTTTTCCATGTTTGCCGTCATTCCACCAGCCGCGGCATGCTCTGTAAAATGATGAATCGATTTTCCATTCATCACGACAACTTATGCGACCGACCGCCACGCCCACCGCGCTGGACCTGCGCCTGGTACGCAGCTTCATGGCGGTGGCCCGCCACGGCAGCGTTACCGCGGCGGCCGACTCGCTGGGGCTGACGCAGCCGGCGCTGTCGCAGCATCTGCGCGCGTTCGCGCACAGCCTGGGCGTGCCGCTGTTCGGGCGCGTGGGCCGCCGGCTCGAACTCACCGACGCGGGCCGGCAACTGGTGCTGTCGCTGGAGCCGGTGCTGGACCAGCTGGAACAGGTGATTGCCGCGGCCGCCTCGCCGCGCGGCGCGGTCGAGGGCACGCTGCGCGTGGGCGCCATCCACACCTATCTCTCCGCGCTGGTGATGCCGGCCGCGCAGGCGCTGCTCGACGCGCATCCCGCGCTCGACGTGCAGGTCTTCGAGTTCGCCGCCGGCGAGGTCGACCGCGCCCTGCTCGACGGCCAGATCGACCTGGGCCTGGCCTTCGCGCGCGAGGCGCCCAAGCGCATCGCGCTGGTGCCGCTGTTCTCCGAGACGCTGGCCCTGATCGCCGCGGCCGGCAAGCTGCCCGAAGCGCCCGGCGGCATCACGCTGGCGCAGCTCGCCACGCTGCCGCTGGCGCTGCTGCCCGAGCGCTTCGCCATGCGCCGCCAGATCGACGCGGCGGCGCAGGCCGGCGGCTACAGCCTGCGGCCACGGCTGGAAGGCCCGAGCGTGGAAGCGCTGCTGCGCGCCGTGCCGGGCGGGCGCCTGTTCACCATCGCCAGCCCGCTGGCGCTGCATATCGCCGGCACGCGCCGCAACGCCGGGCTGGCCGGGCTCGCGCACGCGCCGGTGGCGCACCCCGGCTTCACCCGCACGGCCGCGCTGCACCGGCGCCGCGGCCGGCCCGACAGCGCCGCCGCCACGGCGTTCATCGCAGCGCTGGGCGAAGTCATCGGCGCCGCCGCGGCGGGCGGCTATCTCACGCCGGCCTGAGGATTGACGGCGCTGCCACCCGGCAGCCGCTCAATCGCAGGCGTAGCGGAACGCGTCGTTCAGGTCCAGCGGCAGCACCAGCGTGCGCAGATGCGCCGCTTTGGCCGAGGCGCACAGCGTGGCGCGCGTCGCCGCGTCCCTGTACTTCGTCGCGTACTCCACGTTGAACACCGCCTTGCCCTGCGCGGTCAACGGCGTATAGCTTGCGCACTCCTTGTACTGGAAGCACTGCTCGTTCACGGCGAAATCGAAATCGGTGGCCAGCGACGCCACCTGATCCACATCGTTCTTCAGGCCCACCGCCAGCCCGCGCGCGTGCGCCTCCGTGGCCAGGAAGCGGTTGTAGTCCAGCTGCGTCGCCGCCGTCAGCGGGAAACCCGGCTTGTTGGTATAGCCATCCACGTTGTCCGGGTCCACGCCATCGCAACCCTTCGAGCGCGCCAGGTCCATGCGCGCCTGCATGATCCTGCGCACGTTGGCCGACCGCGTATCGAGCCACTTCTCGCCGGCCCAGCCCGACAACGCCTTGCCCATGTCCGCCGCCACGAACTGCTTGAAGTCCGGCCGCCAGTTCTCCGAGCTGCCCGCCGAGAAATAGCAGACCACGCGCTTGCCCTGCGCCTTCAATGCGTTGATGGTGGCCTGCGGCGTGTCGAAGAGGTCGATGTCATAGACCTGTGCCGGGTAGCTCGTATTGATCGTGCCGGTCAACTGCAACTGCCAGGTATCGGCGGCGGCCGGCATCCAGTGGGTGGTAGCCAGCGCCTGCGTCGACAGCGAAGCGGTATCGGCAATCGCGTTGGCCGACGACACGGACTGGACCGCGGCACCCGAATCCCCCGTGCCGCCATCCCCGCCACAGGCCGCGAGGAAAGCGAGCGGGAGCAACCATGCCAGGCTTGCGAGTTTTTTCGTCACGGAGGGGTTCCTTTTTGGGATGGCGGTGGGAGGGATGGGGCTTGCGCCCGTGCATCAGGATTGTCGGCGGATTTGGGGCAGAGCTTAAGTGAATTGGTGAGCAATAAGTTAGAGGCAACGGGTGACGGGGATAAGACAGCGGATTCGCACGCCGAATCTCGCTGCGATTGAAATCAGATATACCGAATGACTTAAATCACAGTCTCGCAAATCAGTAAGCGCTTCATTCACGTTATTACTACAATGACACACCCGACGCTCCGCAGTGCGTCCTGGCCGGACTGGGTCCTCGGCCGCCACAGGCAGCGCATGCAGCTTCGACAAGAACAATCGAGAAAAAGATGGCCACACTGATTCCCGCGCTTGGATCGGTCACATCGCGCATGACCACCGGGGAAAGACGCTTCGCCGAACGGCTCGAGGCGAAACTCGAAGACGATTATCTGTGCTGGTATGACGTCGCCATCGGCGAGAAGACCAGGCACCCGGATTTCATCGTGTTCCACCCGAATCGCGGCCTTCTGGTGCTGGAGGTCAAGGACTGGCGGCTGGACACAATTCAGGAGATCGACCAGCGCGACGTCTCGCTGCTCACCGAGCGGGGCCTCGTCCGCGAGATGAATCCGCTGGAAACGGCCCGCCAGTTCATGTTCTACGTGCTGCATCTGCTGCAGCGCGACCCGCAACTGGTGTGGCCAAGCGGATCGCTCAAGGGCAAGCCGTTCTTCCCGTATGGCTGTGGCGTGGTGCTGTCCAATATCAGGCGCTCGCAGTTCGAACAGACGAACCTCGGCGACGTGCTGCCGTCGCACCTCGTCATCTGCAGCGACGAGATGACCGAGAGCGTGGACGCGGAAGCCTTCCAGAAGCAACTCTGGGACATGTTCCCGATCAAGTTCAACTTCAAGCTCTCGCTCCCGCAGATCGAGCGGATCCGGTGGCATCTGTTCCCCCAGATCCGCATGCCGGAGCAGCGCGGACTGTTTGCCGAAGACGCGCTGTCACCGCAGGATATTCCCGACATCCTGCGCGTCATGGACTTGCAGCAGGAGCAACTGGCCCGCAGCCTCGGCGACGGGCACCGCGTCATCCACGGCGTGGCCGGCTCCGGCAAGACGCTGATCCTGGGCTATCGCGCCGAGCATCTCGCCAAGGTGGCGACGCGGCCGGTGCTCGTGCTCTGCTACAACAAGACGCTGGCGGCCAAGCTCGCCGCCACGATGGCCGAGAAAGGCATCGAGGACAAGGTCCACGTCTACAACTTCCATGCGTGGTGCTCGCGCCAGCTTGCCGCTTATCACATCGAGCGTCCTTCGGGTCGGCCATCGGACGCGCTCTTCGAGTCGATGGTCGAGCGGGTCATCCAGGGCGTCGAGCGCAAGGCCATTCCCGGCGGCCAGTATGACGCCATCCTGATCGACGAAGGCCATGACTTCCGGCCCGAATGGTTCAAACTCGTCGTGCAGATGGTCAACCCGGAAAGCAACGCGCTGCTGGTGCTCTATGACGATGCACAATCCATCTACGGGCACGCGAAGAAACGCAAGTTCAGCTTCGCCAGCGTAGGGGTGCAGGCCAAGGGCCGCACCACGATCCTCAAGGTCAACTACCGCAATACGCAGGAAATCCTGTCGGTGGCGCGCGCCTTCGCCAACGAACTGCTGCGCCCGCTGGACGCCGACGAGGACGAAGCACCGACAGTCCAGCCGGTCGGCGCCGGCCGCAGCGGACCCAAGCCGCTGGTGATTGAACTGCCGAGCCTGCAGGCCGAAGCCGACCGCATCGCCCAGATCCTGGTCGACGAGAACCGTACCGGCACACCCTGGGCTGAGATGGCGGTGCTGTACCGCCATTGGAACGACGCGGGGAACACCATTGCCGCCACCTTCTCGCGCAAAGGCATTCCGTTCGAGATCCCGACGCACGGCGACAAGCGCTTCAAGCCCAATGCAGACACCGTGAAGGTAGTGACCATGCATAGCAGCAAGGGGCTGGAGTTTCCGCTGGTATGCATACCGGCAACGGGTGCCATCCACACGAAGGACGAGTCGGAAGAGGACGAAGCCCGGCTACTTTACGTGGCGATGACCCGCGCTACGCGACAGCTCGTGATGACGTACGGCCAGGAATCGCGGTTGCTTGACAGGTTGCGGGAAGCGTCAGAGGCCTTGAGGTAGGGACAAACCGCTGCTGCCGGCGTGTGCCGCTCCGCGGACACAGCGGCAACAGCGAGCCGCCACAATCCTAAAGATTTCCTCGACGAGGTTTTACACAAGCACGGCATTCGTAATCACGACAATCTCATCTTGGCCTGAACCCTGTGCATACGCTGACGCCCGATGCTGGCCTTTGCGATCATGGCCGATTGATATTCGTTCGGACTCGCTGGCTGACCTGGCACTGACCCAGGTCAGCACCCAACCTCGCCGCACAATGATGAATCGCTGTCGCGAATCTCCTCGAATTAGTACACATCAGATTTACCGCGAGAACGAACATCGCGATACTCCCCCTCGCGTGCCACCTACACGGTGGCAACAAACGCGGCTCATTGGAAATACGACCCTTTGGTCGCCCATTCTGAGGGGAAAAAGGCATGGCAGCAGCAACGCAACTTGGCGCTGGTCGCGACAGATGGCGAGAAGGCATCGACAACGCTAAAGGTAATGACAGATGGGACATGCACGATTGCTGCATCAGATCGGTGGTCGACGAGTTCAACACTCACCTTGCAGATCAACCACATTACCTCCCCCTTGACTGGCATTTGATAAAGGCCATGATATGGGTGGAAACGGGAGCTGGCAGCCCGCTTTGGGAGCAAAATCCAATCCAGATGGGCAACCCCGGGGATCCCGGCCTAAACGCGCTGCTTGATGGCAGGGAGGGCGGCGACCTGATCCTTCCGCGCTCCCTGCGAAGCGTGTTGAATCGAGGTAGCGTAGGCACCTCGGCGAAGAACAATATTCGTGCTGGCGTGGGTTATCTGCTGATGCGACTGGCTGACTTCGCGATCAAGAGCATCCCGGACTCTGATGAAAAGACTTATGAGGTAAAGGTCAGACCCGGCGATAGCCTCGATAGGATCGCAAGAGCGCAGGGCACTACGATAGAGATGATGAAAGCGTTGAATTCCGGAGCATATGTTCTTCGACCTGGGCAGGTTCTCGTGTATCGCAAGGCGTCGATGCGGAAGGTCATCGTCGGTTGGAAGCCCAGGACGACATCAAACATCGCGCGCTATTACAACGGCGGCGGTGATGCCCACTACGCGGAAAAGCTCAACTACGTATTGCCATTGATCCGCCAACGGAATATCGTGACATGCGTTCAATAATAGCCAAGCCGGTCATTTTCTGCCGCCTCTTAGCGCTAGCGCTGACATTGGGCTCGACAACAATACAGGCAGAACCCTTTACCGGTGTGTTCCACGGTCAGGGCCGCGGATGCTGGGGCAAGCTATATGTCAAAACCAAAACCCTTGCATGGAACACGCCCTACAGCGTCTGCGCGAAGACGCCCTACACCGTGATCGACAAAGACATGGACGCATCCGCGCCCGGCATCGCCTTCATGCTCCGGCACAAGAGCCGGTCGTGCCGGTACGAGATTGTTCAACTCGCGTTTGATCCCGCCTATCCGGACTACTGGCTCGCCAGGGGCTATGCGTCTCGCGCCGACTACGAAGGCAGGAAAACCGCCGACGGCGCCGCGCAGTCCAGAACGCTCTCGTGCAGCGTCCAGAGGCAAGATTGAAGCGTTACGCGGCGAGCGTCATTTTCATGCGGCATCGCGGGTAGTTTGCAGAAGATGTCTGAGAGGTGTTCGGTACAAGACCGCCCCCGCAAATGCAAAAAACGGCCCCAATCGCTTGGGGCCGTTGTCACATTGCAGCGCAATTGCAGGACTCGAACCCTGCCATCTGACGGCCATCAATCCTCAACAGACCCGACCAGTTCACGGTGCAATGCCAAGTATTCCTGGGCAAGCTTGTGCCGTGGGTCCAGATAGATCATCGGCCTGGCGTGCTGATGGGATTCGCGGATCTTCACGGACGAGGACAGCCGCGAGCCAAGCACCGGCAACCCTTCGCTCACCAGTTCATCGACCAGTTGCTGAGGCAGGCTGGCGCGAGGCTGAAACTGATTGATCACGATGCCCTCGACCTCCAGCCCCGCATTGTGGTCCTGCTGGATCTCCTTCACGTTGTCCAGCAGCGCATACAGGGCGCGACGGGAGAAATCGTCGCAGTCGAATGGAATCAGGCAGCGCTCGACGGCGATCAAGGCCGAGCGCGTATAGAAGTTCAGCGCCGGCGGCGTATCGATGTAGATGGCATCGTAGGTATCCAGCTCGTTCAACGCGTCGCGCAACTTGTAGATCTTGTAGCGCGACTCGAGCTTGCCGTGCAATGCATCGAGATCGGGGTGCGCCGGCATCACGTCCAGATTCTCGAACGGCGTCGCATGCACGAACGAGGAGAACTCGACCGGCTTGAAGCTGTAGGTCAGCGCGGTCTCGAAGAAATCCGCCACCGTCGGGGTAGCCTCGCTGGCCCGCTCACCCAGCAGATACTGCGTGGAATTTCCCTGCACATCCAGGTCGATGACCAGGGTACGCAAGCCCTCGCTGGCACTGATCGCCGCCAGGTTGCACACAATGGTCGACTTCCCGACACCACCCTTCTGGTTGAATACGACGCGCCGCATTTGCCCTCCCCGTGGAATTTCTCCCGACTAAAGACAAGAGCTTACCGTCAGGTTGCGCGTTTTGGCTGCACCGCAACATGAAGATTCGCGGGATTGCGGAATGGGCTTGCGTCGGCGGGGCGGCAGCGTCACTTCGATGCGATAGCGCCCGACCGACAGACGCTGCCCGGCGATGCCTCTGGCATGCAGTGTCGTTTGCCCTATGCCACTGAAAAGAGGGGAAGAATTCCAGAGCAAAGACCGAGGTCTTATGCGGAAAGCTCCATTGTCACTGTGCACCCCGCAGGATAGTTACTGCATCCCCAGAACGAGCCGCGTCGGCCAGTACGCTTGACGAGCTTCACCCCGCATGCCGCGCAAGTGGGCGTTCTGTAGTCACCTTCGAACGCCTTGGCCAGTAACGCGGTTTGCTGCGACGGCTCCAGTTTCCGGATGCGCTCGACGATGCCCGCGCCGTCGAGCAATTGGATATCCGCTGCCGCAGCGTACTTCTTCGCCTCGCCCGAATATCCGCTCAACGACCAGAACACCCCACGCCGGATCTTGTGCTGATGCATGACGCCACCGAGCGCGCGCACCGGCTCCACCTTCACTGGCGACCGCCACGCCTTGCATTGCACGAGCGCCATCGGCTGCGCCATGCCCTGCCTGTACAGCGTGGCATCGATCCCGCCATCCGCGCCATGCGGCACGGTCTCAACCGTAAAGCCAAGTTGCTCGTAGTAGGCAACACAGAGCAGCTCGAAGCGTTTCCATTCGAGCAGGGCGAGGGCTTCGAGGGACCAGCTTTGTGGGCGCGGCTGGGGAGCGGATGCGGCCCCCCAGGGCGCAGCACCATCGGGCGCCTCCTTGATAGTGGGTGACGCGGCTGGCCCGGCCTTAGCGGAAGCAACCGGGCGGTGGCGTGGCGCACGCGCGGTTTCGGCTACGGGTTGCCCACCAAAGCGAGCCTTGATGAAAGACAGCAGACCCAGAAAGCAGAACGCGATGGCTGGCACCCAGGCGAACTCGCGGCTGGCCATGGTGAGGCCGGCGAGATAGCGATTGGCTCCCAGTAATGCGGGAACGATCGCGTGGAATGCAATGTAGGCGCAAAAGCCTAGGGCGACGGAAACCCACCATGGCGACTCCAGCAGGATGTCGGAAAGCTTCGGCTGCCTCTTGCGACGGCCCATTTTTCACCCGCCTTTCTTTCGTTTGTGTTGCTGGCCGGATAGGACTTTACGGCTGGATTTGATAGATATTACACAAGGTGTTAAATATGGTATCCGTGGTCGTCGGTTGGGTTGACATGGAGCGGACGGTCACCAAGAATGGGCCATCACCGAAACAACGGTGATCGGGCGTGAGAACCCGAGAGATCCCAAGGGCGAACAGCCGCGCCACGCGGCTTTTGTTCGCGCGCACGCGCACGCCACTAGTTCAACGGCGGGCCGGGCGGGGCAGCCTCCGGGCTGGCCGGGATCCTTGGGTACCGGTTCTCACCCCCGCTGTCAGGCCCGCCACCCCTCACGTGAGAATGAGCGGCGGGCCTTCAACCTACCCAAGGAGGTTGTCATGGCTTTTGCTGTTGCCATTGGTCTTCGACGCGATGCTGGTCAGGTCGCGCATCAACTACATCGCATTGGGGTCGTAGCGCCGGGGCTTTCCCATCTGGAGGTGGCGCATGGATAAGGCCACGACTCATGGGCGTCTCCTCGCGGCACGCAAACATCAGGATCTGGTTGCGGAGTTAGCTCACTTGGCGGCCGATGGAACGAGGATGAACCGCAAGCATGTAAGGCGCCTGGCAGGCGAACTTCACGGTGTTGGCGAGCGCATTCGTGAAACAACCGTAGACGGATGTGCGGAGCTGCTTGGGGTGAGCGCTGGCCTTGGCACGATGCTGGCCGTGCTTCAACAGCGCGGCGACGCCTCCGTCGAGGACGATGGATTGCACTGCCTGCTTGCCGCGCTCAAGGACAAGTTGGATCGTGCGGTGAACAGCGTCCAGGAAATGTTCTGAGGCGATTCGTCAATATGCACACCATGCCCGACGACCGCATACACCCAAAGTAAGCGCGGACCTCAAAACGAAAACGGCCCCCATTTTCTTCTGGGGGCCGTTCTCAAATTCTGGTGCCGGCTGCAGGACTCGAACCCGCCACCTGATGATTACAAATCAACTGCTCTACCTGATGAGCTAAGCCGGCATGTTTGGTGCAGACCGCGATTCTACTGCATGCGGCGTGAAATGACGATGGCCGGGCGCGGCGTGGGCGGTACTTACTTCACCACCTTCAGGGAGGGCTTCTTGGCGCCGATGCGCGAGACCGGCGGCGGTGGCGTGGGTTCGTCGTCGCCGTTGTCGGTGGTGGCGTCGGCCGTGGCCTGGGGGGCTTCGCTTTCCACGGAGGAGAGCTTGGGCGGGGGGTTGTTCTCGCGTTCGGTGGCGGCCTGGGTTTCGGGCACGCTGCGCTCCACCGGGAAGGCCATGCCCTGGCCGTTTTCGCGGGCGTAGATGGCGAGCACGTTTTCCACGGGCACGTCGATCTTGCGCGAGACGCCGCCGAAGCGGGCGCTGAAGCCGATCCACTCGTTGCCCATGTCCAGCCCGCTGGTGGCGTCGAAGCTGACGTTGAGCACGATTTCGTTGTTCTTGACGAACTCGCGCGGCACGCTGGTGTTGGCGTCGACGAAGACGGCGATGTATGGCGTGAAGCCGTTGTCCGTGCACCATTCGTAGATGGCGCGGATCAGGTAGGGCTTGGTGGAGGTTTCAGGCATTGTGCTTCCAGTGGCGCGGGGCGCGTTCCGGGTGGCCCGAAGCGGGGGGCTTCGGGCCGGGGGGCCGGTTTAGCGGCGCATCACCTTTTCCGACGGGGTGAGCGCTTCGATGTAGGCCGGGCGGCTGAAGATGCGTTCGGCGTACTTGAGCAGCGGCGCGGCGTTCTTGGAGAGTTCGATGCCGTAGTGGTCCAGGCGCCAGAGCAGCGGGGCGATGGCGACGTCGAGCATGGAGAACTCTTCGCCGAGCATGTACTTGTTCTTGACGAAGATCGGCGCGAGCTGGGTCAGGCGGTCGCGGATGGCGGCGCGGGCGCGCTCGTGGCTCTTCTCGGCGGCCTTGCCCTTTTCGTTTTCGAGGGCGTAGACGTGCGTGAAGAGTTCCTTTTCGAAGTTGAACAGGAACAGGCGGGCGCGGGCGCGCTGCACCGGGTCGGCCGGCATCAGCTGCGGGTGCGGGAAGCGCTCGTCGATGTACTCGTTGATGATGTTCGACTCGTACAGGATCAGGTCGCGCTCGACCAGGATGGGCACCTGGCCGTAGGGGTTCATCACCGAAATGTCTTCCGGCT
>Ga0255338_1001608_pt1 | contig 40718 bp, 38 predicted proteins | sample MeOH1_35cm_T4_19_FD_203715 | JGI IMG/M metagenome (GOLD analysis project Ga0255338, IMG submission 203715) | Sandy soil microbial communities from University of British Columbia, Vancouver, Canada - MeOH1_35cm_T4_195 | ecosystem: Engineered > Artificial ecosystem > Sand microcosm > Unclassified ... | reverse complement strand
CACGCGCAATGTCTGCATAGCCTATGCCGAGCCGCTCGGCGATGCCGGGTCGGTAGTTCTCGATCATCACGTCGCACTGCGCGGCGATGCGCTTGACCATGGCGATGCTGCCTTCGCCCTTGAGGTCCACGGCGATGCTTTGCTTGCCACGGTTGGCCATCAGGTCGATCGCCGAATGCGAGCCGTGCCGCGTCCCGATGCCGCGGCTCCAATCGCCCTCCGGCGGCTCGAGCTTGGTCACCTGCGCGCCGTGTTGGCCGAGCAGCATCCCGCAGTACGGGCCGGCCAGGCCCTGGCTGACATCCAGCACCCGTAGCCCCGCAAACGGCAGGCCGATGCCTGCGCCCGGGGGGGTGGGCTCGGAGATTTTGGTTGACATTGACTTTTCTCTATGGAAAAATATTTTTCGTTATTGTGAATCCATGAACTATACAAATCAAGCACATTCAGCTCGTTCTTTCCTAGGAATAACCCGATGAGAAGCTTTGACCTTGACGACGAACTCTCGCCTGAGCAGCAGTTGTTACGGGAGAACGTGGCCCGTTTTTTCGAGCGCGAGGTCACCCCGACGGTCGCCGGCTTCGAGCAGCGCGGCGAGTTCGACTGGACGCTGCCTGCGCGCCTGAAGGAGTTTGGCTACCTGGGCGGTTTTCTGCCCGAGGCCGAGGGCGGCTACGGCATGTCCAGCATGGATTACACCGTTCTCATGGAAGAAGCCGGTTACTGTTGGCACAGCCTGCGCGCCATCCTGAACACCATGAACATGGCGATTCTGCTGTTGGCAAGGCTGGGCACGCCCGAGCAGAAGGAGCGCTACCTCAAGCCGCTGATGGACGGGAAACTCAAGGTCTGGGTCGGCATTACCGAACCGGACCACGGTTCCGATGTCGCGGGCATGGAAACCCGGGCACGCCTCGAGGGCAAGCACTACGTGGTCAATGGCAGCAAGCTGTGGATCACCAACGGCGCCATCGGAGACATCGGCATTCTCATGGCCAAGGTCCCGGCGGACAAGGAGGGTGCGCCCCACGGGATCACGGCATTCATCGTGGACCGCGAGCAGACGCAGTACGGGGCAAGACGGGTGAAAACCATGATCTTGCATTCCACTGTCACGTCGGAGCTCTCGTTTTCCGACGCGAAGGTACCCGCTGCCAACGTGCTCGGCAAGGTGGGCGACGGGCTGAAGAACATCCTGCAGGCCTTGAGCTTCGGGCGGCTGAGCGTTGCGGCCGGGGCCGTGGGCGCATCGCAGGCCGCCTTCGACCTGTCGGTCGACTATGCCAAGACCCGCAAGCAGTTCGGTGCGCCGATCGGTTCCTATCAGTTGATCCAGCGCATGGTGGTGGAGATGCGCTTGCGCACCGATGCATCGCGGCAACTGGTCCGGCGCGCGGCGCGCGCCGTCGACCGAGGTCTGCCCGGGCGGCTGGAATGTTCGATCGCCAAGCTCTATGCCGCCCAGGCCGCGCACGAGGTGGCCGACTTTGCGCTGCAGGTGCACGGCGGCATGGGCTACAGCGAGGACTACCCCATCGAGCGCATCTTCCGCGACACGCGGGGGGCGATCATCCCCGAGGGCACGACCGAGATCCAGACCCTGATCATCGGCCGGGAGCTGCTGGGCATGTCGGCTTTTTCCGCCCGCGCCGAATGACATGGCTTCCTTTCTCGAAAAGAGGTGATTCATGAGCGACCGTCTTCTCGACCGCATCAACGACTACGTCCTGGCCTATGAGGATCTGAACGTGGGCGACACATTCACCACCTCGGCCCGCACCGTGACCGAGGCCGATGTGGTCAACTTCGCGGGGCTTTCGGCAGACTACAACTCGCTCCACGTCGATGCCGAGTTCGCCGGCGGCACGCCACACGGCGGGCGCATCGCGCACGGCCTTCTGGTGCTGGCGATCTCATCGGGCCTGTGCACACGGCTGCCGCTGATGAAGTTCCTGGAGCCATCCATCCTGGGCTTGGCCAACCTCGAGTGCAAGTTCCGCCTGCCCTGCAAGATCGGCGACACGCTGCATGTGCGCCTGTCCATCATCGACAAGCAGCCTGGCAAGAAGCCCGGCCGCGGGACCCTGGTCATGAGCCGGGTCGCGGTCAACCAGCGCGGTGAAGACGTCATGCAAAGCACCTGGCATCTCGTCGTCAAGTCACGCCTCCTTCCTTCAGCTTCGACAGCAACATGACAAACAGACATTCATTTTCGAGCCGCGTCGCCTCTCTCGTCAGGCGGGTCGCATGGGTCGCCCTTGGCTCGATGGCCGTGGCAGCGCCGCTCCTTGCCCAAGCGCAGGCCTATCCGAACAAGCCCATCCGCTTGATCGTACCGTTCCCACCCGCCGGCTCGACCGATATCGTGGCGCGCACCGTGGCCGAACGCCTCGGCGCCGCGCTGGGGCAGAACGTCATCGTTGACAACAAGCCCGGCGCCACCGGAGCCATCGGCCTGGAAGCGCTCGCGCGCGCCGAGCCAGACGGCTACACCATCGGCCTGGGAACCATCGGCAGCATCGCCATCAACCCCATGGTCAACCGCAAGCTGCCTTGGGATCCGCTGCGCGACTTCGCGCCGATCGGGTACGTGGGGTCGACTCCGTTTGCGCTGCTCGTCAACCCGGGCGTGAAAGCCGCAACCGTGGCGGAATTCGTGGCACTGGCCAAGGCGCAGCCCGGCAAGTTGACCTACGCGACGGGGGGCAACGGAGGCTCACAGCACGTGGCTGCGGTCTTGCTGGAAGACATGGCCGGCATCAGCATGACGCAAATCCCCTACAAGGGCAGCGGCCCCGCCCTCATCGATCTCATGGGCGGGCAGGTGGATGCGCTGATCGAGCCGGCCGTGTCTGCGGCGCCGCACATCAAGTCGGGCAAGGTGCGCGCGCTTGCTCTGACCGGCCTGCGCCGCTCAGCCGGCTTTCCTGGCGTGCCACTGGTGGCCGATACGGTGCCGGGCTATGACGTTTCCGCCTGGTTTGCGCTCTTCGCTCCGGCCAGGACGCCGCGCCCGGTGATTGCCCGCCTCAATGAGGAACTGGACAAGATCCTGCGCAATCCGCAAGTCATAGATCGGCTCGGGCAGGTCGGCGTGGACGTAGCGCCCGCCAGCGCGGCCCAACTCGGTGATTTCCTCAAGAGCGAAATTACCAAGTGGGACAAGGTCGTCAAGAAAGCCAATATCACGGCGGAGTGAAGCTGGCAGATCCCGAAATCACCTGAGGAGAATAGCTTGGAACTGGGTTTGAGAGGCAAGGTTGCCGTGGTCACGGGCTCGGGCCGCGGGATTGGCGCGGCCACCGCGCGCGCGTTCGCGGAAGAGGGCGCCCATGTGATGGTCACGGATATCGATCCGGCCACGATGGCGACAACAGTGGCGGCACTGACGGCCGATGGTTTCAGCGCGCGAGGCATGGTCGCGGACGTGACCAAGTCCGAGGATGTAGAGCGGCTGATGGCCGAAACCGTCAGGCACTTCGGCACGGTGCATGTGCTTGTGAATAACGCGGGCTTCCCCAAGGATGCTTATCTGACCAAGATGCCCGAGAGCGATTGGGACCTCGTCACGGGCGTGATCCTCAAGGGCTCCTACCTGTGCTGCAAGGCCGCCGTGCCGCACATGATGGCGCAGAAATGGGGGCGGATCATCAACATCTCGTCGCGCGCGCACCTGGGCAACCCGGGGCAAAGCAACTACTCCGCAGCCAAGGCCGGCCTCATCGGGCTGACCCGGGCGTTGTCGTATGAGGAAGGCAAATTCAATGTGACGGTGAACGCGGTGGCGCCCGGCTTCGTCGACACCGAGCTGATGCGCAGCCTGCCCAACTACGACACGATTCGCGAGAAGTGGCTGAAGGCCACGCCCATGCCGCGCCTGGGGGTGCCGCGCGACATCGCCGATGCGGTGCTTTTCCTGGCGTCGGAGCGCGCAGGCTTCATTACAGGAGAAGTGCTTCACGTAACCGGCGGCCGCTATTCGAACTGATGGGCGCGCCGGGCGCCCGATGGCGCGGGGGGCTTCAAGGCGCCAGCGCCCTCATCTGGGCGATGGCGGTGCCCAAGGCCTTGGCGTGGCGCTGCTCTAGCGGCTCCATGCGCGCCAGGGGGCCCGCCACCGCCACGGCGTAGCACTCGCCGCCCAGCATCACCGAACGAGCTAACGCCATCACGTCGTCCACGCTCTCTCCGCGCGTGGAATGCCAGCCGCGATCCTCGCCCGCACTGATATTGGCCAGCAGCTTCCTGGCGCTCGAGATGGTATTGGGCGTGACCGGGCTCAGGTCCAGCATGCCGACCAGTTCTGCTCGCTTCTCATTGGGCATCGCGCCCAAGAGCGCCTTGCCGAGAGCGCTGGAATGCAGGGAGCGCAAGGAGCCGACCTCAGCGCTGAATCGGATGGTTTTCTCGGACTCGACCACGTCCAGGTAGATGACGAACTTGTCCAGACGCTTGCCGAATACCACCGTCTCGCCGGTCGCGTTGCGCAAGGCCTCCACAAGGGGCGAAACTTTCATGAGAATAGGGTCGCGCGCGAGCAGGCTGCGGGCCAGGTCAAACAGACGGCGTGTGGGATAGTGCATGCGCTGGGTGCCGACTTCGCACAGGTAGCCGCGCAATGTCAGTGTGCGGACCAATCCGTGACAGCTGCTCACCGGGATGTCGACGGCCTTGGCCAGCTCGGACAGATTGAGCGGACGGCCCACCCGGTTGAAGGCCTCGAACACGTCAAGCGTTCGGTCGGCGGCTTTGACCCGCTTTTCTGTCGCCATGCTGGAGCTTTTCTGGGATGAGTTGATCGAGATCGAAACGAGTGCTCGATATTAGCGTGTTGACGCCGACCCGAATCGGACCCCATTGTGAGGGTTATGCCGACTGAAATTTGCCCGGTGTTCAGCCTGCCTGCTGCTTTGATAGGCAGCAGGGAAAAGACAGTGAAGGCACTGCCCTTGCCCCATTCGCTCTCCACTTCGATCTCGCTCCCAGCAGCTTCGCCCTGCGGCGCGATCGGACAACGAATGCCGCGCCGCAGCCGCAGGGGCTGGAGCCCGGCAAACGACATCATCGACAGGGCGGTCAGCGGGTCCTGGCCGAGGGGCTGTCCGGCTGGATGGCGGGCGGCGCGACGTGCCGCCCCGCGATCAGCGCGGCGAGCACGGAGGAATCCGCGAGCGTCGAGGTGTCGCCCAGGTCGGAGTTTTCGCTCGCCGCGATCTTGCGCAGCACGCGCCGCATGATTTTGCCCGATCGCGTTTTCGGCAGCCCCTCGGTCCACTGGATCGCGTCCGGCGCCGCAAAGGGGCCGATGCGCTCGCGCACCCACAGCGTCAGTTCGCGGTGCAACGCCTCGCTGGCCTTCGTGTCGCCTTTCAGAGTGACATAGGCGTAAATTCCCTGTCCCTTCATCGCGTGCGGAAAGCCCACCACGGCGGCCTCGGCCACCTGGGGATGCGCGGCCAACGCGCTCTCCACTTCGACCGTGCCGAGCCGATGTCCGCTGACGTTGATCACGTCGTCGACCCGCCCGGTGATCCAGTAGTACCCATCCTTGTCCCGGCGGGCACCGTCGCCGGTGAAGTAAAGCCCGGGGAAGGTGCGGAAGTACGTGTCCACAAAACGTTCATGGTCCTGGTACAGGGTGCGCAGCATGCCGGGACCGCCATCGCGCAGGCACAGCCGGCCTTCGCACTCGCCTTCGAGCACCTGCCCTTCCTCGTCGACGATCACCGGCTCCACGCCGAAGATCGGCAACGTGGCCGAACCGGGCTTGGCTGCGATGGCGCCGGGCAGCGGTGCGATGGCGATGGCTCCCGTTTCCGTCTGCCACCAGGTGTCGACGATAGGGCAACGGCCCTCGCCGACCACGTTGTAGTACCACAGCCAGGCTTGCGGGTTGATCGGCTCGCCCACGGAGCCGAGCAGGCGCAGCGACCGGCGGTGGGTGCGTTTGACCGGCTCCTCGCCATGGCGGATGAGCGCCCGAATGGCCGTCGGCGACGTGTAGAAGATGGTGACGCCGTGCTTGTCGATCACCTGCCAGTAGCGCGAGCTGTCGGGATGCGTCGGCACCCCCTCGAACATCACCGTGGTCGCGCCGTTGGCGAGCGGCCCATACACGATGTAGCTGTGGCCCGTGACCCAGCCGACGTCCGCCGTGCACCAGAAGACGTCGTTGCCATGGACATCGAACACGTACTGGTGGGTCGTCGACACCGCGAGCAGGTAGCCGGCGGTGGTGTGCACCACGCCTTTGGGCTTGCCGGTGGACCCCGACGTGTACAGGATGAACAGCGGATCTTCCGCGCCCATGGTCTCAGGCTCGCACCACGGCGCCTGGGTGATGACCAGGTCGTGATACCAGACATCCCGGCCGTCGGCCCAATCCACCTTGCCCCCGGTGCGCCGTAGCACCACCGACGTCGTCACCGACGGGCACTGCTTCAGGGCTTCGTCGGCATTCGCCTTCATGGGAATGCGGCGGCCGCCACGCAGGCCTTCATCGGCGGTGATCAACACCCGCGCACCGCAATCCCGGATCCGGTTGGCGAGGGATTCCGGCGAGAACCCGGCGAAGACCACCGAGTGGATGGCGCCGATGCGCGCACAGGCGAGCATCGCGATCGCGGCCTCGGGCACCATCGGCAGGTAGATGGCCACCCGGTCGCCCTTGCGCACGCCCAGGGACTTCAAGCCGTTGGCCAGCCGGCACACTTCGGCGTGCAATTCCGTGTAGCTGAGCCGCCGCGACTCCGAGGGGTCGTCGCCCTCCCAGATGATGGCGGTGCGCGCGCCGAGGTGCCGATCGAGGCAATTCACGCTCGCGTTCAGCTGGCCATCCTCGAACCACCGGACGTGGATGTCGCCGGGTCCGTAGGACACGTCGCGGATTCGGGTGGGTGGCTTGATCCAGTCGAGGCACGCGGCCCGCCCGGCCCAGAATTTTTCCGGCTCCCGAAGCGAGCGTTCGTACTCGCGGCGATACGTGCGCTCGTCGATCCAGGCGCTGTCTCGCCAGAGTTCCGGAACCGGGAAGGTCAAATCGTTGCTGGGCATGGAATGCTCCTTTCGCAAGAACATCCGGCCTTCGGTGTTGTCCTGCATCGCAATCGTCCATCGTGCGAATGCAGAAGTAAAACTATTTTTATTGCACTTTCAGTGCAAAATCTTTGGTCACCCCTCGGCGACCCGAAGCGCCCCTTGCGCCTGGATGCGCGGCAGCTGCAGCCGGAAGCAGGCGCCCCGCGCCGAGCCTTGCACCAGCTCGAGTGTTCCGCCCAGGCGCTGCATGATCTGCCAGCTGATGGCCAGGCCCAGGCCGGCGCCTTGCGTCCCCGGCAGCGAATGCGCCCAGCCGCGCGCGAACTTGGAGAACAGCCGCGCACGTACATCGTCCGGGACGCCGGGCCCGTTGTCCTCGACCGTCAGCTCGTACACGTCTTCGCGCAGCACGCTGGCAACGCGTACCTGCGGCGCGGCGGCCGTGTTGTGCTTGATGGCGTTGGACAGCAGGTTGATGAACACCTGGCTCAGGCGATCCGGGTCCGCCATCACGCAGGGCCCCTTGGCGCGCGGCGTGCTCACCAGCTGGATCACGGGCGCCGCCGACAAGCCCCGGCAAATTCCCACGGCGTTGTCCAGCGCGATGTCCGGGTCGGTTGGCGCCAACACCCAGCCACTGCCACCCCCTTCGAGCACGCTCAGTTCCAGGATGCTGTCCAGCAGCCGTGTCATCCGGATGCTTTCCTCGTGGATGATGCGAAGGAAGCGCTCCGACTGCGCGCGCTCCAGCTGCGGCGACTCCAGCAGGATCTCCGAGAACGAGCGGATCGACGTCATGGGCGTGCGCACCTCGTGGCTGACCTGGCTCAGGAAGTCGTCCTTCTGGCTGTCCAGTTGCCGCAAACGCTCATTGGCTGTGCGCAGTTCGCTGGCCGTGTCCGCCAGTTCCCGGGATTGCGTCTCGAGCTGGCGGCTGTAGTCGCGCACGCGCTGCGTCTCGTCCGCGATCTGCACCAGGCCCGCCAGGCTGATGGTCTCGCCCGTGACGACCTGCGAGATCATCGCGCGCGCCGAGGCAGCGCCCACGCTGCCGGCGAGCTTGCGTTCCAGCTCGGTGATGAGCGCGTCATCGGCGACCGGATGGTCGGGTGCGGGGTCGTGGCCCCGGCCGCCGGCCTCGAACAGGCGGCGCGCCTCGTCGACGCCGATCAGGCGTTGCGCCAGGACATTCAGGTCGTAGATGGCCGCTGACCGGCTCACAAAACGCGACGTGTCTGCCGGGTCATTGCGGAACACGTCGACGAACAAGGTGGCCTGCAGCTGCTCGAGCGGGCGCGGCTCGCGCGTCAGCGAGACCGCCACGAACAGCACGATGTTCACCATGAGGCTCCAGAACACCGAATGCACCAGCGGATCGACGCCCTGCATGCCGAACAGCGCATGGGGCCGGAGCCACGAGATGCCGAACGGGCCCGCGGCAATGTCGGCCGACGACAGCAGCAATTCGCCCTGGAAGCTGGGCAACAGCAGCGTGTAGGCCCAGATCAGCGCGCCCGCCGCCAGCCCCGCCACCGCGCCGCGGGTGGTGGCCTGGCGCCAGAACAGGCCGCCGACCAGGCAGGGCAGCAGCTGCGCGACGCCCACGAACGCCGTGAGGCCGATCGACGCCAGCGGATTGAAGCGCGCGCTCAGGCGGAAGTAGAGGAAGGCCAGCAGCAGGATCAGGCAGATGCTGACGCGGCGGCTGCGCACCAGCAGCCGCCTCACGTCGCCGCTGGCACTGAGCGAGACCCAGGGCAGGCGCAGCGCGACCGGCAGCACCACGTGGTTGGAGATCATGGTCGACAGGGCGATGGCGGCGACGATGACCATCGAGGTCGCCGCCGAGAAGCCGCCGAGGAAGGCGAGCAGGGCAACTTCCTCTCGGCCCGCCCACATCGGCAGCGTCAGCATGAACATGTCGGGATTGGCGCCGGCGGGCAGGTAGGCCAGGCCGGCGATCGCGATCGGCAGCACGAACAGGCAGATCAGGAACAGGTACAGCGGGAACAGCCAGGCGGCGGTCTGCAGGTGCCGCTCGTCCCCGATCTCCACCACGGTCACCTGGAACTGGCGGGGCAGGCAGATCACCGCGGCGCCCGACAGGAAACACATCGCCACCCAGCGCGGCCCGAACACGGAATCGCTGTGCAGCATGCCGGCCGGCATGCGGGCGAAAACCTCGGCCGGCCCGCCCGCGATGCCGACCACCACCAGCAGGCCCACGGCGATCATCGCCACCAGCTTGACCACGGCCTCGACGGCGATCGCGGCCACCACGCCCGGATGGCGCTCGCTGGCGTCGATGTTGCGGGTGCCGAACAGGATCGTGAACACCGCCATACCGGCGGCGATCCAGAAAGCCAGCGTGAAGTTGGGGCGGGCGCTGTAGAAGCCCGCGAGCGCGGCCGGGCCCGAGCCGCTGATGACCTGGAAACTGGTCGTCACCGCCTTCAGCTGCAGGGCGATGTACGGCGTGGCGGCTGCCACGACGATGACCGTGACCAGCGCCGCCAGGCCCGCGCTCTTGCCGTAACGGGACGACAGCATGTCGGCGATCGACGTGATGCGATGCAGTTGGCCGATGCGCACCAGCTTGCGCAGGAAGCACCACCAGCCCGCGAACACGAGCGTCGGCCCCAGATAGATCGTGGCGAATTCGAGGCCGCTGCGGGCGGCCGACCCCACCGCGCCATAGAACGTCCAGGAGGTGCAATAGATCGAGATCGACAGCGTATAGGTGATGGGCGACTGCAGCCAGCGCGACTGGCCGTGGCGCGCGCGCCGGTCGCCCATGAACGCCACGCCGAACAGGAGGGCGACGTACGCCAGCGCCGCCGCCAGGACCAGGTTGGCCGCCAGCATCAGGCCCGCGGCACGGAATCGCCGCTCGCGGCCAGGCGCCGCGCGAGCCACCAGGTCAGCAGCACCAGCGCGGCCCACACGCCGAACATGTAAAGCACCACCAGCGGAATGCCGAAAACGCTGGCCGGCACCGCGAACAGCGAAATGAAGGGCGGCATGAACAGCAGCAAGGCGGCCAGCGGCACCACCACGGCCGCATCCAGCATCCTCGGGGCCGGCTTGCGGTCCATCATCGCCCGGCGGTGAGCCGCCGCACCTGCTCGATGATGTCGCGGTTGGAAAATGGCTTGGTCAGGTAGGCCGCCGCCCCGATGGACTCGGCCATCTCGCGGTCACGCGGCTGGGTCCTGGCCGTCAGCACGATGACCGGCAGCGAGTCCAGCCGCGGGTCCGACTTGATGGCCTTGAGGACCTCGAACCCGCTCAGGCCCGGCAGCATGACATCGAGGATCAACAGGTCGGGCAGGCGGCCATGAAGGCGCAGCAACGCCGTCTCGCCATCGGGCACCGTGACCACCGTGTGGCCCTCGCGCTCCAGGATGAAACCGAGGGATTCGGCGATGTGGGACTCGTCCTCGGCGATCAGTACCTGTGCGCTCATGGCTTGCCCGCTAGCGTTGGTCGTGCTGCCCAGTCTAGCGGCGAGGCGCCGCGAGCCGCTCAGTACATGCCCGCGTCCATGATCGGGTCTTCCTGGCGCCAGCCGCAATCGCGCCGGGCGCACATGCGGCAACTCTGCCCCACGGCGGTGGCCGGCGCCGACGCGCCGAGGTCGAGGCCGCCGGCGTACACCGTGCGGTCGGCATGCAGCGCGTCGCAGAACAGCATGACCGACAGCAGGCGCGGCGGCACGCCGAACCCTTCCGCATCCTTCTCGATCGTCCGCGCGATCATCAGGTAACGCTGCCCGCCGGGAAACTCCGCGAGCTGCCGCACGATCGAGCCGGGTGTGCGGAACGCGCCGTACACCGCCCAGAGCGGACAGGCGTTGCCATAACGGGGCAGTGCCAGGCCCGGCAAGGGGAGGCGCTTGGTGACGAAGCCGGCGGGGTCGACGCGCATGAGGCCGAAATGGATTCCTTCGGCCCCCGGGCGGCGCAACGTGGCCAGCCGGTGGCATACCTGCTCGAAGCTCGCGCCGAACCGGCGCCCGAGCAGGTCGATGTCGTAGCGCAGCGCCGCTGCCGCGGGCTGGAAGGCGGCGTAGGGCATCACGAGCGCACCCGCCACATACGAGTGCAGGACGCGCTCGGCGCGCCGCCGCGCGGCCGGCGCGGAAAGCAGCGGGGTGCGATCGAGCTGCGCGGCCACTTCGTCCCCGCAAGCCAGTTCGGCCGCGGCCAGGGCCATCGCGAACCGGCGCGTGCTCGCGCCGGCGCTGTCGGGGAGTTCCAGCATGCCAGCCGCGCGATCGAAGCGCGGCCGGTGCGACACGACCCCGTTCGCGGACCCGACCCGCACGTCGATCCCGCGGGCGTTGGCCAGCCAGCCGGCCAACGCGGCATCGAGTCGGGTGGGCGAGGCGCCGATCTGCAGCGCCAGCGCTTCAGCGGCGGCTTCGAGGGCGGGAAAATGATTGGCCCTGTCGAAGATGAAGTCGTCGACTTCTTCCACCGGCGTGACGGGTCCGGTGGCCACGGGCGCCTTGGCCAGGAACGCCGCGAGCGCGTGCGCGACATCCGACATGCGCCTGCTGTCGCCGGCGATGATCGCCACGAATCGCTTGCGCTGGGCCGGCTCGAGGTCGGCGACGCTTTCCAGGATTTCGGAGGCCGAGCGGATCGCCGTGAGGTTGGTGAGCAGGCTGTGGATGGCGTCGCCGAGAAACGGGTCCTGGCTCAATCGATCCGACAACGCGGCGATGGCCTCCTGCCGGTCCCGCGCGCTGCGGTGAAGCGCCACCAGGGCGCGGGCCCAGCCGGGGTGGCGGGCCACCAGGTCCGCGGCCGAATCAGCCGCCAGGTGCAGCGGTGCCACCGCCGCATCGGCGGCGATCTCGCCCAGGTCGTCCACCAGGCGGCGTTCCGCCGCGCCGTCGAACTCCTCGAGCGGCTGGCCCAAGGCGTCGGCGATGCGTTTGAGCAGCGCGCCGGCGATGTTGCGACGGTCGCTTTCGATGAGGTTGAGGTACGACGGTGAAATCTGCAGGTGCGCAGCCAGCGCGGCCTGGGTCCAGCCCCTTGCCTTGCGGTGATCGCGAATCCTCTGCCCGACCAATGTGCGTGCCATCGACGCTCCGTGAATACCCTGAATTTGCTGCGGTGCAGTGTCAATCGTTGACGCGCTGAACTCCACTCACGTCAGGATGTTGACCAAATTGTCCTTATCCGTCAACAAGTTATTGAATCGTTGACAGCTCTGTGCCATTGTCGTGACAGATGCAGGTGCATCGACGGGACTGCCCGGCGCAGTGGCGATTTCTCCAACCGAATCGACGAGGCCACCATGAAAGACACTGTTCGACGCGACGTACTCAAGGGCATGGGCGCCATCGGCGCAGGCATCGCAGCGCCCGCCTTTTTCATCCGCAATGCCTGGGCGGCGGACTTCCGCAACAACCCGGGCAACGCCAAGTCCATCACGCTCGGTTTCAACGTCCCGCAAAGCGGACCCTACGCCGACGAGGGCAACGACGAACTCAAGGCGTTCAAGCTGGCGGTCAAGCACCTCAATGGCGAGGGCGATGGCGGCATGATGAAGACGCTCAAGCCCTCGTCCCTGAAGGGCAACGGCATCCTGGGCAAGAAGGTCCAGTACGTCACGGGCGACACCCAGACCAAGGCGGACGCCGCGCGCGCATCGGCCAAGCGGATGATCGAGAAGGACGGCGTGATCATGTTCTCGGGCGGCTCGTCGTCGGCCGTGGCGGTGGCCACGCAGTCGCTGGCGCAGGAGATGGGCGTGATGTTCATGGTGGGCCTGTCCCACTCCAACGACACCACGATGAAGGACCGCCGTCGCTACGGCTTCCGCCATTTCTTCAATGCGTACATGTCGGGCCAGGCGCTGGCGCCCATCCTTGCCCAGGAGATGGGCAAGGACCGCAATGCCTATCACCTCACGGCCGACTACACCTGGGGCTGGACCCAGGAAGAGTCGCTCAAGAACGCCACCGAGAAGCTGGGCTGGAAGACCACCAAGGCCGTCCGCACGCCGCTGGGTGCGGGAGACTTCTCGCAATACATCACGCCGGTGCTGAACTCCGGCGCCGACGTGCTGATCCTGAACCACTACGGCAAGGACATGGTGAACTCCCTGCGCCAGGCGGTGCAGTTCGGCATGCGCGACAAGATGGTCAACGGCAAGCGCTTCGAGATCGTCGTGCCCCTGTATTCGCGGCTCATGGCGCAAGGCGCCGGCGATGCCGTGAAGGGCATCCTCGGCACGGCCAACTGGCACTGGACCCTGCAGGACGAGGCCACCAAGGTGTTCACCAAGTCGTTCGGCCAGGAATACGGCGAACCGCCCTCGCAGGCCGCGCACACCTGCTACGTGCAGGCGCTCCTGTACGCCAACGCGGTCGAAAAGGCCGGCACCTTCTACCCGCCCGAAGTGATCAAGACACTGGAAGGCTTCAAGTTCGACGGCATGGGCAACGGGCCGACCGAATACCGCGCCGGTGACCATCAATGCCTGAAGGACGTGCTGGTGATGCGTGGCGCGGCCAAGCCCAACGGCCGCTTCGGGCTGCTCGAAGTCGTGAAGGTGGTGCCGCGCAAGCAGGTGGAATACGACGCCAAGATGGGCGGCGGCGAACTGGGCCCCTACACGGTCTGAGGTCGGGCGACGCCATGGACGCGATCCTGCTGCAACTCCTGAACGGCCTGGACAAGGGCGGTGCCTACGCGCTGATCGCGCTGGGGCTGACCCTCATCTTCGGCACGCTGGGTGTGGTGAATTTCGCCCATGGCGCCTTGTTCATGCTGGGCGGCTTCTGCGCCGTGACCATCCACAAGCTGCTGACCGTGTCCCGGCAAGTGAAGGACGCCAGCGTCACCTTCTTCGATTCGTACAAGGAAGTGCCGTACCTGCAGATCTGGTTCGGCGACACCGGCATGCGCATCATCGACTACGCGGTGCCGCTGTCGGTGCTGCTGGCCATCCCGCTCATGCTGCTGCTGGGCATCGTGGTCGAGCGCGGCCTGATCCGGCACTTCTATGGGCGTCCCCATGCCGACCAGATCCTCGTGACCTTCGGCCTCGCGATCGTGCTGCAGGAAATCATCAAGGCCTACTTCGGCGCCAACCCCATCCCGATGCCCACGCCAGCCGCGCTATCGGGCAGCGCCGACATCGGCAGCTGGTTCGGGCTCGCGCAGCCGCTCGACTACCCTTGGTGGCGGCTGGTGTATTTCCTTTTTTCACTGGCGGTGATCGCCGCCGTGTTCGCCTTCCTGAGGTTCACGACCTTCGGCATGGTGGTCCGCGCGGGAATGCGCGACCGCGAGACCGTGGGCCTGTTCGGCATCAACATCGAGCGCCGCTTCACCATCGTTTTCGGCATCGCCGTGGTGGTGGCGGGCGTCGCGGGCGCGATGTACACGCCCATCCTCGCGCCCGACTACCACATGGGCATGGAGTTCCTGGTGCTGTCCTTCGTCGTCGTCGTGGTCGGCGGCATGGGATCGCTGGGCGGCGCGGTGCTCGCCGGCTTCCTCCTCGGCATCCTGCAGTCGCTGGCGTCGATGAACGAGGTGAAGAACATCGTGCCGGGCATCGACCAGGTCATCATCTACCTGGTGGCGGTGGTGATCCTGCTGGTGCGTCCGCGCGGGCTGCTGGGCCGCAAGGGCCTGATGGAAACCTGAGGCACCCCATGACCCAAAATCCATCCAGGGACCTGCTGCTGCTGGCCGGATTCTCGTTTGCGGTGCTGGCGATGCCGCTGTGGATGGCGCCGCTGGGCGCCGCCTACCCGGACCTGCTGCAGAAGTTCGCCATCTACGGCATCTTCGCGATCGGGTTCAACATCCTGTTCGGCCTGACCGGCTATCTCTCGTTCGGCCATGCCGCCTTCCTCGGCGTGGGCTCGTACACCGCGGTCTGGTGCTTCAAGCTGCTCACCATGAACGTGATCCCCGCGGTGCTGTGCGGCACGGCGGTGGCCGGTCTGTTCGCGCTGGCCATCGGCTACATCAGCCTGCGCCGCTCGGGCATCTACTTCTCGATCCTGACGCTGGCCTTCGCCCAGATGTCCTACAACATGGCGTACTCGGTCCTCACGCCGATCACCAACGGCGAGACCGGCCTGCAGATCACCCGCACCGACCCGCGCCTGATCGACACCGCGATCTGGGGACCGAGCACGATCATTCCGCATACCAACCTGTTCGGCATTCCGATGAGCGGCTATACCGGTTTCTATTTCTGCGCGGTGCTGCTCATCGCCGCGTTCTACATCGCGATGCGCATTGCCCGCTCGCCCTTCGGCACCATGCTGCGCGCCATCCGCTCCAATCAGACCCGGCTGAACTACACGGGCGTGAACTCGCGGCCTTACGCCCTGGCCGCGTTCGTGATCTCGGGCCTGTATGCCGGACTGGCGGGCGCGCTGCTGGCGGTCACCGACCCGCTGGCCGGCGCCGAGCGGATGCAGTGGACGGCCTCCGGCGAAGTCGTCCTGATGACAATCCTCGGAGGCGTCGGCACCCTGCTCGGGCCGGTGCTGGGCGCGGCCATGATCAAGTACCTCGAGAACATTTTCTCGGCCTTCAACAACCAGACACTGCACGCCTTCTTCTCGTTCCTGCCCGATCCGCTGGAGGACGCGGTGGTGGCCGTCACCCATCTCTTCGTCGGCGAAGGCTGGCAACTCACCCTGGGCGTGATGTTCATGGTGCTCGTCGTCTTCCTGCCGGGCGGCGTGATGGAAGGGGTCGACAGGCTGGGGCGGCGCTTGCGGCGCACGCGAGAGCCGTCCACGCCCGTGCGCCATGCGGCGACGCCCTCCGGCACCACCTGACAAGGGACGAACGCATGTCCATCCTGCATGTCAAGGGCGTGAGCAAGAGCTTTGCCGGCCTCAGGGCACTGAACGATGTCAACCTCGCCGTCGAGCAGGGCAGCGTCCACGCCATCATCGGCCCCAACGGCGCGGGCAAGTCCACGCTGCTGAACTGCTTCGTCGGGCGGCTCACGCCGGACAGCGGCTCGGTGACTTTCGACGGGAAGTCGCTGGTCGGGCTGCGGCCTCACGAGATCAACCAGACCGGTGTGGCGCGGGTGTTCCAGACGCCCGAAATCTTCGGCGACCTCAGCGTGCTGGAGAACGTGGTGATCTCGGCACTGGCGCGGCGTGACGGCGCCTTCGCGCTCAATGCCTGGCCGCGCACCGATGCCCAGGCGGAAGTGCTGGAGCGGGCCGAGGCCATGCTGGAGGACGTGGGGCTGGCCCCCAAGCGGCACCAGGTCTCCAACAACCTGTCGCGCGGCGACAAGCGGCGGCTCGAACTGGCGATGTGCCTGGTGCAGCAGCCGCGCCTGCTGCTGATGGACGAGCCCACGGCAGGCATGTCGAGGGCCGACACGAACAACACGATCGACCTGCTGCAGCGCATCGGCGACGGACGGGTCACCAAGGTGATCATCGAGCACGACATGCACGTCGTGTTCTCGCTGGCCAGCCGCATCAGCGTGCTGGCCCAGGGCACCGTGATCGCCGAAGGCGACCCGCTCGCCATCAAGGGGGACGAGCGGGTCAAGGAAGCGTATCTCGGGGGAGCACGCCTGTGAGCACCGCGCAGACTTCGGAGCGGCCCACGGCGCACCCGGCCGCCGCCGCGCCGGCCGCGTATTTCTCCTGCCGCAACCTGCATGCCTACTACGGCCAGAGCTACGTCGTGCAGGGCGTGGGGTTCGAAGTGCACAAGGGCGAGATCGTCGCTTTGCTCGGGCGAAACGGCGCCGGCAAGACCTCCACGCTGCGCACCATCGCCCGGCTGGCCGATCCCCATCTCAAGCGGGGCGAGATCTGGCTGGACGGCAAGGCGCTGCATCCATTGAGCTCGTGGCAGGCCGCCCGCCACGGCGTCAGCCTGGTGCCCGAGGACCGCCGCATCATCGGCGGGCTGACCGTGGAGGAAAACCTGCAGCTGGCCCGCATCGAGGAGCCGCGCGGCTGGTCGATCGACCGGCTGTACACGCACTTCCCGCGGCTGGCCGAGCGCCGCCGGCAGGACGCCGTCACGCTGTCCGGTGGCGAGCAGCAGATGCTGGCGGTGGCCAGGGCGCTGGCGCGCGACGTCAAGCTGCTGCTGCTGGACGAGCCTTATGAAGGCCTCGCGCCGGTCATCGTGCGGGAGATCGAAAAGATCCTCGAGGAAATCAAGGCGCTGGGACTCACCACCATCATCGTCGAGCAGAACGCCGTCGCGGCCCTGCACCTGGCGGATCGCGCGCTCATCCTGGACATGGGCGAGATCGTCTTCGACGGCACGGCTCGCGAAGTCATCGACAACGAGCAGCTGCGCCACCAGTACCTGGCGATCTGAATCCCTGCGTTCAGGCCCAGTTCCGGCGCTCCTGCATGCCGCGGTCGATGCGCGCCAGCTCCTCATCGCTGAGCAGCCGCGACGCCATCGGCAGCAGTTCGCTTTCCTCGAGCCCGATGTGGTCCCACCAGCGGCGGGCGAAGGCCTCCACGGCCTCGGCAGGAAGCAGCACGTCTCGCCCCGCCGCGATGTCCTCCAGCGGCTCTCGCAAGATGCTCCACTGGCCGGCCAGCGCCCGATGCTGGCTGGCGGAGCCTCTCGTCAGGTCTTGCAGGCAGACCGCATCGGAACCGGCCATCGACTCGATCAATGCGGGAAACAGGTCTTCTTCTTCATCCGCGTAGTGCCTCGGAACCTCGATGTCGAAAAAGCGCAGCACGCCGTGGCTGACGACCTGGGCGTCCCTGGTGCAGCCGCACTCGGCGACGTACAGGACCAGGCGCCGCAGCGTCGCGCAATAGGCCAGGACCCGCCGGTGGCAGTGGCATAGCGCGGCGAGCGGTGCCTGCGGGCCGGTGTTCGGGAAGGGGACGGCGGGAAATGCGGTACTGCCCATCGGAGTTCATCGCCGCGCGGGCGCAGGCAAGCCGCCCTTCGACGGCGTGCCTGCGCGATTGATCCTGGCAGCGACCATCGCGGTTTTATATCACGCCATGATATAAACTGCAAATGGCGATCGCCAATGGAGTGGCTTGCCAGGTCAGTCCCTCTCGCGACCGCTCTTCTCCCGTCCGCCCCGTTCCCGTCCACGACCCTTTTCAGGCTCGACCCGCGGGTCGCGATGGCATTCCACGCAGTTCTCGAAGTTCTGGATGCCCTCCTCGACATGCTCCTCCCGGATCTTCGCCAGCGAATGCTCGTGGCATCCGTAGCACGTGTACCGGCGGTAGTCGTTGTTCTTGTGGCAGGTGTCGCAGGGCGCATCATGGTCGCGGTCGAGCACGAAGTACTTGTCGTGCTCGAAAGTCGCCGGCTTCCAGGCCTCGGTCTGGTGGCACGACTTGCAGTTCCCCTGGATCTGCCGATGCAGCCGGTCGGTCGGCGCGTTGTGGCAGCTCTCGCATCGATCGAGCGTCGCCGGGGCCAGGATGGCGTGGTCGAAGTGCGCCGGCTTCCAGGCCCGGTCCTGGTGGCACTGCCCGCATTCGACCTGGAGGTCGCGGTGCACCGTGTCCTTCGGCGCCGCATGGCATGAAGAGCAACGATCCCGCACGTCCACGTTCAACAGCCCGTGCGAGAACGGCTTGCGGCTGCGCTTGGTGAGCTTGGGCCCCTGGTGATCGCTGTGGCAGGCCATGCAGTCCTGCTCGATCAGGTCCTGGTGGAACGAGCCCTTGATCGTTCCCGTGGCAATGGGGACACCCTTCGTCGTCCGCAAGCCGACATCCGCCACGGCGTGGCACTCGATGCACCGCCCTGGCGAAGCCCCGCGCCACGCGGCATGGCAGGCAAAGCAATCGGTGGTGAGATCGGCATGCCCCTTGACGAGCGGCCCCGGGCTGACCATGAGGTGGGGGTAGACGAAGGCGAGCGCCACCAGGACGACCAGGTTGAGCGCGATGACGATCAGCAGGACCGGGCGCTTCTTCACTTCCAGCCCCAGAACAGGAAGATGGCGACGATGTGCGCCGTCGCCAGCACGGCGAAGGCCAGCGTGATCGGAAAATGCACCACACGCCATTGCTTGACCGCGTCGAAGGTCAGGCTGTCCCAGTACAGGCGCTCCTCGAGCTCCTCGTCCGTGAGGCCGCGCTCGCGCATGCGCTGCCGGGCCTCTTCCATGCGCCGGCGCGCGCGGTCCAGGAGGAACTTGCCGGTCAGCCCGCTGGCCACGTTGACCAGCATCGCACCGACGGCGAGCCAGCCGAGGATGGCGTTGAAGTGAACGCCCGCGTGCACCAGGACCAGCAGCGAGCCGAACCACGCCAGCGCCTCGTGCCAGCGCAACAGCGTGGCGGGATGTCCGCGCTGGATCAGCTTGCGCTTGCGCAGCGAATAGGCGACGGACCCGATGATCATCAGCACACCGGGAATGCCCAGCCAGCGGCCGATCCACAGCAGGCCGAAGAGGTGCAGCAGGCCGTCGATGGCCAGTGCGCCGAGGGCCAGCACCGCAAAGCTTGCCAGGAAGGGCAGGACCTCGCGGCGCAGGAGTCGGGCCGGCAGCGGCATCAGGCCTCCAGCACCAGCGACGAGGACGGCCGGCCCACGCACAGCAGGCAATGGCCTGGCGCGACGTCGTGGTCCGGCGCGTGGTCGTAGTGCACCGACCCCTCGACCAGGCGGGTCTCGCAACTGCCACAGCCGCCCGAACGGCAGCCGGACTCGACTTCGATACCGTGCCGTTCCGCAAAATCGAGCAGCGACTCGTCCTTCGCGTCCCACGTCAGGGTGCGCCCCGATCGCTGGAATCGCACTTCGACGCCAATGGCGGTGGGCGCCGCCGCGGGCGCGCCATGCAACTTGACGGACGCCGGCCCGAAAGCCTCGTAGCGGATGTCGTCCACCGGCACGCCCCACGCCGCCAGCGCCGGCACGAGTGTCTCCATCATCGCGGGCGGACCGCAGACATAGAACTGGTGGCGTCCGTGCGGCAGCGTGCGCCGCAGCAGTTCGACGTCCACATGCCCCTCGTGCTGATAGTCACGCCCCATCAGGTCGGACTCGCCGGGACGGCTGTAGACGATGTTCAGGTGCAGCGCCGGGTGCGACGCGGCGTACTCCTCGAGCTGCTGCCTGAAGGCATGTTCGCGGCTGTTGCGCAGCCCGTAATAGAGGTGAACCACCCGCTGCGGCTGCCGGGCCATGCACCACCGCAACATGCTCATCATCGGCGTGATGCCGATGCCGCCGCCGATCAGCACCACGGGCACAGCCGGGTCGGGGTCGATGAAGAAGTGGCCGGCCGGGGCCTTGACGCGCAGGATGTCACCGACCCGCACATGATCATGGAAGTGGCTGGACGACAGGCCCGGCGCGAGTTCAGGATGACCGGCCGGCGCGGGCACGCGCTTGATCGTTACCCGGTAGTGCGCCGCTTCGGGTCGATCCGACAGGGAGTAGCAGCGTGTGATCGCACGCGAGGGTGAGGCCCCGTCCGAAGGACGCGGTGTGACGTCGAGGGCGAAGGTCAGGAACTGGCCGGGCCGGAATGCCGGCAGCGGCTCGCCATCGACCGGCTGCAGGTAGAACGAGCACTGCGACTGCGCCGCGTCCTCGAACGCCCGCTGCGCGACCCGAAACTCCCTCCACCCCGCCCACGCCGCATCGGACCTGACGTTCATGGGCGCCGGTTTGGCCGGCGCGGAGCCGGCTGGGCGACGTCGCAGCGCCGTCCAGCCGATCGCAGCCGCCACCTGCAGCACCAGCGCCCCGGCAATCAAGGCAAGGAGTTCGGCGGCGGTCATTGGTGCAAAGGCGCGGAAGGAGCGATCGCTGGCAAGGGCATCACAATTTGATTATGGTTTGCAGCGGCGCCGGTTCCTTGAGCGGCCTCAATGATTGCCTTGCCCGCGCCTGCTGTTCAGAAATCCTTAAGATCGATGCGGCTGCCGGCCATCCAGGAGACACACCATGACGAAGCGCAGTTTCCACATCTACCGCTACGACCCCGACCGGGACAGCCGGCCCTACATGCAGCACGTCGACCTCGCGCTGAAAGGCGACGAGCGCATGCTGCTCGACGCCCTGATGGTGCTCAAGGCGCAGGACCCGACCCTGTCGTTCCGCCGCTCCTGCCGCGAAGGCGTGTGCGGCTCCGATGCCATGAACATCAACGGCAAGAACGGCCTGGCTTGCCTGACCAACATGCGCGCGCTCAAGGACCCGATCGTGCTCAAGCCGCTGCCGGGGTTGCCCGTCATCCGCGACCTGTTCGTGGACATGACGGGGTTTTTCAAGCAATACCACTCCATCAAGCCCTATCTCGTCAATGAAACCCCGCCGCCGCAGCGCGAGCGGCTGCAGTCGCCGCAGGAGCGCGACGAGCTCAACGGCCTGTACGAATGCATCCTGTGCGCCTGCTGCTCCTCCGCCTGCCCGAGCTTCTGGTGGAATCCCGACAAGTTCGTCGGGCCGGCGGGCCTGCTGCAGGCCTACCGCTTCCTGTCGGACAGCCGCGACGAGGCGACCGGGGAGCGCCTGGACAACCTCGAGGATCCTTATCGGCTGTTCCGCTGCCGAACCATCCTGAATTGCACCGACGTCTGCCCGAAAGGCCTGAACCCGGCACGGGCGATCGGAAAAATCCGCGAGATGCTGGTGCGCCGCGCGATCTAAAACCCGCGCCACCGTTGCGGCTATGTCGTTCGCGGATAAAGATTCATCTATGATGCATCTATTAGCTCACCGCACCTTCACATGGCATACACCGAACAACAGGAGCCGCTCGCGCGGGCGCTCGACCAGTCCTACCGTCACGGGTTCGTCACGGACGTGGAATCCGACTCGCTGCCGCCGGGACTGGACGAGGACACCGTCCGGGCGATCTCGCGCAAGAAGCGCGAGCCCGAATTCCTGTTGCGCTGGCGCCTGGCCGCTTTCCAGCGCTGGCTGGCGATGGCGCCGCCCGATTGGGCCCAGCTGCGCATGGAACCGGTCGACTTCCAGGCGCTGTCCTACTACTCCGCGCCCAAGTCGCTCAAGGACGGCCCGAAGAGCCTGGCCGATGTCGACCCGAAGCTGCTGGAAACCTACGAGAAGCTGAATGTTCCGCTGCACGAGCGCGCCCGCCTGGCCGGCGTGGCCGTCGACGCCGTGTTCGACAGCGTCTCCGTGGGCACTACTTTCCGCGAGCAGCTCGCCAAGGTCGGCGTCATCTTCTGCTCGTTCTCGCACGCCGTCGAGCACCACCCGGCGCTGATCGAGCGCTACCTCGGCACGGTGGTGCCGCCCGGCGACAACTTCTACGCGGCGCTGAATTCCGCCGTGTTCTCCGACGGCTCCTTTGTCTACATCCCGGCCGGCGTGCGCTGCCCGATGGAGCTGTCGTCCTATTTCCGCATCAACGCGCGCAATACCGGCCAGTTCGAACGGACACTCATCATTGCCGAAGCCGGCAGCCACGTGAGCTATCTCGAAGGCTGCACCGCACCGCAGCGCGACGAGCACCAGCTGCACGCGGCCGTGGTGGAGCTGGTCGCCCATGACGACGCGTCGATCAAGTACTCGACGGTGCAGAACTGGTATCCCGGCGACGAGCGCGGCCGCGGGGGCATCTACAACTTCGTGACCAAGCGTGGGCTCGCGGCCGGCAAGCGCTCGCGCATCGCCTGGACCCAGATCGAGACCGGCTCGGCCATTACGTGGAAGTATCCGAGCGTCGTGCTGCGCGGCGACGAGTCGAACGGCGAGTTCCACTCGATCGCCGTGTCCAACCATTTCCAGCAGGCCGACACCGGCACCAAGATGATCCACCTGGGGCGCAACACGACCAGCCGCATCGTCTCCAAGGGCATCAGCGCCGGCCACGCGCACAACAGCTACCGCGGCCTGGTGCGCATGGCGCCGACGGCGGCGGGGGCGCGCAACCACACGCAGTGCGATTCGCTGCTGATCGGCCCCCACTGCGGCGCCCACACGTTCCCGTACGTGGAGGCGGCACGCGACGACGCGGTCGTCGAGCACGAGGCCACCACCACGCGGATTTCGGAAGAGCGCCTGTTTTACTGCCGGCAGCGCGGCATCGCGCCCGACGAGGCGACCAGCCTGATCGTCGGGGGCTTCTGCCAGGCCGTGCTGGAGGAATTGCCCATGGAGTTCGCCCTGGAAGCGAAGGCGCTGCTCGCCGTGTCGCTGGAAGGCGCGGTGGGCTGAGTGGCTGGGATGTGCAACAAGGAATGACGATGACAACCACTGAAAACCTGCTGTCCGTGAAGAACCTCGCCGTGGAAGTCGGCGAGCGCGAGGTGCTGGCCTCGGTCTCCCTGGAGATCCCTCGCGGCCGCCTGGCCGTGCTGATGGGCGCCAATGGCAGCGGTAAGAGCACGCTCGGCCTGGCGCTGGCCGGGCACCCGCGCTATCGCGTCACTCGCGGCAAGGCGCAGCTGGGCGGGCGCGACCTGCTTGCCCTGAACGTCGAGGAGCGCGCGCGCGCCGGGCTGTTCCTGTCGTTCCAGGCGCCGCCCGATATCGCGGGCGTCAAGAACAACCTGTTCATCCGCACGGCAGTCAATGCGGTGCGCGAGGCGCGCGGCGAGACGCCCCTGGATGCCTTCGACTTTCTCGGCGAGGCGCGCGGCGCCGCGGGGCGGCTCGGCCTTCCCGAGGCCATGCTGAACCGTCCCGTCAACGACGGCTTCTCCGGCGGCGAGCGCAAGCGCAACGAGCTGCTGCAACTGGCACTCCTGCAGCCCAGGCTGGCGATCCTCGACGAGATCGACTCGGGCATGGACGTCGATGGCCTGCGCGCGCTGGTCGAACTCGTTGCGCAACTGCGCTCACAGGGAACGTCCTTCCTGGTGGTCTCGCACTACCTGCAATTGATCGAATCGCTGGAGCCCGACACCGTGATGCGGCTGGACCAGGGCTGCATCGCGGAGCAAGGCGACCTGTCGCTGGCGCGCGAGATTGCTCGCACCGGCTTTGCGCGAGTCGCCGAAACCGTGGAGGCCTGAGCATGAACGACGCCCGTGCCGATGCACTCGCCGCGCGCAGCCACCTGGCCGCGCACGGCTGGATACCCCGCAGCGCCGAAGCGTTCCGGCACCTGCCGCCGCCCGACGCCGCATTGTGGCTGGGCGACCGCGACCCGTTCCCGCCCGACGCCACGCCGGCACGAGGAGGCTGGGAACTCGATTCGCTGCCCGCGGCCGCGGCCGCCACCGTCGATGCACGCTGGCTGGACGCAACCGACCCGGCACAGCGCCGGGAACTGCTCGCCGGCCTGCCGCTCGCCGGCGACGATGCGGTGGCGCCGTTCGCCTGGGCCCATCGCGCGCTGCTACGCGAGGGGCTGCGGCTGCGCGTGCGGCCGGCGCCCCGGGGCGAAGAAATTTACCTGAGCGTGCGGCGGCGGCCCGGCGATATCGTCGAGGCCCCATTGCTCGTCCTCGAACTTGAACCGGGTGCGCGCTGCGTGCTGCTCGAAACGCACGAGGCCGACGGCGCCGACCCCCACGTTCAAAACCTGCAGGTGCATGTGATGGCGGGCGGGCGCGCGTCGCTGCGCCACCTGCGCGTGGCCCTGCCGGGGGTGCAGGATCAGCTGGCCCACCATGTCCACGTGCGGCTCCAGGAAGGCGCCATTTATGAGCAGGCCCTGCTGGCCGGAGGCAGCGGCTACCACCTGCAGCGCACCGTGCTCGACCTCGATCACCCGCAAGCGCTGGCGCGCACCGGCGGCGTGCTGCTGGCCGCAGACGCCTGCATCGACTACCAGGTGCGGGTGCACCACGGCGCGCGCGACACGACCAGCGGCATCGACGTCCTGGCGCTCGGCAGCGGATCGGCCAAGCTGGTGGCGAATGCGCACACCACGATCGCCCCCGGCTCGGACGACGCGAACGTGCGCCAGCGCCTGGCCGGCGTGCCCACCGGGGGCCAGCCGCGGCTGGTGTTGCGGCCGCATCTGGAAATCCACCACGACCAGGTCCAGGCGGCGCACGGCGCCACCTGGGGCGCCTTGCCCGAAGACGCCTTGTTCCATGCACGCCAGCGTGGCATCGCCGAAGCCGATGCCAAGGCCATGATCGCCATGGGCATGGGCGCGGCGGTGTTCGCACGTGCGCTGGGCGATGCCGAAGCGCTGGAGTCCTCGGGCCTGGCGGCGCGCCTGGCCGAGGCGATCGCCGCCCACCTCGCGGGCGGCAACAAGGAGCACGCCCATGGGTGACCTGCTGCAGAAGACGACGCTGCCGGGAACGTTCCCGGGCCTGGCTCAGGCCGTCAACGGGGCGGCGCTGGCTTACCTCGACAACGCTGCCACCACGCACATGCCGCTGGCAGTGCAAGAGACCATGCGCGAGTTCGAGTCCACCAGCCGCGCCAACATCCACCGGGGCGTGCACACGCTCAGCCAGCGTGCCACCGACGCCTACGAGCGCGCGCGCGTGGGCCTCAAGCGCTTCATCGGCGCCGGCGCCGCGCACGAGCTGGTCTTCACCTCCGGCACCACCGAGGCGCTCAACCTCGTGGCGCACGGCCTGTCGGACCGCGCCGGCGGCCCCTCCTACCTGCGTCCGCGTGACGAGATCATCGTGAGCGGGCTCGAGCATCACGCCAACCTGGTGCCCTGGCAGCAGGCGGCGCGCCGCAGTGGCGCGACGTTGCGGATCCTGCGCCCCGATGCGCAAGGGCGGCTGCACGCCGACGACCTGGCGCGTCTGCTCACGCCGCGTACGATGGTGTTCGCGGTGACGGCCTGCGCCAACGCGACCGGTGAGCGCCCGCCCTACGAAGAGCTGCTCGCGCTGGCCTCCGAAGCCGGCGCCTTGACGGTGCTGGACGCCGCGCAGGCCGCCGCGCACGAGATGCCGCAGCTCACCGCGCTGGCCTGCGACTTCATGGCGTTCTCGGGCCACAAGATGTACGGCCCGATGGGCACCGGCGCGCTGGCCGGGTCGCGCAAGTCGCTCGATCGGCTGGCACCGCTGCGGCTGGGCGGCGACATGGTGACCTGGGTCACCGAGCAGGAGGCGAGCTTCGCCGAACTGCCGGCCCGCCTCGAAGGCGGCACGCCGAACGTGGCCGGCGCCGTGGGCATGGCCGCGGCGGCGGCTTTCATCGACGGCATCGGCCGCGGCGCGATCGACGTGCACCTGCGCGCGCTGCGGGCGCACGCCGTGGCCGGGCTGTCCGCGCTCCATGGCGTGACGGTGCTGTCGCCGCACGCGGAGCAGTCCGCGATCGTCTCTTTCGTGGCGGAAGGCGCACACCCGCACGACCTGGGCACGCTGCTGGACGAACGCGGCATCGCGGTGCGCACTGGCCACCATTGCGCACAGCCGCTGCTGGAGCACCTGGGCGTCGGGCCGACCACCCGGGCCTCGTTCGCGCTCTACAACACGCACGACGACGTGGAACGGCTGGTGGCTGCCGTCGCCGGCGCCCTGGAGGTGCTGCGATGAGCGCCACCGAGCAGCTGTACCAGGAGATGGTGGTCGAGCACAAGCGCGCGCCGCGCCACTTCGGCACCCTGGCGGCACCGACCCACGAGGCGCGCGGGCGCAACCCGCAATGCGGCGACGACGTCCAGGTCCAGCTGCGGCTCGAGGAGGGGCGCATCGCCGACATCGCCTTCGACGGCCAGGGCTGTGCGATCTGCATCGCATCGTCCTCGATGATGACGGAGGCCGTGCTCGGCCGTGATATCGAAACCGCGCGCGCGCTGCAGCAGCGCTTCCGCGCCGTGCTCACCGGACAGGCCGAGCCCGAAGGCGCGCAGCTGGGCAAGCTGGTCAGCCTGGCGGGCGTGAGCCGCTACCCGAGCCGGATCAAGTGCGCGCTGCTGGGCTGGCACGCGCTGATGCACGCGATCGGCGAGACCGCCGAAGCGGATGCCGACACCACGGTGGGGGAGGCGTTGTGAGGCATTCGCGCGAATCAGTGATCGTACGCCGGCCGGTGCAGGTCGAACTCATCCCGCACGGCACGGTACACGAGCTGCCCTCGGGCACGATCGCGGAGATCACGCAGGCGCTCGGCTCCAATTTCACGCTGCACGTCGAGGGCCAGCTGGTGCGGCTCAAGGGCGCCGACGCCGATGCCATCGGCAAGCCGGTGCCGGCGCCGGCACCGGCTGTCGATCCCGGCGGCGAGCCGGCCGACCTGTCGACCCAGGTGCGCGAGGTACTCAAGACCTGCTACGACCCGGAGATTCCGGTCGACATCGTGGAGCTGGGGCTGATCTACGGCTGCGACATCACGCCGGCGGGCGATGGCCGGTCCAATGTGGCGATCCAGCTCACGCTCACGGCGCCCGGCTGCGGCATGGGCGACGCGCTCGGCAATGAAGTGGCCGAGAAGGTGCTGGCGCTCGACGGCGTGCAGGAGGTGACGGTCGACCTGGTGTTCGATCCGCCCTGGGACCGCTCGCGCATGTCCGAGGCCGCCTTGCTGTCGCTGGGCCTGTGAGGGCCCGCGTTCCATGCTTCCCGCCCTTCAACCCATTGACAGGACCGAACCCTTGAACATCCTCTTGCTCGAAGACGTACACGCCAGCGCCGATGGCGTGCTGCACGACATGCCCCGCGCCGAGATCGTGCGGCTGCGCCACGCGCCCCCGCCCTCCGAGCTCCGGTCACTGATCGCTGATGCCCAGGTGCTCGGCGTGCGTTCGCGCACCGTGCTCGATGCCGACGCGTTCGCACTTGCGCCGCGGCTGCGTGCCGTCGGCGCGTACTGCACCGGGACCAACAACATCGACCTCAAGGCGGCCGCCGAGCGCGGCATCGCGGTCTTCAACGGCCCGTTCTCCAACACGCGCTCGGTGGCCGAGCTGGTGATCGGCCACGCGATCCACCTGCTGCGCCGCGTGCCGGAGCGGCACGCCGCGGCGCGGCGCGGCGAGTGGCTGAAGGATTCGGCCGGGTCGAACGAGATCCGCGGCAAGACGCTGGGCATCGTCGGCTACGGCAAGATCGGCACGCAGACCGGCCTGCTCGCGGAAGCCATCGGCATGCGCGTGATCTTCCACGACGTCGAGGCGCGGCTGCCCCTGGGCAATGCCGCGCCGGCCGCGAGCCTGCAGGCGCTGCTGGAGGAGGCCGACGTGGTGACGCTGCACGTGCCGCAGACGCCTTTGGCGCGCAACCTGGTCGATGCCCACCGGCTGGCGCAGATGAAGCCCGGCGCCGTGCTGGTCAACCTCGCGCGCGGCCACGCCGTGGACATTTCCGCCCTGCACGCCGCGCTGAAGGAGGGCCACCTGCGTGGCGCGGCCATCGACGTCTTCCCGGCTGAGCCGGCCGGGCGCGACCAGCCGTTCGAGTCGCCGCTGCGCGAACTGGACAACGTGATCCTCACGCCGCACGTGGGCGGCTCGACGATCGAGGCCCAGCGCAACCTGGGTGTGGAAGTCTCGGAAAAGTTGCGCGACTACCTGCTGCTGGGCGCGGTGCGCGGCAGCGTCAACCTGCCGGAAGTGGGGGCCGGGCCGATCCGCGGGGCCTCGCGCCTGGTGCACCTGCACCGCGACCAGCCGGGCGTGATGTCGCACCTCAACGGCGTGCTCGCCGCTGCGGGCCTGAACGTGACGCAGCTCCACCTGGAAACCGACCGTGGCCTGGGCGTGGCGGTGGTGGACCTGAACCGCGCACCAGACGCGCCTACGCTCGCGGCCGTGCGGGGCATCGAGGCGACACTGGGCGCCTTCCTCGCGCTGGGACGTGCGCCGTAGCCGCCGGCGCGGCGCTCACGTCCGCTCGAGGCGCAGCGCAAGCGAAGAGTAGCCGCCGGTGGGATAGAGCGCCCGGACCGGCGCCTTGCCCGGCATGGGCTCCAGGCGCTTCACCCGCTCCAGCAGCGCCTCCATGACGATGCGCAGCTGCAGGCGGGCCAGCGGCGCGCCGGGGCACACGTGGATGCCGGCGCCGTACAGCAGGTTCAGCGACGGGTCGCGACCGGGCCGGAATTCGTCCGGATCACCGAACACCGCCTCGTCGCGATTCGCCGAAGCCCACATGAGGGACAGCCGGTCACCCGGCGCGAAGAGCGTACCGCCGATCTCCACCGGCTGGCGCACGACGCGCCGATTGGCGATCAGCGGTGCGTCCATGCGCAGGATCTCGTCGATGGCCGCGGGCAGGCCGGCCGGATCGGCGCGCAACGACGCGAGCAGTGCGGGATGCACCGCGAGGTAGCCCGCCAGGATGCCCACGCATGCCGCCATCGTCGAGAGTTCGCCCACGGTCCAGTTGCGAACGATGCTCACGATCTCCACGTCCTGCAACGGCTGGCCGTTGATCCGCTCCCTGGCGAGCCGCGTGGTCACGTCGGCGCCCCCCAGCCCGTCGGCGCGGCGCAGTGCAAGCTGCGTGCGGATGTGGGCGTCGAACTCGAAAGCGATGTCCGCCATCGTGGCGCGGTCCTGGGCCAGCGTGGCTGCGTGGTTCTTGCGGACCCAGTCGCGCAGCGGCTCATGCAATGTGTCCGGCCAGCCCATGAAAGCGCACAGCATGCGCATCGCGCAGTCGCGCGCGAAATCCATCCATTCCACTTCGGCGCGGTCCGGCAAGGCATCGATCATTCCGCGCACGATGCGCCGGCACTCGGGCTCGAACGCGGCGAGCGCCTGCGCGCCGAAATATGGCTCGATCAGGCGCCGGTAAGCAGTGTGCTGGGGCGGGTCCATGCCATTGGGCACGTTCAGGTGGCTGGAGACCTGGCTGCTGAAGGCCGCGGGGTCGTGCAGCACGCGCACCACGTCGGCGTGGCGCAAGAGCGACGCGTGCAGGTAGTCGCTATGCGCCACCGGGCAGCGGCGGCGCAGGGCGTCGTAGGCCTTGATCTGGTCCGCCTGTACTTCGGCGGACCGCGGGTCCCAGGCAGGCCCCCGCGTGCTTGCAGCCGCGTCAGCCATCCTTGCCGTCCAGCCGCGTACTCGTGAGCCAGGGCGTGTAGATGAACAGGTAGATCAGGAAGGCCGCGCTCCAGGCCGTCGCCGCGCCGGCCACCAGGTGCAGGAACAATTGCGGCGCCACCAGGGGGAGGATGGCACGGCACACGGCGGCGCCCAGCACCAGCACGTAGGCCGCCACCTCCAGGCGGGAGACCTGCAGCGGCCGGCCCGTGTGCCCGCGCGCGGTCCGCGTGAGCATGCCGATGATCAGGCCGCCGGTCGCGCCCACGGCCAGGGCGTGCACGCCGGCCGACACGGGCACCGCGCCCAGTTGTGCGGCCGCAAGCAGCAGGAACCCGACCGGCAGCCACGCATGCGACAGGTGCAGGATCCACAGGATCGGCCGGCTGCGGGTCACGAAGGGGCGCCAATGCCATTGCCGCAGCAGTTGCAGCGCCGCGGCGGCGATGAGCGCGGCCGCGGTGAGAACCGGCGGCGCGCCCAGCACCCACAGCCCGAGCGCGGCGACGACCGTTGCGAGCGCGGCCTGGGTCAGGCGCGGGCGGGCCGTGATGGTCAACCCGGGTGTCGCATTGGCCGTGAACGCCGGGATCACGCGCCCGGCGATCACGCATTCGATGACGACGATCAGCGACAGCGCGGCGTACAGCGCCCGCACCGGGGACACGTCGACGAAGCCCAGCACCGAAAGGTGAAAGACGATGTTCGCCGCCGCCAGCGTTCCCAGGACGCCGGCCAGCGGCAGGTTGCGGCGATTGCCGGCGCGCCACAGCACGCGGGCGAAGATTCCCGCGACCAGCGGCAGCAGCGCGATGTCGAGCAGCGCGTACACGAGGTAGGGCGCGCCCAGCGCCGACAGGCGCGCGGCGAGCCACAGCAGCGCGAGGGCGCCGAGCGCCGCGCCGCGCGGGGTCGGCAGCCCGGTCCAGGCCTTGCCCGCCGTCAGCAGGAAGCCGATGACGACCGCCGTCGCGAAGCCGTAAAGCAGTTCGTGCGCATGCCACAGCAGCGGGGGCACCGCCAGGCCGATCTGGACGTACCCGAGCAGCATCGCGGCCCACAGGGGAACGGCCAGCGCCGCGAACAGCGCCGCGAGCAGGTAGAAAGGCCGGAAGCCCAGGCGCAGCAGCGGCATGCCCTGCGGTGGCGCGGCCAGCGCAACGGATGCGGTGGGGATGGAGATCGTCGGGTGGGTCACTGCGGGACCGGCTTGGCCCGCAAGGACCTGCGCCGCCTTTAACATTCATGTAGAATGAATCTTATACCAGCGCGGCCGTCGGCGCAACCCGATGGCGCCCCTTCCGGAGAAGTTGAATGCGGCTTGCCGAATACACCGACCACACCTTGCGCGTGCTGATGCACTGCGCCGTGAACCCCGGCCGCCTGATCACGATCGCGGAAGTGGCGCAGGCGCAGGAGATCTCGAAGAACAACCTGATGAAGATCGTGAGCGACCTGGCGCGCCAGGGCCTGGTCGAGACGATCCGCGGGCGCAGCGGCGGGGTGCGGCTCGTCAAGCCGCCCTCCGATATCCGCGTTGGAGACGTGGTGCGCGGGGCCGAGACCGACTTCCGCCTCGTCGAGTGCTTCGACGACGCCACCAACGCCTGCACCATGTCGGCCTCGTGCGGGCTCAAGGGCCTGTTCGGGCGTGCGCTTGCAGCGTACTTCCGCGAACTGGACGGCGCGACGCTGGCCGACATCGTGCCGCCGCCGCGCCGCCCCGGCAGACCGCCCGGCGCGGTCATCCCCATCCACGCCACGAAACGCGCGGTCACTGCCCGCCGCCGGGCCTAAAGCTAACACCATGAACAGCAACACCCGCTTCCCCGATTTCTTCGCCGATGCGCCGCGTATCTCCGTGCGCGACCCGTTAGCCGGCTTTCTCGGCGCCGCCGAGGGCGGCGTCATCGACTACGGCTACGCGGACGTCGTCAAGCTCGCCGGCCATTCGTGCCCGACCGTGGCCTCGGCATTCCTGATGGCCCGGGCCGGGTTGGCCGCGCTGTATCCCGGCGCGCTGCCCGAGCGCGGCGGCGTGCGTGTCGATATGCCGGACCCGGCCGACGAGGGGGTCAGCGGCGTCATCGGCAGCGTGATCGGCATGATCACCGGCGCCGCCGGCGTGGGTGGCTTCCACGGCATCGGCGGCCGCTTCGACCGCCGCGGGCTGCTGGCGTTCGGCCTGGCCGAGCTGGCCGGCCCGCGCTTGTCGCGGATCGACACCGGCGCGGCCGTGTCGGTGTCCGTGCGCATGGAGCGGGTCCCCGGCGACCCGCGGATGCGTGGGCTGCTGCTGCAGTGCATGACCGGCACCGCGACGTCCGAAGAAGAAGCGCAATTCCGCTCGCTGTGGCAGGACCGGGTGCGCCGCCTGCTCGTCGAGCATGGCGACGATCCGCAGCTGGTGGTGGTCGCGCCGCTCTGAGGGATCGCGCCGCCGCTATTGCAGCTTCACGTCTTCGGTAAAGGTGACATGAAGCTTCAGCCCGGGGATGTCCAGTGTCATCGTCGCTGGAAACGTCTCCGCGCCCGCGATGGCGCCGGCCTGGATCATCGCCGCCACGGCCTGCTCGATTTCGCGCTGCGAGCTCACGCCCACCGTCTTGAGGAACTTCCGCAAGCTGGCGTTGAAGACTTCGGGGTCCATGCTGCACTCCGTTCGTGGAATATCGAAAGCGCTATGTTCCATCAGGCGGCTCATCCCCACCGCCGAAGAGGTCGCTCAGCTTCTTCGCGCCATCGGGATCCGTGCCGGAAGTCATCGGCCTGCCCTTCGGGTATTCGTCGGCAATCCGGTCCTCCCAGTAGGTGGCCGGGTTCGGCGCGCTGCACAGCCGCCGGTACACCTCTTCGGGGACGTGCTTGTAGGCCAGGACGGACTTGTTGTCCCAATGCAGGTCCAGCTGACGGGACGCGGAGTCGTACACGGCCTTCCGAATGCGGCCGCTGGTGAAGAGTTTCGTGGGCATGATGGGGCTCCGGCTGCCAGTGTAGCCAGCGGCGATCCTGGCGCCATGACGGAATCCCTCGTGCGGTCCTCGAGCCGCCACCGGCACGGCGAACTGCCGGTAGGGCATCTTCAGCGGCACGGCATGCTGGGCTGAACCCGGCTCGGGAAGTAAGCTTGGGGTTTGCCCATTCGCGGGAGAACCCATGACCAGCATTCCCCCCATCGCCGCCGACCGCCTGCCCGAGCTGCTGCGCCGCATGCCGAAGGCGGAGCTGCACATCCACATCGAAGGCTCGCTCGAGCCGGAGTTGATCTTCGCGCTCGCCGGGCGCAATGGCGTGAAGATCCCCTACGCCGGCGTCGAGGAGCTGCGGCGCGCCTACGCCTTCACCAACCTGCAGAGTTTCCTGGACATCTACTACGCGGGCGCCAGCGTCCTGCTGGAGGAGCAGGATTTCCACGACATGGCCTGGGCCTACCTGCAGCGCGCCGCCGCCGACAACGTCGTGCATGCGGAGCTGTTCTTCGACCCGCAGACGCACACCGCGCGCGGCGTGCCGATGGACACCGTCATCAACGGCCTGCACCGCGCCTGTACCGAGGCCGGCCCGGCGCTGGGCGTGGACGCCACGCTGATCCTGTGCTTCCTGCGCCACCTCTCCGAGGAAGAGGCGTTCGACACGCTGGAGGCGGCGCTGCCGTTTCGCGACAAGTTCATCGGCGTGGGGCTGGACTCCAGCGAAGTGGGCCACCCGCCCGAGAAGTTCGCGCGCGTGTTCGCGCGCTGCCGCCAGCTGGGCCTGCACCGGGTCGCGCACGCGGGCGAGGAGGGGCCGCCCGCCTACGTGTGGACGGCGCTCGACGAGCTCAAGGTGGAGCGCATCGACCATGGCGTGCAATCCACCAAGGATCCGGCGCTCATGGCGCGGCTGGCGAAGGACCGCGTCCCGCTGACCGTCTGCCCGCTGTCCAACGTGAAACTTTGTGTCTTTCCGAAACTGTCCGACCACAACCTGCGCGAGCTGCTGGACGCGGGACTCGTCGCCACCGTGAACTCCGACGACCCGGCGTATTTCGGCGGCTACATGAACGACAACTTCCTGGCGACGTTCGCCGCCACCGGCCTCACGGCCGCCCACGCCTACCAACTGGCCCGTAACAGTTTCGAGGCCAGTTTCATCGACGCTGCCCGGCGCAGGCGCTACATTGATGAGCTAGACCGGGTTTTTGCCAGTTTCGGCTGAAGGAGTTTTCCGATGCGCGTGTTCAAGTTCACCCTCAAGGCGCTGGCCCTGCTGCTGGCCCTGCTGGCGGTGGGGGTGGGCGCCTATGTGTGGCGCAGCTTCCCCGCGCTGGACGGCGAGATCAAGGTGAACGGCCTCACCGCCCCGGTGCAGGTGCGCCGGGATGCGTCCGACGTCACCCATGTCGAGGCCCGGAGCGTGGCCGACGCGTATTTCGCCCTGGGCTATGTGCACGCGCAGGAACGCGGCTGGCAACTCGAGTTCAACCGGCGGGTGATGGAAGGCGCTCTAAGCGAGGTGTTCGGCCCCGGCACGCTGGACACGGACCGGCTGATGCGCAAGCTCGGCATCATGCGCGCGGCGCAGTCCCAGTGGGAGCGGCTGCCGCCGCCGGCGCAGGACCTGCTGGCAGCCTACGCGCACGGCATCAACAGCTTCCATGCCGGCAGCTCGCAGGCACTCTCGCCGGAATTCCACATCCTGCGCGTGAAGCCGGGCGAGTGGACGCCGCAGCACAGCATGGGCTGGGCGATGATGATGGCGCTCGACCTGGGCGGCAACTGGGGTACCGAGTTCGCGCGCCTGTCGGCGTTGCAGCGCATCGGCACCGAGCAGCTGTGGCAGCTGATGCCGCCGTACCCCGGCGAGGCGCCGGCCACCGCGGTCGACCTGGCCAGACTGTACCGGGAGCTCGGTGTGTACCGCGATCCTTCGCGCACCGCCGCGGTGGAGCCGCGGGTGGCGCCCGCGGGTGGCAGCGTGGTGGCGCAAATGACGGACCTCGACGAATGGACGCGCGGCCTGGGCCACCTCGAAGGCGTGGGCTCCAACAACTGGGTGGTGGCCGGCAGCCGCAGCCAGAGCGGCAAGCCGCTGGTGGCCAACGACCCGCATCTGGGCCTGAGCGCGCCGGCGATCTGGTACTTCGCCCGCCTGAAGGCGCCGGCGCCCGCGGACGGCAAGCCCCTGGACGTCATCGGCGCGACGCTGCCGGGCCTGCCCTCCGTGGTGCTGGGCCGCACGGCGGGCGTGGCCTGGGGCTTCACCAACACCGGGCCGGACGTGCAGGACCTGTACCTGGAGCAGGTGAACCCCGACAACCCGCGCCAGTACCGCACGCCCGACGGATGGGCCGACTTCCAGGCGCGCGACGAAATCATCAAGGTCAAGGGCCAGCCTGACGAGAGGCTCACGGTGCGCGCCACGCGGCACGGCCCCGTGCTGAGCGACGCCAACGCGAGCTACGCGGAGGTGATCGACACCCGCCGCTACGCGCTCGCGCTGCGCTGGTCCGCGCTCGACCCCGACAACCAGACCGTGCTGGCCGGCATGCTGGGCAACGGCGCGCAGACCGTCGACGACCTGCTGGCGGCCCACGCCCTGTACCACTCGCCGATGCAGAACCTGGTGGCGGCCGACACGCAGGGCCGCACCGCTTACCAGGCGGTCGGCCGCGTGCCGGTGCGCCAGCCGGGCAACGACTTGCGCGGCATCGCGCCCGCGCCCGGCTGGGACGCGAAGTACGACTGGGTCGGCTGGTTGCCGGCGGCACAGAACCCGCGGCAGGACCATGCCGCGATCGAGGCCAAGGGCTGGCATGCCACCGCCAACGAACGCATCCACCCCGCCGACTACCCGCACTTCATGGGCCAGGATTGGGTGACGCCGGAGCGCTACGACCGCATCCAGGCCTTGCTGGCGGCCACGCCGAAACACACCGCCCAGTCGATGCGCGACGTGCAGGCCGACACCCTGTCGCTGGCAACGATGCGGCTGCTGCCGGTGCTGCAGGCCACCGCGAGCAGCCATGCCCTCGCGCCCGCCGCGCTGGGGCTGCTCAAGGGGTTCGACGGCAACATGCGGGCCGACAGCGGTGCCCCGCTGGTGTTTGCCTACTGGGCCGATGAGCTCACGCGGGGCCTGATCGCGCCCAAGCTGGGCGATGCGCGCTTCAAGGCCCTGTACGGCAAGCGCACGTTCCGCGCGGGGCTGCAGACGATGCTGCTGGATGCGAAAGCCGGCGCCTTCTGGTGCGGGGCGGCCGGCTGCGGGGAGGCATCGTCGCAGGCATTGGCGCGTGCGCTGGACCGCATCGCCGCCGAGCATGGGACGGACGCCGCCCAATGGCGCTGGGGCAACGCGCACCCGGCCCTGTCCGGACACCGCCCCTTCGGCAACGTGCCGGCGCTGGCCCGCTTCTTCGACGTGTCGGTGCCGGTGTCCGGCGACCCGTGGACCGTGAACGTCGGCCAGTACTGGGCCAACCAGGCCCGGCTGCCGTTTGCCACACGGCACGCGGCCAGCATGCGCACGGTGTACGACCTGGCCGACCCGGAGAAGTCGCAGTTCATCTACCAGACCGGGCAGAGCGGCCTCGTGTTCAGCTCACGCTACGGCGACATGGCCCGCGAGTGGGCCGAAGTGCGGTACCGGCCGCTGCAGCTGCAGCCGTCCGCATGGCAGCACCAGGCGACGCTCACGCCAATGAACGCGCGATAAAATACGGCAAAGGCTGCGCCCCGGCAGCCTGTTGTCTTTCTGGAACGCCGGGGCCATGTAGAGGACCACCATGTACAAAAACCTCGCCACTGCGCTACGCGCAGCCTTCGTGACTGCGTTCACGGGCGCGTTTTTATCTCCCGTCTTTTCCCAGACCACGGCCCCGGAGCCGCTGAAGGTCGGCTTCGTCTACGTCACGCCGATCACCGAGGCCGGCTGGGTGCGCCAGCACGAGGAGGGCCGCAAGGCCGTCGAGGCCGCGCTCGGCGGCAAGGTGAGGACGACCTATGTCGAGAACGTGCCCGAGGGCCCCGATGCCGAGCGCGTGATCCGAGACCTCGCGCAGCAGGGCCACAAGCTCATCTTCACGCCCAGCTTCGGCTATATGGAGCCCACGCTGAAGGTGGCCAAGGACTTCCCCGACGTGAAGTTCGAATCCATCACCGGCTACAAGACCGCGCCCAACGTCGCGGTGGCGAACGCCCGCTATTACGAAGGCCGTTACCTCGCCGGCATCGCCGCGGGCCGGATGACCAGGACCCACGTCGCGGGCTACGTGGCGGGTTTCCCCATCCCCGAGGTGCTGCAGGGCATCAACGCCTTCACGCTGGGCATGCGGTCGGTCGACCCGCAGGCGCAGGTCAAGGTGGTGTGGCTCAACACCTGGTTCGACCCGCCGCGCGAGCGCGACGCGGCGATGACCCTCTTCAACCAGGACGTGGACGTGATCGCGTTCCACACCGGCTCGACGGCGGTGATGACGGCCGCGCAGGAGCGCGGCAAGCTGGCCGTGGCCTACCACTCCGACATGCGCAAGGCCGGGCCCGATGCGCAGGTCGTCGCGGTGGTCCACCAGTGGGGCGACTACTACAGGCGCCGCGCGCAGGCCGTGCTCGACGGCAGCTGGAAAAGCGGCAGCGTCTGGGGCGGCGTGAAGGAAGGGATGATCCGAGTCGGCGACTTCGGCCCCAAGGTGCCCAAGGCGGTGCGGGACGAGGTGCTGGCGCGCCAGAAGGACATCGCCTCGGGCAAACTGCGGCCGTTCCGGGGGCCGATCGAGGACAACGAGGGCAAGCCCGTCCTGGCCCAGGGGCAATGGATGACGGACGAGCAGATACTGTCCATGAACTTTCTCGTATCAGGGGTGCAGGGCAAGGTCGCAAAATGACGGCATGAAAGCCTATCGCGCCGCGATCCTGCGTTTTGCCGATGACGAATCGGCGGTCTATGAGAAGGATGGCCTGCTGGTCATCGGACCGGACGCCGGCGGCCGGCAGGTCGTGCGTGACGTCGGCGACTACACCGGCCTGGCGCCGAATTACCCGGGCGTCGCCGTGGAGCACCTGCCCGGACGCATCATCGCGCCGGGCTTCATCGACATGCACATCCACTTCCCGCAGACGGACGTGATCGGCTCGCCCGCGGCGGGCTTGCTGCCGTGGCTGGACGATTACACCTTCCCGCACGAATCGCGCTTCGCCGACGAGGCGCATGCGCAGGAGTCCGCGACGTTCTTCCTCGACGAGCTGCTGCGGCACGGGGTGACCAGCGCGCTGGCCTTCGCGACCTCGCATCCTTCATCGGTGAACGCGCTGATGGCGCAGGCGCAGCGACGCGGGTTGCGGATGATCGCAGGCAAGGTGCTGCAGGACAGGCACTCGCCCGATGGCGTGCGCGACGAGACCGAGCAGTCGCTCGTCGACACCGAGGCGCTGATACGCCAGTGGCACGGCAAGGACAGGCTGGGCTACGCCATCACGCCCCGCTTCGCGCCCAGCTGCAGCGAGGCGCAGCTGCGCGGCGCCGGCGAACTGGCGGCGAAGTACCCGCACGTGTGGATCCAGTCGCACGTGGCCGAGAACCTGGACGAGGTGAAGTGGGCGCGCGAGCTGTTCCCCCAGTCGCGCAGCTACCTCGCGATCTACGGCGACTTCGGCCTGATGCGCGAGCGCGCGATCTACGCGCACTGCATCCACCTGGACGAAGAAGACCGGGCGTTGATGCGCTCCACCGGCGCGGCGGCGGCGGTGAGCCCCACCAGCAACCTGTTCCTGGGCAGCGGCTTCTTCGACTACGACGCGGCCCAGCGGGCCGGCTTCCAGTACGGCCTCGCCAGCGACGTGGGCGGCGGCACCAGCTTCAGCCCCTTCCACACCATGCTGGCAGCGTATTACGTCGGCCGCGAAGGCCAGACCAAGCACGGCGTGTCGCTGTCGCCGCAGAACCTGTGGTGGCAGCACACGGCGGGGGCGGCGCGCGCGCTGGGCCTCGAGGGCGTGATCGGCAACCTGCAGCCCGGCTGCGAAGCGGATTTCATCGTGCTCGACCCGCAGTCGACGCCGCTGCTGGCGCGCAAGGCGGCCCAGTCGGCCAGCCTGGAGGAATTGCTGTTCTCGCTGATCGTTCTCGCGGACGACCGGGCGATCGAGCGGGTGGTCGTGGACGGGCGCGACTAGAATTTTCGGGTGACGACGACGACCCCTTTATCCCACCGCCTTGCGATCGGCCCCTGGTACTTCGGCTGGAACATCGTCGCCGCCGGCTCGCTGCTGACGCTGTTGACGGTGGGGATGCGCATGAGCATCGGGCCGTTCTTCCTGCCCATCGCGGCGGACCTGGGTTTCAGCCGCAGCCTGCTCGCCGGCATCGTCGCGGTCGGCATGCTGGTGTACGGGCTGGCGATGCCGCTCGCGGCCCATCTCGTCAACCTGCGCGGCACCCGGTTCGTGTTGCTTGCCGGCACGGCGATGGTGGTGGCCGGGGCAGGCTGGACGGTGGTTGCGCGCGACGCTGCGAGCTTCATGCTCGCCTTCGGCGTGCTGCTGTCGGTGGGCCTGGCCTTCACCAGCCCGGTCGCCGTGACACCCGTCATCAGCAAGTGGTTCGAGCGGCAGCGCGGCATGGCGCTGCTGTTCCTGTCCACCGGATCGATGGCCGGCATGGCGATCATGACGCCGGTGCTCTCGCTGGCGATCGACGCGTTCGGCTGGCAACGCACGCTGGCCGGATTCGGCGGCGCGTTCCTGGTGCTGGCCCTGCCCATGGCGCTGCTCGTGGTGCGCGACGATGCGCCCGAACACAAGGATGTGCCGGCCGGCGAAGGCGGCCATCGCGTCGCCCTGGCGCCGGCGCCGCTGGCGCACCTCCCGTTCCTGCGGGCGATACGCACCGCGCCATTCGTGATGGTGGCGCTGGGCCTGTTCGCCTGCGGCTACAGCATGAACCTGCTGGGCGCGCACGGCGTGCCGATGCTGATGGACCACGGATTCGATGCCGCCTCCAGTTCGCTCGGCATCGGCCTGATCGGCGCTGTGGCCATCCTGGGCACCCTGGTTCTCGGCCGGATGGCCGATCGCCTGCCGCGCAAGAAGCTGCTGGCGGCCATCTACTTCGTGCGCGGTCTCGGTTTCTTCGCGCTGGTCGTCGCCGGCACGCACCTGGAGCTGTACGCCGTGAGCGTCATCGGGGGGCTGGTATGGGCCGGCAGCATCGCCTTGTCGTCGGCCATCCTGGCCGATGTCTACGGCATCCGCCTTGTCGGGTTGCTCTATGGCTGGACGTACGTCGGCCACCAGATCGGGGGCATGATCAGCTCGTGGCTGGGGGGCTGGGGCTTCGACACCTGGGGCACGCACTGGCCGGCTTTCGGCTCGGCCGGCGTGCTGCTGCTGCTGGCCGCCGCGGTCGTACTGCGCCTGCCCTCCCGGGAAGCGGCGCGGGAGCCGGCGGCGCTGGCTGCCCGTCCCTGATCGAGGTGCGCCCGGCCGCGCACGTAAAATCCCGGCAAGAGGAACGCACGATGTCTATCAAGAGCGACAAATGGATCCGCCGGATGTCCGAGCAGCACGGCATGATCGAGCCGTTCGAGCCCGGCCAGGTCCGCGAGCGCGAGGGCCACAAGATCATCAGCTACGGCACCAGCAGCTACGGCTACGACATCCGCTGCGCTCCCGAGTTCAAGGTGTTCACCAACATCCACAGCACTGTCGTGGACCCGAAGAACTTCGACGAGAAGAGCTTCGTGGACATGCATGGCGACTACTGCATCATCCCGCCCAACAGCTTCGCGCTGGCGCGCACGATGGAGTACTTCCGCATCCCGCGCAACGTGC
>Ga0255338_1001607_pt1 | contig 40746 bp, 55 predicted proteins | sample MeOH1_35cm_T4_19_FD_203715 | JGI IMG/M metagenome (GOLD analysis project Ga0255338, IMG submission 203715) | Sandy soil microbial communities from University of British Columbia, Vancouver, Canada - MeOH1_35cm_T4_195 | ecosystem: Engineered > Artificial ecosystem > Sand microcosm > Unclassified ... | reverse complement strand
CAAGACCGCGGCCGAGCTCGCCGTCGGCTGACGCTGTCACACGGGCCGGCCTCCATTTCGAGGCCGGCCTACACGGCATTCCAAACGAGAGCGAGATTGCGAAATGAGCTTGGCCCAACCGCAAAGCGTTGCTGAAATCAAGGCGCGTAACAAGGAACTCATCGCGGAAGTTCTCAAGGTTTATCCCGAGAAGACCGCGAAGCGCCGCGCGAAGCACCTCAACGTCCACGAGGCCGGCAAGTCCGACTGCGGCGTGAAGTCGAACATCAAGTCCATCCCGGGCGTGATGACGATCCGCGGCTGCGCGTATGCCGGTTCCAAGGGCGTGGTGTGGGGTCCGATCAAGGACATGATCCACATCTCCCATGGCCCGGTGGGCTGCGGCCAGTACAGCTGGGCCGCCCGCCGCAACTACTACATCGGCACGACCGGTATCGACACCTTCGTGACGATGCAGTTCACCTCCGATTTCCAGGAAAAGGACATCGTCTTCGGCGGCGACAAGAAGCTCGCCAAGATCATGGACGAAATCCAGGAGCTGTTCCCGCTCAACAACGGCATCACGGTGCAGTCCGAGTGCCCGATCGGCCTCATCGGCGACGACATCGAGGCCGTGTCCAAGGCCAAGTCGAAGGAATACGACAACAAGACCATCGTGCCCGTGCGCTGCGAAGGTTTCCGTGGCGTGTCCCAGTCGCTCGGCCACCACATCGCCAACGACGCGATCCGGGACTGGGTGTTCGACAAGATGGACCCGAACGCGGCTCCCCGCTTCGACCCGTCCCCGTATGACGTGGCCATCATCGGCGACTACAACATCGGCGGTGACGCCTGGTCTTCGCGCATCCTCCTCGAGGAGATGGGCCTGCGCGTGATCGCCCAGTGGTCCGGCGACGGCTCGCTCGCCGAGCTCGAGGCGACCCCGAAGGCGAAGCTGAACGTCCTGCACTGCTACCGTTCCATGAACTACATCTCCCGCCACATGGAAGAGAAGTTCGGGATTCCGTGGTGCGAGTACAACTTCTTCGGCCCGTCCAAGATCGCCGAGTCGCTGCGCAAGATCGCCGGCTACTTCGACGACAAGATCAAGGAGGGTGCGGAGCGCGTGATCGCGAAGTACCAGCCCCTGATGGACGCGGTCATCGCCAAGTACCGCCCGCGCCTCGAGGGCAAGACCGTCATGCTGTACGTGGGCGGCCTGCGTCCCCGTCACGTGATCGGCGCCTACGAGGACCTCGGCATGGAAGTGGTCGGCACCGGCTACGAATTCGGCCACAACGACGACTATCAGCGCACCGCCCAGCACTACGTCAAGGATGGCACCATCATCTATGACGACGTGACCGGCTACGAGTTCGAGAAGTTCGTCGAGAAGATCCAGCCCGATCTCGTCGGCTCGGGCATCAAGGAAAAGTACGTGTTCCAGAAGATGGGTGTGCCGTTCCGGCAGATGCATTCCTGGGACTATTCCGGCCCGTATCACGGCTATGACGGCTTTGCCATCTTCGCCCGCGACATGGACATGGCCATCAACTCCCCCGTCTGGAAGATGACCAAGGCTCCGTGGAAGCGGGCTCCGGCACAGCCGGGCCTGCTCGCGGCCGAGTGAGCGCCTGAGCCCGACGCCCCTCCCCATGCGGGGAGGGGCACCCGGCGGGCTTGATCCGTTTGACCCACCCATAGGGGTTCGAGATGCCACAGAATGCAGATAACGTGCTCGATCACTTCGAGCTGTTCCGCGGTCCCGAGTACCAGCAGATGCTGGCCAACAAGAAGAAGCTGTTCGAGAACCCCCGCGATCCCGCCGAAGTCGAGCGCGTCCGCGAGTGGGCCAAGACGCCCGAGTACAAGGAAAAGAACTTCGCCCGCGAAGCCCTCACGGTGAACCCGGCGAAGGCCTGTCAGCCGCTCGGCGCGGTGTTCGCCGCCGTGGGCTTCGAGGAGACCATTCCCTTCGTGCACGGCTCGCAGGGTTGCGTCGCCTACTACCGTTCGCACTTCTCGCGTCACTTCAAGGAGCCCAGCTCCTGCGTGTCCTCTTCCATGACGGAAGACGCGGCGGTGTTCGGCGGCCTCAACAACATGATCGACGGCCTCGCCAACACCTACAACATGTACAAGCCGAAGATGATCTCGGTCTCCACCACCTGCATGGCGGAAGTCATCGGTGACGACCTGAACGCCTTCATCAAGACCGCCAAGGAAAAGGGCTCGGTCCCGACCGAGTACGACGTCCCGTTCGCCCATACCCCGGCGTTCGTCGGCAGCCACATCACCGGCTACGACAACGTCATGAAAGGCATCTTCGAGCACTTCTGGGACGGCAAGGCCGGCACGGCGCCCAAGCTCGATCGCGTCCCCAACGAGAAGATCAACTTCATCGGCGGCTTCGACGGCTACACCGTCGGCAACCTGCGCGAAGTCAAGCGCCTGTTCGGCCTGATGGGCGTGGAATACACCATCCTCGCCGACAATTCCGAAGTGTGGGACACCCCCACCGACGGCGAGTTCCGCATGTATGACGGCGGCACCACGCTGGAGGAGGCGGCCAACGCGCTCCATGCCAAGGCCACCATCTCCATGCAGGAATACTGCACCGAGAAGACGCTGCCGTTCATCGCCAATCATGGCCAGGAAGTCGTCGCCTTCAACCACCCCGTGGGCGTGAAGGGCACCGACGAATTCCTCATGGCGATCTCGCGCATCTCCGGCAAGGAAATCCCCGAGGAGCTCGCCCGGGAGCGCGGCCGCCTGGTGGATGCCATCGCCGATTCCAACGCGCACATCCACGGCAAGAAGTTCGCCATCTATGGCGATCCGGACCTGTGCATGGGTCTCGCGAGCTTCCTGCTCGAGCTCGGCGCCGAGCCGACCCACGTGCTTGCCACCAATGGCAACAAGAAGTGGGCCGACAAGATGCAGGAGCTGTTCGACAGCTCGCCGTTCGGCCAGAATTGCCAAGTCTATCCCGGCCGGGATCTGTGGCACATGCGTTCGCTGCTCTTCACCGAGCCGGTGGACTTCCTGATCGGCAACACCTACGGTAAGTATCTCGAGCGCGACACCGGCACTCCGTTGATCCGCATCGGCTTCCCGGTGTTCGACCGTCACCACCATCACCGTCGTCCGGTGTGGGGCTATCAGGGCGGCATGAACGTTCTGATCACCATCCTCGACAAGATTTTCGACACGATCGACCAGAACACCATCGTGCCGGCCAAGACGGACTACTCGTTCGACATCATCCGTTGATCGCAGAAGCCTGAAGATATTGATCCGGCCCGGGCCCCACCCGGGCCGGATCGAACGGGAGCCGCCGTTTTCGAAATCCAGATCTTTACACAGCCCGCTTGTCGAAGGAGAGATCCATGAGCTCGCTTTCCGCCACGATTCAGGAAGTCTTCAACGAGCCCAGCTGTGCGAAGAACCAGAACAAATCGGAGGCGGAAAAGAAGAAGGGGTGCACCAAGCAGCTCCAGCCCGGCGGCGCCGCCGGCGGCTGCGCCTTCGACGGGGCGAAGATCGCCCTCCAGCCCCTGACCGACGTGGCCCACCTGGTGCACGGCCCCATCGCCTGCGAAGGCAATTCCTGGGACAATCGCGGCGCCAAGTCCTCCGGCTCGAACCTCTGGCGCACCGGCTTCACCACCGACATCAACGAGACCGATGTCGTGTTCGGCGGTGAAAAGCGCCTGTTCAAGTCCATCAAGGAAATCATCGAGAAGTATAACCCGCCGGCCGTCTTCGTCTACCAGACCTGCGTGCCCGCCATGATCGGCGACGACATCGACGCGGTCTGCAAGGCGGCGAAGGAGAAGTTCGGCACGCCGGTCATCCCGATCAATTCGCCGGGCTTTGCCGGCCCGAAGAATCTCGGCAACAAGCTCGCCGGAGAAGCCATCCTCCAGCATGTCATCGGCACCGAGGAGCCGGAATACACCACGCCCTACGACATCAACATCATCGGCGAATACAACCTTTCCGGCGAGCTCTGGCAGGTGAAGCCGCTGCTTGACGAGCTCGGCATCCGCATCCTCGCCTGCATCTCCGGCGACGGGCGCTACAAGGATGTCGCCTCCTCGCACCGCGCCAAGGCGGCGATGATGGTGTGCTCCAAGGCGATGATCAACGTCGCCCGCAAGATGGAGGAGCGCTACGACATTCCCTTCTTCGAGGGCTCCTTCTACGGCATCCAGGATTCGTCGGATTCGCTCCGCGAGATCGCCCGCATGCTCATCGAGCGCGGCGCCGATCCCGAGCTGATGGACCGCACCGAGGCGCTGATCGAGCGCGAGGAGGCGAAGGCCTGGGCGGCCATCGCCAAGTACAAGCCCCGCTTCAAGGACAAGAAGGTGCTGCTGATCACCGGAGGCGTGAAGTCCTGGTCGGTGGTGGCGGCGCTGCAGGAGGCCGGCCTCGAGCTGGTGGGCACTTCGGTCAAGAAGTCCACCAAGGAGGACAAGGAGCGCATCAAGGAGCTCATGGGGCAGGACGCCCACATGATCGACGACATGACGCCGCGCGAAATGTACAAGATGCTCAAGGACGCGAAGGCCGACATCATGCTTTCGGGCGGCCGCTCGCAGTTCATCGCCCTCAAGGCGGCCATGCCCTGGCTCGACATCAACCAGGAGCGCCACCACGCCTACATGGGTTACGTGGGCATGGTGAAGCTGGTCGAGGAGATCGACAAGGCGCTCTACAACCCCATCTGGGAGCAGGTGCGCAAGCCCGCCCCGTGGGACAATCCGGCCAACAACTGGCAGAACCGCGCCATCGCGCAGATGGAGGCGGAAGCCGCGGCCCTCGCCGCCGATCCAGTCGCGGCCGAGAAGGCGCGGCGCGCCAAGAAGATCTGCAACTGCAAGAGTGTCGACCTCGGCACCATCGAGGATGCCATCAAGGCCCACGGTCTCACCACCGTGGAGGGCGTGAAGACCCACACCAACGCCTCCGGCGGCTGCGGGGCGTGCTCGGGCCGCATCGAGGAGATCTTCGAGGCGCTGGGCGTCGCCGGCGCGCCGGTGCCGGCGGATCCGGTCCTGGCCGAGGCCGCGCGCCGCGCGAAGAAGGTCTGCAATTGCAAGAGCGTGGATGTGGGCGCCATCGAGGATGCGGTTCGCGCCGGCGCGTCCAACCTCGCCGAGGTCACGGCCCGCACCGCCGCCGCCTCCGGCTGCGGCAAGTGCGGCGAGCGGATCGAGGAGATGCTGGACGTGCTGGTCGCCCCGCCCGGCGCGCCGGTCACCCTCGTGGCCGCGGAATAGGAGGCGGCCATGGCCAAGTTCGTCCAGGGAAAGAAATCCTGTGCCGTCAACCCATTGAAGATGAGCCAGCCGATCGGCGGCGCGCTCGCCTTCATGGGGCTGAGGGGCGCCATGCCGCTGCTCCACGGCTCGCAGGGCTGCACCTCGTTCGGCCTCGTGCTGTTCGTGCGGCACTTCAAGGAAGCGATCCCGCTGCAGACGACGGCCATGAGCGAAGTCGCCACCGTGCTCGGCGGCTATGAGAATGTCGAGCAGGCGATCCTCAACATCTACAACCGCACCAAGCCGGAGATCATCGGCATTTGCTCCACCGGCGTCACCGAGACCAAGGGTGACGACGTGGACGGCTACATCAAGATGGTGCGCGACAAGTATCCCCAGCTGGCCGACTTTCCGATGGTCTATGTCTCCACCCCCGACTTCAAGGATGCCTTCCAGGACGGCTGGGGCAAGACCGTCGCGAAGATGATCGACGTGCTGGTGAAAAAGCCGGCGCCGGACGTGGTGCGCGACGCGAAGCGCGTCAACGTGCTGCCGGGCTCGCATCTTTCCCCCGGCGATCTCGACGAGCTGCGCACCATCTTCGAGGATTTCGGGCTGGAGGCCTCGTTCCTTCCGGACCTCGCGGGCTCCCTGGACGGGCACATTCCCGACGACTTCACCCCGACCACCATCGGGGGCATCGGCGTGGAAGAGGTGGCGACCATGGGCGAGGCAGCGTGGACCATCGCCATCGGCGCGCAGATGCGCGCGGCGGCGGAGGCCATGCAAAAGAAGGCCGGCGTACCCTATCGCCTGTTCGAGCGGCTGTGCGGCCTCGGGCCCAACGACGAATTCTTCATGTTCCTCAGCGAGATCTCGGGCCGCGAGGTGCCGCGCAAGTATCGGCGCCAGCGCGGTCAGCTGGTGGATGCCATGCTCGACGCGCACTTCCATCTTGGCGGCCGCAAGCTCGCCATCGGCGCCGAGCCGGACCTGCTCGTCGACGTGGCCACCATGCTGCACGAGATGGGGGCGCACATCACGGCGGCGGTGACCACCACCCAGTCGCCCGCGTTCGAGCACCTGCCGGCGGACGAGGTGCTCCTCGGCGACCTCGAGGATCTCGAGACGCTGGCGAAGGAGCGCGGCTGTGACCTGCTCCTGACCCATTCGCACGGACGGCAGGCGGCGGAGCGGCTCAAGATCCCGTTCCACCGCATCGGCATTCCCATGTTCGATCGCATCGGCGCGGGCCATCGCCAGATGGTGGGCTACCGGGGCACGCGGGAGCTGATCTTCAGCCTCGCGAATCTGTGCATCGCCGATCACGAGGAAAACCACGAGGTCACGCCGCAGACCTGGCAGGACCCCTGGAACAGCGACGGCCACGGGCATGCCCCTGCCGCCGCGCCCGCCGCCACTCACGCTCCCGCCGCGAGCACGGCCCACCACTAAGAAGGCGAACCTCCCATGAAAGTCGCATTCGCAACTCAGGACTTGAAACGGGTCGATGCCCATTTCGGCTGGGCCAAGAACATCGCCATCTACGAGGTCGGACCGGAGAATTCCCACTTCGTCGAGGCCATCGAATTCGACGGTGACCTCAAGGAAGACGGCAACGAGGACAAGCTCGCGCCGAAGATCGAGGCGATCAAGGATTGCGCCATCCTCTATGTCGCCGCCATCGGCGGTTCGGGCGCCGCCCGGGTGGTGGCCAACAATATCCACCCGATGAAGGTGAACCAGCCCGAGGAGATCTCCGATCTCATCGAGAAGCTGGCCACCGTGCTGCGCGGCACGCCTCCGCCCTGGCTGCGCAAGGTGATGTCGAAGGGCCAGGAACGTACTTTCGATTTTGACGAATGAGGATGGACATGTCCGAAGCAGCGCAAGTCATCGAACCGGTGTCGGCAGAAGAAATCCCGTTCATCAAGGAGCTCATCAAGGTCTGGCGCGCCCAGGACACCCACGGCGCGTGGGAAGGCAAGGCGGATCTCGACCTGATCGCGCCCTACATCGTCGACAAGGAGGCGCGTCGCGCGCTGCCCATCATCGGTGACCCCGACCCCGAGACCATCTGGCGGATGGAGCTGTTCTTCAACGCTGTGTGCCTCATGATCGAGCGTGAGACCAAGGTGATGATCACTCCCATGCTCAAGATGAGCCACGAGGGCTTCGGCCGGATGGTGCTCATCGGCGGCCGGCTGATCGTCGTCAACAAGCAGCTGCGGGACGTTCACCGCTACGGCTTCGACAATCTCGGCAAGCTCGGGGAAGAGGGAACGAAGTTCGTCGCTTCCGGCGTCGAGATGATCCGCAAGTTCCCCGAAGTGGCCAACTTCTGACAGGGTGAAACCATGAGCGACGTGGAAGAACTGAAGGCCGAGATCAAGAAGCTCAGCGCCAAGGCGACCCAGGCGAAAATGGATCTCCACGATCTGTCCGAGGAACTCCCGATCAGCTGGGAGACCATCATGGATGTCGCCAAGAGGGCGCACAGCGCCTTCGCCGAGCTGGAAAAGAAGCGCGCGGACTTGAAGGCCCTTGAGGCCGCCTGATCAAGGCCGCCTGAACCTGAGAAGGCACTTTCGACATGTCGCACGAAACCCGGGATGGTCGAGCCTGGCAGCCAGACTATTTGCTCGATATCGATGCCAATAAATGCATCGGTTGCGGGCGCTGCTTCAAAGTCTGCGGTCGGGACGTGATGACGCTGAAGGGCATCAACGAGGACGGCGAAGTCGTCTCCCTCGACGATGACGAGGACGATGAGGTCGAGAAGAAGGTGATGGTCATGGCCGACACGGGCGCCTGCATCGGCTGCGGTGCGTGCGCGCGTGTCTGCCCGGCCAGCTGCCAGATTCACGGCCACGAGAAGGCCGCCGCCTGATCGCGGCGCATCGGCGAACGGAGCGCGCCCATGACTGCCGAAGAGGTCTATGACTGGCTGATCGCATCATCGACCTCTTCGGCCGGCGACGCCTTCGACGTGCATGTGGCGGCATCCATCTTCGCCGTCGCCTTCGCCGAGGCGGAGCAGGACGGCCGCGACCAGTTGGACTCGGTCGGGCTCGAGCGGCGCGCGTTCCTCGACCTGTCGGGCATCCTGTTTCCCGCCGCCGCGCCGGTTCTGGCGCAACAGGTGGACGAGCACCCCGTGGCGGTGGAGCCGGAGGAGCAGTCCGTCCGGGATATTCTCGGTATCTATTCTTCCGATGCCGGCCGGCTTCAGGCCTATTTCATCGCGATGATCGCCCGGCGCTGCCAGGCGCCGCATCATCTGTGGCAGGACCTGGGGCTGAGGAGCCGGGAGGAGCTGCGCGAACTGATGACGCGCCGCTTCGCGCCGTTGGCCATGAAGAACCGCCAGGACATGAAGTGGAAGAAGTTCCTCTACCGCATGGTGTGCGGATCCGAGGGCTTCACGCTCTGCGCCGCCCCGGTCTGCTCGGATTGCGACGAATTCCACATCTGCTTCGGCGCGGAGGATGGGGAATCGCGCCTCGCCCGCAACCGCAACTTCGGCGCGGCCAACGCCAACGCGCCGATGGACACCGCGCTTCTGGACACCGCCCCCTTGAACAACGCCCTTCCGGAAGCCGCCGAGTAAAGCGGGGGGAGGGCGACGGCCTGGCCTTTCGCCGCACCGGCGACGCCGCACCGTTCAATCCCGCGGAGAAGCTGTGCGGTCCCGATCGCCCGCTGTCGCGTCGCGCATGAAGCGCCGGCGCCGCCCCCCGCCGGCCGCATCGTCCATAATCCGCATTTTCCATCCGGCCGGCGGCAGCCCTTCGGCGCCCGCCGATCACATCCCATTGAACAAACACGGCCCAGCGCCGGCATGCGCCGGGCCGGGCCTTCATCCCGCAGGCGCTGCGCCGGCAGGCTTACTCGATGCCTTCGCTGCGCGCCCGCCACATCATGGCGATGCGGAAGCGCTCGTTGATGGCGGCGGGGCTGGCCAGGATCTCCGCCTCCGTCTCCCTGAAGGCCTTCTCCACCAGGTCCGCCTCTTCCTGGGTCAGGGTCACCCGGCCGGCGAGGTGGGTCGCCTCCGGATGCACCGACCAGATCTTGCGCTTGTTGGGATGGAGCTTGACCTCGGTGAGGTCGAAGGCCTCGAGCTGCCCGTCGAGCAGGAGGGCGAGGCCCGACACCTCGAGCTTGCGGCCGTCCGAAGTCGTCTTGATGAGCGTTGTTGTTGCCATTGTCTTCACCCGTCCTGAGCCGCGAGCCAACTGTAGCCGCCCTGGTCCCAGAGCTGCGCCAGCACCTGATCCGAACTCCAGTCCGGAAACTGGGATTTCACGGTTTCATAATCGCCGCGGAAACGCTCCGCGTCTTCTCCGGAAAGATCCGCGGCAAGGCCATCCGGCTTGAAGCGGAGCAGAAAGTGCGACTGGTCCGGCTTGGCGAGGAGAAGGAATTCCTCCCCGTCGCTGACCAGGCTGAGTTCATCGTGATCGGACATGGCGCGCTCCCCGCTGCCCCTCAGGCCGCAGCCGCTGCCGGCGTGTCGTCGGCGAGGCCCCATTCGGCCCAGGAGCCGTCATAGAGGGCGGCGCTCTTGTTGCCGAGGATGAACAGCGCCAGCAGCAGCACGCAGGAGATGGTCCCCGATGCGCAGGTGACGGTGATGGGCTTCGCGATGTCGACACCGGCGGCGGCAAAGCGCGCCGCCATTGCCTCGGGCGGGATCAGGGCTCCCGTCTCCTCGACGATGAAGTCGCCCCACGGCAGGTTGATGGAGCCGGGAATGTGGCCCTTCTTCTTCACCGGGAACACGTCATCCTGGCTGCCGGAGAACTTGGCCGGGCCGCGCGCGTCGATCACCTGCTCGGCCTTGCCGGAGAGATTGGCGATCATCTGCGGCAGGTCGCGCACCAGGGCCGGATCGAACACCGCGGTGAACGTCTTGGGATCGGGCCGCACCGGAGCCATTTCCGCCGGCCGCTTCTCCTTGGTCCACTTGCCGAACCCGCCGTCCAGCATGGCCACGTTGTCGTAGCCGAAGATGCGGAACATCCACCACACCCGCGCCGCCGCGGCGCCGCCGCACATGCGGTCATAGACGATCACCGTGTCGCCGTTGGCCACGCCCAGAAGGCCGACCTTCTTGGCGAACTCGGCCACGGGCGGCAGCATGTGCGGGAGCGGATTGCTCTTGTCGGCCACGTGGTCGATGTCGAAATGCACCGACCCCGGCAGATGGCGGCCGCGATACTGGGTGCGCCCGTCCATGTTGGTGCTCTCGTGGAGCCAGGTGCAGTCGAGGATCTTGAGGCTCGGGTCAGCCAGATGCTCGGCCAGCCAATCGGTGCTCACCAGCGGTCCGGGAAGGGCAATGGACATGACGCGGGGGTCTCCTTGTCGAGTTTCGACAGCCGGCAATTCTCAGGGGCCTCGGCGGCGGCGGGCGGGCAGTGGCCGCCTGCCGCGTGAGCGTTCCGGGCTCATCCGCCGCAGCAGCGTCGCGGCGGCGGATGAGCCCCGGGCCTCAGCGCACTTTCGGCAGGGCGTAGCCGGGACGCGGATGGGCGTCGTAATAATCCGCCCGCTCCGGCCAGCCGCCTTCCGGGTTGAACTTGAAGCTGGTGACGCGAACCGGCGCGCCGTGGCTGCAGGACACTTCGGCGAGCTTGATCTCGCGGTCGCCCGGGCCGACCGAGAAATCGGCCACCACCTTGCCGTCGGCCGTGACGGCGCGCGCGAAGCCGGGGGTTCCCACGTCGGAGGCGGTCACCGGGGCGGCGAAGTTCGGCACCTCGGAGCCGTCCTCGGACGGGGTGTTGAAGGACGGCGCGCCGAAGGTGAAGGTCGCGAGCTTGCCGCTGCGGTCGACGGCGTGGTCGGCGCTCACCGGGCGGGCCACGGAATAGATGGTCAAGGTGCCGCCGGCCAGCAGCTCCTTGATCTCCTCGAGGGAGCGGTTGGCAAATTCCGACGCGACGATCATTTCAATCTCCACAAGGCAAATGTGTCCGATCAACTGTCCTTCCGACCGATCAAGTTTCGTGCCACTTCGCCCGCCCTCCCGCGCCGAGGCGCGACGCACCCGGAAAAGCCCGTGCCTGCCGGGGATTTGGCGGCCGCGTCGGGTGGAGCGTGGATACGGCTCCGGGCGTTCGTGTCGGAAATGTTTCGCGGGACGCGGGAAATCCGACGCGGCGCGGTGGGTGATGCCACAAACCAGGGCCCAATCGCGCGTGGAAAGGGGCCTGCGGGCGCTGTGCGCGAATCTTGCAAGGGCTCCAAGGAACGCGCCAGAGCCGGATCCTCCCCGCTGACTCAGCCCGGATGAGAATCCGCCTTTCAACGCGAGTATGGAGAGCGCCTTTTCCGATCGGCGCGCGGTGCAGGCCGGTCGGCGCGGGCTCTAGCGAGGGACTGATCCATGCTGGAAACGGCAATCATCGGCGGCGGGCTCTGTGGTCTCGCGCTGGCGCGGCATCTGGAGAAGCAGGGCCGCAGCTTCACTGTGTTCGAGGCGCGCGCCCGCCTCGGCGGCCGGATCCTCTCGGCCGTCTCCGCTACCACCGGCGGGGCGCTGGACCTCGGCCCGACCTGGTTCTGGCCCGATACGCAGCCGCTGATCACCGCCTTCGTGTCGGACCTCGGGCTCGTTTCCTTTCCGCAGCACGACGAAGGCGCGGTGCTGCACCTCACCGAGGCGGACAAGACGCCCCGGGGCCTCGACCAGCAGGTTCACGGCGGCGCGCAGCGCGTCGCCGGCGGCATGTCGCGGATCATCGCCGCTCTGGCCGAAGGGCTGCCGGAAGAGCGGGTCCGTCTCGGCCACGTGCTGTCCGGCGTGGAGGACAAGGGCGACCACGTGGCGCTCACCTTCCGGGTGGACGACGCCTTCCTGACCGTCGAGGCCCGGCATGTGGTGATTGCGCTGCCGCCGCGCCTCGTGGCCGAGACCGTTCGCTTCACGCCCGATTTGGACGCGGCCACCCGCGACGCCATGGGCGCCGCGCCCACCTGGATGGCGGCGCAGGCCAAGGTGATGATTGCGTTCGCCTCCGCGTTCTGGCGGGAGGCGGGCCAGTCCGGCAACGCCTTCGTGACCCACGAGCAGGCGGTAGTGGGCGAGATCTTCGACGCCTGCGACGCCAGCGGCACCAAGGCGGCGCTGGGCGGCTTCCTCAGCTTTCCGCCGGACCTGCGCGAGGCGTTCAGCGTCGGCCTGCCCCTGCTCATGGACAGCCAGATGGTGCAGGTCTTCGGCAGCGCCGCCGAAGCGGGCGAGCAGCATTGCCAGGACTGGGCGCAGGAGCCCTTCACCTGTTCCACGCGCGACCGTGCCGAGCCTCCGGGCGAGCACGTGGCCTTCTCCAATCCGCTGCTGCGCCGGCCCTTGTGGGACGGCCGCCTCCATCTCGGCGGCTCGGAGACCGCGACCCAGGGGGCCGGCTACCTGGAGGGCGCGCTGGAAGCGGCGCGGCGCATCGACCGGGCGCTGGCGCGGGAGCGCGCCGAGGACGGGGCCGAACCGGGCGTGCCGGACGGGCTGTCGGTCAATGCCGCGAGCCTCGCCCGCTTCGCCGCCTGGGTCGGCGCCCAGAACGACACGGCATTCGAGGCCTACCGGGTGCGGCTGAACCGGGCGCTCGCCACCCAGGATCGCGAGCAGCTCACCCAGCGCGCCATGCTGGGCGCCATCGAGGACCTCTACGATCGCGCCGCCGACATGCTGGATACGCTGCCGTTCGACATGCGCGGCGTGGGGGTGGAGAAGGGCCGATCGGCCCTCATGCCGGACGTGCAGCTGCCGTTCCGCGACTTCATCCAGACGCTGCTGGACGATGTGATCGCCTTCAACCGCACGTCGTGCGCCCTGTCCAATTTTCCCGGCGAGCACCACCTCTCCAAGGATTACGTGCAGACGATCCTGCGCGACGTCGCCGCCGCCTGGCGCGACTTCTGCCTGGCGGCGAACCGGCGCCTCCTGGCCAAGGCCGAGGCCGGCACCCCCCTTGCCCCCGGCGCCGGTGCCGGGGGTGGCCCGATCCTGACGAGTGCATCGTGAACGAGGACAAGATGGAACCGAGCATCGCGGAAGACGAAACTGTGCCCCAGGGCGGTGTCGCCTACGTCATCTGCTCCATGAGCGACATTCCGAGCCAGCGGGCGCGGGGCTTCGAGCTCATGCAGGTGGCCGAGGACGGGACCGAGCAGCCGTTCAACCTCGTGATCGTCCGCTGGGGACGGCAGGTGTTCGGCTATGTCAACCGCTGCCCGCACGACGGGGTGAAGCTCGACTGGGAGCGCAACCAGTTCCTGGACCCCAACGGCATCCGCCTGATGTGCGGCAAGCACGGCGCCCTGTTCGAGCTCGGCACCGGCGCGTGCCTCGAAGGGCCGTGCAAGGGCAAGAACCTCGTGCCGGTGACCCTCAGCGTCATCGACAACGACATCTGCGCGCTGGGCGTGACCCTCGCCGAGGATGTGGACGACGACGATGAGGACGAGGTGACGTCCTGCTCCGACGAAGGCGGCGGCGTGTGAGCCGACAGCGTTCGGCGCATCGCCGCCGGACGTCCGGGGCCCTCTCGGTCACAGGGACCCGAGGTGACAGGGACCCGAGGTGATATGGGCCCTCGTTGACATGCGGTGAAGGCATGCGCCGAGGGCCCGCTTCGGCGGCCGGGCCCGGGATCAGACCGGGCGGTTCTCGTTGCGGTTCTTGACCGGCTCCATGATGGAGACGCCCTTCTCGTAGGTGATGACCTCGTAGTCCTCGTGCCAGTCGCGCGCCGCATCGAGCACCACGTCGGTCTTCCCGCCGGTGTCGAGCTTCTTGATGTCGTTCTTGTCGATGCTGAGAAGCTCGGTCATTTCCTTCCACACGGTGGATTCGTCGCAGGGCAGGACATAGAACGTCTTGCCGCCATGCGTGACGCGATACTTCGACAGGAGGTCGATGTTGTTGCAGAACAGGAAATACTTGCCGTCGGGCGCAAGCGCGTCGCCGAGCACGTCCACCACGTCGGCGAGGAAGGCGAAGTTCTGCAGGTAGCCGGCCAGCACCGGAATGGTGGTCTTGCCCTCCTCGGCGCAGACCAGCACCTGCTCCATGGTGTATTCCGGCGGGCGCTTCTCGTCGGCGACGGCGACCTGGAACTTCAGGGCGATGTCGCCGCGAAAATCGAAGCGGCCCGGCTTGGTCGGCTGCTTGAGCACGGCATTCAGGAGTCGCCCCTCTTTATCCAGCCGGCCCAGGGGGGTGTTCTCGATCGCAGTCATCAATGGTCTCCGGTTCAGCACACAACTTTTGGACAGGCGCGAGCAGGGCGCGCCTTCGTGGGCTCGAAGGCGCCGCTCTCCGCCGAAGGCGGTTCGGCGGCCCACCCGCGCAGGGGGCAGGCGTGCATCTCATGCAAACAGTCTGCCGGTTCGGCCGCGGGCGGCCTCCGGTGCGCGGGGGAGCGACAATCGGCCCTCCCCGCCACCCCCGGCCGCGCCCTCCCGGCGCATCCACCGGCGCCGCAACGACCAGTGATCGCGGGGGCGCGGCGCCCCGGGCGGGAGGCGCGGGGCCGGCGGCTGGGCGGGGCGGCGGAGCCGGCCGGGCCGCGTGCGGTTCGGTGCCTGAACCGCGCCGCGACGCGTGTCCGAAACCGGACACGCGTCGCAAAGGCAACAGGTCCGTTGCGGAAAAGCGAGGTAAATCAGTCCGTTGTTGTCTGGCATGCGGCTTGCTCCCGTCCTTCCCAACGAAGTCTCTCAAGCGAAGGTCGAGCGATGATCAATTTGACCGACAGCGCCTTGAATGCCGTCCGCGACGCGATCCTGGGCGCCGATCAGCCCGTCAGCGGCCTGCGCATCATGGTCGAGACCGGCGGCTGTGCCGGCTACCAGTACAAGATGGGCCTCGTCAGCGATTCCGAGCCGGACGACACGGTGGTGGAGCGCGAGGGCGTGCGGGTGTTCGTGGACAACAAGAGCCACGAGCTCCTCGCCGGCACCGTCATCGACTTCGTCGTGGCCCTTGAGGGCGCCGGCTTCACCTTCGAGAATCCCAACGCCACCTCGAGCTGCTCCTGCGGCAAGTCCTTCGGCTGAGGTCGGGATGCGCACCGGGTCGAGTGAATTCTAGAGAGGACACTGCGATGTTCGCCGAGACCGAAGAGCGTCAGCCGCTTACCCGCGAAGCCAAGCGTGAGGCGATCATCCGGGAGGTGATCGAGGAGATCCGTCCGAATCTCAAGCGGGACGGCGGCGACTGCGAGCTCGTCGAGATCGACGGCAACAAGGTCATGGTGAAGATGACCGGCGCCTGCGTGTTCTGCAAGCTGGCCAGCGAGACCATCGAGGGCATCCAGACCAAGATCGTCGAGCGCCTCGGCGAGCTCATCCGCCTCATCCCGGTGGCCGGCGCGCAGAACAAGCCGCTGGTGAGCCTGAAGGCGCTTTCGCCGGCGCCCTCCGCCGCGCCGCTGGCTCCGGCGCCCGCCGCCTCGCCGGTCCGCTGAGGCCCGGCGGGCCTCCAGGCTCAGACGATCTGAAGGGGTGCTTCCGTGCGGCCGGTCTATCTCGACAACAACGCGACGACACGGACCGATCCCCTCGTGGTCGAGGCCATGCTGCCGTTCTTCAGCGAGCATTTCGGCAATGCCTCCTCCACCCACGCCTTCGGGGCGCATGTGGGCGAGGCGGTGAAGGCCGCGCGCAAGCAGCTTCAGGCTCTGCTTGGCGCGGCGTTCGACCACGAGATCATCTTCACCTCCGGCGGGACGGAGGCCGACAGCGCGGCAATCCTTTCGGCGCTGGAGACGCAGGAGGGGCGGGACGAGATCGTCACCACCACGGTGGAGCACCCGGCGATCCTCACCCTCGTCGCCCATCTGGAAAAGACCCGCGGCACCAGGGTGCATCTCATCGGGGTGGACCGCCACGGGCGGCTCGATCTCGACGCCTATGGCAAGGCGCTGTCGCCGAGGACCGCCATCGCCTCGGTGATGTGGGCGAACAACGAAACCGGCACCCTGTTCCCCGTGGCCGAGCTGGCGGAGATGGCCCGCCAGGCCGGCGCCCTGTTCCACACCGACGCGGTGCAGGCCGTCGGCAAGGTGCCCATCGACCTGAAGTCCACCGCCATCGACATGCTGTCCTTGTCTGGCCACAAGCTGCACGGCCCGAAGGGCATCGGCGCCCTTTACGTGAAGAAGGGCGTGAAGTTCCGCCCCCTTATCCGCGGCGGCCACCAGGAGCGCGGCCGGCGCGGCGGCACCGAGAACGTGCCGGGCGTCATCGGCCTCGGCGCGGCGGCGGATCTCGCGCTGAAGCACATGGAGGCGGAGCGCACCCACGTGAAGGCGCTGCGCGACCGGCTGGAGCAGGGCATCCTGCAGCAGGTCAGCCACGCGCTCCTCAACGGCGATGGTGACAACCGCCTGCCCAACACGGCCAATATCGCCTTCAAGTATCTCGACGGCGAGGCGGTGCTGCACAATCTCAACAAGGCGGGCATCGCCGCCTCCACGGGCTCCGCCTGCACCTCCGGCTCCACCGAGCCCTCGCACGTGCTCCGGGCGATGAACCTGCCGGCCAGCGCGCTCCACGGCGCCATCCGCCTGTCGCTCTCCCGTGAGAATACGGGGGAGGACGTGGACCGCGTGCTGGATGTGCTGCCCGAGATCATCACCCGTCTGCGCGCCATGTCGCCGGCCTGGCTCGCCCATGAAGGGGCGGGGCAGCAGGGGGAAGGCGTCGCCGGTCATGTCTGAACCAGGGGACGCCCGGCGCGCCGCCGCCGCGGGCCGCGTGGACGGGCGCGCGCCGATCGCAGCCTTCGCCGCCGCGCGGCACCCGAGGAGCATCCCGAAGCCCGTCCGTGTCGGGCCGGGTGCGGGTCACAGCGGCGTGTTCGGCCCGCTCAAGGAGTCCATCGTATGAAAATCATGATTCGTCGTTCCCCGGAGATGGGCCTGTCCATCTACGTCCCCAAGAAGGACCTGGAGGAGCCGATCGTCGAGACCGAGCACGAGACCCTGTGGGGTGGTTGGATCAAGATCGCCAACGGCTGGGTCCTGGAACTGCCGGAGATGGCCGAGGGCACCACCCTCCCCATCACCGTGAACGCGCGCAAGCGCGGCGAGGAGGAGTGAGCTGACATGAATATCGCCGTCGCCAATATCGAGACGCTGAAGCTCGCCGACGCCGAGGCCGTCCTGAAGGACGTGGCGGCGGAGCTCGTCGCCGGCAAGGTCGTGCCCTATCTTGGGCCCGGCCTTCTGCCCCTGGGAACGCCGGCCATTCCGGTCACGCCGGAGGACCTCTCGGTCTTCTTCGGCACCAAGGTGGCCCTGCCGAAGCGCGCCAAGGGCAACGCCTGGGCCGCCGCCCAGCACATCGAGAGCATGAAGCACCGCAACACCGTGTCGGCCCTGATGGCCGATGCGTTCGCTCCGCCCGTGGCGCCGCTGCCGGTCCAGTCCTTCCTCGCCGGCCTGAAGCTGCCGTTGATCGTGGACACCTGGTATGACGGCGCCATGCGCACCGCGCTCGCCGGTCGCAGCGACTGGGGCGAGGTCCAGGGCATCACCCGCGCCGGCATCGGCGAGGATCGCTGGTACCGCTTCTACGACGCCGCCGGCCAGGAAACCGACCGCGCCGCCGCCGAGGGCTGGCCGACCGTGCTCTACAAGCCCCACGGCAGCGTCGCGCCGGCCAAGAACTGGCTGATTTCCGACGCCGACTATGTGGAAGTCCTGACCGAGATCGACATCCAGACCCCGATCCCGGACGTGGTGAAGAACCGTCGCACCGAGCGCAGCTTCCTGTTCCTCGGCTGCCGGTTCCACGACCAGCTCCTGCGCACCTATGCGCGGCAGGTGGCGAAGCGCTCGCGCACCCCGCACTTCGCCATCGTGGACGAGGCGCAGCTGACCCGCAACGAGCTGCGCTTCCTGCTGACCCACGCCATCACGCCCATCGCCATGCCGTTGCCCAAGGCCCTGGACATCATCATGTCGGCGCGTACCTGAGCCGGCCGCAACATCTTCGGACCGAGACATGAGAGCATGCCCGGCGACGGGCATGCTCTCATCGTTTTTGCCGGGCGCGCGGCTTTTGCCGGCCTGCATTGATTGAAATCAAATCCGCGGCGGACAACGGCCGAAATCGACGAATGAGCATGTAACTTTTCCAACATGTCAGACCTGTCGGGGTGCGTGTTGGCAAGCCTACAGCCGGATAAATGCGAATAACGATTTGAAAGGTAATGAAAATTTGCGGCGTCTGGCAGTGGCACGCCAGTTGCTCTTCTGGTCGCAGGATTTTTTTGAGGATCCTGCTGGAAGCGAGGAGCAGATAGATGCACGCGTCGACACAGCAAGAGACGAGCGAAGTCGCAGTGGCCGACAAGCTGGCCGAGGTCATGCAGGCCAAGGCGGAACACCAGGGTTGCGGAACCTCCGGCGGTTCGGGCAAGGCGAGCTGCGGCTCGTCCGCCGGCCAGGGCGACCTGCCCACCGAGATCTGGGAGAAGGTGAAGAACCATCCCTGCTACAGTGAAGAAGCCCACCACCACTATGCGCGCATGCATGTTGCCGTCGCCCCGGCGTGCAACATCCAGTGCAACTACTGCAATCGCAAGTATGACTGCGCGAACGAATCCCGCCCGGGCGTGGTCTCCGAGAAGCTGACACCCGAGCAGGCGGCGAAGAAGGTGCTCGCGGTCGCCTCCACCATCCCGCAGATGACCGTGCTCGGCATCGCCGGCCCCGGCGATCCGCTGGCCAATCCGGAGAAGACCTTCAAGACCTTCGAGCTGATCAACCGCACCGCGCCGGACATCAAGCTCTGCCTGTCCACCAACGGCCTGGCCCTGCCCGACCACGTGGACACCATCGCCGGCTTCAACGTCGACCACGTGACCATCACCATCAACATGGTGGATCCGGAAGTGGGCGCGAAGATCTATCCGTGGGTCTTCTGGAAGCACAAGCGCTACACTGGCTATGAGGCCGCCAAGCTCCTCACCGACCGGCAGATGCTGGGCCTGGAGATGCTCACCGAGCGTGGCATCCTGTGCAAGGTCAACTCGGTGATGATCCCCGGCATCAACGACAAGCACCTGGTCGAGGTGAACCGGGCGGTGAAGTCGCGCGGCGCGTTCCTCCACAACATCATGCCGCTCATCTCGGCGCCGGAGCACGGCACCGTGTTCGGCCTCAACGGCCAGCGCGGCCCCACCGCCCAGGAGCTCAAGGCGCTCCAGGATTCGTGTGAGGGCGAGATGAACATGATGCGTCACTGCCGCCAGTGCCGCGCCGACGCGGTGGGCCTGCTCGGTGAGGACCGCTCCGCCGAGTTCACCACCGACAAGATCATGGCCATGGAGGTCAATTACGACCTCGACAGCCGCAAGGCCTACCAGGCCCTGGTCGAGGAAGAGCGCGTGGCGAAGGTCGCCGCGAAGCAGGAAGAGCTCGAGAGCCTCGCCGGCGAGCAGAGCGACATCAAGCTGCTCGTCGCCGTCGCCACCAAGGGCTCGGGCCTGATCAACGAGCACTTCGGCCACGCCAAGGAGTTCCAGGTGTGGGAGCTCTCCACCGGCGGCGCCAAGTTCGTTGGCCATCGCCGCGTTGACCTGTACTGCCAGGGCGGCTACGGCGAGGAGGACAGCCTCGAGACCATCATCCGCGCCATCAACGACTGTCATGCGGTGTTCGTGGCGAAGATCGGCGGTTGCCCGAAGGCGGACCTCATCAAGGCCGGCATCGAGCCGGTGGACGGCTTCGCACACGAGTTCATCGAGAAGTCGGCCATCACCTGGTTCAAGGAATACCTCAACAAGGTGAAGATCGGCGAGATCGAGCACACCGTGCGCGGTGACGCCGAGATCCGCCAGGGCGCACTGACCAACGCGGCCTGACCGGCCCGCACTGACTGGCAGAGCGTCCGTTTGCCGGTCGGGTTGCGACGCGACCCGACCGGCACGGCCTCTGGGCCTCAAAGGAATATCCCATGACTTTGAAAATCGTGGCGTCGCAGTGCACCAGCTGCTCGGCCTGTGAACCGGAATGCCCGAACGTGGCCATTTTCGAGAAGAACGGCACGTTCGTGATCGACCCGAAGAAGTGCACCGAGTGCATCGGCCATTTCGACGTGCCGCAGTGCGCCGCGGTGTGCCCGGTGGACGATACCTGCGTGATCGACACCTCGTATCCGCGTTACCAGCCCACCGCGTGAGGAGAGAGACGATGAACTTCACGATGACCCGTTCGGCCACGCGCTTCATCCGCATGATGATCATGGCCGACGGTGGCCCGACGGCCGGCTTCCGGATGCACGTGACGCCGGGCGGATGCTCCGGGCTCAACGCGGAGATCGCCGTTCTCAAGGAGCCCCAGCCGGGCGATGCGGTGGTGGAGAAGGATGGCGTGAAGCTGTTCCTTCCCGCCGAGAGCCGCCTCCTGCTCGACGGGGTGACCATCGACTTCACCGACACGGCCGCCAAGACCGGCCTGGTGTTCCAGGATCCCAAGGCGACCAGCTGCGGCTCGCACGCGCACTGAGCGGCGAAGGCCCCGAGGCGGTGCAGCCGCCCGGGACCGTCGCGCGCGGCCGGCTCGTGTTTGGAACGGTGCGGGAGCAAAGGGAAACGAGGGGACGGGAATGCAAGGCTCGCAAGTGAATGGCGAACCGGATTTCCTCACCCCGGACGCGCTCCTTGCGAGCGCCGTGATGGGGGGAGGGCTGCCGGAGGACGCGGAGTACCATCTCTGGGAGGCCGGCCTCTCCTACCAGCAGGACGAAGTCGCGGAAGCCCATCTGCGGCAGGCGGAAGCACTGGCGCCGGGTCATGCGGCGGTGCTGATCGGTCTTTACCGCTTCTACTTCTACAAGGGCCGGCTTCGGGAATGCCTGGAGGTGGCGCGGGTGTGCCTCGCCAAGGCACAGCGGGAGACCAATCTGCCGGCCGACTGGCGCGAGGTGACGGCGGACGACGCCGAATTCTCGCGCTACGACCGGCTGATGCCGCGCTTCTTCCTGTTCACGCTGAAGGGCTACGCCTACCTCAACATGCGGCTCGGCGATCTGGAGGAGGGGCGGGCCGCGGTGATGAAGCTGCTCGAGCTCGATCCCACCGACAAGATCGGTGCGAAGCTCTTGCTCGACGTGCTGAACAGAGCGGGGCAGGACGACGATGACTGAAGACGACATCGACGAGGCCAAGACCTGGCTCGGGGAAGACGTCGATTGCTCCTCGTGCGCCCACCAGGATCTGCTGGGAGCGGGCAAGTGCCAGCTGCGTCGGGCGTGCGTGAACGACCGCTACGCCCGGCGCATCGACCGCTTCTTCAACTGGAACCCGAAGCTCGCCAATTCCTATGTGCGGCACGAGCATTTCGAGGTGCGGGCGATCGCGGCCAAGCACGCGGACGTGTTCGTGCTGCCGCAGCTCCTCAAGGATCCGGAGGAGACGGTGCGCTGGAACGCGGCCCGCCGGCTGCCGAAGAGCAAGATCCTGCCGCTGCGCACCGATCCGCACCGGGAGGTGCGCATCCGCATCGTGTCGCTGCTGGAGGATGCGGACCTCACGCCCATGATGGCGGACGAGGACTATTACGTCCGCCTGGTGGTGGCGCGCCGGCTCGCGCCGCCGCTCCTGTCGCGCATGGTGGACGATCCGGAGGCGGAGGTGCGCCGGGTGGTCGCCAAGCGTCTGCCGGGGGAATGGCTCCTGTGCATGGTGAACGACCCGAGCCCGGCGGTGCGGCTGGAGGTGGCGCAGCGCCTCGCGCCGGACCTGCTATCCGCGCTCCTCTGCGATCCCGACTGGCGCGTGCGCTACGAGGTGGCGAGCCGCATTTCGCCGGCCCAGGTGTCCCAGCTGATCGACGACGACGACGACTTCGTGCGCGAGGTCGCCCGCTCCCGCAGGGCGGGAGGGGAGCTAGCAAGGGAGATGCCGCTATGAGCAACATCGTCCGTGACAGTGATGTGGTCGAAGTCTCCGAGCCGCCATATTTCAACTTCGGCGAAAAGGTGAAGGCCAAGCGGGTCATCCGTAACGATGGAACCTATGCGGGCAAGGAAATCGGTGAAATCCTCGCCCGGAAGGGCGAGATCGGATACGTGGTGTCCATTGGCACCTTCCTGCAGCAATTTTACATCTACGGTGTCGAATTCACTGAAAGTGGAAATCGCGTGGGGATGAAGCGCAAGGAGCTGGAAAGCGCGATCCCGCGTGAGGAAGAAGACATTCCCCTGCCCGCCGTGCCTGGAGCCTGAAGAGCATGATTCTGGAGCCGCGTCTTCCCAAGTATCAATGGGGTCAGAAGGTGAAGACCCTGATCGACCTCTACAACGACGGATCCTATCCGGACGTGCCGGAGGAGGCGCTCCTGGTCGGCCTCGGCACCACCGGCGAGATCGTGCAGGTGGGAAGCCACACCGACACCAACACCCCGATCTACCTGATCGAGTTTTCCGAGCGCCTCGTGGTGGGATGCCTCGAGGAAGAAATCATTCCCCTTTGAGGCGGCCGTCATGCGGGTCGCGCTCGCCTTGAAAGAGACATCGGCGATGAGGCTGCCCGCTCATCCGAACGATCTCGACAGGAAGCGCATCGAGCGCGCGATCAAGGCGCGCAAGCGCTATCGCTATGTGACCCCGCGCGTGCTCGCCACGGACGGGGGCTATCGCATCGAGAGCGCGTGCTGCTCGCGCAACATCGATCCGGAGGGCGGCGTCGTGGACATCGCCCTGATGCTGTTCGACGGGGAGCAGGGGGAGTGGCAGCTGTTCCGCAAGAACCACGGGACGCGCGTCTGGGAGCTCGACAGCACGCACGAGCGGCTGAAGGAAGTGCTGGATCTCCTCAACGACGATAGCGAGCGCAAGTTTTGGCAATGATCCTGCATGGGGCCTGTCTTCCCCCGCCACATTGGCGGGGATGCGTCAGTCCGCCGGCAAGGGAGAGGTAAAGTCATGGGCTTGAGCGACAACGACCTCAGCGAGATCGAGAAGCTCCTCACCGTGGAGGATGCTTCGGTGCCGGTGTTCGCCGAGCTGCGGCGCCGCTTCCCCACGCTCTCGTGGACCCAGTGCGACGCCTCCGATGTGACGGAAGATCCCTTCCGCACCTACTCCCGCTTCGACATCCACCTGCTCGACACCGCCGACCACTGCGCCCACATCACCTCCGATCCGGGCCGCGCGACCGGCGTCATCCTTGCCCGGCGGAGCGCGTGATGAGCGACTTCGACCTCATCGCCGACATGGACCTTACCGACGTCGAGGGCGACGGCGGCGAGGATACGAACATCCTGTTGTCGGATCCCGACATCACCGTCGCCGAGCTGGAGGCGGTGAGCAACGCCCTGCAGGCGCCCCGGCTGTCCAGCGGCCCGACGGCGGAGGCGTTCGAGGCCGAGTTCGCGGCCTATCTCGGGCGCAAATATGCGGTGGCGGTGCCCAGCGGCACCCTGGGCCTGCTCTACACGCTGAAGGCCTATGGCATCGGGCCGGGCGACGAGGTGGTGTGCGCGCCCTACTCCTTCCGCGAGACGGTGCACGCCATCAGCCTTTCCGGCGCCCGGCCGGTGTTCGCCGACATCGACTACTGGGCCGGCACCCTCGTGCCCGAGAAGGCCGAGGCGAAGATCACCGAAAAAACCAAGGCCATCGTCGCCGGCAACACCAACGGGCACCCCGCGCCCTGGGCCGCCTTTCGCGAGCTCGCGAGCAAGCACCGGGTGGCGCTCATCGAGGATTCCACCGAGGCCATCGGCTCGCGCTACAAGGGCGCCCTCGTTGGAACGTTCGGCGACACGTCCGTGTTCGATTTCTCACAGCCGTTCCCGCTGGTGTGCGGCGAGGGCGGCATGGTGGTGACCGACGACATCGATGTCGCCGTGGCCCTCAGGCGGTTCCGCTCCCACCGGCCCGACGAGCGCTCCTCGGTGGTGGTCAGCATGACCGCGCCCTACCAGGGCGCCATGAGCGACGTGACCGCGGCCCTCGGCCTCACCCAGCTGCGGCGGGTGGAGGAAATCCTCGAGCAGCGGCACACGGTCGAGCATCTCTACCTGAAGTACGTGCAGTCCTTCGAGGGCATCAAGGATCCCTTCATCGGGCCGGACGTCACCGAGGTGAACTGGTTCCTTTATGTGGTGCACCTCGGCACCCGCTTCTCCAAGTCGAGCCGCGACTCCATCGTCGACGACCTCAAGTTGGAGAAGGTGGAATCCGTTGCCTACAGCAATCCGCTGCACCTGCAGCGCCATTATTTCGACCTCGGCTATCGGCGGGGGGATTTCCTGGTGACCGAGAAGGTAGCGGACCGGGCGGTCGCCCTGCCGTTCCATACGCATCTCTCGGAGGATGAAATCGAGTTCATCGTCGCAACGATGAAGGATGCCTCGATCAATGTAGGGGCGGGCGCCGCCATCTACTGAAGGCAAAGAAGAGCGCACCCAATCACAAAAGCAGAAACGACAGGAGTTTTTGATGTCCACGGTTACGTTGAAGGTTATGCCCATCGGTAAGACCACCGAGGTCGCAGAGGGGACGAACCTCCTCGAGGCGCTCATCACCGTCGAGCCGGGTCTGGCGGAGAAGCAGAAGTCTGACAAGGACGGCGGTGCTTCCCACGTCTACATTCAGGAGGGCCGCAAGGGCCTGTCCAAGACCACGCGCGAGGAGAACGAGGCGCTGGACGCGATCGTGGGCGTCAGCTCGAAGTCTCGCCTGGCCAAGCACGTCACCGTGCTCGGCACCGAAAATGTGACGGTGGAGCTGCTGGGCGAGTTCTCCGGCCTCTGATCACGCGAGCGCCTTTGCCCAGGCGGGCAGAGGCGCTTTCGGGGCCGGCGGCGGAAAGCGCCCTGGCGAGCGAGGGGTTCGGGTCAGCGCAGGGCTTGCAGGGCAGGGCTTGCAGGAAGGGCTTGCAGGAGCGTGCAGCCAAGCCGCGGCGGACAAGCGCCGGCGGAGCCGCGAGGGGCGCGAGGCGCCCGGGGAAAGAAGAAGCGCCCCGCCGTCGAGACGGCAGGGCGGCAAGGAGATCGCGTTCGTTCGGCACGGACGAGCCGGGTCGCCGGACGCATATTTTTGGTTTTTCAGGTCGCCGCGAAAAGGGGATGGGGATCTGCCGGTTCGCGACGAGGGCAAACGTGGAGAAGTACGATGGACGCGGAAAAGGTCATTATTCACGCGCGGTTCGCCCCCAACGGGACGATCGTCGAGATCAGCGAACGCCCTGCGGGACTGGATCCCCAGGATTGGTTCAATTTCCTCTCCTACCGCGCTGCGGATACCTATCAGGCGCTTGCCGGTGGCCGCGGGGTTTTCCGTCTGGATCGCGCCAGCGTCGACGCGCTCAAGGTGGAATCAGCGGCGAAGGCCGCCTGATCAGTACGGGCATATTCAAGCCGGGCCGTGTGCCCGGCGCAATCCGGGCAATTACGTAATCGACGGCCTCCTGCCCCGTTTTTTGCAGGAGGCCGTTGGCATCGCCGGAATGGGCGCTCGTCCCCGGTTCGTGTCCGTGGCGGGCAAAGGCGGCTGCCCGCCGTTAATCGCGCATCTCGTGTTCTGTCATTTCGTTTCTTTCATCTCGTTTTCTCGCGGGTGAGGATGTCCTCTCACCCGGCGTGCGCCGGAAGCGCCTTGGCGCCATCCGTGAGCGGACAGGAAAAAGCCCGCCCTGCAGCAGCTGGGCGGGCTTTTTCGATCGGATCGGGGCTCATGCCATCGGCCTCGGTCCGCGATCGACGCCAAGTGGGTTTCGCTCCCAAGAAGTGGGTTTCGCTCCCAAGAAGCGGGTTTCGCTCCAGTGCCGCGCGGGCATGACCTGGGGGCGATGCGTCAAGCCCACCGCCCCCAGGTCTGGTCTCAGGCGACGGGCGCGGCCACGCCCTTGTCGGCGATCAGGGCCGTGAGTTCTCCGGCCTGGAACATCTCGCGCACGATATCGCAACCGCCCACGAACTCGCCCTTGACGTAGAGCTGCGGAATGGTCGGCCAGTTGGAATAGGCCTTGATGGCCTCGCGGACCTCGAAGTCCTGCAGGACGTCCACGGCGCGGTAGGGCACACCCACCTGGGCGAGCACCTGGACGACCGCGGCGGAGAAGCCGCATTGCGGCGCGGCGGGCACGCCCTTCATGAAAAGCACCACGTCGCTCGACGCGATGATGTCTTCGATGCGTTCGGCTGCATTGGCCATGGCAAGAACTCCGTTTCAAAGAATATGGCGGTGAAAACGTAGATGAGTCCGTGGAATGCTCTACTTGGGAACCAGGGTTTCCAGTTTCAGGGCATGCAGCGTACCGCCCATATGCCCCTGTAGCGCGGCATAGACCATCTGGTGCTGCTGCACGCGGCTCTTGCCCTTGAAGGCGTCGGACGTGATCCGCGCCGCGTAGTGATCTCCGTCTCCGGCGAGATCGATGATCACCACCTGCGACCCCGGAAGGGCTTCCTTGACGAGGCGCTCGATCTCGGTTGCGGCCATTGCCATCGCGCTGTCTCCTTTGCTTCGCACGGCGCCATGCAAGGGAGAAACCAAGTGCGGCGGCGTGTTCCGGGGCGAGGGGAAAGCAAGGGGCGCGCGTTGCCCGCCCGCAGGTCGTCCCGGGCGCGGGGCGTTCCGCCTGCTTCACGCGGTGAAGCGCCGCCCGTGCCGACCTCAACCAAAGCCCGTGGCCGCCGCGAACCTGTCGCAAAACCGACAGGTGCCGTCGCGCCGCGTTCCGAACCCGCCCATCCCTGCGGCGGTGATCCCCGCTCCAGCTATTCCCAAGCGGGCTGAACGGGCGCCGGGAGAGTCCCGCGGCGCGCGGGCGGCGAAATCGGCGCCGCTGTCTGAATTTCCTCCAATCGGCCCGCCTCTTGCTTACATTTTGTCGCCCCAAGGAAGCGAGACCAGTCATGAGCGAATTGCAACAGCCGGGCCGGGGGCGGATGAATCCCGCCTTCGCGACGATACTCGGCACGAACGAGATCGCGTCGGCCGTCGCGATCGAGCTCCACCGGGCCGGTTACGGGGTCGTGTTGTCGCACGATCCGATGCCGCCGGTGATCCGTCGCAAGATGGCGTTTCACGACGCGCTGTTCGAGGACAGCGCCAGCGTCGACGGCGTGCGCGCCGAGCGCGCAGACACCGGCGTGGGGGTGCGCGCGGGCCTTGCCCGCAATGGTGTGATGGTGACCAATCTCGGCCTTCTGGACCTCATCGTGCTCGGCTCCATCGACCTGCTGGTGGATGCGCGGATGAACAAGTACCAGGTGACGCCGGACCTGCGCCGCCTCGCCCGGCTCACCATCGGCCTCGGTCCCGGCTTCAGCGGCGGCACCAATTGCGACCTGGCCATCGAGACCCGGCCGGGCAAGGAAGGCCAGATCATCCAGCACGGGCCGACCGACGCGCCCGACGGGGTCGCCCGCCCGCTCGGCGCGGTCGCGGCCGAGCGCTTCGTTCATTCCCAGGTGCCGGGGCGCTGGCATTCCGCCATCGAGATCGGGACACGGGTCTTCAAGGATTTCCACATCGGCTATCTCGGCAACGATCCCATTCGCGCGCCGTTCGATGGCGTGGTGCGTGGCGTCGTGCGCGACGGAACCGAGGTTCCGGCGGGGGTGAAGCTGCTGGAGATCGACCCCCGCGGCCGTGGCGCCGACTGGACCGGGCTCGACGCCCGCGCCCTGGTCATCGCCAAGGCGGTGAGCCGGGCGCTGACCTTCCGCGGCGCCCGGCTCGCCGAGACGCCGCCCCACCCCCATCTGGTGAAATAGGCCCCGGGCCTTTCACCAGCCATCGAAGGGCCGTTTCATGATCGATCTGCTTCCCGACGCCGATGTCATCAATTTCGGCGAGGTGTCGGACGCGGTGAACGCGCTGCTCCAGCAGGGCGTCATCGCCTATCGGCGGGATCGCAACCGGGCCGACGAGCTGTTCCGCCAGGCGCTCGCCACCGCGCCGGCGGAGTTGCCGGTCTATTTCTGCCTCTACAAGATCCACACCTACCAGGGGAACCTGGACGAGGCCGAGGCCGCGGCGCGCGGCGGCCTGGCGGAGGCGGCGAGCCAGGCCGGGTGGGACCCCGACTGGCGCCGCTGGGTCGCCCACGACATTTTGCCCGATGGTCCCGGCCGGTTTGCGCTCTACACTCTGAAGGCCTTGGCGTTCATCCATCTGCGCCAGAGCCGTCCGGACGAGGCGGCCGAGAAGCTCGCGGCGCTGAAGGTGCTCGACCCGACCGGCGCGGTCGGCTGGCCGGTGGTGGCGGCGCTGGCGGAAGGGCTGGACTGAACCAACACCGCCCGATTGGCACTCGGCTTGCTTCGGTACCGTATGACGAGGGGGCAGGAGGCAATGGGCAAATGACACAGCCAACTGATCACGGCATTGCTGCTCCGACGACGATGATCTTCCATGGTGAAGCGCGGAGTTTCGACGATTTTGCGGAAGATGAAGCCGCGCTCATGGAAGCCATCGTTAGCGCGTTGCGGACGGTGAATGATCCGGAAATTCCGGTGAACATTTATGACCTTGGCCTCATCTATCGAATTGAGGTGAAGGATGAGGGTGTCGTGGAAATGGATATGACGCTGACCGCGCCGGGCTGCCCGGTTGCCGGGCAGATGCTTGGCTGGGTGCAGCAGGCGGTGGGCGTCGTGCCGGGTGTTTCCGACGTGAAGATGAAGCTTGTATTTGATCCGCCATGGGACAAGTCGCGCATGAGCGACGAGGTTCAGCTGGAGCTCGGCCTCATCTGAGGTGCTGGAGTGCGATCCGATCAAATTGAATCAATCTGATCGGTGAATCGTCCTCCAGCTCCAAGATGGAGAACGTGTTTTCCGGTCAGCTTGCGATGCCAGCCGATCGGCGCGCACTCTGGCGGGCGTAGTGGATCATTGTGATGGCCGGCCGGGTGCCGGCCATCACGATTTTTCGGGTCTTTCCTTTTCAGGCCTTCGACTTCAGCGCCTTCGACGCGCCGCCGAAGGCGCCTCAGCCCAGGAATTGCGCGGCGAAGCGGTCGCGTTTCTCGTCGCTGTCGAGGCCGGCGCGCAGTGTCCACTTGTTCTCGGCGAAGAAGGCCTTGACCGCGCGGGTGACCTCGGCGCCCCGCACGTACCACCGCTCGACGCCGTCCGGTGAGAGGAGGGCGGGGCCGTCGGCGCGGTGAACGCTGTCGTCCTCCAGCCAGAGCCGGGTTTCCGAATAGAGGAAGATCCCAGCCTTGCGGGACATGTCGTCCCGGTTTTCTTCCGTCACCACGATCATTTCGGCCATGACGCTGCTCTCCGAATCCTGCGGGGATCTTGCAAGAAGCGTGCGGCGCCATCCGGGGGAGCAGATTGCGGGCAGGATGCGTGCGGCGCGCTTCAATTGGGGCGGCTTTGCTCCACGCCGAGAAGCGCCAGATTGTAGCCTTCCTCACGCAGCACGCGCCGCACCACCGGCCGCTCGAGCATGCGCCGGTAGTGCGCCGCGAGGTTGGACGGCAGGGCGATGCCGGTCTTCTCGGCCCAGAACTCCACATAGAAGAGGATGGGATCGGCGGCCGAGAACGGGCCCGCCACATAGTCCCGGCCCTCGAGCGCCCGGTCGAGGATGGAGAACCCCTGCTGGATGATGTCGCGGCCCAGCGCCTCTACCTTTGCCCGGTCCCCCGGGCTGGCGGCGAAGGTGGGCGTGGCGAAGAGGCGCGCGAAGCCCTGGCCGTGCAGGGTGGAGACCACATAGACCATGGTTTCGAGCGCCTGTGTCTCGGCCTCCGTTTCGCCCGGCCAGAGCCGGCCGCGGCCGCGGCTGCGCGCGAGCCAGTAGGCGATGGACACCACTTCGGTCAGGGTCGTTCCGTCCGGCCGCACCAGGGCGGGGATCGTCGACTTGGGATTGATGGCCACATAATCGGGCTTGAAATGGTCTCCCGCCGGCAGGTTCACGATGTGGGCCTCGAACACCTCCTCCAGCTCCTCCAGGATGATGTGGATCCCGGTCGAGCAGGAACCGGGGGTCATGTAGAACTTCATGGCCGGCATGGCGTGTCTTTCCTGCGGGATGGACGCCGGAGGGACCGGGATCCCGGCCCGGGCGCTCGTCGGCATGCTTCATGCAAATATTGGGGCAGTCCGGGTCGTGCCGGCCGTTCCGGCGGGCGGGGCCGACAGGTCTGTACCATTTGCGACAGGTGCCGGCGCTTTTCGGGAGGGCCGCGCGAGGAGCGTGAGCGGGATGTCTGCCGACGAAATCGAAGTATATGCCATCTGCGAGACCAGCTTCATCGATCCCGGCGAGGCCAGGGCGTTCGACCTGTCCCGCATCACCGAGGACGGCGGGGCGCGGCCTTTCCGCATCGTGATCGTGCGCACCGGGGCGCGGGACTTCGTGGGCTATGTGAATGCGTGCCCCCACCAGGGCACCTGGCTCAATATCGGCGGCGGTGAATTCTTCAACAAGGATGGCACGCGCCTGCGCTGCGGCCGCCATGGCGCCCTGTTCGACATCGAGAGCGGCAGCTGCGTCGACGGCCCCTGCGAGGGCAAGACCCTGGAGCCCATCGCCCTCGCGGTGGTGGGGCGCGATGTCTGCCTGTGCGGGGTGGCCCTGGTGGAAGAGGAGGAGCGTCCCTTTCCCTATGACGATTTCGACGACACCATGGAAATCATGATCTCCCCGGATTAAGCAAAGATCTGTTCAGGACGTAATCTGTTTCCATGGCGGACGGTGCATGACAGGCAATGCGACGCGCGGCGAGGAGGCGACCACATGCCGCTTCTTCGTCACCTACACGGGGATGAAGATGCCGTTCCGGCTGGTGGAGGCCATTCCGGATGCGCAGCTCACCCACAGGAACACCTTCATCCGCGCCTATTTCGACGCGGCGGGGCTGCTCACCGGCTTCGACAAGATGGTCTATGGCGAGGTGGAGCTGGCGCACCGCTATGAATACCACGCCAATGGCGCGATCCGCCGGGCGGAGGTGACCATGGTGGACGAGGATACGGTGGTGGTCGCCTTCGACGAGGCGGGCCAGCCCTTGGCCGCCGCCTGAGTTCGGGGCCTGGAGCAAGGACGGAGAGGGTCATGACGGTGGCGCAGCTGATCGAGGCGCTCGGCAACATGCCGCCGGACGCGGTGGTGCTGATGGAGAATGGCGGCGGCCTCTCCCTGGTTTCGGCCCTCGATTTCGTCGACGCCCAGGGCGCCGGCGCGCCGGCGGAAGTGATCCTGTTGCCCAACATGGAGGAATAGGCGTCGCCGCCTGTCCTCCCATCCGCGAGGTGGAAGATGTCCGATGTGGTCGAAACGGTGAGCATGTTCGAGCGCCTGGGCGGCGCGGTGGTGATCGATCGCCTGGTGGAGGCCTTCTACGCCCGCATGGATCGCCTGCCGGAGGCCGAGGGCATCCGCACCATGCATGCGGACGACCTCGCCAGCACCAAGCAGGTGCTGAAGCGCTATCTTTCCGAATGGACGGGCGGGCCCAAGCTCTATTCGCCGGAGAAGGGGCACCCGCGCCTGCGGCAGCGGCACATGGGCTTCGCCATCGGCAATGACGAGCGCGACGCCTGGCTGCTGTGCATGCGCGGCGCGCTCGACGAGACGGTGAGCGACGCCACCGCGCGCGAGGAGATCTATGCCGCCCTGGCAAAGCTCGCCGACTGGATGCGCAACACCGCCGGAAGCCCGCACGACACGACGGGGCACGCCGCGCGCCCTTGAGGCGCTGTCGCGGTCGCGTGCGGCTATAGGGGAATGCCGAAGAAGTCTTCGTCGGATCCGCCCCAGGCCAGGTGCAGTTCCAGCGCGCTTCGCCACTTGGCGACCTCCGCCTCGGAGGCCGCGCGGTGGGTGATCGTGCCTGCGGGCTTGTCCGCGAGCAGGTAGGATTTCGCGTTGCGCAGGAAGCGGGTGAGTGCCTTCGTGTCGTTGGCGCGAACGACGCAACGCGGGGCCTCATCGATGAGAATCGTCGTCGGGAGCATCGCCGAATCCCCTTGGTTTACTTGCTGTGTGTCGGCGTGGACGGCTGCTGGCGCAGCCGGAGGAACGGGCGCGGATTGCGCCCGCAGGCTCAGAAGCCGTCTTCCTTCGAGCCCCAGGGATGCGACCCGGGGACGAACGAGGCCTTGATGCCGGCCTTGGTGATGGCCTCCATGGTCTTGTAATAGGTGCCCTCATGCACCAGCGTACCGGTCTTGGTGGTGATGGCCACGTATTTCGCGACCATGTCGGTTTCGCACAGATAGCCGCCGCCGGGGTCGCTCACGCTTCGCGCGTTGCCATCCCAGTCGATGAAGAACCCTTCCATATCCGACATGCCTCGCTCCAGCAGATCTGCGGGGCGCGCCGCGCGGCCCCGCCTTTCGCCCGCGAGCAAGGTTCTTGCCATCGCCCGTGTCGGCGGCGAAGGCCGGGGCATCCCTGCTGCGCGCCTGCTGCGCGCGTGGCAGGCGCGCAATCGGGTGTCGGCGACGCGACAGGGCGGCGCGTCGCCGTATGCTTTGCGACACTCAAGTGATCCGCAGAAAGAGTATCACGAATATTGAAAAATTCGCCAGATCACCTAAGATCCGCAAGTTATTTTTTGGATACTCGGAGTGATGTTATGAGCGAATTGACCCGACGCATCGCGTCTCTCAGCGACGTGCAGGGCATCTGGGGGCTGCTGCGCCAGGTGTCCGCCGAGGTTCCCTTCAAGATGGACGACGAGCTGGAGCAGGAAAGCATCCTCTCCGAGCTGATGGCCTGCTGCACCTCGGGACTCTCCCCGGTGCTGGTGGACAACGAGAAGGGCATCGTCGGCGCCCTTCTGGCGCGGCGGGACGATTTCGATTGGGGCTTCCTCCACGGCGAGGCCATCCACGTGGCCTATGCGGCGGTGGCGCCGGGGGCGCGCGAGGAAAAGGTGCTGCCGGCGCTGCTCGGCGAGCTGCAGGGGCGGAAGGTCCCGTTGCTGGCCAGCGTGAAGAGCGGGGAGCAACTCGGCTTTGCGGTGGCGCTCGGCGAGCTCGGATTCACCCACGAGGTGAAGGCGGAGAGCGGCTGGGGCGACCTGTACCAGTGGTCTCCGCCCCCGTCCGTGCACAACTGACCGGCCACTTGAACCCGGCGCCGATCATCGGGCCCCAGCCGTTTCCCCTTTTCACGCAATCGGGGAAACGGCTGGCTCTTTGCGTGGTCGCGTTTTCTTCACGCGACCCGGTCGCCACTTCGCTCGAAAACCCTCTTGAGGGAGAGGGCGATTCCCCGGGCGAATGTTCGGATCGCGCTCCGTCCCGATGATCGGCGACGGCGGCGCGTCGGAGGCGTCGCCTTAGAGCGCGTCGTCCTTGTCCGCCGCGGCCTGGATCTGGGCGAGGGCGGCATCCACCAGCGCCCGGCAGGCGAGAAGGCGCTGATACTCGGCCTCGCTCACCGTCACCGTCGGCCCGGACGGGTCGCCGCCTGTGGGCGCACGCGCCGCCAGGGCCGCCTCGAACAGGGTGCGTTCGAGCTGGTAGATGCGCTCGCTGGCGCGCTCGAGGTAGGGCAGGGGATTGTTGCGGACGTTCTGCTCATGAAGGGCGTCGAGGTTCAGAAGATCGCGGAACCGGCGCTCCTTGCGCCGTTTGTCCGCGCCGAAATCGTGCTCGATCACGCTCATGGCGGTCTCCCGTTCGGCAGGTTCGGGACAGGAAGTCTCACAGATTGACCCAACGGGGCCGCCAAATCCAGCCGGAATCGTCCTGACGAACCCGTGTGGGGAGGAAGCGTGTGCCGGAGCCAGATCCGGTCCAGCCACCTCACCCCGATGGGTGCATCCGCGCTTCAGGCGCGGACACCGTTGGCGCTGGTGGATCGCCTGCGGCGATGGCCGAGCCACTTGCAGGCGGGGGAAGCCGATCCCGGCCGTGGGGCGCGGGGCGTCGGAACCCGCATGCGCGCGGGTTCCGATTGCAGGTGCTGGAATCGGCCGCAGCCGACGTCCGCGGCAAGCCCGGCCAAGATGGCACGGACGCGGTGGCACGGATGCGCCGGCGCGATCAAGCCGTGCTCCTTCAGCAAAAGCCTCGATCGACCCTCAGTCCAGGGGCGGACCCATGTCGTCGTCGGCGGTCTTCTTCTTGCCCTTCTTCTCGGTCTTGGCTTGGGCATAGGCACCGGCGTTCTTGAGCTGCACGGGTCCTTGGCCGACCACATATTGCGAGATCCAGAACAAGGTGCGCTCCAGCGCCTTCTTGGCCGCCTCGGCATTATAGGCCGCGCCGGCGGGATAGCTGAAGCCGCGGCTCGCGCCGGGATAGGAGAAGGCGGAAACGTCGGGACGCCGGGCGCGGAATTGCACCACGTCCTCTTCCGGATTCTCCGGATCCTGCTCGGCGAAATGGATGAGCGTCGGGATGCGGCGCTTTTCCATCATGGCGCCCAGCAGGCCGTCGGTGTGGTAGCCGATGGCGCAGGCCAGCCCCTTGACTTCATTGGCGGCGAGATAGGCCAGATAGCCACCCCAGGAATATCCCACCAGCGCCACCTTGCCGGCATCCTTCACCGTGTCGACCGTGGCCTGGATGGCCGCCAGCGGCCAGTCGTTCCCGATCTCGGCGGAAAGGCTGCGGCCCTCGTCCACGGCCGACGGCTCCAGCTCGATGGAGGACTTCACCTTGTCGAAAAGCGCTGGCGCCACGGCCACATAGCCCGCGGCGGCAAAGCCGTCCGCGATCTTGCGGATGTCGGCATTGACGCCGAACACGTCCTGCAGCACCACCACGGCACCCTTGGGGGTGCCATCCGGATCCGCCCGATAGGCGGAGAATTTCACGTCGCTTGCTGTGACTTCGATCATGGCATCCTCGATCTTCGAGCGTCAATTCAAAGGGGCAGTCGCGCTCGCTCTGCCATTCATCAACAGCTTTGCCATGCAGGTTGGGTGCCATTTGTTGAAGGCGTCGCGCCTTTACCGACGAATTGGTGCGTCGCACAAAATAAAAATGCCGAAATCTATTTCAAAAGCATGCGAACGACTGTCAATGGCATGGCGTGCCCGGCGGACGCTGCCGGCTCATCCGCTTTTGACCGGCTTTTGCGCCGTTCGCCGGTCGGGCCGCCGGAAGAGGCCCTCCGCCCGAAAAGCGCCGGCAAAGCACAAGGCCCGCCGATCGGCGGGCCTTGTGTCGGACGCGCGGTGGAAACCGCCATCAGTCTCCCGCCAGCCGCTGGCGTGCCACTTCGGCGATGGGCGGGACGCTGTCGCGGGTGAGCGGCGCCAGAAAGCGCGGATCGATCCGTTCGGCCACGGTGAACCGCACCCGCATGTCGGGATCGGCGGCGAGGATCTGGAGGGCGCCCGGTGCGAGATGCTCCGCCACCTCGAGCCGCACCAGCGGATCTTCATCGCGCGCCATCCGCGCCAGATGGGCCTGCGGCATGCGCCGGGCGACGGCGCGCCGGACCTCCGGTTCGCGATCGCGCATCAGCATGATCAGCGCATCGGGCGGCGCGCGCCGCGCGGCGGCGATCCGCACGTTGTAATCCGCATCGGAGAAGAAGGGCACGACGTCGCTTCCCTCCAGCCGCGCGAGGAGGGCGATGCGCACCCGCGGGTCCGGATCGAGGTGCATGTCCTTCACCCGGATCAGGGGCAGGCGGAGGGCGACAACCATCCGCACGTCCGGCTCCGGATCATCCTTGAGCGCCGGAAGGAGGAAGATGCTGGCATGCCTGGCGGCCAGGGCCCGCACCTCGAAGTAGGGATGGTCGAGATAGCGCGCGGCGAGCGTGGCGTTATTGGAAAAGAAGCGCGCGATACGCTTGCTGCGGCGGTCCGCCACGCAAACCTTGCCGAGGTCGCAGCGCCCTTCGGCGCGAATGTCCTCGTGCGGGCAGTCCTGGCAGCGCAGGGGGCGTCCCTGCCAATCCAGCGCTTCCACCGTGGGCGCTTCAACGGCGCTCGCTTCGGTGTTTCCGGCTTCGGCCGCGGTCCCGGATCCTGAGGCCAATGGTGCAGACATATGCCCACCTCCTGTCCCCAATCTAGGGGCGAAGGCGTCGTCGTGCCAGACCTCAAGTGCGTGGCGGCGGTGTGCCGCCGCGTCTTCTGCGCCGTCGATGGCCCCGGCGGCCGCCGCGCGGGTGCGGCGGTCGCCACGGCGGGACGTCAGCCGAACTTGAACAGGACGCCGTAGCCGCCGCGCGGATAGTTCCACTCGATGTCGCCGGTGGGCTCGCCGATGATGCGGCAGGTGCCGCATTCCACGCAACCGTCCGCGGTGATCTCAACCTGCCCCTTGTCGTTCAGCTCGTAGCAACGGGCGGGGCAGGCGGTGAGCAGCGACGTGAGGGCGGGGGTGGGGGTGGAATGGGCGCGCACCTTGATGTGGGCGCGGCCGGAATCCACCAGATAGCGGTTCTGAAAGAGCTTGTCCTCGACGCGGACGGCGGTCTCGGTGCTGGCCATGGGACTCTCCCAAAGGGTGGGGCGGCGGAAGCGTCCGCCGCGGGTTCCGGTAGGTTGTGCGGGCTGATCGAACGACGGTCAGCGCCAGGCGCGGGCAAGGCGGAAGGCGTCGCCGAACAGGCCCGCCCACGACCGCGCGGAGGTGAAGGACTTCACCGTCAGCTTTTCCTTGTCCTTCTTCGGCGTGCCGTCGACGCGCACGAAGTTCTCCATGGCCTTGTTGACCAGCTGGGGATAGGTGAGGAAGAAGTTCTGAGACTGGATGTGCAGAAGCTGCGGCATATCCTTGTATTTCTTGAGGTCTTTTATCACGAAGCTGTCGTCGAGCATCTTCTTGTAAAGCGACAGGTTGGCCGTGGTCATGGGATCCTTGCGGGACTTGACCTGGAAGATCGCCTCGCCGGCGATGCGGCCCGACGTCATGGCGAGGTTCGAGCCCTCGCGGTGGATGGCGTTGTTGAGCTGCGCCGCATCGCCCACCACCACCCAGCCTTCGCCGAAGAGCTGCGGGATCGCCCTGTAACCGCCCTCGGGAATGAGATGGGCGGCATATTCCTTCACTTCCGAGCCCTCGATGAGGGGCGCGATGGAGGGGTGGCGCTTGAACTTCTCCAGGAGCTGGTAGGGGGATTCCCCGCTCTTCTGGAAGTCCGACACCAGGCAGCCGATGCCGAGCGAGACGCACTCGCGATTGGTATAGAGGAAGCCCATGCCGGTCATCCCCTCGGAGATGGTGCCGGCGGCCTCGATCACCGCGCCTTCATTGCCCTTGAGGTTGAAGCGCTGCTCGATCACCTCCTGCGGCATGAAGTGCATTTCCTTCACCGCCAGGGCCACCTCGGTGGGCTTGGGGATCTTGCGCAGCCCGGCGCGGGTGCCGAGCAGGCCGCTGACGCCCTCGGCCAGCACCACCACGTCGGCATGGATCTGGCCGCCGCCGCGATCGGTCTTCACGCCGATCACCTTGCCGTAGGCGTCCTGCACCAGCTCGGTCACCGTGGTCTCGCACACCACCAGGGCGCCGGCCTCGCGCACCTTGCTGGAGAACCACTTGTCGAACTGGGCGCGGATGATGGTGTAGCGGTTCGGCTTTTCTTCGTTGAAGTCGTCGGAGCGGTAGTGGAGGCCCGTATGGGAGCTCTCGCCCATCATCCAGAAGCGCTGCTCGATGAGATGGCGCTCGAGCGGAGCGTCTTCCCGGAAGTCGGGAATGATCTTTTCCATCATGTCGGCGTAGAGAATGGCGCCCTGCACGTTCTTCGAGCCGGAATACTCGCCGCGCTCCAGCTGGAGCACCTTCAGGCCACGCTTCGCCATGGTGTAGGCGGCGGCGTTGCCGGCCATGCCGGCGCCGACGACGATGGCGTCGAATTTTTCGTCGATCATCGTGAGATCCTCTAGCTGGCGAGCTTGTCGCTGGAGTGGGCCGACAGGCGCTTGGCGAAGGCTTCCGTCAGGAGCGGCAGGAAGCGGATGGCGTCGGTGACGATGCCCACATGGGCGAAGTCGAAGATGGGCGCGTTCTTGTCGGTGTTGATGGCGACGATGAGGTCCGCCCCCTCCACGCCGACGCGGTGCTGGATCGCGCCCGAAATGCCGGCGGCGATATAGAGCCGCGGGCGGATGGTCTTGCCGGTCTGGCCGATCTGCCGGTCGGAGGACACCCAGCCCTTCTGCACCAGCGGGCGCGAGCAGCCGAACTCGGCGCCCATGGCCTGGGCCAGCTGGCGCACCAGCTGGAAGTTCTCCGGCGAGCCGAGGCCCATGCCGCCGGCGACCACCACGTCCGCATAGGCGAGGTTCGCCTTGTTGGAATCGCGGTCGGGAATGAAGTTCAGGATCTTGGTGACGATGTCGGCTTCCACCACGGAGAGCTTGTGCTCGATGACGCGGCCGATGGGCTTTTCCACCCGGATCGGCATGGGCATCACGCGCGGGCGGACGGTGGCCATCTGCGGACGGTAGTTGAGGGTGTAGATGGTGCAGAGCAGGGAGCCGCCGAAGGTCGGGCGGGTCGCCGCCAGCGAGCCGTCGGCATCCACGTCGAGCTCGGTGGAGTCGGCGGTGAGGCCGGTGAGAAGGGTGGTCGCCACCGCGCCGGCGAGGTCGCGGCCGAGCGTGGTGGCGCCGAGCAGCAGGATTTCCGGCTGGTAGGTGTTCACGAGGTCCGTCATCGCCGCCGTGTAGGCCTCGTTGCGATAGTCGGTGAGCACCGGGTCGGACACGACATAAGCGAGGTCGGCGCCGTAGCAGAAGGATTCGGCCACCGCGCCGCGCACCGTCTCGCCCTCGGCGCCGAGCACCACGGCGGCGAGTTCCACGCCGAGCTTGTCGGCGAGCTGGCGCCCCGCGCCCATCAGTTCCCACGAGACCGGGTGGACCTGGCCGCGTTCCTGCTCGATGAACACCCAGACGTGCTTGTACGCCTTGAAGTGGTCCGGCAGTTCCTTCTTGGTCGAAGCGCGTCCGCCGGCGGCGGGGGCTTTGGGAGTCTTCGGCTCGCTCATGATGGTCGGCTCTCTGTTCTCGGCGGCTCGTGAGAGGCCCGTCAGAAACCGCGCGCCAGCGCGGTCAGGTCGGCTTCGAGATTGGGCTGGCGGCTGAACACCTCGGCGATCAGCGCCTCGGCGAGGTTGCCGCCCTCGGGCGCCTCGATGAACTTCGCCTTCTCCGCGCGGGCGCCCGGCGCGAACACGCGCTTCACGATGGTGGGCGAGCCCTTGAGGCCGCACTTGTTCATGTCTTCGACGCCCGCGTCCTTGGCGTTCCATTTCACGATCTCGGCGCGGGCGGCGCGCAGGGCGTCGTTCATGGTGCCGCGGCGGATCTCGTTGGTGGCTTCCAGCATGGCGATGAGGCAGGGCAGCTTGCTTTTCAGCACCTGCGTGCCGCCCTCGGCGCGGCGCTCCAGGGTGATGGTGCGCTCGGCGGGATCGAATTCCGCGACCTTCGCCACGTAGGTGATCTGCATGAGGCCGAGGCGCTTGGCGATGCCGGGACCCACCTGGGCGGTGTCGCCGTCGATGGTCTGCTTGCCGGTGAACACCACGTCCGGGGCGCCCCAGGTCTGGCTGATCTTGGTGATGGCGGTGGCGAGGGCGAAGCTGGTGGCGAGCGTGTCGGACCCGGCGAAGAAGCGGTCGGTCAGCAGCACCGCGCGGTCGGCACCGAAGGTGAGCGCCTTGCGCAGGGAGTCCTCGGCCGAGGGCGGGCCCATGGTGAGCACCGTGACCTCGCCACCGAAGGTGTCGCGCAGGCGCATCGCCTCTTCCAGGGCGAACAGATCGTAAGGATTGATGATCGTCGGCACGCCCTGCCGCATGATCGTGTTCGTGACGGGATGGACGCGGATCTGCGCTGAATCCGGGACCTGTTTGATGCAGACGACGATGTGCATAGATTTGCTCCGAGCCCTCACCACGGCTCCTGCACAGTGACTAGCAAGCGGCGTACCAAGCTGTTTCTTGGATTAAAACATAAGTGATATCAGCCTTTTATCCGGTTATTGTCGGATCTGCGCCGATCCCGCCGGACGTGACCCCCGCGCAATCGGCAGCGTCTTGTCAGGAAGATGACAGCCGATTGCTGCGACTGCGTCGCATTCGAGATCCTGCCGGCGAACACGTCGCAAATCGGGCCCACCGGACGCCGTCCCCCGGGGCGCGCCTGCATCGCGGGGCGGGCCAGGCGGGGGCTGCGTCGGGTGCGCGACATCGGCGCCGGCCGGCGGTGCGCCACTCGCGTCCCGGCGCGGCGGCATCTGTCGTCAGGGCCGGAGATGTCAGGTTCGTATCGCGCGCATCGGCGGCGAAAGTGGGGATGCGAAGGGGGATGTTGCAAACGTGCCGCGGCGCCTGAAGCGTGCGGTCTTCCCGCGGCAATGGTCCCCCGCCTTGCGGCGAGGGACCGGTAAAGCCTGAGAAGTCTCGACGGTACGTCGAATGAAAAGGCGTATCGAAAAGGTCACGCGCAGCCGACTGAAATATTCGCGGAAATCCCGCGTGGCCGGGCGTCAGGGGCGGCGGGCCGGATCGTTGGATCCGGCCCGCCGAACTTCAGCGTCAGCCGACGGCGAGCTCGGATGCGGTCTTT